>WNGJ01003951.1_pt1 | contig 30522 bp, 26 predicted proteins | sample 5400611 | NCBI WGS metagenome assembly WNGJ01 (sample SAMN13153375, study PRJNA577476) | soil metagenome | isolation source: 40 cm soil or saprolite under Garry oak tree replicate 1 | place: USA:California | collected 2016-06-15
GTTGATGGAGCTTACGAGGGGGATCAGCGCCTCGTCGTGGCCGAGGTGCCATGATCCGAAGCTCTCGCCGACGTCGCTATTGAGATCGATGCGTGGGCCGGCCACGGGCCGATCATAGTTGGGACAAAGGAACGGAGAGGTCCGCATGCCGAAACTGCCAGACGTCCGCGCGGGAAGCCAGCCACCGCCCGCCCGGATCCCGCCGGGCCCGGGACAGGAATCGGTCTGGGACTACCCGCGTCCGCCACGCGTGGAAGCGGCGCCAGAGCGTCTTCGCGTGATGGTCGACGGGGTGACGCTGGCCGAGACCACAAGGGGTCTGCGCGTCCTCGAGACCGCAGGACCGCCGGTCTATTACTTCCCGCCCGAGGACGTGCGGATGGATCTCCTCGCCCCGAGCCAGCACGGCACGGTGTGCGAATGGAAAGGCACCGCCTCGTATTGGAGCATCAAGACCCAGGACCGGACGATCGACAACGTCGCGTGGGCGTATCCATCGCCCCTACCGGGCTATGAGGCGATCAGGGATCATCTTGCGTTCTATGCCGGCAGGGTGGACGAAGCGTGGGTCGGCGATGAAAAGGCCAGCCCGCAGCCGGGCCGTTTCTACGGGGGCTGGGTGACCTCGAAGATCGTGGGCCCATTCAAGGGCGTATCAGGCTCCGCGGGCTGGTAGCGCCGCCGAGGAATCGTCACGGTAGGAACGCCGGTCAGGAAGGGGGATCAGCCGTCCGAGCGTTCCAGGCTTCGGCTGAGCTCGACCGGTGCCGCACCGATACGATTGATTTCGAGCTCGACCATCCCGCCATCGGCCGTTCGCAGCCGCCAACGCGGCGATCCGCCTGCGTCGACCCGCTCCTCGAAAACCAGCTCGGTGCCCGCTCGTAGGACGCCGTCGAGTGTCTCGAGCTCTCCGACGACGTACCACGTCCCGCGCGGATTGGTCTGGGCGTCGGGCTCCCAGCGGTAGTCCTCATACTGCAGCTGCCGGCGCGCAAGGTCGGTCAGGCCCCGATTGAAATCCTTCTGGAGGTAGGATCGAGCTCGGGTCGCTCTCGACCTCCGGACTCTTCTCGAGCTCCGGGCTCTTCTCGACCTCCGGGCTCTTCTCGAGCTCCGGGCTCTTCTCGCGCCAGTGGCTCGGCCGCCGACGTTTCTGGCAGCTCCGCTTTCGAGGGCGTGGCTTCAATCGGACTGGAGCCTGACTGGCCGAAGATCGAGCGGAAGAACTTCATTGGCTTGGAGACCTTCCCCTGGTTGGTGTTTCGAGCAGCGTTACGCCTGGAGTGTCGGCACGCCCACGATGTTGAAGCCGGCGTCGACGTACAGCACCTCTCCGGTGACCGCCCTCGACATGTCCGACGCGAGGTAGACGGCGCTTCGGCCAACGTCCTCGATGGTGACATTCGCGCGCAGCGGGGCGACGTCGGCGAACTCCCCGTACATGCGCTTGAAGCCGCTGATGCCTGCCGCGGCGAGCGTTCGGATCGGGCCGGCCGAGATCGCGTTGACGCGCACGCCGTCCGGTCCCAGGTCCGCGGCCAGGTAGCGGACCGAGGCCTCCAGGGCCGCCTTCGCGACGCCCATCACGTTGTAGTTCGCGACGACCTTCTCGGACCCGTAGTAGGTCAACGTGATCACCGACGAGCCGCGGGCGAGGAGCGATCGGGCCTCGCGGACCATCGCGACCAGGGAGTACGCCGAGACGTCGAGCGCGAGCGCGAACCCCTCGCGTGAGGTATCGACGAACGACCCTTCGAGGTCCTCCCGCCGCGCGAATGCCAGGGCATGGACCAGGACGTCGAGGGTGGCGTCGGCGCCATGGGTCGTTCGCCACTTCTCGAAGACCGCGTGGAGCTGCTCGTCGGACTGGACGTCGCACGGCTCGACGAAGCGCGAGCCGATCGAATCGGCCAGCGGTCGCACGCGCTTCTCGATGAGACTCTCGACCGACGAGAAGCCGACCTCCGCGCCTTCGGCATGCAGAGCCTGCGCGATGCCCCACGCGATCGAGTGGTCGTTCGCCACTCCGAAGATCAGCGCTCGACGACCCTCGAGCAGGCCCATCGGCATCCTCCGTCGCACTTTGTCCTGGCCGCGAATGTCCTCACATCGTCTACGCAACCCCTGCGTAGCAGGCCAGCGCTGGGGCCTCGCGTGGACCTTCGTCGCCCTCGAACATCCCAGACCGAAGCGGGGCAGGGATGGTTTTCGCCCATCGTAACGACTGACGGCCGCCTCCCGCGCGGGTGGATCAGGTCTACTACGCGGCGGGTGCGTAGGTGGCGCGAAACGCCGGCTTGCCTTGCAGGTGCGACTCGGCACGGTGACCGGTACGCTGCCGGTCGTGCCCGACGCCAACCGACCCCTGGCAGGCGTCCGGGGATTGCTGCTCGACCTCGACGGCGTCCTGATCCTGGCGGGACGCCCGATTCCTGGTGCGGTAGACGCGCTCACCGAGTTGGAGCGTCGCGGAGTGCCTTATCGCATCGTGACGAACACCTCGCTGTGGAGCCGTGCCGCGCTGGCTCGCTATGGGGAGAGCGTGGGAATGCGGGTGTCCCCCGATCGAATCTGGTCAGCCCTGTCGGTCTCCGCGGCCTACACCCGCCGTCGCTTCGAGCACCAGCCGCTGTACGTGCTGGCATCGGAGGACGCCCGATCCGAGTTCGTCGGGCAGTGGCTGCTGTCCAACGCGGAGGCGGCCGCGCGGGGAGCGCACGCAGCCGCCGTCATCGTCGGCGACTCGCCCGAGGAAGCCACGTACGGCAATCTCAACGCGGCGTTCCGCCTCCTCCGGGGCGGCGCGGAACTCATCGGCATGCACAAGAACCGCTGGTGGATCACTGGCGACGGCCCGACGCTGGATTCCGGGGCATTCGTCGCCGGGTTGGAGTTCGCGAGTGGCCGCAAAGCCGTGATCCTCGGCAAGCCCGCCGCGGCATTCTTCCGCCAGGCGGCCCGCGAGCTACACGCGGCACTCGCGGCAACGCCCACCGGTCGAGTTGCTCGCCACGACCTGGCAATGGTTGGCGACGACCTGTGGACCGACGTCCTGGCAGCGCAGCGTGCCGGCCTGCGCGGCGTGTTCGTTCTGTCCGGCAAGCACGGTCGTGATGACCTCCGCAAGGCGGCCGGGCAGAAACGGGGCGGCGGGCGGCCCGCCTTCGTGGCCAACTCCCTGGCCGACGTCGTGGCGGAGCTAGACTAGGCGCCAGGATCCGATTCCAAACGCGGGCAAGGCTCCTGGCCACTGCCGGCCCGCCCCCGATCCGGGAGCTGCACCGATGACCACCGAAACCAAGCCGCGCCTCAAGATCACCTACGCGACCCTGCGCAACGACAACGAAGAGCTGCATGCCCAATTCGATTCGGGCGTCGAAAAGGCGAAGGCACTCCTGGGCGTTCATCACCGCAACATCGTCGGCGGTCGCGAGCGCGACGGCGAGGGCACGTTCGAAAAGCGCACGCCGATCGACGGGTCGGTCATGGGCACGTTTGCCAGGGGTACGCGCCAGGACGTGCGTGACGCCATCGCAGCGGCACGCGAGGCCTTCCCGGCCTGGGGCGGCCGTCCGTGGCAGGAGCGGGTGGCGATCCTGCGCCGCGTCGCGGACGTGATCAGCGAGCGCCAGATGGAGTTCTCGGCGCTGCTCGCCATGGAAGTCGGCAAGAACCGCCTCGAGGCGCTCGGCGACGTCGAGGAGACGGCGGACCTCATCCGCTGGTCGTGCGACATGATGGAGCGCAACGACGGCTTCGACTACCCGATGGGCAACCTCGGCGACGAGACCGTGCATACCCGGTCGGTGCTCAAGCCGTACGGCGTGTGGGCCGTCATCAGCCCGTTCAACTTCCCGTTCGCGCTGTCGGGCGGCCCGGCCGGCGGGGCGCTCCTTGCCGGCAATACCGTCGTGTACAAGCCTTCCTCGGACGCCCCCCTGTCGGGCGTCTGCCTGACGCAGGCGATGCGCGACGCGGGCGTCCCCGACGGCGTGTTCAACATGGTCATGGGCGCCGGCGAGTCGGTCGGTGCGGAGCTCCAGGAGAACGAGGGCGTCGACGGGATCATCTTCACCGGCTCGTTCGAAGTCGGCTTCCACCTCTACAAGAATTTCGCCCGGGTACATCCAAAGCCGGTGATCGTCGAGATGGGCGGCAAGAATCCCGCCATCGTGTCGCGCAAGGCCGACCTCGACGAAGCGGCCGAAGGGATCATGCGCTCGGCATTCGGCTTCTCCGGCCAGAAATGCTCTGCCAATTCGCGGGTGTACGTCGAACGGATGGTGTACGAGCCGCTGCTCGACCTGCTGGTCAAGAAGACCGAGGGAATCACGATCGGGGATCCGGTCAAACGTGAGAACTGGCTGGGGCCCGTCATCAACCAGCGCGCCGTCGACCGCTACGAGGAGGCGGTCTCCGAAGCGCGGCGCGACGGCCGCCTCGTGATCGGAGGCGAACGGGTCACCGAGAACGGCCTCGATGACGGTTTCTTCGTGGCGCCGACGATCGCCGTGGATCTCCCCAAGGACCACCGACTCCTGCGCGACGAGCTGTTCGTCCCGTTCACAGTGGTCGCCCCGGTCGATTCGATCGATGAAGCGCTGCGCCTGTCCAACGACACGGTCCTGGGGTTGACCGCCGGTTTCTATTCGGAGGACCGCGCCGAGGTCGACCGCTTCCTCGACGAGATCGAGGCGGGCGTCGTCTACGTCAACCGGCGCGCCGGAGCGACCACCGGGGCGTGGCCGGGTATCCAGCCGTTCGGTGGCTGGAAGGGCTCGACCGCGACGGGCAAGGCGGGCGGTGGCTTCTACTACGTCCAGCAGTTCATGCGCGAGCAGAGCCAGACCATCGTCGACTAGTTGGACTCGCCGAAGGCCTCCGGCGGCGAACCCCGCCAGGCCGGCGAAAACCTCAAGCGGCGAACCCCTCGGCTATACTCGGCCGGGCATCCAGCCTGCATAAATCCTATTCATCCGCCCTCCGCACGGCATGAGGTGCTTCGAGTGACATCGGCTCCCTCACGGCTCGCAGCCGCTCGGCCTGTTCCCGACCTCGTCACCGAAATTCCCGGCCCCAAGGCACGCGCCCACGTCGAATACGACCACCGTTGGACGTCGCCGAGCCTGCCGCGCGTCTACCCGATCGTGCCGGTCCGCGGCGAGGGCCTCACGATCGAGGATATCGACGGGAACCTGTTCCTCGACTTTGCCGCGGGCATTGCCGTGAACTCGACCGGCCATTCGCATCCCGTCGTCGTCGGCGCCATCAAGGAGCAGGCGGCCGAGCTGATCCACTTCTCGGCGTCCGACTTCTATCTGCCGATCTATCCCAAGGTGTGCGAGGAGATCGCGCGGATCTCGCCGATCGACGGCCCGGTTCGCGTTTACCTGGGCAACAGCGGGACCGAGGTGGTCGAGGCGGCGATGAAGCTCGCCCGGCACGCCACCGGCCGACCAAACCTGGTCGCCTTCCTGGGAGGCTTCCACGGCCGGACATACGGGTCCGTCTCGCTCACTGCGTCCAAGGCCAAGTACCACGCGGGGTTTGGCCCGATGCTGCCCGGCATCTACCACGCTCCCTACGGGCACGTCGAGGACCTGCGCTGGTTCGACGAGGTGCTGTTCGCCCGCCTGGTCCCGCCCGACGAGGTCGCGGCGATCATCGTCGAGCCGATCCAGGGCGAGGGTGGCTACATCGTGCCCGAGGACGGGTTTCTGGAGGGCCTCCGGAAGCTGTGCGATCGGCACGGGATCGTGCTCGTGGCGGACGAGATCCAGTCGGGCGCAGGGCGGACCGGACGGATGTGGGCGGTCGACCACTGGGGCGTTCGCCCCGATGTCCTGCTGGCCGCGAAGGGAATCGCCAGCGGAATGCCGCTCGCAGCGATGGCGGCGCGCGCTCCGTTGATGGAGTCCTGGGGCGCTGGCCACCACGGCTCGACGTACGGCGGCAACCCGGTCGCCTGCGCAGCCGCGCTCGCCACGATCGAGCTGCTCGAGGGCGGCCTCGTCGCGAACGCGGAGGTCCGCGGCCGCCAGGCAACGGCCGGGCTGCGTCCGCTGATGGCTCGCCATCGCGACCTGATCCACGACGTTCGCGGAAAGGGCCTGATGATCGGCATCGAGTTCGCCACGGCCGACCAGGCCGAGGAGATCCAGTGGGCCTGTTTCGAGCGCGGTCTGCTGGTGCTCGAGGCGGGAGCCTCCTCGATCCGGCTGGCGCCGCCGCTCGTCGTCTCTGAGGCGGAGATGGCGACCGCCTTGCGCATCTTCGGCGAGGCCCTGGACGTGGTCGCGACCGCCCCGGACAGGATCCGTCGCGAGGCCGAGGCGGCCGGTGCACTGAGCGAACCGGAAGCGGGCGGGTGAGGGGAGGGCTCCTCAGGCGAAGCCGCGGATGGGCGCGATGACGACGCCCAAGGTCACCTCGATGCACGATGCGATCGCGGAGCTCGTGCGGGACGGCGATACCGTCGCGATCGAAGGCTTCACCCATCTGATCTGCTTTGCAGCCGGCCACGAGATCATCCGCCAGCGGAAGCGCGACCTGACCCTCGCTCGCCTGACGCCCGACCTCATCTACGACCAGATGGTCGCGGCCGGCGTCGCACGCAAGCTCATCTTCAGCTGGCTAGGCAATCCGGGTGTGGGCGGCCTCCACGCGATCCGGCGCCGGATCGAAACCGAGGAGCTGGCTCGCAGCGGGGAAACGCCACTCGAGCTCGAGGAGTACAGCCACTTCGGCATGGTCGGGCGATACACGGCCGGTGCCGCGCGGTTGCCCTTCTTCCCGCTCCGCAGCTACTTCGAGACCGACCTGCCGAAAGCCAACCCGCTCATTCGCCTGGTCGAGTCCCCCTACGGCGACGGCCCTATCTACGCCGTCCCGCCGCTGCGACCGGACGTCACGATCGTGCACGCGCAGCGCGCCGACGCGGGCGGCAACACCCAGGTCTGGGGGCTGTTGGGTTGCCAGAAGGAAGCTGCGTTCGCGGCCGAGCGCGTGGTCGTCGTGGTGGAGGAGCTCGTCGACGAGAGCGTCATCCGCGCCGACCCGAACCGGACGATCATCCCCGGCCTCATTGTGGACGCGGTGGTCGTCGAGCCGTGGGGGGCGCACCCGTCCTACGTCCAGGGTGCCTACGACCGGGACAACCGCTTCTACCTCGATTGGGACCCGATCAGCCGCGATCAGGCGGCCAGCGCGGCATGGCTGGACGAGTGGGTGCACGGTCTGGATGGCCGGGCCGCATACCTGGAGAAGCTGGGTGCCGACCGGATCGCCTCGCTGCGCCCAGGGCCCGCGCCCTCCGGCCAGGTCGACTACGGGGCGTACCGATGAACACCACGGCCGGACCCCTGAACGCGCCGCGGCCGGACGCTTGAACACCGGAGCCGGCCCTTTGCGAAATCGGACGGCTCTGGCAGGGGCTTCTCTCGGCTCGCGCATTGCGAAATCGGCTTGCGAAATCGGCTTGCGAAATCGGATCGGCTGTAGTGCGCGGAGGCGTTCCGCCGGACATACGAAATCGCTATGACTGACGCCTTTACCAAGTCCGAGATGATGATCGTCGCAGCGGCGCGGGAGCTCGCCGGGCAGCGGGTCTGCTTCGTCGGCGTCGGACTGCCGAACATCGCCGTGAACCTGGCCAAGCGCACGGTCGCGCCCGATCTCGAGCTCGTCTACGAGGCTGGCGTCTTCGGGTCGAGGCCCGCTCGCCTGCCCCTGAGCATCGGCGATCCGACGATCGTCACCGGCGCAACGGCGGTGACGAGCATGTTCGAGCTGTTCGCGTTCTACCTCCAGCGCGGCCTGATCGACGTGGGTTTTCTCGGCGCAGCGCAGATCGACCGTTTCGGCAACATCAACACCACGGTCATCGGTGACGACTACGAGCGCCCCACGACGCGGCTGCCCGGGTCGGGCGGCGCGTGCGAGATTGCGATCAACGCACGTCAGGTCTTCGTGATCATGCGCCAGAGTGCACGCAGCTTCGTCGAGAGGATCGATTTCCGTACCTCGCCCGGCAACCCGGGCGGCGGCGCCGATGCGGCGCGCAGGCGACGCGATCAGGGCTGGAACGGCAGCGGACCCACCTTGATCGTGACCGACCTGGGCATCTACCACTTCGACGAACGCGGTGAGATGCGCCTCGACTCGCTCCATTCCGACGTAACGATCGAGCACGTCGGGCAGACCGTCGGCTGGAAGATAGCAGTCGCACCCGAACTCCGGACCACGCCGCCGCCCACGGCCGAGGAGCTGCGCCTGATCCGAGTAGAGCTCGATCCAGGCGGCGTCTACAGCCGCTAGGCTCCCGAGGGGACGGCGATCGAAGCCATCAGCCCGAGCAGCTCCTCGGCCTGGAAGGGCTTTCCAAGGAATGCATCGCACCCGGTCTCGAGAGCGGCGGCCCGCTCGTGCGGCAGGACACTGGCACTCCACACGATGATCCGCGGACGGTTCCCGTCACGAGCCGCGATCTCCGGGACGAGGTCGAGTCCATTCCCGTCCGGCAGTCGCACGTCGAGCACGATGACGTCCCAGCGATCCGCATTGAGCTGGGAACGTGCCTCGGCCAGCGTCTCGGCAGACACCAGATGAGCTGTGCGGACGCGCTCGTCGGGGCTCCGCGTGAGCACCGCCTGAAGAAGGATCCTGTTGGTTGCCTCATCTTCCACGAGCAGAACGCGCAGGCCCGATCCCTCGCCCGATCCGGTCGTCACATCCTCGGAGCGGCCGGGCTGGGCACGGTCACCTTGGCTGCCACCTGCCCCAGCCAGTCCCTCAACCCCAGCTCGGCAGCAGAGCCTTTCTGCACCACGCCCAGGATCTTGCCGTTCAGTCGCTGCTTGTCGGCCGCTGTCAGCTCGTGGGCGGTGAGGATCAGGATTGGAATGTTGCGCGTGCGGGCGTCGTCCTTGAGCTCCGCGACCACGCTGAATCCGTCCATCTTGGGCATCAGCAGGTCGCAGATAACCAGGTCGATCGAGTCATTTCGGGCGACTTCGATCGCATCCCGGCCGTCCTGCGTCGAAACGACTTCGAAACCCTCCTGGCGCAGTGCGGCATCGACCAGGTCCAGCGCGCTCTGTTCGTCGTCAACCGAGAGGACGCGGACCGTCCGCTCCTTGACCTTGGTCGTGAACGTGTACCGCGCCAGGCGCTCGAGCAGGGCCTCGCGCTTGATGGGCTTCACGAAGTAATCGACAGCACCAAGCGCAAGCCCGATGTCGACCTCGTCGACCACGGTCACGATCACGACGGGCACGTCTCGCAGTCGCTGGTCGCTCTTGAGCTGGCGGAGGACCTCCCAGCCGTCCACGCCGGGCAGCAGGACATCGAGGATGATCGCGGAGGGCAGTCGATCGTGCGCTTGGGCCAGACCCTGCTCCCCGTCGCGAGCGACGCGGACGTGATAGCCGTCGGTCTCCAGGTACGTCCGCAACAGGCGCACCGCGCTCGGGTCGTCCTCGATGATGAGCACGTCCTTCGGCGCCTGGTGGCCGTTGGCCGGGACAGTCTCGATGCCAGGGACCAGGGCAGCCGGCACCTTCGGGATCACTGCAAGTTCGGCCGGAGCCAGCGAGGGCTCCGTTTCGGGAACCGGGTCCTGGGGGAAGACCACCGTGAAGGTTGAGCCTCGGCCGAGCTCTGAGTGCAGCTCGACTCGGCCGCCGTGCGCCTCGACGAGGCGTTTCGTCAGGGCCAGGCCAAGGCCCGTGCCGGACTGGCGCTGTTCGGGATCGCCCACCTGGCGGAATTCCTCGAACACATCCTTGTGCTCGGAGGCGTCGATGCCGACGCCGCTATCGATCACGGAGATCGTCAGCTGCGAAGGGGTGCGCTCGGATACCACCCTGATCTCGCCGCCATCGGACGTGTATTTGATGGCGTTCGAGAGCAGGTTGTAGAGCACCTGCCGCAGCCGGCCTCGATCGGCCACCACGATGGCCGGCGCAGTCTCTGCTGTCAGCCTGAGGGATTTCCGGTCGGCCAGGGGACGCAGCCCGGCGATCGACTCGGAGATGGCGCCCTGAATATCGAACGGCTGCCGCTGGAGCTCCATGCGGCCGGCTTCGATCTTGGTCAGGTCGAGGACGTCGTTGATGAGTGCCAGGAGGTGGTTGCCGCTGGTGTGGATGTGCTCCACCCACTCGAAGGGGACATTGACGTTTTCGCCGGTGTGCGGCTCGCTGCGCATCAGGTCGCTGAAGCCGATGATCGCGCTGAGTGGCGTGCGCAGCTCGTGGCTCATGCTCGCGAGGAAGTCGCTCTTGGCCTGGCTTGCCGCGCGGAGCGCCTCCACGGTGTTGCTCAAGCGCTGGCTCAGGGACTCCTGCTCACCGAACATCTCGCGCCGCTGGGCCAGCAGGGCGGTCTGTCCGGCGAGGGCGATCAGCACGTCGCGGTCATCAGAGCTGAACAGGCTGCGGAAGCGATCGACGAGGATCAGGACCGTGTGATGGCCATCGCCCGGAAGGGAGATCGCCTCGAAGAATCGGCCCCCGCTCGATCGGGCGATCGCGGCGCGGATCGGGCCGGCGTTTTCGACCAGTCGCTCGAAGTCGTTGCCGGCCGCGGCCAGCAGCGAGACGAGGTCCGATCGTTCGAATGTGGGAAAGTTCGCCGTTGCCAGCCCTGAGGCGGCCATCACCGCGACGGGCGTGCGTGACTGGTCCATCTCGTCGCGCAGGATGAGGGCGGCATCGCTGCCCGTGAGCCCGCGACTCGTGTCTGCCAGCCGAGCCCATAGCGCCTCGCTGGGAAGGTCGGCGGGCAATGCAAGCATCGCCTCGCTGAAACGGTACACAGCCTGTGCCTGCCAGATGCGACGGAGGACGCCTGGAGGCAAGAAAGCGAGCAGGTATCCGACGGCCGCGAGAAGGGCAACCGCTCGGGCAACGACTGCGCTGGCTTCGGCCGCTTGCGACGTGGCGGCCCCAGCGCCCGCTGCGAAGATCGACGTCGCGAAGGCAACCGTAGCGATCGCAGCGAGGGCGAGTCGGATTCGAGCGGAGCCGGTCCGCCGTCGGGCGTGCCGGAGGAGATAGCCGGCAGCCACCAGCTCGGTCGCGACGAAGACGCCGATGGCCGCCAGCACGAGCGTCAGGGAAGTCTGTTGAGTGCCGGCCGGCTGGCCCGCCGAGAGCTGGGTGCTGACGATGAACGGGACTGTCGTGACCACATAGGCGAGGCCCGCGGCCCACAGCAGCCATCTCGGGACGGGGCCGAGCTGGGCCGCGAGGCGCAAGGTCAGGAACGGCTGGGCCAGAAGCAGTCCAATGGCCAGGACGGCGACGATCGGCGGTGGTGCCGCGACCACGCGACGCACGAGCTCGAGGACGAACAGCGCGGCCATCGCGCTGAAGACGAGGGTGACATCGCGGTTCAGCGGATCGCGAGTTCGCAGGTAGACGACGAGCGCGCGCAGGAAGACGATCGCGAACAGCAGCTCGATACCGAGCGTGATCAGGGCGTCAGTGTCCGTGGTCGCCTCCCGGCCGGGTGTTGCATTCGGCGCCCACTGCTAGACGGCAGTCAGGAGCGCGGATGGAGGAAGCTCGAGGTCGAGATCCGTGCCACCCTGGATCTCGGCGATGAACAGAGGGGCAAGATCGGGATCGAACTGCCGGCCCGCCTCGCCCTGCACTTCCTCCAGTGCGCCGGCCACTCCTCGGCCGATGCGGTACGGGCGGTCGTGCGTCATCGCATCGAACGCGTCCACGAGCCCCACGATCCGCGCGCCAATAGGAATGCCGCCCGCCCGCAGACCGTCCGGATAACCGCGGCCGTCCCACCGCTCATGGTGGTGGCGGACGATGGGCAGAAAGGCCATCGCCGCTCCCAGGGGAGCGCAGATTCGCTCGCCGATGATCGGATGCTCGCGCATGAGCTTCCACTCGTGCTCGTCCAGTGGGCCGGGCTTGGTCAGGATCGCTTCGGGGATGCCGATCTTGCCCACGTCGTGCAGGAGCGCACCGTAGGCGATGACCTCGAGCTCGATCACGGACAGACCCGCCCGAGATCCCAGTCGTGCCGCCATGTTCGCCAGCCGCTGGCAGTGGCGCTCGGTCATGGTGTCCTTGGCTTCCACGGCGTTTGCCAGTGCAGCCACCGCCGAGTTGGCCTGCTGCATGCGCACCAGGGCCTGTCGAAGGCGAAGGGCGCTGCGGATTCGCGCCAGCAGCTCGGGATGCTGGAAGGGCTTGGTCAGGAAATCGTCGGCGCCCGCATCGAGGCCGGTGACGAGATCCTCCGTTCGCGTTCGCGCGGTCAGGAGGATGACCGGAAGGGACTGCCAGCGCCCGTCGGCCCTGATACGGCGGACGACTTCGAAGCCGTCCATTCTGGGCAGCCCAACGTCCAGAAGGACGAGATCCGGCCGATCGCGGTCAATCGCGGCGAGCCCGGCTTCGCCATTGTCCACACGAATGGTGCGGTAGCCCTCACGCTCGAGCAGGCCCTGGAGCAGGCGCCCGATCGACAGGTCGTCCTCGACGACCAGCACCAGACGCCGATCGTCGGCGACCCCACCGGCGGGCATTGTCGAGCTCGAGTGCCTGGCGTGTCCGAGCGACACCAAGGCGGTATGACCGTAATCCCCCGTGGACATGGCCCCCTTGCTGCGGGCGTTCGCCGCGTAAGACCTGGCGTTCGGCAGGCTGCGGCTGAGTGTCTGCCCCAAGGGGCGCCCTCAACCAGCCTGACTATCAGCCTATGGCCATGGGCCGCACGTAGGGGCGGTGCGTGTCAGGCGCCCTCTCGCATCACGACGACGATGCCCCGGTATCCGTTGCCGTCGAAGGGCGCGAGGACGGCGCCCGACGTCGCATCGATCCGCGCGCCCGTCCCGTCGCTGGCGACCACATACAGGCTCCGGCCGTCGGGCGATGCCGCCAGTCCGATAATGTTTCGATCCTTCAGCAGGCGCGTCCTTGGCTTCAGGTCGCTCGTCGAGATCAGGAGGACGCCCGTCGAATCGAGGACGTACAGCGTCTGCCCGTCCGGGCTGACGGCAGCGGATCCAGCCGGACCGGGCGTGCCGGTGAATTTCACCAGGTCGACCGAGGTCGTCCCGTTGAATGTCGTCGCCGCGCCAAGGGCCTCCGTCGGGCTGAATGCCGCCGTCGCACTGAACGTCGCGCTGCGCGCGACTGTGAGGTCATGGAGGTCAACTTCGGCGATCAGGCCGCGTCCCGGATTGGCAACATACAAGCTGGCTCGATCGGGTGTGAGAGCAGTGGCCCAGCCCGACAGGGATACCCCGGTCTTGCCCCAGGCGGCCGGGAGATCGATGCAGAAGGCGACGCGGTTGGCCGTGTCGAGGGCGTGGACGAACGGGCCGTCCTCGCCCAGATAGAGCGTGTAGGCCATCGCGCCGTCGGACTTGCGCTCGATGGGTGTCCCGGCCATGGCCTCGTCGCTGTTGCGCTTATCGACGATGACGCCATCCTCGAGGGTCCCCTTCGTGAGGACCGACCGGACCGCGTAGTGTTTCCCGTCTTTCCCGGGCAACTCTTCGATGACGTAGATGCGCGACCCATCGGGCGACAGGCCGTCGAAGGTGAATCGGCCGGTCAGAGTGATCACGCGGGCCGGGGCGGAGAAGTCGGTTGCGAGGATCGCGAAGCGTGTCCGCGTGGCTTCCGGGCGCGCTTCCGCGAGGACCAGGGTGCGGCCGTCCAGCGACAATCCGCCGCTTGCCCGGTCGAGGCCGATTGTCGGGAGAACCCACGTGCCGACGACGTCGGTTTCGAGCTCGATGCGGCCGCCGGCGATGAGATTCCCGGCCACAACATGCGTCGTGGTGCCTCTCGGGGTGACGCCGTAGACCACTTGCCAGTTGGAGGTCGTCGTGCCGGGTGGCGCCTCGTAGAGGACGCGTCCGTTCTCGCCCTCGAGGACCGCGAGCAGGTTGTTCCGTTGAACCAGGAGGAGGTCGCTGCCGGGCGTGTCGCCGGGCTGATCGGCAGCCGACGATGACCCCGACGGGCCGGACGACGGCCCGGCTGCGGAAGATGGCGACCCAGCCGCCCTGTCGCTGGGGCCTGGTTTGGCTGTCGATGTGCAACCCGCAGCAATCGCGGCGATCAGCAGCAGGATCGACGTCGCGCGCATGGCGACCTCCTTCGCATGGAGCCGGGTCGTAGCCGCTTCCAACGCCTGGCCCGGTGCACCATCCGTACACCGGACGCGCAGGGGTGGTTCCCGCTAGCGAACCGATGCGCTGACCTAGCGAACCGATGTGCCGATTTGCACGGCGTCGTCCTTCCCGGAAGCGGTTTCTAGCCGCAGGGTCAGCGGGCCGCGCGTCCACATCAGGACGTTGCCGGCAAGCCGCACGCGATCCGAGCGGATGTCCCCGGAGGGCAGACGTACGAGCACGTCGTGGGGAGCCCCCGACAACCAGTAACCCGCGGCCCCAGCGACGGTCAGGGGTTCCACCGTGGTCCCGGAGCCGACCATCTTCTCGAAGAGCGTGCGCTCGATCGAGCCGCGGAACTCGGTGAGCAACAGGCCGACGTCCGTCCCGGGTGCCGCCGGCCTGCCGCGAGCGCGCCAGACGAACGACACGACCGCGTCTGCGCCATTGCCTTCCAGCCAGATCTCGTCGGGCGGCGGGAGGCTCGGCAGTGTTGGCTGGACGATCGGGTAGTCGGTGGCCGCCTGTGCCTCGGCGATGCCGACGCGACGGCCCAGCGCGAGGGCGGCGCCGAGCCCGCCCGCAGATGACGTCGTTGGCGATGCCGACGGCGCACCCGATGTCACGACGGAGGGGCTGGGCGTGGGCGTCGGCCCGAACAGGATCCTGATCCCGGGCACGCCGAGGCCCAGGGCGGTGACGATACCCGCGACAACGAGCAAGGCTACAAGCGCCAGAACGGTGGCCCGGCGCAGGGGTCGTCTGGCGAGCCATCCGAACGGCATCCCGCCAATGCGCCGGCTAACTGGTGCACGCTCGAGCCTGGAGACGACGGTCGCAGCCAGGCTGGGGGTCGGGGGCCAGGCCAAGGCGCGTCCGAGGCCTTCCAGCTCGACCGACAGGTCCTCGTCGGACATCGCGCGCAGCCGTTCGTGTGCGTTCATCGTCCGACCATCGCGGGGGCGTTCGTTCATCGCGCGCTCTCCGGGAAGCCGGCCCGCAGACGCGACATCGCCCGCGACAGGCGCGACTTCACCGTGCCGCGCGGCACCGCGAGGGCGTCGGCCATTTCGGCCTCGCTCAGGTCGAAGAAGTAGCGATAGGCGAGCACCAGGCGATCCGGCTCATCCAGCACCCGCACTGCGTCGAGCAGGCTCTGACGCATCTCTTTGGCGAGGACCGCCGCCTCTGGCGACGGGGCCGCGTCGATCGAAGGGCGGTCCTCAGCGACTCTCACGGCGAGGCCCGCTCGCCGGCCGGAAGAACGACGACGGTTGCGCGCTTCGTTGGCCACGATGCGCAGCAACCAGGGCCGAAATGGAGCTCCCTCGCGGAAGCGGCCCAGCGCGCGATAGGCGCGAACGAATGCTTCCTGGGTTGCGTCCTCCGCTTCGTGCGGCTCGGTTCCGACGACCAGCGCCGTCCGCAGCGCCACCTCCTGGTAGCGCTGCACGAGCTCTCCATAGGCCTGCATGTCGCCTCGCCGTGCGCGTTCGATCAGTTCTCCGTCGTCCAGTGGGCGGCCCTCCACGTTCGACCGAACCTCATACACCGCCGAGCGTAGCCAGGTTCGCGGGTCCGCCACGTGTAGGATCGCCGTCGTGACCACGCCAGCGGCGACGGGAAACTCGGCCGGGCGCGTTTTCCGGCGTTCGAGTGATCCGGAGTTGCCCGTGGCCGTACGCGCCGAGGGTTCGACCATCTGGGATTCGGAGGGGCGGGCATACCTGGATGCAGCGGGCGGCGCTGTCGTCGTCGGGGTCGGCCACGGGCGCGCGAGCGTCGCGGCTGTGATGGCGGAGCAGGCGAGCCGCCTTGCATTCGCCCACGGCAGCCAGTTCACCACCGATGTGCTCGAGCGGTACGCCGCTGCGGTCGGTCCGCATCTCCCGGTCGACGAGCCTGCGATCTATCCCGTGGCCGGGGGGTCGGAAGCGACCGAGACCGCGCTCAAGCTCGTTCGGGCCTTCCATCTCGCGAAGGGCGAGACCGATCGCTGGATCGTGCTCGCCCGCTGGGGCAGCTATCACGGCAACACGCTGGGCGCCCTGGACCTGTCGGGCCGCAAGCCGTTGCGGCGCCCCTACGAGGGCTGGCTGGGCCGATTCCGTCACCTCAGCGCCGCGTACCCATATCGGTCGGGCGATCCGGGTTCGAACGTCCTGGGCGATGCCGACGAGCTGGCCGCCGAGCTGGAACGAGCGAAGCCACGAACCGTCGCCGCCTTCGTGGCCGAGCCGATCGTCGGAGCCACTCTTGGAGCCGTCGAGCCGCCCGAAGGCTACTGGCCGAAGATTGCCGAAGTCTGCCGCCGCCACGGGGTCCTGCTGGTCGCCGACGAGGTGATGACAGGCTTCGGGCGAACGGGCCGCTGGTTCGGTATGGATCGCTGGGGCATCCGTCCCGACCTTGTCATTGCCGCCAAGGGTGCGACCTCGGGCTACGTTCCATTCGGGTTCGTGGCGGCATCTGGCGCGGTCTATGAAGCGGTGCGCGAAGCGGGACCGTTCGTGCATGGCTTCACGTACTCGCATTCGCCGGTCGGGGCTGCCGCGGCCACCGAGGTGCTCAGAATCCTGGAGGCCGAGGATCTCATCGCGGCGAGCGCCGCCAAGGGCGAACGATTGAAGAGTCTGTTGGCGGCGCGACTCGGGCGGCACGCCCACGTCGGCGAGATCAGGGGACGCGGACTGCTGCTCGGCCTGGAGCTCGTAGCCGACCGCGAAAGCAGGGCACCTTTCCCGCGCTCGGCGCGCCTCGTCGAAGCCGTGGCCCGCGAGTGCCGGGACCGCGAACTGCTCGTCTACACCGGCACTGGGAACGCAAACGGAATCGATGGCGACGTCGTGGTCCTCGGACCCCCGTTCGTGATCACCGATGCCGAGCTCGAGCTCGTCGCGGAGCGTCTCGGCGAGGCGGTCGAGTCCGCTACCTCAAGGGTCTGACGAGCCTCAGGAGGCGGCGCCCTCCAGGATTCGGCGCGTTGGTGAGGCCTCGCCGACGAAGATCGCGGTCAGGAAATGGACCATGAGCCACGCGGTGGTCATCGCCGTGTGCAGGTCAGCCTGGGCGGCGCTGGTCTCGACGATGTCGAAGCCGACGATGCGGCCCTTCCTCGAGATCGCCTCCAGGAGGGCGCGAAGCTGCCGGTAGTCGATTCCGCCCGGCTCGGGCAGTGTCGTCCCGGGCACGAGAGCTCCGTCGAGCACGTCTATGTCAATCGAGACATACAGGTTCTCGGCGGGCCGGACCAGACGGTCGACCAATGCTTCCGGCCCCTCGTCCAGGACCGCCCGCGTCGAGGCAAATCCAACACCCAGCCGTTTCATGTCCTCATACTGGTCGCGGTCCACGGCGCGCAGCCCGATGGCCGTGAGGTTTCCCGTCGTGGGCAATTCCGAAAGCCGCCGGAGTTGGCTGCCGTGGCTGAACTTCGAGCCGTAGATGGTGTCGGCGAAGTCGGGATGGGCATCGATATGGACGACGTCGACCTTGCCGAAGACATCGGCCACACCCCGCCCGACCGGAAAGCTGATCGAGTGATCGCCCCCGACGGCCGCGACGATCGCGCCGCGCTCCGCTATCCGGCGGCTGGCTTCGGTGATCCGCTCGAGGCTCAGCTGAACGTCCCCCGGCGCGAGCAGGACGTCACCGCAATCGGCCAGGCGCAGCCCTTCGAGATAGTGGCGCTCGGTCTCGATGTCGAACCAGCCCGCGCTGGTTCCATCGGACCGCGACTCCCGCAGACGGGTCCGAGTCTCACGCACGAGGCGGGGGCCGCCCGACGCCCCTGACCGAATGAACGGGATGATGACGCCCTGGTCCGATGGGACCCCGATGAAACCGACCTGCGCCGACAGGGCGGAGAGGTCATCCACCGGGGGCGCACCGAAGAAGGTTCTCGTCGCTGGTCGAATGAACGTTCCCAGAGGGCCGTCCGCGTCCGCGTCCGCCATCGTTGTGACCCTCCCGCGCAACGTCGCAGCGCCGATTCGGGACTTGCCAAATGCTTCTACATCATGGTACAAGCTTCCACCATGCGGACGCAAGGCACGGTCGCCGCGCCGCAGCACGACCCGCTGGGTCGGGTCAGGAGGAGAGACCAATGAAGCGACCGCCCCGGCTGTTGCCCTTCCTCGCGTTCGGTGCCTCCCTCGTCGTGGCCTGTACGGGCGCTGCCAGCCCGAGTCCGGCCGCGCAAAGCCCGGTCACGAGCGCATCACCAAGCGCGGCCGCCTCGCCGATCACTGCGCCCACGAGCCTGATCAAGCCCGGCACTGTCACGGACTGCGTGGATATCGAGTACCCGCCCATGGAGATGTTCCCGTCGACCTCGGTGACCGATCCCAACATGGCAGTGGGCTTCGACGTTGAGGGTGCGCAGGCGGTGGCGAAGGCCTGGAACCTGCCGCTCACGGTGAGGAACGTCGGCTTCGACGCGCTGATCCCGGACCTGTCGGCAGGACGCTGCGACCTGGTGTGGACCGCCCTGTACATCTCGGATGCGCGCCTCAAGGTCGCCGATGCCGTGCCGTACATGGCCACGGGATGGGTCGTGATGGTCCCGACGGGAAACCCGAAGGGCATCAAGACCAAGGACGACCTGTGCGGCAAGAAGGTCTCGATCCAGACGGGAGGCCAGGTCGAAATCGAGATCAAGAACGCCAGCCAGGCCTGCACGACGGCAGGCAAAGGGGCAATCACGATCGCCGGCTACCCCAAGGTCGCCGACGAGTTCCAGCAGATCGTTCTCGGTCGCGTCGACGCCGTGTGGGAGACGGACACCGCCGTCCTGAACTTCCAGTTCACGAACCCCGGCAAATACGAGAATGCCTTCGCCTTTCCCAAGGATCGGACATACGGGGTCTACTTCCAGAAGAACAAGGCCGACGTCAAGACCGCCCTCCAGGCGGCTCTGCTGCAGCTGAAGACCGATGGCACGCTGGGCAACCTGGCGACCAAGTACAAGCTCGACCCAACGTCGCTCGACGCGATCAAATAGCCGAACGACAAGCTGCCCCGAGTCTCCGCCAGGGAAGGGCGTACACCGGCCGCTGACATAAGGCGAGGCAACCGTGGAGTTCGATACCTCGATTTTCTTCGAGGCGCTCACGTCACCCGCCTACCTCGAGGGCGTCCAGATCACGATCGCGTTGACGGTCGTCGCGATGGTGTTCGGATTGATCCTCGGCCTGGTCGTCGCCCTCCTGCGGGGCAGCGCGAATCGGGTGTTGCGCGGGATAGCCTGGACGTACATCTGGATCTTCCGAGCACTGCCCTCCCTCCTCCTGCTGTTCCTCGTCTGGGACGGGCTTCCGCAGCTCGTCCCCGCGTTGAAGGGGGACTGGTTCTCGGCCTTCATCGCGGCCTCCGTCGCCCTGTCCATCAACGAGGGCGCCTACGCCGCCGAGATCATCCGCGGCGGGTTGCTATCGGTGGACGAGGGGCAGCGGCTGGCGGCGCGTGCGCTCGGGCTGTCGCCGACCAAGGTCTTCAGCAAGGTCATCGCGCCTCAGATGATTCGGGTGACGATCCCGCCCCTCTCGAACGACTTCGTCTCGATGCTCAAGCTCACCAGCCTGGCCAGCGTGATCTCGCTGCAGGAGTTGCTGGCTCGCAGTCATTCGGCGGTTTCGACGACGTTCAAGTTCGCGGAATACTACGCCGCCGCGGCCGTCTACTACCTGGTCCTGGTTAGCGTCTTCATGGTCGTCCAGGCCCAGATCGAGCGGCGGTTCGTCTGGATGTCACAAGGCTCCTCCGGGCTGTCGAGGGTCCAGCGTGTCCGCCAGTTCGCCACGATCAGATGACGCAGCAACCACCCGTCGGCCACCTGCTCGACGAGGCGCTCCTTGGGGAACCTGTGGCCTCGACGGCGGGAGGCGCCGACGAATTCGTGCTGGAGGCGGTGGGGCTGCACAAGCGGTATGGCCACAACGAGGTGCTGCGCGGCGTGACGTTTGGTGTCCAGCGCGGGGACGTGAAGGCCGTCCTCGGGCCTTCCGGGTCGGGCAAGAGCACGATGCTGCGCTGCCTTGCCCTGCTGGAGCCGGTCGAGTCAGGCGAGGTCCGCCTCGAGGGCCGGCGGATCGGGGTGCGCGAAGCTCGCGACGGCCGGCTCGTGTCGCTTCCCGAGCGCGTCCTGGCGCGAGAGCGGCGGGAGATCGGCATGGTGTTCCAGCGTTTCAACCTGTTCCCGCACCTGACCGCGCTGGGTAACGTGATGATTGGGCTGACCGAGGTGCGCGATCGGGACAGGAAGGAAGCCCGCACCATTGCCCAGAGCATGCTCGCCCGAGTTGGCCTCGCGGAGCGCGAGCGGTTCTTTCCGAGCGAGCTGTCGGGCGGTCAACAGCAGCGCGTCGCGATTGCCCGGGCGCTGGTGATGAACCCCAAGGTCATGCTGTTCGACGAGCCCACCTCGGCGCTCGATCCCGAGCTCGTGGGCGAGGTGCTCGCGGTCATGGAGGAACTCGCGCGCGAGGGCATGACGATGGTGGTCGTCACCCACGAGGTCGGCTTCGCGAAGCGGGTCGCGGACCGCGTGATCATGATGGACGCCGGCTCGATCATCGAGGATGCCCCGCCGGACGAATTCTTCGGCAACCCGCGCCAGGAGCGGACGCGCAAGTTCCTCGAAGCGGTTGACTAGCCGGTGGCAAGGGGAGAATCCGGCCGGGACGGCCGGTCAGCGCGGGGAGAGCTGGCCTTCGATCTCACCGGCCGCAACGAGGAGCGCGCTGGACATGGCCTGCGAGTGCTCCTTCGTAAACCACGGCGTGAGTGCGACGACGCTGACGGCGGCGATCGCACCGCCCGAAGGGTCGTGGACCGGCACGCCCATCGCGGCCAGGCCGACCTGCACGTCGTCCGGAGCATACGCAACCCCAGAGCTGCGGATCTCCGCCAGTCGCGTGCGAATGCCCGCGGCGTCGGTCGTCGTCCGGGGCGTCATCCGCTGGCGGGCTTGCCGGAGCACCCGCTCTACCTCGCTTTGGGGCATGGCCGACAGCAGGACGAGGGGTCCCGCCCCAAGGTGGAGCGGCAAGGTCTCCCCGACCTGATATGTCGTCGCCATGATCGGTCCGCGATCGATTCGCACCAGGCACAACGCCCGATCGGCGTCCCGCACGGACAGGTACGCGGACACCGCGAATCGCTCGGCGAGCCGGGTGAGGGGCAGTTCCGCGACCCGTCCGAGCACCGCCCGAACTTCGACCGCGCTGCCCAGCCGGAAGAGGTGGATACCGAGGCGGTACGCGCCGCTCTCCGCTCGATCCACGAGCTGGTGGCGCTCCAGCGTTGCGAGCAGGCGGTGGACGGTGGAGCGGCTCATCGCGAGGCGGCGCGCCAGCTCTGTCAGAGTGAGCTCGCCGTCACCTTCGAGGAACGCGTCCAGGGCTGCCACGGCCTTTCCGATGACCCGCACGTACGGACCGTCGGCATCGTTCTGGGCAGGAGCAAAACTCGTCGGAATCGGACGAGTCGTTGGGACGGCCACCTCGGCCGGAGTCTACATCATGGCACCTGCTTCCATGATGTGGAAACGATTCGCCGCGGCGGCTCCAGCTTGGAGAGTGAGACATGGCGCGCGCTCTGATCATCACCGGGGGGCCGATCCTGACCATGGCCTCTACCGGAGCGGAGCGTGCCGAGGCGCTGGCTCTCGAGGGAGAGCGCATCCTCCACGCGGGTACCCTCGGGGACTGCCGGACGCTCGCCGGCCGGGACCGCGAGGAGCGGGACCTGGGCGGTCGGACGTTGATGCCCGCATTCGTCGACGCGCACGCCCATCCGCTGATGCTCGGCCAGACAGAGTCATGGGTCAATGTCGCGCCAACCGTGGTCGGCTCGATCGACGCCATGGTGAACCTGCTCGCGGAGGAAGCAGCAAGACTTCCGGCGGGAGCCCCTCTGCGCGCGTACGGCTACGACTTTCGGCGTCTCGTGGAGCGGCGCCACCCGACCGCCGCCGATCTCGATCGCGTCGCCACGGACCGCGAGCTGTACGTGATGAACGCGAGCGGCCACGGGGGTGCCCTGAATTCGTTCGGACTCCGTGCACATGGGATCACTGCCCGGACAGCGGACGTCGAAGGCGGAGAGATCGGCCGCTCGGAGGACGGCAGTCCGAACGGCCTGCTGTGGGACGCCGCCTGCGACCTCCTGACCGGTCCGGGCGGGGTCAAGATCCGCAACCACGGCCCGAATATCCACCTGCCGGACTCGCCCGCGGAGCTGGGGAAGGACCTCCAGCGCGCGTTCGAGCTGTTCCTGCGTGCGGGGATCACCACCGTGCTCGATGCCCAGGTCAGTCGCCGGGAGGCGGGGGCCTATTTTGCGGCACGCGACCGGGTCGAGCTCGCGCTACGGATCGAGATGCTCATCATCTCTGCGCTCCTCGACGAAGTCCTTGCACTGGGGATCGGTGGCCGGGTGGGCGACGACCAACTGGCGATCGCCGGAATCAAGCTGTACGCCGACGGGGCCCTGGGCGGCGCGACGGCCTACTTCCCGGATGGCTATCCGGGCGATCCTCACAACCACGGAGTTCTCTATCACGAGCCGGCGGAGTTCAGCGAGATCCTCGGCCGAGCTCACCGGGCAGGGCTCCAAACGGGCACGCATGCTCAATCGCCGACGGCGATCGGGCTCGTGCTGGACGCCGTAGAGGCCGCGCAGGCCGAAAACCCCCGGTCCGACATGCGCCACGCCATCGAGCACTCCGGACTGGCAACCGACGACCAGATCGCACGGATGAAGCGCGCTGGCGTTGTGCCCGTTTCACAGCCGCAGCACCACCTTTATTACGGGGACGGCTACGTCCGCGCGGTGGGCGAGCTAGGCCAGCGGTTCAATCCGATCGGGCTCTACGCGCGCGCGGGCGTTCCGGTCGTTATCTCCTCAGATGCCCCCGTCGCGCCACCTCGACCGATGGAGGCTGTGCAGGCTGCGGTCGAGCATCGGGCGGTCGCCGGAACGATCCTGGGTGGCCCCGAGCTCGGTGTCGACGTGATGACGGCCCTCCGTGGCTATACGATCGGGGGTGCCTACGCTATGCACCGCGAAGGCTCGGTCGGGTCGCTGGAAGCCGGCAAGCTCGCCGATCTGGTGGTCCTGTCGAGCGACCCGACCGCGGCCCCCACGGAAGCGATCGCGAGCATCGAAGTGGAGGAGACCTGGCTGGGCGGGCAACGCGCAGTGTGACGGGTGGCGGGCGGCCCTCGCCAAACGACCGCTAGCTGTACGCGCCCCGGCCGCGTGCGCGTATTACCAGCCACAGTCCCAGCAGCACGAGGACGATCGGCCAGACGACGCGGCCGAGATCCGGGAAGCCGACGATCTGCTGCGCCCCGATCCTCGCGGCTCCCACGACCGCAATGATCGCGCCGAACCACAGCTGCCAGCCCCACCCGCCGCCGCTCGAAGCCCGGACCGTCGCGATCAGGGCGAACCCGACACCCAGGAAGAGCGTTCCCCAACCCGGTCCCTCGACGACGCCACTGTCGGTCAGAACGTTGGACAGCCCGAGGGCGGTGAGGATGACGCCGGCGTAGAGCGAGCCCGGGCCGCGGTCCACGGCCCACGAGATCAGGAATGCGAGGCCGAGGGCCAGCAGGAACGCGGAGCCTGCGATGTGGATGCTCGGCTGGAGTTGTTCGAGCAGCAAACCGGCCCCCAGCAGAACGAAGAAGACTCCGATCCACGGAACGCCCCGGCGCCGCCCTGGTTCGGGCGACGACCAGCCCCACGTCCAGATGTCGCGGCCCCACTCGCCTCGGCCCGAGTCACGACGCCAGTCGTTCGCGGATGCGCCGCTCCGTATCGGCCGCCCTTGCTCGTCGACGACCTCGGGCTCGCTCGGATCTCGCGGATCGGTTGGTGAAGGGCCGCTCATCGCGTCAGCCTACAGCGTGCCCCGCCTCTGCGGCAGGAGGGGCGCCGCCGGTCTCGATGGATGGTTCGTCCTCGACGTGGCTGAACCCGAGCCGGTCGGCGAGGCGACCCAGCGGGCCCGGCGCCCACCAGTTCCAGCGGCCCAGCAGTCGCATGGTCGCCGGCACGAGCAGGATCCGGATGATCGTCGCGTCGATGAATACGGCGATGGCCATCCCGACGCCAATGCTCTTGATCGTGATCGATTCTGCCAGCGCGAATGCCGAGAAGACGGTGACCATGATCAAGGCCGCGCCGGTGATGACCCCAGCCGTCTTGGCCAGGCCCTCGGCGACCGAGGCGCGGTTGTCGCCACTCCGGCGATAGGCCTCCTGGATGCGCGAGAGCAGGAGCACCTCGTAATCCATGGACAGCCCGAACAGCACACTGAACATGATGATCGGGTTGCCGGCGATGGTGAATCCCGGGGACTGGAACTGGAGGATGTTCCCGAGGTTGCCGTCCTGGAAGATCCAGACCAGTGCGCCGAAGCTGGCAGTGATCGAGAGCAGCGTCATGATCACGGCCTTGACTGGAATCGCAAGCGACCCGAAGAGCAGGAAGAGGATCAGCGCGCTGGCCAGCAGCGTGACGCCGACCGCCCATGGGATGCTGGCCGCCTGGGACACATTGAAGTCGTAGCCGGTTGCCGCGAAGCCGCCCACTTGCGCGGTGATTCCGGTGCCGGGTTGGATCGCGCGAATCGGCGGGATGATCGACGTGCCGTCGGGCGAGACGGGCTGGAGGGGACTGACCGCGTCCAGCCTGACGGTCTGCCCGCGAATGTAGGTCGCGCTGAGCGCGTCGAGCGCCGACGAGATCTGGGCCGGCCGCTGGTCTTTTGGCAGGGCGTACAGCTGGGCAACCTGTTCGGGCTTGAGAGCCACCCCCGACGTCGGGTCGACCAGGCTGAAGGGCCCCTCGACCCGGTCGATGCCGGGCACCCTTGCGATGGCATCGGCGTAGGCCGTGAGCGCCTGGATATTGGCCGGATCCGTGGGCGATCCGCTGACGTCGGCCAGGATCGTGACGGGCGAGGTCTCACCGGGGCGGAACTCGTCCTGGAGGGCGACTGCCGCCTCCCGGCTCTCGAGACCCGGTGGCAGGACGGAAGCGTCGGGAATGCCTTGCTTCAGGTGCAGGAACGGGGTGCCGGCAGCGAGCAGTATGGCTAGCACGGGGATCAGCACCAGCAGCGGCCGCGCCATGACGAGATGCGCTACGCGCTCCCAACGTGAGCGGCGGACTCGCTCCGATACCGCCCTCGAGCGCAGGCCGAGCCGGGCCCGCAGGCGATCGAAGAGGTCGACCAGGTTCAGGGCGTTCACCCGAGGCCCGAGCATGCCCAGCATGGCAGGCAGGAACGTGAGCGCATAGAACACCGATGCGCCGACCACCAGCGCTCCGCCGATCCCGAAGGAACGGAGCGCGGGCGCCTCGAACAGGAGCAGGCCCGACAGGCCGATCGCGACCGCAGCGCCTGAGAAAGCGACCGCCTTGCCGCTCGTGGCGACGGTCACCTCCACTGCCTCGGCGACCGTCCGTCCGCGCCGGAGCTCCTCGCGGAAGCGGCTGACCATGAAGAGCGAATAGTCGATGGCGAGTGCCAGGCCAAGCATCGTCGACACGTTCTGGACGTAGATAGACAGCTGGACCTGCTGGGCGACCAGCCAGACCATGGCCAGGGTGGTCGGGATGGCGAGACCCGCGACGAGCAGAGGCATCCCCGCAGCGACAACGGATGCGAACACGAGGATGAGGATCAGACCCGCGATCGGGAGGGATACGGTCTCCGCCTGGATGAGCTCCTTCTCGGCCTGGTGGACCGAATCCTTGGTGATCGGCCCGTAACCCGCGAGCTTGAGGTCGAATCCGGCGGGTGTGGCGATCCTGGAGCGCAGGTCGTCCAGGAACGCGACCGAGTCCTCGTCCTTGGCGTACAGCTGGATCACGACGTATGCGGCCTGGCCGTTCGTGCTGATGAACCGCTGATCGTGCGTTTCCGAGTAGCCCACGATGCCGGCCACCCGGCTGTCTGTGCGGAGGGCGGTAAGCGCGGTGCCCAGCTGGCTCTGGAAGGCATCGGAGGCGGCGTTCGAGCCCGGCGGGCCGTGGAAAACGGCGATGAGCGTCCCGTGGCCGGCCCCGAATTCCGTCGCCAGGCGATCGTTGACGGTGGTGGATTCGGACGTCGGGTCGAGCCAGCCGCCCGCGCTCAGCACCGATGCGGCCTTGCCAGCAACGCTCGAGGCGAGTAGCGCGACCGCGATCGCGACGAGCGCGACGGGCTTGCGGAAGCGGTAGACGAAGGCACCCCAGCGGCTGAACATCGTGCATCCTTCCTGGAACTCGGGCCAGCGGTGGGCAGGCGCGCGAATTCGGGCCGACGATAGAGAATAATGGTTCTCCTTGTCAACCCCTGAATCGGCGCACCACGCTTCTCCCCGGTCGCGGCCCTTGACGCTCCTCCTATACTCCCCCAGAGCGACTGTTCGTTTTACGTCGGATCAACGGAGCGCGAATGCCTCGAGTCACCCGCCAGCACGAGCAGCAGGTTCGCGAGCGCATCCTTGGCGCTGCCCTGCGTGTCTTTGGCGAGCGCGGTTTCCACCACGCGACGATGCAGGACATCGTTCGCGAGAGCGGACTGTCGGTCGGGGCGATTTACACGTATTTCAAGAGCAAGGACGAACTGTTCCTGGCGATCTGCGACATCACGGTCGACCAGACCCTGGCCAGCCTGGCGGTCCGATTGCCGGCCGGCTCGTCGATCGCTGACAAGATGGCCATCGCAATAGGCTTCTTCCTGGACACGGTGGATGCGTTCACGGCCATCGGTGGCGGGCCGTCGTTCCTGGTGCACGCCTGGGCCGAGGCCGAGCAGGAGCCATCGGTCCGCGAGATGCTCGTCCGCCGGCGCGAGCAGATTGTCACCGTGGGCCGGATCCTGCTCCAGGAGGGCATCGCCCGTGGCGAGCTGCCTGGCTGGATCGACGTCGACGCGCTCGCGACGGCGTATTCCGCGCTGCTCGACGGTTTGACGCTGGTCGGCCTCGAAGAAGGCGCGGGCTACCGGCGGGCGGAGACGGAACGAAGAGCAGTCGCCATTCTCGAGCTGCTACTCGCCGCGGCCAGGACCGAGGCGCCCCCGCGCGTCAGCGTGCCGTCGGACCCCTACGTGCCCGCCTGGATGGCGCAGCCGACCCCGGACCGAAAAGCGAGCTAGGCGCGTGTCGGAGGGATCGCCGGGGGAGGCCTTCATCCAGACGGTTCGGGGCCGTGTCGCTTCCGAGGAGATCGGCTTCACCCTGCCGCACGAGCACACAGCGATCGCGCTGTGGCATATCCAGGGCCGCTGGGACTACTGGGAGCTGTCCCGGGACGAGTCGATCATCGAGCCCGAGCTCGCCCGTTTCCGCGAGGCAGGCGGCAGTTGCCTGGTAGATGTGACGCTGCCCGGCGTGGGCCGCGACCCGGAGCGCCTCGTCGGCCTGTCGGAGCGGACCGGCCTGCACATCGTCATGGGTTGCGGCTGGTATCGCGGGGCGCATTACCCGGCCGAGGCGCTTATCGACCGGCGCTCGGTCGACGACCTGGCCAACGAGCTGATCCGGGAAGCGACTGACGGGGTGGGGGACACCGGCGTCAAGCCCGGGATCATCGGCGAGGTCGGCACCGACAAGCCGTGGGTCTCCGCCCTCGAGGAGCGCGTGCACCGTGCCGCGGCAAGGGCCTCTAGCGCGACCGGCCTGGCGATCTCGACCCATTCGGTCATGTCGCGGGTTGGCCTTGCGCAGCTCCGAATCTTCGAGGAAGAGGGCGCCGATCCCTCGCGGGTCGTCGTCGGCCACGCCGACTCGTACCCTTCCCTCGAGCACCATCTCGAGATCGTCCGACGCGGCGCCAACCTCGAGTTCGACTTCCTTGGCATGAGCTTCACGCCGATGGAGCGCCACGGCGAGGGCCGCGTGATCGAGCTGCTCTGTGAGTTGCTCTCCGGCGGCCACGCGGACCGCCTGCTCCTGTCACAGGACGTGTGCCACAACAGCCAGCTCCAGCGCTACGGCGGGCACGGCTACACGTACCTGCACGAGACGTTCCTGCCTCGCCTTCGCGCCGCCGGCGCGTCGGAGGCCGAGACTACGAAGCTCACGATCGACAATCCCCGACGCCTGCTCTCGCGAAGTGTGGCGGCGGCTAGCTCTGGAGGGTCGCTTCGACCGACAACTTGACGTTGCCCTGGAGCGCTCGTGAGATCGGGCAGCCGTCCTTGGCGCCCTCCGCGATCTCGCGGAAGCGGGCGGCATCGATGCCGGGGACCACCCCGCGGACCGTCAGCGCGGAGGAGACGACTGTCCATTTGTCGAGCTTGTCGAAGGTCACTGTCGCGCTGACGTCGAGCCGCGTCGGCGGGCTGCCCGCCTTCGCCAGGTCGCCCGAGAAGGCCATCGAGTAGCACGCTGCGTGAGCTGCCGCGAGCAACTCCTCGGGGCTCGTCCTGCCCTCGGCGGACTCGGTGCGCGACGCCCACGTCACAGGCAGGTCAGAAAAGGCTTTGCTGGTCGAAGCGCTGACGACACCGGAGCCCGAGATGAGGTCTCCCTCCCAGCTCGAGTCGGCGCGGCGGACGGCTGCCATGGCGTTCCTCCTGTCGTGATTGCTGCGGCCAGATGGTCCCACAAGCTCCGGTGGAGCCGTCGTCGATCGAAACCGGCGCGTCGACGCACCAGCCTGCCGGTGACTGGACGCACCGGCGCCGAGTGCCAATGGGAGTCGTTCGCACGGCTGCAGTTGGGTTGGGTCATGTCGGCCCGGGGCGCGAATCGGGAAACCAGCGTCAGGCGCCGGTACCTTCTCTTGCCGTGACACCCCTCGGACGGCTCATTCCGCCGCTCAGGGATGCTGCTTATGGTCGGAACACGCCCCTGAACCTGGCCGATGATCGGCACGGGCGCCCCGCGAGCTCGAACCCATGTCATTGCGCGCTCCCCGCCTCCTCCTCGTTGCCGCCGCCTTCGTCGCAGCTGCCGCGCTCCCCGCGAGCAGCCCGATCCCAACGTCCGCCACCGACCTCACAGTCGGCCAGGCGGAAAGCCGGATGGTTGGCCTGATCAACGCCGACCGAGCGAAAGCCGGGCTCGTAGCGCTGCGGACGGACGGGCGGCTCATGTCGATCGCCCGCGCGCGTTCCCAGGACATGGCGACGTACCACTACTTCAGCCACACGGAGCCCGACGGTCAGACGGCCCAGAGCTACCTGACCGCGGCAGGCGTGGTCTGGTACGGCTGGGGCGAGATCATCGCCTGGAACAGCGGGTACGCCACGCTCGCCGACTCGGCCAACGCCGCCAACTCCGACTGGATGGCCTCGAGCGGCCACCGCGCCATCATCATGTCGACCGGGTTGAACTATTTCGGGATCGGCCTGGCGACCGATCCCTCCAACGGCCACCAGATCTGGACGGGCGTCTTCATCAAGGGCCCCGACAAGACAGGTGCCTGGGCAAGGATGGGCGCCGCTCAGACCCCAGGTCCGCGCACCTCTGCCGGGCAAAGAAGGATCTCGCTGACCTGGCTGGGCGGAGACATTCGCCTGCAGGTGCTGACGGCTGGCTTCTACTCGTATCAGCTTGCGCGCAAGGTCGACAGCGGGGCGTGGAGCGTCATCGTGTCGGCGACGACGGCCACGTCGACCTATCGCTACCAGGCCGTCGGTCATCGCTACAGCTATCGCGTCCGGGCGCGCGACCGGGCAGGCAACTACGGCGCCTGGTCGGTCCCGATCTCGTTCTCGATCTGACCCGCGGCCCCGTCTGCAGCTCAGACGGCGACCGCCTTCCTGAGGGCCCGGACGAGCGGGCGGTGAGCGATCGTTCGTGGGAGGACGATGCGGCGAGCGTCGCCGAACCGGCGATGTGCCTCGAGCGCCTCTGACAGGCCATCGACCAGGCCTCGTTCAGCCAGTGGGTCGAAGCCCTCTTCCCACCACAGGCCGATGATCCGCAGGACGTTCGTCCTGCGGTCGATGCGCGGCTCGATACGCCCGACGATGCGATCCCCAAGCAGCACCGGCAGCACGTAGTAGCCGTGGCGTCGTTTGGCGGCCGGCACGTAGACCTCCCAGATGTAGTCGAAGCCGAATAGCCGGCGAAGGAGGTCGCGGTCCCAGACCAACGGATCGAGTGGCGCGAGGAACGCCACGCCGGGGACGTGACCTCCCGGGCCGGCGCCTCGCTCGACCTCGCGTTCCGCCTGCGACACGAGGTCCAACTCCTCGCGAACGACGTAGCGTTCGCCTCGGATCCCCTCTACCGCCATAGCGACGAGGTCGCCCGACTCGATCAGCTCTTGCCGCAGAACGCCGCGCGTCGTCGGCCACGGTTTCGTGCCGTTGGCCGGTGCCGTCGCACTCGCGGGCCCCAGGCCGAGCCAGA
>WNGJ01000753.1_pt1 | contig 30519 bp, 31 predicted proteins | sample 5400611 | NCBI WGS metagenome assembly WNGJ01 (sample SAMN13153375, study PRJNA577476) | soil metagenome | isolation source: 40 cm soil or saprolite under Garry oak tree replicate 1 | place: USA:California | collected 2016-06-15
GGCCCGCAAGGCCGCGCTGGCAAGCGTGGCGTTGACGCGCCGTTTCCGCCACGCGAGGAAGGGCATCACCAGTACGGCGCAGCCGAGACGACGACGCCAACCACCGAGCGTTCCGGATGAATCTGCAAGACGAGGCCTCCCACACCCGTGAACACCAGGTAGCCACAAAGCAGCAGAAGGAGACCCGCCGAGATCTGCGTGGCCCGGTGCTCCATTGCTCCTATATGTGGTGTGGCGGAGCCGCGCGCCTCAGCTGACAGCCACCACAGCAGCGTCACCCCGCTGAGCAGCTCGATGACGCTGTCGAAACCAAACGCCGTCAACAACACGCTGCGCGCGGCGATACCGGCACCGATGGCGAGCACCGCTTCGACGGCCATCCAGACCACGGTGACGACCTCTAGTCGCACGCCGGTGCGGACAGCAGCCGAGCGCTCGATCGCCTTCACGAGCTGCTCAGCTGCGTTCAGCCCGAGTGAAGGGGGTTCCGTTTCTGATGAGCTTCGAGTAGGCCAGCCCGCTGTCTTTGACCGTGCGGGCCTGGGTGTCGAAGTCCACGTGAACGATGCCGAACCGTTTCTGGAAGCCCCATGCCCATTCGAAGTTGTCGAGCAAGGACCACAGGAAATAGCCCCGCACGTCGGCGCCTTCAGCCACTGCGTCCGCGACGGCCTGGAGGTGCTGGAGGATGTATGCGGTGCGATCCGGGTCGTGCACGCGACCATCCTCATCCACCTTGTCGCCGTTGTAGGCTCCGCCGTTCTCGGTCACATAGAGTGGCGGCAGGTTCGGATACTCACGGCCAAGGCGGAGAAGAAGGGTGCGCAAACCTTCGGGATTGACCTCCCAGTCCATCGCGGTCCGGGGCAGGTTGCGGCGCGGGAAGGTCACGTACTCAGAGCCGACGAAAGGGGATGACTTCGGCCGAGGTGTTGGCTCCAGGTTCGGATGAGCGCCGCTGGGCAGCGGATGGCCGCTGACGTTGTCATCGTGGTAGTAGTTGACGCCCAGGAAGTCGATCCGCCCACCGATGAGCTGAAGGTCGCCATCCTGGATCAGCTCTGCGAGCCCGTAATCCTGCACATCCTCGAGCAGGTCGGCGGGGTATCGGGAGAGGAGGACGGGCTCGATGTACATGCGATTGGCGAGCGCGTCGATCCGGCGTGCGGCCTCGACGTCGACCGGGTCAGACGCGATGTTTGGTATCGCATTGGTCATGTTGAGTGTGATGCCGACCTTCTCGGCGCCCAGCTCACGCAGGGTCTTCAAAGCGAGGCCGTGAGCCAGGTGCTGGTGGTGGACCGCAGCCACCGCCGCGTGTGGATCGCGAAGCCCCGGAGCATGCTCACCCCCCGCGTAGGCGATCAATGACGAGCACAGCGGCTCGTTGAAGGTCGTCCAGTGGGTGACGCGGTCGCCCAGCGCATCGTGGACGACCGCCGCGTACTCGCGGAAACGATAGGCGGTGTCCCGATTCGCCCAGCCGCCGTCCCCCTGGAGGCTCTGCGGCAGGTCCCAGTGATAGAGGGTGAGCCAGGGCAGGATGCCTGCCTCGAGCAGCTCATCGACCAGCCGACTGTAGAAGTCGAGGCCTTTGTGATTGACACCACGATCACCAGGCTTGATCCGCGCCCAGCTCGTGGAGAATCGGTACGCACCCAACCCCAGCTCCTTCATAAGCGCCACGTCCTGGGGCATCCGGTGGTAGTGATCGACCGCCACCTCAGGGGTATCACCACCGGCGACTGCGCCAGGCACACGCGCAAAGACGTCCCAGATCGAGTCCTCTTTGCCGTCCTCATGCGCTGCGCCCTCGACCTGAGCGGCGGCCGTCGCCGAACCCCAGAGGAAGCCTGGCGGAAACTCGTGAGCCAACTAGCCCTTCACCGCCCCATGCATGATGCCCTCCACGAGCTGCTTGCCCGCAAAGGCGAACAGAATCAGGAGCGGGACCGTCGCCAGGAGCACCCCGGCGAGCACGATCGAATAGTCGACGAAGTAGTTGGCTTGCAGCGTGGCCAACGACACCGGCAGGGTCGGGTTCGACTGGTTCAACACGATGAAGGGCCAGAAGAAGTTGGTCCAGGTCATGATGAAAGTGAAGAGGCCCAACATCGCTGCCGCCGGCCTGGCCGCCGGCAGGGCGATGTGCCAGAACGTTCGGAACATGCTCGCGCCATCGATCCGCCCCGCCTCGACCAGCTCGTCGGGAAGGGCCTGCGCGATGTACTGCGTCATCCAGAAGACGCCGAAGGCGGTGACGAGGCCGGGGACGATCACCGCCCCGAGCGTGCCCGTCCAGCCGAACGCCGACATGGCAATGAACAGCGGGACCACGCTGAGCTGGGTCGGCACACACATCGTGCCGATCACGAAGAGCAGCAGCCCTTTCTGGCCGCTGAAGCGTCCCTTGGCGAACGCGAAGCCAGCCAGGGTGGAAAAGAAGACGACAGAGGCCGAGACGACTGTCGAAACGATGATGCTGTTCGTAAGTGCCTTCCAGAAGTTGACGCTCTCGTTGTTGATCACCGAGGCGGCGTTGTGAAGGAAGTTGCCTCCCGGCCACCACGACATGTTCGTGTCGCTGAGCGTGCCTCCATTGCCGCTGCCGATCAGAAATGACCAGTAGAAAGGAAAAAGAGAGGCGACCAGGATTGCTGTGAGCAACCCGTAGACCAGCAAGCCTGGGCGCTGGGCGATCCGGGCTTCCGCGTGGCGGCGTCTGATCCCGGAAATCAGCACGGTCAACTCGCGGGCCCCTCATTGCTGGCGATTCGGCGGGTGATGGCAAGGTTGACGAGCCCGATCGCGACGATCACGACGAACAGAAGCCACGCCACGGACGCGGCGCGGCCGAAGTTCAGCTGGGTCCAGCCCAGCTTGTAGAGATAGATGGTCATCGTCATCCACTGCTGGTTTTCTCCGCCAAGGCCGTTCTGGTCATACAGCCGCGGCTCGTCGAAGATCTGGAGCCCGCCGATGGTGGCGGTGATGATGACGAAGATCAGAGTGGGCCGCAGCTGCGGGATCGTGATCCGGAAGAAGCGGTTGATTCGGCCGGCTCCGTCGATCGCCGCCGATTCGTAGAGGTCGCGCGGGATGGCCTGCATCCCGGCAAGCAGTATCAGGGCGTTGTAGCCAGTCCAGCGGAAGTTGACCATCGTCGCGATGGCCACATGGCTGGCGAATGGGTCCGTGTGCCACAGGATGGGTGCGATGCCGACATGGGCCAACGTCCTGTTGACGAGGCCGTATCTCTCACCGAACATGCTGCCGAAGATCAGCGCCACGGCCACCGGCATCACGACGAACGGCACGAGCACGCTCATCCGCCAGAACGTCTTGTTGCGCAGGTTGTTGTCGAGGACCGCCGCGATGACGATCGCGAAGATCAGTTGGGGCACCGCGGACACCAGGAAGATGCTCAAGGTATTACGTACAGCGACCCAGAACTGTCTCTGCTGCAGGACAAAGGCGAAGTTGTCGAAGCCCACCCAATTGCCCTGGCCGCCGAGAAGATCCCACTGGTGGATGGCGACCCATCCCGTGTACAGCAGGGGAAAGAGCCCGACAAGTGCGAAGAGGATGAAGAACGGAGACACAAAGAGGTAAGGCGAGAACCTGACGTCCCAACGGCCCAGGCTTTCCCTGAACGCGAGCCGGCTGCGCGTGGGCTCCGGAACCACGAATGTCGAGGTTGTCATAACTGGCTCCTGAGTGGGATGAAGCTGGGCCGCCGGCCGGCCCAGCTTCGAGGTCAACGTTTCTGTGCGGTGTTCGCGGTGACTAGCCGAGCGCTTTGATGTCGGAGACCACCTGCGTCCACGACGCGTCAATCGTCTGCTTCTTGCTTTCGACGCGTGTCAGTCCGTCCTGGACTGCCTGCATGATGGCTGCGTACTTCACGCCCTTGTAAGGGGTGACCTTCACGGCCTTGGCGCGGTCGGAGAAGATCTGGCCGATCGGTGCGTTGTTGAAGTACGGGTTCATGGCGCCGGTCAGGGCCGGGTCCGTGTAAGCCGCTACCTGGCTGGGGTAGTTGCCGGTGGTGGTGAAGGCGGCGATCTGCTGCGCGGGAGCGGTCAGCCATAGAGCGAGCTCTTTGGCCGCGGCGGTGTGCTTGCCCTGGGTAGGAACCGTCAGGTACGAGCCGCCCCAGTTGCCGCCACCGTTCGGAAAGACGTTAGCGATCTTCCAGTCGGTGACCTTCGGACCGTTGCCAGAGATGACACCCAGCATCCATGAGGGGCAGAGCATCGTCGCCCAGGCGCCATTGGCCAGACCGGCGTTCCAGTCAGTGCTCCACTCTTGAAGGTGCGCCGAGTTAGTCGAGCTCGCGGTGAGCACGGAGGTAAAGGCTGCTTTTACATCCGGATTCGTGGTCGCGATCACAGTGCCATCGTTCTGCTCGAAGAAGTTCGAGTACTGGTTGGCGAGGCCCTGGAATGTTGCGCCGGCTGAGTCGAACCAAGCGGTGCCGGTTTTCTTCGCGGCGAACTGCTGGCCCACGTTGTAGTAGTTGTTCCAGTCGCCAGTCAGGAGCTTGGCCACGCCGGCGGGGTCGCCGGCGAGCCCGGCTTTGACCAAAGGATCCGATCTGTAGCAGATTGCCTCCGGTCCGATATCGGTGCCTGCGCCGATGAGCTTGCCGTTGACAGTAGCCGCAGCGCTCTTCCAGTCGAGCCAGCGGGTCTTCGTGTCGGCGGTGTTCAAGTCAACGAACAGGTTGGGGTACTGCTTGAGCTTAGGCATCCAGTCGACCTCGACCGCCTCGACGTCGCCGAGACCTGAGCCCGCCGCGAGCTTCGCGAACATGTTGTCCTGCGCCGCCTGCGATGTCGCCGCGATGTTTTGGACAACGGTCACGTTGGGGTGGAGCGTGTGGTACTGCGCGAGCATCACATCGCTGTAGCCGAACTTGTTGAAGGTCGCCAGCGTTAGCGTGATCGGGGTGTTGTCGGTATTGCTTGTGGTGCCGGTAGCGCAGCCGGCGATCAACAGGGTGGCTGCGATCGCCCCCCCGAGAATGCTGCCGGGTCTCCTGAATCTATTCATGGCTTCCTGTGTCTACCTCCTTGCGCACTTGACGTGCAGATTTGATGAGACTGGGCAACGGCCGCTTCGCCTCTATTCCCCTACCCTCCCTGTCCGCTGGATGCGCGGACGACTAGCTCGGTCGCCAGGATGACCCGCCTCCCACCCGACCCTCCCTGGTCGAGCAGCAGTCGCGCCATCTCGCGACCCATCTCTTCGATTGGCTGGCGCACGCTCGACAGCGCCGGAACAGTTGAGGTCGCGATCGGCGAGTCGTCGAAGCCGACGACGGCGACGTCTTGCGGCACGCGCCGCCGGTGCTGGCGCAGGACGGCGAGCGCACCCGAGGCCATCACGTCCGAGGCGCAGAAAACGGCGTCCAGGTCAGGATGCCGGTCGAGCAGAGCCAGCATCGCGACACCGCCGCTCTCCTGCCCGAAATCACCCATCGCTTCGTACGACTCGTCGAAGGCGAGGCCCGCCTGCTGGAGCGCTTCCCGATAGCCCTGCAGCCGGTCGACGCCGGCGCCCATGTCAAGTGGGCCGCTGATCGTGGCGATGCGCTTGCGGCCGGTGGCGACGAGGTGCTCCACCGCGCCGCGGGCGCCACCCACGTTGTCGACGTCTACGTATGTGACGTGCCCGTTGCCACTCGGCCGGCCACCGAGCACCACCGGCATTCCCCGCTGATGAAGGCGTTCGGGGAGCGGATCCGCCCCGTGGAACGAGACCATCAGGACGCCGTCTACGTGCCCCGCTGAGAGGTAGCTTTCCAGCCTCGTTTCATCAGCCTCCGATTGCGGCGCCAGCAGGACGAGCTGCAGCTGCTTGCGGCCGAGCACCTCGCTGATCCCGCGAACCAGGCGGGGGAAGAACGGGTCGCCGAACAGCATCGCGGTCGGCTCGGGGATCACCAAGCCAATCGAGTCGGTCCGTCCCGTCACCAGGGTTCGAGCAGCGCGGTTGGGCACGTAGCTCAGCTTTTGCGCGGCCCGTTCTACCGCGCGCTTTGCCTTGGGGCTCACCCTGGGGCTGAGGGTGAAGACACGGGATGCGGTGGCCCGGGATACTCCGGCCAGCTTCGCCACCTCTTCGAGGGTCGCTGCGGCGGAACCATTCTGTGGGAGCGCTCTCACGCGCAGTTTGTACTACGGTCGGGCGCGTTTGTCAAGTGTTGTGAGAGAGCGCTCTCTCGCGGCGCCCTGGAGAGATCGATAGAGGACGCTAGGCGGTCACCAAGTTGCAGGGCGGCAGCTCAGTTCACGACGGGTGCGGGAAGATTCGGGTAGCAGTGGATGCCATCGATCGGGTTTTGATGAACACGCGACTCCACTACCTGGGGAGCGCCGCGCGCATCCTCGAACCCGTCCAGCATCTGGCGATCCTCACCTGCATGGACGCTCGAATCGAGGTCAACGCGCTGCTTGGGCTTCGGCCCGGAGACGCCCACATCATCCGCAATGCCGGGGGCCGTGCCTCGAACGACGCGCTCCGAGCTTTGGCCATCTCGCAGGCGGTCATGAAGACGCGCGAGGTGATGGTCATCCACCACACGGAGTGCGCCCTGGGCCGCTTCAGCCAGGCTCAGCTGGCGGAGCAGATCAGCGCCGCGAGCGGCCATCATTTCGCCGAGCAACTGGACTGCTTCACGGATCCCATCGCCGCCATCGCCGAGGACCTGGAGCGGCTCCGGGCGTCGCCCCATCTAGCGCACCGAGACAAGATCCGAGGCTTCATATACGACCTGGCAGCCAACAACGTGACCGAGGTTTAGCGCTTCGCAGCCACCGCCCAGGAATTTCCAAGCGGCCTCCCAGCCGGCGGCCCAAAGTTAGTGGGATGAATCCCTTCCTCGAGTCGGCGGTCTCCCGGCGAAGGCTGATGCTTGGAACCCTGACCGTGGTCGCCGGGGCGGTGGTCGCGGCCTGCACCGGCCGCACTCAATCTGCCTCGACTTCGTCGCCGTCGCCGTCGTCAGCCCCCGCGACGCCGGTAGCGACACCCGCGTGCGTGGTCACTCCGACCGAAACCGAGGGGCCCTACTTCGTCGATGAGCGTCTGAACCGCTCCGACATCACGAGCAACCCGACCGATGGCGCGGCTCGGCCTGGGGTACCGCTGGCCCTCACATTCACCATCGCTCGAGTCGGATCGGGAGGCTGCACGGCGCTGAGCGGCGCGCAGGTGGACGTCTGGCACTGCGACGCCGGCGGGGTCTACTCGGATGTCGCGGCGAACGACTCGGCGGGCAAGAAATTCCTCCGCGGCTACCAGGTGACCGATTCCTCCGGCGTGGCAAAGTTCACGACCATCTATCCGGGCTGGTACCAAGGGCGAGCGGTTCACGTTCATTTCAAGATTCGGACGTTCACCGGAAGCGCGAAGACCTTTGAGTTCACATCGCAGATTTTCTTCGACGACACCGTGACCGATGCGGTCTTCAAGGTCGCGCCGTACAGCTCTCGCGGCACCCGCGACACGCGCAACCAGAACGACATGGTCTACACGTCGAACAACAACAGCGGCGCGATGTTGCTGGCTGCTCTCACGCCGACGAGCGCCGGCTATGCCGCGTCGTTCGCTGTCGGGCTTAATCTCACCTAGTTTGGCCCGGGTCACCATCGAAGCCGAGCCGTTCGAGTCTCCTGATGCACGCCGTCTGATCGCGGAGCTCGACGCTCACCTCGCGAGCCGGTATCCGCCTGAGCAGCGGTTTGGACCGAACCTCAAACCCGCGCAAATTGCGCCGGGCCTCGGCACGTTCGTGATCGCGCGGACGGATGGAAAGGCGGTTGGTTGCGGCGCATTGCGCGTGCTGGATGAAACCACCGCGGAGGTGAAGCGCATGTATGTCGAGCCTGCGCTGCGCGGGCGAGGAGTCGCGAAAGAAATGCTCGAGCACCTGGAAGCTGTTGCTGCGACGATGGGCGCGCACAGGTTGGTTCTGGAGACTGGGGTCTACCAGGAAGAGGCGATCGGCCTTTACGTTCGAGCCGGATTCAGGCAGATCGACTGCTGGGGCGAGTATGCGACCGCGCCGACCAGCGTTTGCTACGAAAAGCAGCTCTAGCGCGCCCGCCCGTGTGGCGGCGCCCAGAACACCAACACGCGCAGGTCTTCTTCGATGCTGTGGAATCGGTGCTCGACTCCGGCCGCCACGAAGACAAGGCTTCCGGGCTTGACCGGCCGGTCCTCATCGCCGACCCGAATCGCACCGCGCCCGCTGACGACGTAGTAAACCTCGTCTTCGGTGTGCGGCTGCTGGCGATCGGTCGTGTCCCGCGGCCACATGGACAAACCAACGCTCAGCTTCTCCGAAGCGAAAAAGTCGATGTAGCCATGACCTTCGGAATCGCGAGGCTGCGGATCGAGTTCGGGAATCTCGAATGCTTCCACTCAACTTCACAATAACCAGGTGAGCCGACTCCATTACGGCTGGGTCGTGGCCGGGGTCACGTGGTTCACGCTGCTGGCGGCGGCCGGCTTCCGGTCCACGCCCGGCGTACTGATCGTCCCGCTCGAGCACGAGTTCGGCTGGTCGCGGGCGACCATCTCGGTGGCCGTCTCGATCAACCTCCTGCTCTTCGGCCTGTTCGCTCCATTCGCCGGCGGCTTGATGGAGCGATTCGGGGTGCGCCGTGTCGTGGTGGGGGCGCTGCTGACTGTTTCGGCAGGCTCCGGCCTCACGATCTTCATGCACGCGCCGTGGCAGCTTGACCTGCTGTGGGGGGTGGTGGTCGGAGTCGGCACCGGGTCGATGGCCACGGTGCTGGCCGCCATCGTTGCCAACCGATGGTTCGTTCAGCGACGTGGCCTGGTTCTCGGCGCCCTCACCGCCGCAGGCGCGACCGGCCAGCTCATCTTCCTCCCCGCGCTTGCCTGGCTGGCCGTGAACATGGGCTGGCGCACTGCGGCTCTCGTGGTGGCGGGCGCCGCCTTGCTCGGCATACCTCTGGTCGTCGCCTTCATGCGCGATCGCCCGGCGGACGTCGGTCTGCGCGCCTACGGCGCGACCGAGGCCGACGAGCCCGCGCCGCCTCTGCGCAATCCTGTGCGGGCCGCCCTCGGCGGCCTTGCGATGGGGATGCGTAACCGCAACTTCTGGTTGCTGGCGGGCAGCTTTTTCATCTGCGGAGCGAGCACCAATGGTTTGATCGGCACCCACCTGATTCCGGCGTCGATCGACCACGGGATGCCAGAGGTGACGGCCGCCAGCCTGCTGGCCTTCATCGGCGTGTTCGACGTGGCGGGGACGATGATCTCGGGGTGGCTGACGGACCGCCTCGACTCGCGCTGGCTGCTCTTCTGGTACTACGGGCTGCGCGGGCTTTCTTTGCTCTTCCTGCCTTACGCCTTTGGCGTGCAGTACTTCGGCCTGTTCCTCTTCATCGTCTTCTATGGCCTGGACTGGGTGGCGACCGTGCCGCCGACGGTGGCACTGACCGCGGATACCTTCGGAAGACGGAATCTCGGCGTGGTCTACGGATGGGTTTTCGCCTCGCATCAACTAGGGGCGGCCGCGGCGGCGACAGCGGCGGGGGCGGTCCGAACTTATTTCGGCGATTACCAGATCGCCTTCATGACCTCCGGCCTGCTTTGTCTGCTCGCCGCCGGACTGGTGATCCGCATCAGCCGCGCCCGCGGTCCCGAAACGGTGGCGGCGCCGCCGCTGCCCGCCCCCTCGTACTGAAGCGGGTCCTTCTCGCGGGTGTAGCCGCGGCCGCGCTCGCGCTGGTCCCGATCACAGCTTCTGCTCACGCGCAGCTGGTCAGCTCCAACCCTGAGCCTGGGGCCATTCTCGAAACGCTTCCGGCTGCGGTCGACCTGGTGTTCACAGAGTCGGTCACGCCGGCGGGGCGAGGCATCAGCGTGTACGGGCCAGATGGAAAGCTGGCGTCGAGCGGATCGGCGCGGGCACTGGGTAATCGCCTTTCGATTCCCCTGCATGATGCGGGCGCTGGCACGTATGCGGTGATCTGGACGGTGGTCGCGGCGGACACGCATCCCTCTCGAGGAGAGTTCACGTTCAGCGTCGGGCATGCCAGCCCGGTGAACGCGCCGGGATTCGGCGGAGGAAGCATCGGCCTGGCGTCGCCGCTCGGCTTGGTTCTGCAAGCGCTTGGGCGGTGGCTGCATTTCGCGGGGTTCGCGCTGGGCTTCGGAGCGGCAACTTACGCATTGTTCGTCGCCCGTGATGCGCGGCCTATGCGCCTGGCGGCCGCCGGCGCTGCATTGCTCCTGGTCGCCGAGCCCGTCTCGTTGTTGGCGCAGACCGCGAGCTTCGACTCGACGCAGACATTCGACGCCGATGCGTTGATCAGCGCGCTGGCATCGCCTTTCGGCCGGGTGCTTGGATTGCGCTTGGCCGCCGCGCTTCTTCTCTGGGCTCTGTTGGGCGCGCTTCGGCAGGCGCAGTGGCTGCGCTGGGCAATTGCTTCGCTGGGCGTCGCTCTGAGCGTGGTCGACGCCTCCGCCGCGCACGCCGTGCCCGCACTCCCCCAGCCGTTGGGGCTTGCTCTCAACGCGATCCACGTCTCCGCGATGGGTCTTTGGGTCGGCGGTGTCGCGGCTTACGCCGCTGCGCCGTCGGATGGATTCCGGCGCGTTGCCGTTTGGTCGGCCGGCCTGCTTGTCTTGAGCGGCGCGGCGCTGGCTGTGCTGCACTTTGGCAACCCGCTGCAGACGATGACCAGCGCGTATGGAGTGGCTCTGATGATCAAGCTGCCCCTGGTCGCTTTAGCACTCTGGCTCGGGTGGCGCATGCGTCGCCGCGCGGAGCTGACTGCGTTGATCGCTGTGCTGCTTGCGGCCGCGGTCCTGGTCTCCCTGCCTCCGCCTCGCTAGCCCTTGAAGGCCGAAGGAGGACCGGGCGGCAGGTAGGGCGTCGGGTCGACAGGTCGCTGGTTGATGCGCAGCTCGAAGTGCAGGTGCGCGCCGGTCGAGTTTCCAGTCGATCCCTCCAGTCCGACGGCCTGGCCCTGCGTCACCCGGTCTCCGACCTTGACCAGCGCGGTCGACAGGTGACCGTAAAGGGTGTCCAGTCCGCCCGAGTGCGCAATGACGACGAAGATTCCGTAGCCGCTGCTCGAGGCGCCGGTCAGCGCGACCACGCCATCGTCAGCCGCATAGACCGGCGAACCGAACGGCTCGACCAGGTCGATGCCCGTGTGGAAGTGCGGGTAGGCGCCGTAGGCGGGTTCGAACCAGTAGGTGCTGGGGCCGAAGCGCTGCGAGATCTGCGCTTGCGGTTCGGGCCATATGAAGCGGTACTGGGTCGAGTGGCCGGCGCTGGTTGGGATCTGGCCGACGTTGTTCGACTGGCTCCACAGCTGAACCTGCGTCCACACCGCCTGCATGGCCGCGGCGATGATCGCGTCCTGCTGCTGCTGCAGCATGTCGGTGACGGCCTGGGCCAGCTGAGCGGACTGCCGGTTGAGCATGTAAAGCTCGCTGCGCGTCTGCGCGATCTTCTCCTCGAGCTGCGCCATCGACGCCTCCTGCTGCGCCTGCAGCGCTCGCAGCTGACCCAGCTCAGACGCGAGCTCGTTACGCTGCTTGACCTGCTCGTCGCGCGCATCCTGTTCCTTCTGCCGCTGAATCTCCTGCTCGCTCAGATCGTGTGCCAGTGAAGACTTCAGCTCCGCCGCGCGTGACCCCGCCACGTTGAGGTCGGCGACACGGGTCAGAAGATCGCCCAGGCTGTGCGCCTCGGCGAGCACGACCAGAACCGAGCCGGGCTGCATGTAGATGGCGCGTGCAAGCTCTCTGAGCTGCGCTCTCTCGGTCGCGATGCGCTGCGCGAGAAATGCTTCGAGCCGTTGCGAGTCGGCGATCTGGACTTCGAGCGCCGCGATCTTGGTCTCGGTGTCGACGATCTTGGCCTGGACGTCGCGCTGCTGATTGGCGTTGTCGACGAGCGACTGCCTCAGCTGCTGCTGGGCGGCCATCGCGTCAGCGAGGTTGCTGCCGAGCTGTGCGCGGATCTGGTCGATCAACGCCTTCTGCTGCTGGGGATCGGGTTGAGTGGTGTCCGCTCTTACGCCCGAACCGAAGCCGAGCACAAGGAGCGCTAGCACGGGTGCGATCCACAGCCTGCGGAACTTCATGACTCGAGATGCCTCCGCACGCTGATGAGCGACGAACCGGATCCGAGGCCGAGGCCGGTGGCGAAGACGAGCCCCGCCGCGAACGCCGCCACGGCTGCGGTGACCCCCGGAGCGAACTGGGCGAAGCTCGTCGACGCCGCCGCGATGCCGGCTGCGGTCAAACCGAAAACTACGACCCCGGCGACCGCGCCGGAGAGAGCGCCGGTGATAGCCCCTTCGATGACGAAAGGACCGCGCACCATCCAGCGTGGCGCGCCAACCAGCTGCATGATCGTGACCTCATCGCGGCGCGAGTGGATCGCGGCGCGGATGCTGTTCATGGTCACGGTGACCGCGACGAACCCCAGCAAGCCCAGGAATGCGAGACCGGCCACCGCAATGCCCAGCAGAAAAGCCTGGATCCGCTGGTAGGCGCCGCGGTCGTAAGACGTCGAGTACACGGGGTCGACCGCGATCTCGTAGCGAACCAGCCGGTCGATCGACGCCACGTCATCGATGTTTTTCACTCGCACGTCGAGGCTCGCTGGAAATGGGTTGCTGTCAGTGGCCGAGGCCAGCTGCGGCAAACCTGGCATGTGCTGCGCCCGCGCCAGCGCCTCTGCCCTGGTCGTGTAAGTGACGCTGGCGATGCGAGTGTCGGCGGCGAGCCGATCCCACAGTGAATCGACATCTGCCGGCCTGGCGTCGTCGCGCATGTACACGTGAAGCACCGACGCCTCGGCGGATTGGATGGTTTCCAGGTTGTAGAGTGCGAAGCCGACTAGGCCCACCAGGCCGGAGAGGAGCAGGAGCAACGTCATCGAGCTGAGCGCGGGCGCAGCGCTGCCGATGTTCCGGAACCAGTTTCGAGCGGCGCCGCGAAACAGGTAGCGAAAGATGTTCCTGGCCACGATCTGGATCAAAATCCGCCGCGGGAAGTGCGCCGTTACGACGTCGCCAGCCATGCCATCCTCCCGGTCCGGCCCGCGGGCTGGTCGCGCACGAGCCTTCCGTGCACCAGGGTTACGACGCGCCGCTGGAAGCGCCGCACGATCTCGACGTTGTGGGTCGCAATGAGGACGGTGGTGCCGAAGGCCGCGATGTCGGCGAACAGATCCATCATCTCCCAGGACGTATCGACGTCGAGGTTGCCGGTCGGCTCGTCGGCGATCAGCAGTGGAGGCTGTCCGACCACCGCTCGCGCCACCGCCACGCGCTGCTGCTGGCCGCCCGAAAGCTGGTGTGGAAAGGAGTCGCCTCGGTCGCCGAGGCCGACTGCCTCCAGTGCGTCGAGCGCGCGCTCCTTGGCCTCGTCGTCTGAAACTTTTAGGTCGCCGACCTGGAGGGCGAAAGCGACGTTTTCCATCGCCGTCAGGCGAGGAAGGAGCTTGTAGTCCTGGAAGACGACGCCCACACGCCGGCGCAGCTCCGAGACACGAGAGGCCTTCATGTTGTGCGCCGCGAGGCCATCGACCCAGACGTGCCCCATGGAGGGCCGGATCTCGCGGTTGATCAGCTTGAGCAGGGTGGTCTTGCCGGCTCCGCTGGGTCCGACCAGGAACGCGAGTTCTCCCGGCTCCAGTGCCAGGCTGACGTCATCGAGCGCAAGGCGCGGGCCGTAGGCTCGAGTCACCCCGGCGAACTCGAGGATGGGGCGCAATACGGAGGGCATAACGGCGAATTCTTCAGATCCCTGTCAGTGAGCGAACTTGCGAGGCGATTCGCCTCGCCGTAGGCTCAGTCGATGGGCGCGGGCACGCAGGCGCGGCGACCGCCGGCCATCGCGCGTGGGGCGCGGACCAACCTCGCCTTGCTCGGATTGCTGGCCCTGGCTTTCGTGACCGGCTGGCTGGCCTTCGCCTTCGGGAGCGCTCCGGCGCGCTGGTCGCTGGTCGTGCACGCGGCAGGTGGTTTTGCCATCCTCGCCCTGCTGCCGTGGAAGTCGATGATCGCCCGGCGGGGGCTGGACCGACCTCGGCCAGGCCGGTGGGTTTCGGTGCTGCTTGGAGTGCTCGTGCTGGTCTCTCTTGTCGCGGGGTTCCTGCATTCGACGGGCTGGCTCGTCTACTGGGGCTCGTTGACCGCGATGGAGTTTCACGTTGGGGCAGCCCTCGCCGCGGTGCCGCTGGCGATCTGGCATATCGCGGCGCGGCGCGTTCGGGTCCGCACCACCGATCTCTCGCGGCGCGGCGTGCTGCGCGCCGGCTTCGTTGTGGCCGGCGCCGCGGCGGCCTACGCGGCGAGCGAGGTGGTGGTCAGAGCCACGGGGATGCCTGGCGCCGCGCGCCGTTTCACAGGTTCTTATGAGGCGGGCTCGTTCGAGCCGGCGCTCATGCCCGTCAGCTCGTGGATCCTGGATGAGATTCCGCACATCGACCCGCGCGCGTGGCGGCTGGCTGCCGGTGGGCGGGACTGGTCGTACGACGAGCTGTTCGCCTTCGACGACGGGCTGACGGCGACGCTCGACTGCACCGGCGGTTTTTTCTCGACGCAAGAATGGTCAGGCGTACGGCTCGATCGCTTGATCGGGAGGAACCCCGCCGGCCTGGCTGTTCGGGTGGTGTCGGTCACCGGCTACGACCGCCGCTTTCCCATCGAGCGGGCGGGCTCGCTGCTGCTCGCGACGCGTTTCGGAGGTCAGCCACTCGACCCGGGCCACGGATTTCCAGCGCGGCTGGTCGTGCCTGACGGGCGCGGCTTTTGGTGGGTGAAATGGGTCAGCGCAGTCGAGGTGGACGGCCTGCCTCACTGGTGGCAACCACCGTTCCCACTCCAGTAACAGTGGAGCGGGCGTGCGCCGGCGGCCTTCGCGTGCGCCGGAGACCCGCGGGAGCCGGCCCCGGCGGCCTTCGCGTGCGCCGGAGACCCGCCGGCGCCGGCACCGGCGCGGAAAAAATCCGCCGCCGGGAAAAAATTTGGTGGACCCGAGGGGATTCGAACCCCTGACCTTCTGACTGCCAGTCAGACGCGCTCCCAACTGCGCCACGGGCCCACGACAGGGGCGGCCGAGTAGTTGATGATACCGCCCGCCTTCAGGCCTCCTCTACGATCTCCTCTTGCCGGTGGAGATCCGTGAAATCGATCGCAGCGAGCTGAAGGGCGGCGGGTATCTGGTCACCCCCGACGGAACCGGCCCGCACCCCGGGGTCGTCGTGATCCACGAGGTCTACGGCCTGGACGACCAGATCAAGGACATTTGCCAGCGCTTCGCCGCCGCGGGTTATGCCGCCCTTGCCGTCGACCTCTTCACCGACCGCAACCGCGCTGTATGCATGACTCGGTACATGGCCGGGATGCTGCTTGGGTCGGTCAATCGCTATGGCGTCAGCGACCTCAAGTCCGCGCTGACCTACCTCGCCAAGAATCGCGCCATCGACGCCAACCGCCTGGGCGCGATCGGCTTTTGCATGGGCGGCAGCTTCGCGGTCGCCTGGGCCTGCACGGACTCACGACTGAAAGCGATCGCCCCTTTCTATGCCGTCAACCCGCGGCCACTCGATGTCGTGAGTCGACTTTGCCCGGTGGTCGGCTCCTATCCCGAGAACGACTTCACCGCAAAGGCGGGGCGCACTCTCGACGTCGAGCTCGGCAAGTACGGCATCGCGCATGACATCAAGACCTACCCCGGTGCCGAGCACTCGTTCGTGAACACCGCCAGCAAGGCCTACAACCAGGCGGCCGCCGAAGACTCTTGGACCCGCGTCATGAAGTTCTTCGGCGACCAGATCGGGGCGAAGAAAACCGCCTAGCGCGTACGCCTCGGCGCCCATCGACGGCCGCGATTCCGGTTGACCACGCGCGTACCGTTGGAATGCGCCTGCATCGGCCTTCCTTCCTGGTAGTGCCAGCTGCCCTCGTCGAGCAGCCGCTTCGTGTCGAGCTCGCGAATCTTGGGCGCACCCTCGCGGCTCAGCTTCACCCATGCCGGCTCGTCCTCAGGCGTGACGAATGTGAGCGCACGCCCGAGCTCGCCCATGCGTGCGGTGCGGCCGACCCGATGGGTCAACCACTGCGCCGAGTCGGGCAGCTCGAAGTTCACCACCAGACCGACGTTATCGACGTCGATGCCGCGCGCCGCGACGTTCGTCGCGACGAGGATCTGGCTTCGTCCGGCACGGAACGAGTCCATCGCGCGGTCGCGCGTCAGCTGCGAGAGGTCGCCTTGCAGCTCGACTGAGTTGTGGCCCATCTGGCGCAGGCTGTGATTGAGCTTTTTGACGCCGTGCTTAGTGCGGCCGAAGACGATCGCGCTGCCTGAATGGCGGCGCAGCAGCCGGCTCAGAGTCTGAAGCTTGTGGTCTCGCTCGACGCGCAGCATTCCATGCTCCAGCAGGTCGGCGTGGTTTGACTCGAGGCGCACCTGCACCGGGTCGTGCGTGTGCTTCTCGACCATCCGGGTCACCCAGGCCGGCATCGTGGCCGAGGCGAGCACCGTTTGCGGCTCATACGTGAGGCCGAGGATCTTCTCGACTGACGGAGCAAAGCCCGCGTCGAGCATCTCGTCCGCCTCATCCAGCACGAGGTACTGGATCCGTGACAGCGAGAGCTTTCCCTGGCCCAGCATGTCGATGATGCGTCCGGGCGTTCCGACGACCACGTCCACACCGTGCTTCAAAGCAAGCCGCTGCGTCGCATAGCCGACGCCTCCGTACAGCACGGTGGTGCGCAGCCCTGTCGACAATGTGCGCAGCACTTTCTCGACCTGCATCGCAAGCTCACGAGTTGGCGTGACGATCATTGCGCGGGGCCCGGCCCCACCTCTTGGCAGCTTCTCGACCAACGGAATTAGATAGGCCAGAGTCTTGCCGGACCCCGTCTGGGCTTCCATGACGACGTCGCGGCCCGCGAGCAAAGCCGGGATGGCTTCTGCCTGAACCTGCACTGGTTCAGTGATGCCCTGTGCGGACAGGGCAGCAAGTGTGCGCGGGCTAACGCCCGCTTCGGCGAATGATGGCAACGTATTCTCCTGATCCCTCTCTGGGTTCGTATTTAAATCGCGACGATCAGGACACCGTTACCGTGACGGCGAGAGAGGACCCGAGCGGAGCGGGCCGGCAAGGCCGGCCGAGGCGTTCAGTGTACGGGGTCGGCACACCCGCCGTCTTTCACTCACGATTGAAGAAGTTCAGATGAACGTCCTCGTCACCGGGGGAACAGGCACCCTCGGACGTCATGTGGTGAGGCTGTTGCGCAGCTCGGGCCACCGGGCTCGCATCCTGAGCCGCAACCCTCGCGGCCACGTCGACGCGGTGCAGGGCGACCTCGTAACCGGCGCGGGACTGATCAAGGCGCTTTCGGGGATGGACGCCATCATCCACGCCGCATCCGCGACTACCCAGCCGACCAGGCTGCGTGCCACCGACATCGTTGGCACTCGCCGGTTGTTAGCGATGGCGCGCGAGGAGCATGTCGGGCACGTCGTCTTCGTGTCGATTGTCGGCATCGAAGGCGTCGCGTATCCGTACTACAGGGCCAAGCTCGCGGCCGAGGCCGTCGTGGAGGAAAACATCATCCCCTGGTCGATCCTCCGCGCCACTCAGTTCCACTCGCTGATGGAGACTTTCCTGGGCGTCTTCTCGAAACCGCCGATGCTGGCCACTGTGCCGTTCGCGTGGCAGTTCCAGCCGGTCGACCCGACCGAGGTCGCGGCGAGGCTGGTTGAGGTCGTGAAGCAGCAGCCTGCCGGAAGGCTGCCCGACTTCGGCGGCCCCGAAGTGCGAGATTTCAAGGGGATCGCCGAGTCATGGCTCAAGGCGCGCAAACTGAGCAAGAGATTGATCAACCTGCCCCTCCCTCTCAAGTTCAGCCGCCAGTTCGCCGAAGGCCGCCTGCTCTGCCCCGATCGGAAGGTGGGCAAGATCACCTTCGAGCAATTCCTGGCCGAGAAGTACGCGAATGAGTAGATACGTCGACCGCTTTGGCAAGACCGGCTTCGCCGCCATCACCAGCCTGATCTGGGCCCTCCCGATGGCCGCCTGGGCCGGCTCGGCCGACCTCTCCCCGATCGACAAGACCGCCTACCCGTGGATCGCGCTGAGCATCGGGATCGTGATGCTCCTCGTCTGGCTGTTCCTGCTGACCCGCCTTGGCCGTATACCCGTGGTGCCGCGCCAGCGGCGCCTCGACATCGGCCAGATGTCGACCTCCGAGAAACGCTGGACCCTGGCGCTGGTGGCCTTCGGCGCCGGGCTCATCGCCTGGCTCAACGCTGCCGCCACCGTCGACTGGGCCCCCCTCGGCTCAGCGATCGGCTCCGGAAAGCTGGGCCCGATCCTCTTCGCCGCCGTGCTGGCGGCCTTCCTGCTTGCCATGGTCGTAGGCATCTGGATCAGCTGGCGCCGATCCCGCGGAGCCTACCTCGTGCGGAGAGACCAGCCGGCCTAGCCCCAGCCCAGCCACCGTCCTTCTGGAATAGTTGCTTGCGCATGCAAGTAGCAATACTCAGAAACTCTCTTTCCAGGAGGAACAAATCATGATTCGGTACGAGCTCGATCAGCATCACACCCATCTCGGATTCACGGCCAAGCACCTGGCGGTGTCAGTGGTTCGCGGACGGTTCAACAAGTTCGAGGGCCACTTTGAGAGCCCGGGCGACGACTTCACCAAGGCACGCGGCGAGGTCAAGGTGGAAGTTGCCAGCCTCGAGTCGCGCAGCGACCAGCGGGATACCCACCTTCGTTCGGCCGACTTCTTTGACGCCGAGAAGTACCCGTACATCACCTTCAAGCTCACCGGTATCGAGCCGGTCGACGACGAGAACTTCCGGGTCAAGGGAGAGCTCACCGTCAAGGAGATCACCAGGCCGATCACGCTCGATGCGACGGTTGAGGGCCGCATGCCCGACCCGTTCGGCGCTAAGGAGCGCGTGGGCATCAGCGCCCGCGGCCAGCTCAACCGGATGGATTTCGGCCTCAACTGGGACGGCCTCGCCGGCGCTGTTCCGTTTGCGAGCCACACCATCAGGCTCGAAGTTGACGCTGAGATCGTAGTCAAAGCCGAGGAGCTCGCCGAGTCCAAGAAGTAAGTTCGACTGGGAGGGGACCGGACTGGTCCCCTCCCGTCCTTCTATATGTGCGGCTCAGTGAATAGGATTACCCGGATGGCCAGGCTCACCAGCGCGAAAGCCGAAAAGGTGTGGGAAGACATCTCACGAGCCCACTGCTCGATGCTTGCCGCGCTCGAGAAGGACATGGAGCCGAAAACGGGCATCCCGCTGGCCTGGTACCAGGTGCTCACCGAGCTGAGTCGCGCCAAGGACGGGATGCTGCGCTTCCAGGACCTGGCGCGTGTAGCGGGCATCTCCGAGAGCGGCGCCTCGCGCCGCCTGAACCAGATGATCAAGTCCGGCTTGATCGACCGGTACAGCTGCGCGACCGACCGCCGCGGCGTCTATGCCCGCCTGACAGCAAAGGGCAAAGCCGCCTACGAAAAGGGCCACGCCATCTTCCTGCGCAGCCTCGACCGCAACCTGGGCACACACATGGAGCCGGATGAAGCGGACGTCCTGCGCGCCGCGCTGGCGCGAATCGGCTAGCTCGCTTCTGCTTTCCGGGCCAGGTTGGCCAGCAGCGTCCCGAACTCCTTCGACACCTGCGGCCCCATCATGGGCGCCAGGATCGGGCCAAGCGGTCCCTTGACCTCGACCGTCTGGCCGACCTTCGTCTTGCCGCCCGCAGCAGGCTCGACCCGACAGTGGAAGAGAAACTTCGTCCCCGGGACGACACGCGTCTCCAGCACGAAATACCGACCCGGCTGAACCTCGGCCAGCTTCATCTTGTGATGCTGTCCCGCGCGAGTGTTCATCACACCCTCTGACCCCTGCACGAACCCGCTCGTCCAATCCATCGTCGATACATTGGGGTTCCAGTCGCCCCACGTGGACATGTCCGACCAGATCTTCCAGACCCGATCAGGCGAGGCCGTCGACTCCACTGAAGTTCCGTATTCAGCCATATCGCTGACATTTATAGTCGGTCCGTGACCAGCCGTCTACTTGGCTATGGAATCGACTTCGGAGACGTCGGTCGCGTGCTGCTCACGGGAGGATCGGCCTACATACCTGCATTCCGCGCCGACCTTGCGGCGCTGTTCGGCGCAGAGCGCCTCGAGCAACGTGACGCCTTCACCGCCGTGGTGCATGGACTCGCCATGCGAGCCCAGCAGCTGTGGAGCGCTAGCCCTCTGCGGCCTTGAGTGAGCCTGCCTGGACGACCACGGGCGGCGCTTTCTCCTTCGTCCAGTTGAGGAAAACGATGACTGCCAGCAACAGCGCCGTGCCCGCAACCTGGAGCGGCAGCAGCGGCTGGTTGAAGCCAACCGGCTGCGGCAGCCAGAAGATGAGGGTCGCGGCCACCGGGTAGGCCATCTCGGCGATGGTCGCGATGGATGCCGGCGTCTTCGACAGCGCACGGTAATAGAGCAGCAGCGCCAGCAGCCCAGGGACGATCGCGATCGCCAGCAGGTTGGGCCAGAGATCGCTGGGTTGATAGTGGCCGAATCCCGACGGCCCGTACTGGAAGAGCACGATCACGATCAGCACCGGCAGCGCGAGTGTGAAGCGCAGCGAGGTCATGCTCCAGAAGCTGATCGAGCCCAGCGCGTAGCGGCCCAGCACGGTTCCGCTGGCCCAGAACGCCGCCGCGCCAAGGGCGAGCAGCCCCGCCTCGAAGCGGCCGCGCTGCAGCGCTGACACGGGCGCCAGCGGATCCTGCGCAAACACGACCAGATACACGGCCACGAGCGCCACGGCGGCCGCCGGCCAGAACCACGGACGGCGGCGCTCACCCAGCACGATCCAGGCCAGGAGGATGGCGATCAGCGGCTGCGTCTGTTGAAGCACAAGCGTCTCGGCGTAGATCTGGTACGAGAAGGACGCGGTGAACAGGATCGTCGCGAGCGACTGCGCGCCCACCGCGATCAATCCCACCGCGATCCACCCTCGGGTGCCGAGCCCGCGAACCTCGTGCCAGCTGCGGATCAGCACAGGCAGTAGGAACAGCGCGATCAGGGCGTCTTCCGCGACAACGATCTGCGTCGGGCTGAGGTGCTTGATCAGCTGGTTGCGGAAGTACGCGTCGGACACCCACATCACGGCCGCGACCGCGACCAGGATCACTGAGAAGCGGTCGATGCCTGCCTTGCTGGGTTTCGGCCTCACCTGTCCCACTGAATCCATTTCAACGGCCTTTCCAGCCAATAGCTTCCGCTAGACGCTTACTTCATCTTCAGCGACCGCCGCCTCGAGGGGCAGCTCGGAGTGCTGGAGGACGTAAATCTCCTCCGGACGCTCGTGGCCCTCGAGCCGGCGCTCGCCCACGCTGACAAGCTGCAAATCATCGCGGAGGATGTCCGCCACGATGGAGTAGGTGGTCTCCGACACGAGGACCTGCCCGCCCACCGCGCGGCGGCGCAGCTTCGCGCAGCGGTTGACGGCGGGCGATCGATAGTCGCGGTCCTGCGCGTCGGCCTCCCCGGTCAGGACTGCCATCCGCACGCTGATGCGAACGTCGTCTCTCCAGGGCTCCGCCATGATCGCTTTCTGCGCCTCGAGCGCCGCAATCACCGCATCGGTAGCCCGTAGGAACACCGCGAAAAAGCTGTCGCCCTCGCCTCGCTCCTTGAGCACGATCCCACCGTTCGATTCGATCGCGGCGGCGAGCAGCTGGTCGTGTCGCCTCATCACCGAATACATCTGCGCGCGACCCTGGATCCACAGAGCGGTGGACTCGACGACATCGGTCATCAAGAACGTGACGATCCCATCCGGCATCGAGTTGGCGGTTTCGACGCCAAGAGGAGTTGGAGGCCGCGACCCGCGGTGGTCAACCTCGACCTTCGAGCCAATCCTGGCTGCGACCACGACGTACTCATCCACGGTGACGGCACGTCGGAAAAAGTGCACGTTGTAGGACGGGAGAAAGCTCCACGTCGAGAAGTCCGCACCGATCTCTCCGTCGCGACACACCTCAGGCGACATCGCCAGGAGCCGACCCACCTTGACTGTCGTGAGCTCGTCGAGGCTCAGCTCCTTGACCACCTCGGCGCTGGTCAGGCGCCGGTTCTCCTGGTCCGAGACGACGGCCATGCGAACCGCCTGCACGAAATTCTCGATGTCGCCCTGCGTGTTACGACATCGATGAAGCTGCTCGACGGTCAGAGTCATCTCCGCCTCCGCATGGTGAGACCCGTTGGAACCGTTGCTCTCCAGCGGTGCCGCAAACGTCGCGACCACGCGTTCGAAGCTGTCCTCCACGGCGAACTCTCGCGTCGCGCGCTGATACACCTCGCCAACTGGCAACCAACGCCCGGTGGCGTTGAAATGATCGGCAACGATTTGCTCATAAAGCCAGGCCGATCCGCTGAGCGCCAGGTCGAGGTTCAGCGCGACCTCGAGGAAGCTGACAGTCGTCCGGTAGAGCTCCTGCACGAACATCAGCGCGCCTGTGCCCACGACCTTGATCTCACGGTCCAGGCCCAGCGGCGCATCGTGCTTTGCAGTGCCGTCGGTATAGGTGAAGGCCTCGACTGCAACAAGGTCGCCGTGATTGCGCAGCTTGATCCTGGTCTGCGACACACGTGGTCCCGGCCCGCTGACGTTCGGGCTGTCCGCGACGTGAACGTGGCCGCCCGGGCCCCATGCCTTCTGGATCGGCGCGCGGAGGTCCGACACGAGCGAGTAGCAGCGCTGGATGAAAGCCAGCGCTTCCTTACCCGACGCCGTGTCGTAGCGATCCTGCCGCACCGCGCGCAGGTCTTCCTCCCAGGCGGCGGTGATCGCTCCCCTCAACCCAACGATGCCCGGCTGCACCCCTCCATCCCTTCGGGCCGGCGGAATTCATGAGTCGCCGGGCCCGGTGCAAAGGGTAGCCTCCCACGGCCCCCGCCGAGCGCGGCTTAAGCTTGCATTGGCGCAAACAGATCTCAATCGGGGGAGTGGAGATGAGCGAAAGCCGGTCCGACGGCCACGCGATCGAGACCATGCAGGTCGAGCACAGGCGCTATCCGCCCGACCCCGAGTTCAGAAGCAAGGCCAACGCCCAGCCGGACATCTACGAACACGGGTTCGAGCAGTTCTGGAGCGAGGAAGCCGAGCGCATCAGCTGGTTTGGCGCCTGGAAGCAGCTCTACGAGTGGAAGCCGCCCTACGCGAAGTGGTACCTCGGCGGCAAGCTCAACGTTTGCTTCAACTGCGTAGACCGTCACGTCGAACATGGCCGCCAGGACAAGGTCGCTTATTACTGGGAGGGTGAGCCGGAAGGCGACCGCCGCAAGATCACATTCGGACAGCTTCAGCGCGAGGTCGTCAGGTTCGCCAACGGCTTGAAGAAGCTGGGCGCCAAGAAGGGAACACACGTCGGCATCTACATGGGGATGATCCCCGAGCTTCCGATCGCCATGCTGGCCTGCACCCGCATCGGAGCGCCTTTCACCGTCGTCTTCGGTGGATTCAGCGGCGAGGCCCTCTCAGACCGCCTCAACGACATGCAGTGCGAGCTGCTGATCACGCAGGACGAGGGTTGGCGCCGCGGCAACCGCGTGCCGTTGAAGGTCAACGCCGACTCCGCACTGGCCGACTCCCCGACGGTGAAGACCTGCCTGGTCGTCAAGCGCACGGGCGGCGACGTCCAGGTGAAGGAAGGGCGCGACCAGTGGGCGCACGACGTGATGAAGGACGTGAGCAACGACCCCAAATCATGCCCGTGTGAGCCGATGGATGCGGAAGACCTCCTGTACCTGCTTTACACGAGCGGCACGACCGCAAAGCCCAAAGGCATCATCCACACCACCGGCGGATACATGGTCGGCGTCGCGACCACGCACCACTACATCTTCGACGTCAAGCCAGACTCGATCTTCTGGTGCGCCGCGGACATCGGCTGGGTGACGGGGCACAGCTACATCGTCTTCGGCCCTCTGGCCAACGGCACCACCGGCATCGTCTACGAAGGCACGCCGGATTTCCCAGACAAGGATCGCTGGTGGCAGATCGTCGAGCGGTACAAGCCAGACATCCTGTACACGGCGCCGACCACGATTCGGACCCACATGAAGTGGGGACCCGAATATGCGCAGAAGCACGACCTCAGCTCGCTGCGCGTGCTCGGCTCGGTGGGCGAGCCCATCAACCCCGAGGCGTGGGTCTGGTATCGCGAGCACATCGGCGGCAACCGCACGCCGGTCGTCGACACGTGGTGGCAAACCGAGACGGGCATGATCCTCATCACCCCCCTTCCGGGCATCACCACGCTCAAGCCCGGCTCCGCGACCAAGCCCTTCCCCACCATCGATGCGGCGGTCTACAACGAGGCCGGCAAGGAAGTACCTCCTGGCGGTGGCGGCTACCTCGTCATCCGCAAGCCGTGGCCCGCGATGCTGCGCGGCATCTATGGCGATCCGGAACGGTACGAAAAGACGTACTGGAGCCGCTGGAAAGACACGTACTTCGTGGGCGATGGCGCGCGAATCGACGAGGACGGCGACTTCTGGCTTCTCGGCCGGGTCGACGACGTGATGAACGTCTCCGGCCACCGCATCTCGACGATCGAGGTGGAGAGCGCGCTGGTCAGCCATCCGGCGGTGGCCGAAGCCGCGGTCGCGGGCCGCAACGACCCGCAGACCGGCCAGGCAATCGTGGCCTTCGTCACGCTCATAGGCGGCAAGGAAGGATCTCCCGAGATGCTTAAAGAGCTGCGCGAGCATGTCGGCAAGGTGATCGGCAAGTTCGCCGCCCCGGCCAACATCGTCTTCACCCCCGAGCTGCCCAAGACGCGCTCCGGCAAGATCATGCGGCGGCTGCTGCGTGACGTCTCGGAAAACCGCCCGCTCGGCGACACGACCACGCTGGCCGACCCGGCGGTGGTGGCCGAGCTCGCCAAGCGCGGAAAAGAAGAGGCAGGCAAGGAAGAGTCCTAGGCCGGATGTAGAGAACGGGGCAACGGCTCCGACCTGGGTATGAGAGCGCCCGTTTCAGAGCGCCCAATCACAGGGAGGTATTCGCGATGAAGTACATGATCATGACGTTCGGATCCGCCGAGGCCGGCCTCGCCGCGATGGGCAAGGAGTGGATGCTGGAGATGATCCAGTTCATGAGGAACCTGGACGAGGACCTCAAGAAGTCCGGCGAGCTCGTCAGCAACGAAGGGCTCGCCGACGGAAGCCAGGCCAAGACCGTGCGCATCAAGAACGGCATCCCGGTCCCGACCGACGGTCCGTTTGCCGAGGCCAAGGAATCGCTCGTCGGCTACTGGATCGTCGACGTTGAGAGCGAGGCGCGCGCGATCGAGATCGCATCGAAGATCGTCGCCTTCGTCAAGCAGCCGATCGAGGTCCGCCAGGTCATGGACGCGCCGCCGGAGTTTTGAGGACACATCCGGCCATCGAGGACCTGCTGCGCGAGCTGGCGCCGCAGGTCCTGGGCACGCTGGTACGCCGGCACTCTCAATTCGACGCCTGCGAGGACGCCGTGCAGGAAGCGCTCCTCGCGGCCGCCAAGCAGTGGGCCGCCGGCGGTTTACCCGAGAACCCGAGGTCATGGCTCCTGACGGTGGCCTCGCGCCGGCTCGTGGACGCATGGCGAAGCGAGGCCGCGAGACAACATCGGGAAGAAACGGCAGCAGTCCTCGACCTGGCGGGGCAGGGCCAGGCGTCCGAGCAGGACGACACCCTCACGCTTCTCTTCCTCTGCTGCCACCCGTCGCTGTCAGTGCCATCGCAGCTCGCGCTCACCCTGCGCGCGGTCGGCGGTCTGACCACTGCCGAGATCGCGAGAGCCTTCATGGTCCCCGAGGCAACGATGGCCCAGCGGATCAGCAGGGCCAAGGAGCGCATCAAGGCCGCGGGAATGCGATTCGAGCTCCCGCCCGAAACCGAGCGCCCGGACCGCCTGCGTGTGGTCATGCAGGTCCTGTACCTCGTCTTCAACGAGGGCTACACGACGAGCTCAGGCCCAACTCTGCAGCGAGCGGATCTCACCACTGAAGCCATCCGGCTGACACGAATGCTGCGTCAGCTCATCCCGGAAGAGGGTGAGGTGGCCGGCCTTCTGGCCCTGATGCTGCTGACCGACGCGCGCCGCGCGGCCCGCACGGACGAAGACGGCTGGCTCGTCCAGCTCGACGACCAGCGACGCGAGCTGTGGAACTCGGCTCAGATCACCGAAGGCGTCGAGCTCCTGACCCGCACCCTCGGCAAAGGGCCGGTCGGTCCGTACCAGCTGCAGGCGGCCATCGCCGCCGTGCACGATGAGGCGCGCACGGCCGCCGAAACGGACTGGCCGCAGATCCTGGCCCTCTACGAAGTTCTCGAGCAGGTGTCACCGGGACCAGTGGTCACGCTGAACCGCGCGGTGGCGGTGGCCAGGGTCCACGGTCCGCGCGCGGGTCTGGCTCTGGTCGGCACGCTGGACAAGGATGAGCGCATGGCACACAACCACCGACTGGAGGCCGTCCGGGCACACCTGCTCGAACGCGCGGGCGACATCGACGCCGCCCGCAAGTCGTACGAGCTGGCGGCGCGGATGACAGCGAGCCTTCCAGAGCGCCGCTACCTGGCGCTGCGAGCAGCCCGGCTGTAGCTCAGACTTGCGCCAGTGACCCTGGACCCCGCCGTCGACTCCCCTGCACTCAAAGAGAAGAAAGAGACTCCCGAGCCTGACCTTCCGGTCGCGGCTCCGCGGAAAGCGAGGCGGCGAGGAAGGACGCGAAGCGCGCTCAACGTCCTCGCCGCGCTGATCGTTTCCGGTGGGGTCCTGTACGCGTCCTTCTTCCCAGCCGGTCCCCTCCCCGCCCTGGGTCCCGCGTTCAACCCGGCCACTGGCGCGTGGACCATGGCGGAGGACGCCGTCGTCGGCAGCCAGACCCTTCGCCTCGCCGGCCTCGAGCAGCCGGCCAAGGTCACCCTCGAAAGCGACGGCACCGCGCACATCGTCGCGTCGACCGACCACGACCTGTTCCTCGCGACCGGCTACGTCCACGCCCGATTCCGCCTTTTCCAGATGGACCTGCTGCGCCGGCAGGGCGAGGGCCGCCTCTCAGAGGTGGTCGGCAAAGCGGCGCTGGAGAGCGACCGGTTCGAGCTGCAGCTCGGGCTCCTGCGCACCGCCGAGACAGAGTGGGCAGCCCTCGCGCCCGCGCACCGATCCCACCAGGCCCTCACCGCCTACGCGCAGGGCGTCAACGATCGCATCAACGAGGCCATCGCCCAGCATCAGCTGCCCGCGATGTTCACGCTGCTCGGCTACCAGCCGAAGCCCTGGACGCCGATCGACTCGCTGATCGTCAAGGGCGACATGACCCAGACGCTCAACTTCACCGACACGCCGCTTGTGATGGCGCTGCTCAACAAATCTCTGGGACCTGATCTGACCGCCACCTGGTTCCCTGTACTTCCGCCGAACCAGCAGTCGCCCTATGACACCGGCCCGTATCCCGCGCAGACCACCGTGGCGCCGATCGCAACCATGGCGACGATCAGCGACGCGCAGGCCACGGCAGCCGCCGACGCCTACCAGCGCCTCGCCTCGCTCCCGGCCGGCCTGGTGGCCACGGGAGGCGCGAGCAACAACTGGGCCGTCGCCGGAGCGAAGAGCGAGAGCGGCGGCTCGCTGATGGCGGGCGACCCGCACCTTCACCTGACCCTTCCGGCGATCTGGTTTCAGATGAGCATCGACTCACCGGGCTATCACGCCAGTGGCGTCGGCATCCCAGGCACGCCGGTGGTGCTCATCGGCCACAACCAGCACATCTCGTGGAGCCTCACCGACGCTCAAAACCAGCAGACCTTCTACTACGCGGAAAAGGAGGATTCGTCCCGGCCCGGAGAGTATTTCTGGAACGGCGGCTGGCAGAAATACAAGACAGCGAGCTACGACATCCCGGTGCTGGGCGGGGCGACCGAACACCTGACAGTGAAGATGAGCGTGCATGGCCCCGTCATCACGGAACGCGGACAGACAACATCGGTGTGGTGGGCGGGCAACATCCCCTCGCAAGACCTTGACGTCCTGCTCGGCATCGACCAGGCAGGCAGCTACCAGGCCTTCCGGGAAGCGCTGCGCGGCTGGTATTCGCCCACGCACAACTTCGTTTACGCGGACGACTTCGGCAACATCGGGCTGATCTCCGCCGGCTACTACCCTCAGGTCGCGCGCGGCGAGCCCTGGCTGCCGATGCCTGGGACCGGCGAGTACGACGTCACCGGCACCATCCCTTACGACGAAATTCCGCAGGCCTTCAACCCGCCGGATCACATCATCTGGTCGGCTAACCAGCGGCAGGTCAGCGCGGACTACCCGTACTACATCGGCACCACGTCGAACTTCTTCGACCCCGGCTATCGCGCCAACGAGATCCATCGCGTGCTCAGCCAGGACCGCAAGCTCACCGCCGCCGACATGGCTGCGCTGCAAACCGACACCCGCGACTTCCTCGCCTCTGAGATCACGCCGGTGCTGCTCGATGCGCTGTCAGGTGGTGGCTTGAGCAAAGACGAGGAGCAGGCGTCGCTTCTGCTCGCGCGCTGGGATTACAGGATGGAAACGGATTCAGCGGCTGCCACGATCTGGTGGAACTTCTGGCAGTCATACCTCGCCGCCACCTTCGACCCTTACTGGAAATCGCGCGACGTCAAGGTCGCTCGCTCCGAGCTCAATGACGCGCTCAGCCAGGACCTCGAGGCGTGGACGCTGAACGACCAGCACAACCCGGCCTTCATGTACGGGGGGACGTCGAATACCGCGGTCGAGGTCATGCGTATCGCGTTCCATTCGATGTTCTCGGGGCTCACGAATCAGCTCGGCGCTGACCCCAACACGTGGACGTGGGGCAAGGTTCACCAGCGCGAGCTGGAGAACCTCGTGGTCAGCGGCCTCAACTACGGACCGAAGCCGGACCGCGGCGACGCGTACACCCCGCTGGCCGCACCGGACTTTCCCTCGACGCACGGCCCCAGCTGGCGGATGGTCGTCGACTGGGGAGCCAAAACGTTCCAGGGCATCTATCCAGGGGGCCAGAGCGAGAACCCCGTGTCGCAGTGGTACTCGGATCGGGCCGGCACCTGGTGGAAGGGCGACTACGCGCCGATGCTCACCGCCGACCAGGCAGCCACATCCAGCGGCGCGAAGGCATGGAGCCTGAAGCCATGAGGAGGTTGGCGGCTGTGCTCCTGGCCATCCTCCTGTCCATCTCCGGGGTGATGCTCGGCGTGTGGTGGGCGCCCTTCGCGATCGCGGTTGTCCTTGGCGTCATGCATCGGCGGGCCCGCATCGCAATCCCGATCGGAGCCATCCTCGGTCTCGCCGCCTGGGGCGTGCCGCTTGCCTCGGCCCATCTCCAGTACGGCCTCCGTCCCACCGCCGAAAGCCTGGCCGCGATCATGGGCTTCACCCAGCCGGCGATTCCGGTCGTGCTCACCTGCGTGGTCGGCGTGCTGCTCGGAGTGTCGGGCGCCTGGCTCGGCTCAGCGGTGAGAAGCCTGGCGGCGGGTCAGCCGGCGACTTCTCGATAGACGGCCTGCGTCTCCTCCGACGGAGGAACTCCCAGCTCCTCTTTCAGCAACCGGACGCATTCCAGGTACACGCGCGCCGCCTCGCCGCGCTCGCCTTTGCGCTCCAGCATTCTCATCAGCCGCCGATAACCTGACTCGCGATAGGGCTCCAGGCGCACGACCTCGCGCGCGTGGCTGATGGCGAGCTCGATCTCGTCGTTGGCGGCCAGCGCCGCGACGCGGCACTCGAGAGCCCTGACCAGCGTATCCGCCAGCACGGCCCGCCGGCCCTCGGCCCACGCCCCGTCATCGCCTGGCAGGAATGGACGGCGGAGGATGGTTGTCGCGAGCAGCGACGGTCCGTACGCGGATTGCGGTTTGCCGACCGCCAGCGCGCCCTCGGCCTCATCCACCCCCAAAAGTGCCGCCTCGACGTCGATCCACGTGCCTGGGGGTGGCGAGAACTGGTAGCAGCCGAATGCGTTGCCGATGATCCGCGAGCGCTCGAGCCCAAGTCCGGCAAGCCGGGACCGAAGACGGCTGACGATCGCGCTGATGGCCAGAGGCCACGACGCCGGCACGGATTCCGGCCACAGCGCCTCGGCCAGCTCGGACTGCGCGACCGCGCGCTTCCGCTCGGTGGCAAGGTACGCGAGCACGAAGCGACCTTGCGGCCCGCCAAGCCTTGACTCGCGGACCAGGCGCTCTCCAAGCTCGACCTGGACCTCGCCGGTAAGGTAGACCCTCAGTGCAGCTGTTTCCAAAGATTCACCAAACCCCGCCGGCGAAGATGCTAACGCCGGCCCGGCTAGCCAAGGAGACGTGACATGAAGAAGCGAGTCGAATGTGAATGTGGATGGGTCATCGAGACCGACGACGAGGAGACCCTCGTCAACGGTGTCAAAGAGCACGCACGCGA
>WNGJ01007660.1_pt1 | contig 30516 bp, 33 predicted proteins | sample 5400611 | NCBI WGS metagenome assembly WNGJ01 (sample SAMN13153375, study PRJNA577476) | soil metagenome | isolation source: 40 cm soil or saprolite under Garry oak tree replicate 1 | place: USA:California | collected 2016-06-15
ACAGCCGCCAAGACGGCTGCAATGGGTCCGAGAACGGCCGCTGGCGATCAAGTTCTTCGCTGCTAGCGGCGCGCAGCTTTTCCACGGTTACGTCCGCGTCACTGAATTGACGCGCGAACCGCCAAGGGCTGCCGACATAGTGTGGCGGCACGGCGGTAGCCCAACTCAGAACTTGCGACCTCCGGTCTTTTGGCACTGATACCGCCGCTTTCCCAGGCCGATTCTCAGGATTCCGCTGAAGCGATCTAGGGTGTATTCCTCGCCGTGAGCGCGCCAAAAGAACGCGTTCATGTAGACCTGGGCTCGGCGTTCAGCATCTGCGGCCGACGAGGATCCGAAAGAAGGATTTCACAAGCTCCCCTCCGCTTTAGAGGGCGGCGAGGCGCTTCAGGCCTCGCCTCGCCCGATGCCTACTCTTCCGTCATCACCTCGACCTGAAGGGAACCGCTGTTGGCCGCGCCCCAGCCGCCCCAGCCGATGGGATTGAAGGGAGTGATGGACCCGCCGACCTGGTCCTGCAGGAAGAAGCCTCCGTGATCCGTACTCAGGCCGCGCGAGGCGGGGCCCGCGCACACGGATAAGTCGCCGGTGATGAAGAAGCCGAGCGTGGGGCCGACCGTGTACGTTGTCGCGCACGAGTGCGCTTGACCGGTCAGGAGCGTGGACTGGGACAGACTCTGCGGCAGCGAAGCCAGCTCCGGCGAAAGGACCTCGCCGAAACCGGCTATCCCGCTCTGACCCGCTTGCGCGCTCAACGTGCCGTTGAACTCGTTGGAGTTGCCCGTCCAGTCGGACTGCAGGCAGTCCTGCACATACGTGGCGTTGGAAGGGTAAGCAACGTCATCGCAATCCAGGGCGACCGGGTAGCTGGGACTCAGCGCCGAGGCAAACCCGGCAATCCCCATTCCCGAGTCGTAGCGGACGTATACCTCGCCCGGGGCGAAGGTGGCAACCTTCGTGCTGCCGCTGGCGTCGGTTACGCTGACTGTGACGGGGCCGATACTGTTCGTGTAAAGGAACCCTCCGTTCGAGCTGGCTTGCTTCTGCACGGTTCCGGTATCCGCCTTCATCCGGATCGTCACCAGCGCCTCGGCAAACACATAGCTGCCTAGCTTGCCGTCAGCCACGGTCCGCAGCGTGTAGACGACCGGCGTCGCGTTGGCGCCAGCCGCTGCCACGATCATCGACGCGAGCGCGATCTTCGAAATCCATCGACAGGATGCGATCGTCATTTCTTACTCCTCCTCTGAGACCGGCGTGATAGAGAACGTGCCGCCATTCACCGTCCCGACATGGTTGCCGACAACCGAACCGTCCCGGTTATCGAGGGTATAAGGCAGGTAGACGAACACATCCCCCACGTCCGAGTGCAGGGCATAGCTGCTGGGGTCAATGCAAAACCCGTTGTTGCCAGGAAGATTGCCTACGCTGTGCGGCGGGTAACCGATGCACGACCACGCGTTGCCGGACATGTGGGCGGGGCTCGACAGGCCCGACGTGACCGCCACGGTCATGGCAGTTCCGAGCGCGTAAGCCACGGGATACGCGACCTCCATCCCGGTGGGGCCCGTGTAGGATCCAAAACCGATCCCGCCGTTGCATGCGTCCAGCGCGACGAAGAGTTGCCCCGACTCGAAGTGGCCGTGAAGGGTGTGCTCCTGCGATCGCACCGAAAAAGACGCACTGCCCTTGGTCAGCCAGAAGAACCAGCCCGTAGCGGGTGTACAAAAGGTGCTCGTGATCGGATTGCCCTGCTTGTCGACCACAGCCGCGATGTCATTCGTGTCTCCCACGAACGTGAACGTTACCGCGGCGTTGTGGTAGCGGCGCTCTCCCACCTTGATGTCGGTGACAAGCGTCGCCGAGTACTTCATCGGGCTGGCAGGAGCCGGCAGCGCAACCGCAAAGCCGAATGCTGCCATCAACAAACCGCCGAGAATTCCCGGCGGTGACGCATGAGTCTTCACGATCCCTCCTCGCAGAAAGGCACAAACATTGCCTCTGACCGTAAAGACGGACTTCACATGCGCAACCCGACAACTCGAGTCTGATCCTGCGCCTGCCTGACCGATGCACTCGCCGACGCAGTGTCGGCTATGCCGAGATTTGCGAAGCGTTTCCGAATTACCGCAGTTGGCCGGACCCCGAAATCGCCGACCGGCAGGTCTGCTCGGCGCCGACCGGTGTCGCCCGATGACGCGCCGCCACGTCCGCCGCCGGCCCGAGGCACGAACCGGCCGCGCGGCCGATGTCATGGAATCGCGATCAGAATTCCATCGCCAATTCCATCGCACCCCATGTCGCGGTCTTCCATCATTTGCCGTCTTAGCTTATAGCGCAAGTAGTTCGACCGTTACTTGAGCGCTTGGTTGGCGCTGGCCCCGCGAATATGGGCCTTGAGCGTGCGACTCTGTCCATTCACCACATCTCGCCGGTTCTGACCGCGCATGGAGTAGACGATGAGTTATCTTCGAAGATCTTCACGACTCGTGATCTCGTGCTTGATGCCGCTGGGTGTGCTTTACGGCTTTTCGCTTGCTGCGCTGCCAGCGGCCGCCGCGCCGGCGCACGCCTACGTAGCGAATTTCAGCACCAGTAGCGTCTCGGTCGTCGACACCAAGACCAACAAGATCATAGGTAGTCCAATCCCGGTTGGGGACAGTCCGCTTTACTTGACCGTTACGCCGAACGGCAAGTTCGTTTACGTGGCGAATGTCTTCGCCCCCAGCGTATCCGTGATCGATACCCAGACCAACACGGTCGTGGCGACAGTGGCAGTGGCGAGTGCGAGTTCATTGGTAAATGGCATAGCCATCACGCCAAACGGCAAGTTCGCCTATGTGGCAACGGATAGCCCTGATGGCGTCACCGTGATCGACACGAAGACCAACACAGTTGTGGCCTCGGTCCCTGTCGCGCCTGGGTCGGCTCCGTTTGGCCTGGCCATCACGCCGGATGGCGAGTCCGTCTACGTGGCCAACAATGGGAACGGTACCGCGTCGGTGATCGACACCAAAACCAACACGTTGGTGAAAACGATTTCGGTCGGATCGCAACCCGAAGACGTGGCGATCACGCCCGATGGGGGATTCGCTTACATGACAAATAACGGCGACGGCACCGTATCCGTGATAGACACCACGGCCAACATAGTCGTGAAGACGATCACAGTGGGGTCGTCTCCGGATGGCCTTGCCTTTACCCGGGGTGGCGACTTCGCCTACGTGTGCAACAGCGGTAGTGGCAGCTTCTCGGTGATCGACACCGACACCTACACGGTCACCACAATCGCGCTGCCGGCCGGGTCGACGCCGGACAGTCTGGCTTTCACGGCGAATGGCAAAGCTGCCTACATGACAAATCAAAATGATCCCGGTTCCATCTGGGTGATCGACACCACGACCAACTTGATTGCGGACACGATCACGGTCGGTGTGCGTCCGCTCCCATCCGGCGTGGCTATTTCCAGAAGAAGGAGAGAGACAGAGGAAAGTAACGCGGAGTAATAGTTTCTGATACCGGGAGCGCGTTCCGCGGGGGTCCGACGGGCGCGCTCTCTTACATGATGCCGATCGCCTGCCGCCACGAGCTTGCGTGAAATAGGCCACCAATCCGGGTGTCCACCGATCGTGGCCAAGATCATGAAGGGCGCGAAACGCGGTCGCTTTGTGCGCATCACCTGCATGTCCGCAGTAAATCACTTTGAGAACCTTCGCGCTTCTTGGCCAGAATCAAGCGATCAGGTCTGGGATGCCTGCCACTCCTCCGGCACGAACGGTTTGCAGGGCCCTATCGCTGGATCGCCAGCCCTCCAAGGTGGGCGGTTTGAACGACGATCAAGCCGTTGTCAATCACAAATGAGTCGACACCATCGCTGACCGTAACGTGGGAGCTCGTGACCGCGTATTCGAGCAGGGCGACATCATCTGCAATCGTCGACGAGTTGGTTGTTACTTGGATGTTGCCGCCCGCAAGCGTGAAGAACGAGGCAAAGGCGGCCTGGATATTCGTCCGTCCGCGCGTGATTGTCGCCGGCATGATAAATACCGCATCGTCGGCGTAGTCGCACGCAAGGATCTGTGCGTTCCCGCTTTGGAACGCCGTGATGTGTGCGTTGAGCACCTGTGCGACAGGTGCTAGACCTCCACGTTGTCGATCAGGCGGGTCGTTCCAAGCTTGGCCGCCGCCAGCACGACCAGCGGTTCGGCGGCCTCGACCTGCTGCGGCGTGGGCAGCTTCAGATCGCTTTGACGCCGGATCGCCAGGTAGTCGGGTTGCCAGCCGCTGGCACTGAGCTCGGCGATGCACTGGTCCTGCAGGCGCGCCAGGTCGCGCTCGCCCGCCAGTAGCCGCTCCCGCACGTCGCGCAGGGCCCGATACAGGTGCGGTGCCTCGCGCCGCTCGCGGTCCGACAGGAAGCGGTTGCGCGAGGACAGCGCCAGGCCGTCGGCGTCGCGCACCGTCTCGTGCGGCACGATCTCGGTCGGCAGCGAAAACTGGCGGCACATGGCCCGCACGATCATCCACTGCTGGTAGTCCTTCTTGCCGAACACCGCGATCCGCGGCTGCACGCATGAAAACAGCTTCAGCACGACGGTGGTGACGCCCACGAAGAAGCCGGGGCGGAACTCGCCCTCCAGGATGTCGCCCAGGTCCGACGGTGGGCTGACGCGGTAGCTCTGCGGCTCCGGGTACATCTCACGCTCGTCGGGAGCGAACAGCACGTAGACGCGGTTCTGCTGCTGCAGCTTGTCGATGTCGTCCTGCAGCGTGCGAGGGTAGCGTTCGAAATCCTCGTTCGGGCCGAATTGCAGGCGGTTGACGAAAATCGATGCGACCACCGGGTCGCCATGGCGCGCGGCCAGCACCATCAGCGAAAGGTGCGCCGCGTGCAGGCTGCCCATGGTCGGCACGAACGCAACCCGGTTCTGCCCGTGCAGCTGGTCGCGCAGCTCTTCGATCGTGCGTACGACTTTCATGGTTGGGGCAGACGGTCCCTCAGGATCTCTTGCGCGTGACGAATTCAGCTTCCCAGGTTGAAGTACTCTCGCCGGCCCCGCATGGCCTGGATGCGCTCCAGCAGCAGCTGCAGGTCTTGGTCGCGGGAGATCGCGGCCAGCGTCTCGGCCTTGGCCTGAAGATAGATCACGAGGTCCGGAGCCGGTGCGTGGGGCGCGATCTGCGCGTGGATGGTCCGATACAGCTTCAGTTCCTCGTCCGACAGCGTCAGGCGCGCGAACAGGGCGTCCTTGTCGAGCAGGAAATCCGTGATCACCTGGCGCCGGAACAGGTCCAACTGGCCGAGCTCGGCGATCTGGGCGGCCCGCTGCAGCAGGAAGCATAGCTGGGTCGGCAAGGCGTAACGCTTGCGATCGCGGTAGAAGCGTTCGAGGAACGGATTGGCCTCGGGCTGCTCGAGCAACAGCTGCGCGCCCAGGTGGCGTCCGAGCCGTTGCGCGAGCGAAGTCTTGCCGGCCCCGATCGGGCCTTCGACCACGATATACCGCAGCTGCGCTGGGTCGCCCATGTGGCGATCGTCGCGGGCCTCGGTGGGCCCGGAACTAATCCTCGCCCTGGCTCGCGTCCGGATCCGCGGGCTGTTCCGCCACGTCCTTCGGCCGGAACGGCGCCACCACCTGATCCGAGACTCGAGACAGCAGCTGGGAGGCCGGGCCGTGGCCCGGCACCGTGAGGTCCGGTGCGATGTCCAGCAGCGGTCTTAACACGAAGGCCCGTTCGTGCATCCGGGGGTGGGGCAGCACCAGCGGAGCGCTGCGGATGATCAGGTCTCCCACCATCAGCAGGTCCAGGTCGATGCTGCGCGGCGCATTGCGACGGGCGTCGGGGCCGCCGCCGCGTTTGCGGCCGAACACCATCTCGATCTCCAGCAGATGCAGCAGCAGCCCGTACGGCTCCAGGTCGGTGTCGATCCGGACCACCGCGTTCAGGTAATCCGGGCCGTTCGCTTCGATGGGCGCCGACAGGTAAAAGGGCGAGGCCGCAACGAACTGCGACTGCTCCAGGGAGCCGAGCGAGTGCACCGCCGCGTTCAGCGTCGCGACCAGGTCACCCTGGTTGGCTCCGAGTCCGATGTACGCCTGTCTCATGGTCTTCCGCGATCAGGCCGCTTCCGCCGGTTTGCGGCGCGGCCGCCGTTTTCGCCGGCTACCCGGTGCCGGGCGGGACGTGCTGGCTTCCTGCATCAATGCCGCTCGCTGCTCTTCGGATCCATGTAGGAATTTCGTCCACCATTCACCCAGTTCCGCCGGGGCTTCCTCGGCGGCGCATCGGATCAACAGGAAATCATATCCGGCCCGCAGCCTCAGGTGTTCGAGCAGGCGCAGCGGGGCCTGTCCGGTGCGCCGTTCGAAGCGCGGCTGCAGGGTCCAGATCTCGCGCATGTCGGAGGTAAAGCGCCGCTGGATCGCCAGTTTTTCGGTCTGGCTCCCCAGCACCTGATCGATCGCAGCCTCCAGCGCCGGCATCCGGTGCTCGCCGGCTGCGACCCGGGCGTTCCACTTGGACAGCACTTCGTGCCACAGCAGCGTGGCGAACAGGAAGCCGGGCGCCACGCGCTTGCCGGTACGCGCCCGCTCGTCGGTGCGGGCGAGCGACAGCATCACGAAGCGCTCGCCCTGCGGCTGCTCCAGGATCACGTCCAGCAGCGGCAGCAGCCCATGGTGCAGGCCCTCGGCCCGCAGCTGCGAGATGCAGGCCACCGCATAGCCGCTGGTGAGCAACTTCAGCATCTCGTCGAACAGGCGCGCCGCTGGAACGTTCTCGATGAGGCTCGCCAGACGCGAGATCGGGGCCCGGGTGGCCGAGTCGATCTCGAATCCGAGCTTGGCCGCGAAGCGCACCGCCCGCAGCATCCGCACCGGGTCTTCGCGGTAACGGGTCTGCGGGTCGCCGATGATCCGCAGCCGGCGCCGGCGGATATCGCGTACGCCGTCGTGATAATCGAGCACCTCGCCCGTGCTCGGGTCGTAATACAGCGCGTTGATCGTGAAGTCGCGCCGCGCCGCATCCTCGTATTGCTCGCCGAACACGTTGTCGGTCAGCACGCGGCCGTGCTCGTCGGTGTCGGGCTCGTCCTTGCCGTAGGCTCGAAACGTCGACACTTCGATGGTCTCGGCGCCGAACATCACGTGCACCAGCCGGAAACGCCGGCCGATGATAATGGCGCGGCGAAAGTGAGATTTGACCTGTTCGGGCGTGGCGTCGGTCGCCACGTCGAAGTCCTTCGGAGCGATCCCCAGCAGCAGGTCGCGCACTGCGCCGCCGACCACATAGGCCCGGTGCCCGGCCGCCTGCAACACTTCGCAAGTGCGGATCGCCGAGCGCGACACGAGCGCACGGTCGATCTTGTGCTCCGACTGCGGGATCCGGCGCGGCGTCTTGCGCAGCCGCGGCCCGCCCGACAGCAGCGACTGGACCCGTCTGACCAGACGATGAATCACCGGCGCGGCCCCATGCTGTCAGGCCCCATCCGTAACCGCTTCGCCGAACCGGGGCGCCGGCTCGAACAGGTCCAGCACGGGCCAGCCGCGCTGGTGCGCCAGCGCGCGCAACGGGCGATCGGGGTTGGTGACGACCGGCTGGCCGCCGCAGGCGGCGACCCGTTCCAGCAGCGGCACGTCGTTGATCGAGTCGGTGTAAAACGCGCATTCATCGAGCGCCTCGATCGAGATGTCGCGATCGCGCAGAAAGCGCTCGACGGCTATCACTTTGCCGCGGCCGTACGTGTGATGGCCCACGTAGCGGCCCGTGAAACGCTGGCCGATCTGCTCGGGGCACACCGCCAGCAGGTGCTGCAGCCCGAGCCGCTCGGCGATCGGCGCCGTGACGAACGCATTGGTGCCGGTCACCAGCGCCAGCTCGTGCCGGCGGCGACGGTGCGAGTCGATCAGCTCGAATGCCTCGTGGCGCAGGTTCGGCTCGATCACCTCCGCCAGGAAGCGGGATCGGATGGTCTCCAGCGTGGACCGGTCGAAGCGGGCCAGCAGACCCATCTGAAAGGCCAGGTACTCCTCGGGATCGAAACGGCCGCTGCGGTAGTCGTCGGCGAAACGGCGGATCCGCGCCACGTGGTGCCCGGGGTCCAGGCCGCCGGCGTACACCAGGAAGTGCGACCATGCGTCGGCACTGTCGATCGGAAGGAGCGTGTGGTCGAGGTCGAACAGGGCCAGTCTCATTCGTCCGGCATTCTACCGGCCTGCTCCAGGAGCCAGTGCCGCAGCAAGGGAACCGTCAGCGCCCGGCCGCGCTGCAGCGCATAGGCGTCCAGCGCGTCCACGGCGGCGGCCAGCGTGCGCATGTCCCGCGGCAGCCGCGACAGCATATAAGGGATCAGCTCCGGCGCTGCGCGCACGCCGCGTGCGGCCAGCTGCTTGCGCAGCGCGTCGGCCTTGTCCTGCTCCGACAGCGGTTGCAGCGCCAGCGCAAGCCCCCAGCCGAGTCGCGACCGCACATCCTCGCGTAACGGCAACTGTGCGGGCGGCCGGTCGCCGGCGGCGACCAGTCGCGCAGCCGGGTCGGCCCGCACCCGGTTCATCAGTGCGAACAGGCGCGCCTGAGCGCTTTCGTCGAGCCCGTGCACGTCGTCGGCCGTGCACAGCGCGGGACCGCGCTCGCCGCTTGGCCCGGTGCCTGCGCCTTCCAGCGCAACCAGCAGATGGGTACGGCCGCTACCGGGCGGGCCCCAGAGGTACACGAATTGAGGGCCGCGGCCGGCCGCCAGCTCGCGCGCCACGGCCAGCGCTTCGGCGTTGGGTCCCGGCACGAAGTTGTCCAGCGTCTGCGCCGGCGGCTTGAGCAGGCCCAGTGCGAGTTGTCGGAAAGCGGTCACGGGCGCCCGTAAAACGCGCTCGCGAAGTAGGCCTGCTTCAGGCGCCGCAACGCCACCAGCAACACTGCGCTCGACGGCAGCGCCACCAGCACGCCGAAGAACCCGAACAGCTCGCCGAACGCGAGCAGCGCGAAGATCACCGCCAGCGGGTGCAATCCGATCCGCTCGCCCACCAGGCGAGGTGTCAGTACGAAGCTCTCCAGCACCTGGCCCAACCCATAGATCAGCGCCACCATCGCCGGCCCATACCAGCCGTCGAACTGCAGCAGGGCCGCGCCCAGTGCGAGCACCAGTCCGATCGCGTAGCCGACGTAAGGAACGAAGGCCAGTGTGCCGGTCAGCACGCCGATCGCCAGCGCCGATCGGAACCCGGCCAGCGACAGCGCCGCCGAGTAGTAAAGGGCCAGGGCCGCCATCACGCTCACCTGGCCGCGCAGGAACTGCGACAGCAGCGAATCGATCTCGGCCGCCATGCCGACCACCTGCGCGTGCCAGCGGCGCGGGATCGCCGACTCGAAGCGCCGGATGAACTCGTGCCACTCCGCCAGCATGTAAAACAGCACGACCGGAACCAGCACCAGCATGCCGAGCGTGCTCAGCAGCACGGCCCCGCCCGAGCGCAGCCTGGCCAGCAGCGAGGCCGCCAGCGTGTCCTGTTCGTTCACGTGCGAGGCGAGCAGCTCGGTGAGCGCGCGCGTATCGAACGTGACGGTCCAGCCGAACCATTCGTGCAGGCGCGGTGCCACACTCGCATTCAGGCGCGTGATCAGTGCGGGCCATTGCTCGCGCAAGGCGCCGGTCTCATGCTGGAGCACCGGAACCAGGATCAGCACCAGACCGAGCAGCACCAGCGCCGTCAGCACCATCATCGCCAGGGCGGCGGCCCACCGGGGCAGGTGGCGCCGCTGCAGCCAGTCGACACCCGGCACCAGCAGGTAGGCCATGACGGCCCCCAGCGCGAACGGCGTCAGCACGCTCGACAGCAGCGCCATCAGCACCAGCAGTGCCAGGCCCACGCCGACCCACACCGCGGTGGCCACTCGCTCGTTGTCCAGCAGAGCCATCCAATACAATCCTTGTTTCGGCCGCCACTGCCGGCCAGCTGCAAAAACCACGTAGTCTAAGTCCCGGATCGGGAATTACGCTGCGCGCGCGCGCGGCTGATGTGCACTGCCAAGGATCTGATGACCTCACCACTCACCTACGCGGCGGCCGGGGTTTCGATCGAGGCCGGCGACGAGCTGGTCCGGCGCATCAAACCGCTGGCGCAGCGCACCTACGGCGCGGGCGTTCTGGCCGGCATCGGGGGCTTCGGGGCCCTGTTCCGGGTGCCGTCCGGCTACCGTGAGCCGGTGCTGGTGTCGGGCACGGACGGCGTCGGCACCAAGCTGAAGCTCGCCTTCGCGCTGAACCGGCATCACACGATCGGGCAGGATCTGGTCGCGATGAGCGTGAACGACATCCTGGTGCAGGGCGCGGCGCCGCTGTTTTTCCTGGACTACTACGCCTGCTCGCAGCTGGATGTGGACGTGGCCGAGCAGGTCGTGGCGGGCATCGCGCGCGGCTGCCAGATGGCCGGCTGCGCGCTGATCGGCGGCGAGACCGCCGAGATGCCGGGCATGTATCCGCCGGGCGAGTACGACCTGGCGGGCTTCGCGGTGGGCGTAGCTGAACGATCCGAGCTGATCGACGGCTGCTCGATCGTGCCGGGCGATGTGGTGCTGGGACTTGCCTCCAGCGGCCCCCATTCGAACGGCTATTCGCTGATCCGGCGCATCGTGGAGGCGAGCGGCGCTCACTATACGGACGACGTCGATGGGCGCACGCTGGGCGAGCGGCTGCTGGAGCCGACCCGGATCTACTGCCGACCCGTGCTGGAGGTAATGCAGTCGATCCGGATCAAGGGCATGGCCCACATCACCGGCGGAGGCCTGGTTGAAAACGTGCCGCGCATTCTTCCGCCGGCCGTTCAGGCCGTGATCGGCCGCGATGGCTGGCCAAAGCCGGCGATCTTCGACTGGCTGCAACGGCACGGGCGCGTCGAGGACGCCGAGATGCACCGGGTCTTCAACTGCGGGATCGGCTACGTCGTGGTGGTCGCCGCCAGCGACGCGGCGGCCGCGGTCGAGGCGTTCGGTGCGCAGGGCGAGACCTGCTGGCCGGTGGGCGCGATCCGCAACCGCGGCAGCGGCGAAGCGGGTTGTATTGTTACGTAGCGAGTCGAATCGCGCGCGTGATGGCGGTGCGAAGTTCGTCCTGGGCGCCTTCGCGCAGCGGGTCGATCACGAGGGCATCGCGCATCGAGCGCAGCCAGGTGATCTGCCGCTTGGCCAGTTGCCGGCTGGCGGCGATGGCGGCGGCGCGGAACTCGTCGAACGAGGTGGCCCCTTCCAGGTGATCCCAGGCCTGGCGGTAACCGACACTGCGGATCGAGGGCAGGCCCGGGTCCAGGTCGCCGCGCGCGCGCAGCGCCCGCACCTCCTCCAGCAGGCCGGCCGCCAGCATCGAATCGAATCGCGCCTCGATGCGCCGGTGCAGTTCGGCGCGGTCCGACGGCATCCAGCCGATCGTCGCGAGTGGCATCGGGTCGGCCGCGGCGCCCTGAAGCAGGTCGGACAGCGGCTCACCGGTGAGCTCGTAAACTTCCAGGGCACGCTGGATGCGCTGGCCGTCGGCCGGGCTCAGGCGTTGCGCGGTGCGCGGGTCGACGTCGCGCAGCCTGGCGTGCAGGGCTGGCCATCCGGACTCGGCCGCCTGTCTTGCCAGTCGGTCGCGCACCTCGGGGTCGGCCGGCGGCAGCTCGGCCAGGCCCTCGCGCAGCGCCTTCGCGTACAGCATCGTTCCGCCCACCAGTAACGGCAGGCGTCCGCGGGCGCGGATCGCCGCGATCGAGGCCCGGGCGTCCTGCACGAAGCGCGCGGCGCAATACGACTCGGCCGGATCCAGCAGGTCGATCAGGTGGTGGGCCACGCGGGCGCGGTCGGCGCAAGAGGGCTTGGCGGTGCCCACGTCCATCCCGCGATACACCTGGGCCGAGTCGACCGAGACGATCTCCAGCGACAGCTGCCCGGCCAGCCGCAACGCGGCTGCGCTCTTGCCGCTGCCGGTCGGGCCGAGCAGCGCGACGGCCTGCGCGCGCGGCCGGCCGGTGGGCACCGAGCTCATCAGCGGCCCCGCAGGAACAGGCGGTCCAGCTCCTGCAAGCCGAGCTGCACCCAGGTCGGCCGCCCGTGGTTGCACTGGTCAGCCCGCTCGGTGCCTTCCATCTCGCGCAGCAGCGCATTCATCTCCGCCAGCGTCAGGCGGCGCCCGGCGCGGATCGCGCCGTGGCAGGCCATCGTCGCCAGCAGCGCGTCGCGATGATCGGTCAGTGCACGGCTTGCGCCGTACTTTCGGATTTCGTGCAGCACATCGCGCGCCAGGCGCCCGGCGTCAGCCTGGGCCAGCGTCAGAGGCACTGCACGCACGGCCAGTTCGGCGGGCGAGGCGAGCGTCATTTCCAGTCCCAGTTGCTCGAGCGCCTCGCGATGCTCTTCGGCGGTGGCCAGCTCGATCGGATCGGCGGCGAACACGTGCGCGATCAGCAGCTGCTGGCGCGGCATCCGCTGCCCATCCAGCGCCCGCTTGAGCCCCTCGTAGACGATCCGTTCGTGGGCCGCGTGCATGTCCACCAGCACCAGTCCGTCCCGGTTCTGCGCCAGCACGTAGATATCGGCCAGTTGCGCGATCGCGTAGCCGAGCGGCGGGCAGCTGTCGGCCTCGATCGCGGCGGCGGCGGCGGTCGTGGCGTCCGGCGCCGCCATCTGGAAATAAGCGCCGGCCGGCTGCGCGATCCGCAACGCGCCCTGCGCCCAGGCATCGCCGCCGCGCTGCGCCGGCGCCGAATAGCCCGCTGCGAAAACGTGCGGTGCGGACCCGGGCGCGCCGGCTTCCAGCGCCGCGCCGGCGCCGGTTGCGATCGCGCGCGACACGGCTTGGGTGACGAATCGATGTACGGCCGGCGCGTCGCGAAAGCGCACCTCGGCCTTGGTCGGGTGTACGTTCACGTCGACCTGCGACGGATCGATCCGCAGATACAGGCAGTACACCGGCTGGGCCTGGCCGTGCAGCACGTCGACATAGGCGGCCCGTGCCGCGTGCGACAGCAGGCGGTCGCGCACGCTGCGGCCGTTGACATAGAAGAACTGCGCGTCGGCGCGCGCGCGCGAAGCGGTCGGCGCCCCCACCCAGCCCGACAGCGCCAGCGTGCCGGCATCGGCGTCGATCGGACGCAGCGAGGCGTCCAGGCCCTTGGGCAGCAGGCTGCGCAGCCGCTCGAGCGCGGTCGATGGTGCGGCCGCCAGCACGGTGCGGCCCTCGTGCAGGATCCGGAAGCCGACCTGGGCGTTCGAAGCGGCGATCCGTTCAACCTGGGCCACGCAGTGGCCCAATTCGGTCGCCTCGCTCTTCAGAAATTTGCGGCGCGCCGGCATGTTCAGGAACAGGTCGCCCACCTCGACCCGTGTGCCCGGCGTTCCGGCTGCCGCGTCGATCCGGGCGCTTGCGGCATCGATGCGCCACGCATGGCTTGCCTGCGCCGTGCGCGACGTGATCGATACCGAGGCGACGGAGGCGATCGCGGCCAGCGCTTCGCCGCGGAAGCCCAGCGAAGCGACCGCTTCCAGGTCCTGCAGGCTTGCGATCTTGCTGGTCGCGTGGCGCGCCAGCGCCATGCCCAGCTCCTCGCGCTCGATGCCGGCTCCGTCGTCGCTGACCGTGATGCGGCGCACGCCACCGCCTTCCAGCCGCACCTCGATCGCGCGCGCGCCGGCGTCCAGCGCGTTTTCGACCAGCTCCTTGACCACCGAAGCGGGCCGCTCAACCACTTCGCCGGCGGCGATCTGGCTGATCAAATCTTCAGGAAGGCGGTGGATCGGCAAACGAGAGTCCGTGGATGGTGGCGAGGCAGGTAGTCCGAAAATTATAAGTAGGTAAGCGTACGCAACTGCGCCGACGCGGTGCAGCATCCGGCTGGGGTGTCCTCGCGTAACATGAGGAGCCTCAACGCCCCGGCCTCGACTTGCGGGACTCCGATGCGGTCGATCGCGTTTCAGGCAAGGTGTGGCAAGCAATGCAGACGGTTCATTGGGCGGATCTGTTTTTGTCGATGGACCGTTTCCTGGTGGAAATGGCCCACCACTATGGACCTTTTGTCTATCTGGCCCTTGGGCTGATCTTTCTGATGCAGACAGGCCTGGTGTTCATGGCCTTTCTGCCAGGCGACTCGCTGTTGTTCGTGGCCGGTGCGGTAGCCGCCAGCGGACAGTACCGGCTGGACTTTCTGGTGTTCGCGCTGGTCGTGGGTACCGTGCTCGGCAACCTCCTGAACTTCTCCCTCGGCGTTTGGTTGGGCCGCAAGGTGTTCGACGGCAACGTGCGATGGATTGACCAGCAGTCCCTGAACAAGACGCTTGACTTCTTCGAGCGTCACGGCGGCAAGACGGTGGTCGTCGCACTGTTCCTTCCGCTGCTGCGTTCGTTTGCCCCGCTAGTGGCCGGAGCGATGGGCATGCGGCCCGACAAGTTTCGGCTGTACAGCGCGATCGGCGCATTTGCCTGGATCGGATTGTTCACCGGCAGCGGGTACTTGTTCGGCAAGGTGCCGCTGGTGCGAGACCACCTTGGCATGGTGCTGATACTGGGTCTGCTGGCAGCCCTGGTTGGCCCGGTGCTGGTGGCCGCGACCTGGCGCCTGCTCCAAGGGCGCTGGCAGGCGCTGCGCAGCCAGCGTGCGCTCGACCGGGAATAGCCGGGTTTATCGCTTCAGGGGGCGCCGCGCGACTCGCAAGGCGCAATCGTATCGCGCGGCCGATGCGGCGGGCGGTCAGCCCACCGGCTCGCGCGTGGGCGGAGGGTTGCGCTCGAAGTAGCGCTGGATTCCGTTGAAGATCGCCTGCGCCAGCTGCCGCTGGTAAGCCTCGTCGCGCAGGCGCAGCTCCTCGTCCGGATTGCTGATGAAAGCGGTTTCCACCAGGATCGAGGGGATGTCGGGCGCTTTCAACACGGCGAAGCCGGCCTGCTCGACCTGGGCCCGGTGCAACCGGTTCACGTGCTCCAGCTCGCGCAGCACGGCGCCGCCGAAGCGCAGACTGTCGCTGATCTGGGCCGAGGTTAAAAGGTCCAGCGCCACGCTGCGCACGGGCGCGTCGTACTTGGACAGGTTCACGCCTCCGATCAGGTCCGACTCGTTCTCATGGCGCGCCAGCGCCGCGGCGGCCGCGCTGCTGGCGCCGTGCTCGGACAGGGCAAAGACGGTGGAGCCGCGGGCGTCGGAGCGGACCCAGGCATCGGCATGGATCGACACGAACAGGTCGGCGTGCACCTGGCGCGCCTTCTGCACGCGGTCAGCAGCACGCGCATCTTCGCGTCGTTGCCCATCAGCGAGGCGAGCCGGCGCGCCACGGCCAGCGTGACCGTTTTTTCACGGGTGCCGCGGCGGCCGGTTGCGCCCGGATCCTCGCCGCCGTGGCCGGCGTCGATGGCGACCGTGACCAGGCGTCGCGCTGCGGGCGCGCTCTGGCGTGGCCGCTCGGCGGAGGCCGGAGGCTGCACCGCGCGCTGGGCACGCTCGATCTCGCGATTCACTCCGGCCTCGTCGGCCGGCGAAGCAGCGATCGCCGCGGGCGGAGCGGCCGGCTCAGGCGCCGCCCTGTCGTGCGGCGGCTGCTCGGGGGCTGGCGGCTCCGGGGGTGGGGGCTCGGGGGGTGGCGGCTCGGGGGGTGGCTGCGTGGGCGCGGTCGATTGGCGGATCAACGCCATCAACGGATCGGCCGGGTTGGTCGGGTAAAGGTCGAACAGCAGCCGGTAGCGGTAGGGGCCGACCGGATCGAGCTGGTACAGCTGCGGAGCGACATCGCCCTTTAGCTCGATCACCAGCCGCACCACGTCGGGACGGTTCTGCCCGATCCGCACCCGCGCGATGTAGGGATCGTTCGCATCGATCTTGCCGACCAGCTCTTTGAGCTGCGAGGTCAGGGCGATGCCTTCGAGGTCGACCACCAGGCGCAGCGGCGGTTCATCGCGCAGCATGAAGTGGCTGAACTTCAGCGGCTCGTCGTGCTCGAGCGTGACGCGGGTGTAGTCGGGCCCGGGCCACACGCGCACCGCCAGCAGGCTGGCGGCGCGGGCCGAGCGCGTGGTGACCAGCGCCAGCACCGCGGTCCCGGCTGCCCCTATCAGCAGGCGGCGTCTTGGCTCGTTTGCCATGCCCCGTTCGTCTCTTGCAGACACTCCCGACCGATCTGCGTCAGCGCGTCGAACTTCGCGATGCGCCCGGAATCGGCGATCTGCATCCCGATCTGCAGATCGACGCTGAAGCCTGGTTCGTGGGCCTGCTCGGGCCACTCAATCGCACAGACCGAGCCCGGGGTGAAAAGGTCCCGAAACCCTGATGTCGAAAAGTCGGATGGCTTTGAGAATCTATAGAAATCAAGGTGATAGAAGTTTAACCTCGAAACTGTATAAAGTTCAAGCAGGGAAAAGCTGGGGCTTTTAACCGTGCCGGTGACGCCCAGGCGCCGCAGCACGGCGCGCACCAGTGCCGTTTTGCCCGACCCCAGCTCGCCGGACAGTCCGATCACCAGCCCGCCGCGCCGGATCGCCTCCGTCAGCGCCTCGATCGCCTGCCCCAGCGCCGCACCCAGTCGTGCGGTCGCCGCCTCATCGGCAAGCGCGAAGCGCGACGTCAAACGGGCTGCGGCAGCGGCCGGCACTTAATATCCGCCCATGGAAGTGCTCTCGGAGCGCTCCGAGGATACCGGGGCTGCGAGCTGCCCGATCGATCTGCCTGCGCTGGTCGATCGGATCAGGCGCTGGGCCGCCGAGCTCGGCTTTTCCGCGGTGGGCGTCAGCGACCTGGACGTTGCGCAACCGGCGCAGCGGCTGCGAGCCTGGCTGGCGCGCGAGTTCCACGGACAGATGGACTACATGCAGCGCAACGAGCCGGTGCGCTCCGACCCGACGCGGTTGCTGGCGGGCGCGCGGCGCGCGATCTGCGCCCGGATGGACTATCGCCCACGCACCGATGGCGAGGACTGGATCGATCGCGAATGGCGGCGGCTGGCGGATCCGAACACGGCGGTCGTGTCCGTGTACGCACGCGGTCGCGACTACCACAAGGTCGTTCGCGCGCGGCTGCACGCGCTGGCGCAGCGGATCGGCGAGGAAGTTGCGGGCTTTGGCTTTCGTGTGTGCACCGACACGGCGCCGGTGTTCGAGGTCGAACTGGCGCGCCGGGCCGCGCTCGGCTGGCGCGGCAAGCACACGTTGCTGCTGACGCGCGAGGCGGGCTCGATGTTCTTTCTGGGCGAGATTTTGACGGATCTGCCGCTGCCGCTCGATCAGCCGGCGCAGGAGCACTGCGGAAGCTGCACCCGCTGCATCGACGTGTGCCCGACCCGCGCGATCGTGGCGCCCTACGAGCTCGATGCCCGGCGCTGCATTTCGTACCTGACGATCGAGCACCCTGGCTCGATTCCGGAACCGCTGCGCGAGGCGATCGGCAACCGCGTGTACGGCTGCGACGACTGCCAGCTCGTGTGCCCCTGGAACAAGTACGCGCAGCGCGCTCAGTTGCCCGATTTCGATGTGCGCAACGGTCTGGACAGCGCGACCCTGGTCGAGCTTTTCGGGTGGAGCGAGGAGCAGTTCCGGCAGCGGCACGCCGGCTCGGCGATCCTGCGAATCGGCTACGTGCGATGGCTTCGCAACTTGGCGGTCGCGCTGGGCAACGCCCCGGCGTCACCCCAGGTTCAAGCGGCGCTGCGCGCGCGCGCCGACCATCCGTCGGAGCTGGTGCGGGAGCACGTGGCCTGGGCACTGCAGCGGCAAAGGCTTGCTCCCAACCCTGATGCGAGTAGCTGATTTTGCGGCGCTGATACCTGGAAACGCGCACGGGGAAGAACCTGATTGAAAGTTGCGGCCATTAGGGTGAAAGTCGTGTTTCAAGCGATGGATGACTCTCTCGTTTACCGCAAGTCAGGGCTTGGCGCGGCTCAGCTGGCCGCGACCCACGGCGGGACGCTTTCGCGACCCGAACGCCATGTACTGATCCTGCTGGATGGACGCCGCACGGTTGCCGAGCTCTCCGACCTCCTTGGCGCTGGCACAGTCCGGCGTGTGATTCCCGAGCTCCTGGCGAAAGGCTTCGCCAAGGAGGTCGACCTGAAGCTCGCCGCCGCATGGGATGGGGCGATTACACAGATCTACGCGCCCCGCGCTGAACCGTCGAGGCCGAAACGCGATTGGCGCTCGGACGGGCATCCGGTGGTCCGGTTCGTGCTGGTGACCATGGTCACCATCGTGGGAACCTACTGGGCAGCCGATCGCTACAGAAGCCATGCCCACGCCACCTGGGGGTTGGATCAAACGCTGGCGCAGGTGCGGCCGATCGATTCGAATGGTGTGCCCACATCCACCGACGCGATCGACGCGTACGGGTCGGAGTTTCCCGCGCCCGCCACGATCACGCCGATTTCCCGCCTGCGCACTGCCCCCACGTTGGAATCGGCCGCGACCCCCTCGCCGGCGCCCGGCGCGCCGCTGGTAGGGGTGCGTGAACATCCGCATCCGTCCGTCGCTCGAAACCGATCGCGAGATGCTTCGCCGGTCTACGAGACGGCATCGCCGACCGGGAGCCTGCCCGTCGCAGACTCCGCCGCTTCGGCCGTGAAAGTCGCCGCAGTCGACCCGCCTGTTGCCCTGTCGCTCCCGCCGCAAGGCGTGAACGCGGCTGCAACGTCCGCCATGCCAACCGAGTCGCCCGCCTTCGCGGTGGGCGCAGCGCCGATCGCCGCGCCGGCACCGATAGCGGCCGCGGACCCGCCCGCCCAAGCGCCTGAGCAAGTTGCGATGGCGTCACCAGCGCCAGCCGCACAACCGGTGAGCGACCCGGTGACGCTGCGCCCGCTGCGGCATGATCCGCCCCGGTTTCCGGAGCGGGCGATGCGAGACGGAATCGTCGAGAGCAAGGTGCGGGTGCGGCTGTGGGTCACCCCCGAGGGCAAAGTCGACCAGGTGGACGTGCTCGAAGCGACGCCGCCAGGGGTGTTCGATGACGCCGTGCGTCGCGCCTTGTCGCTGTGGACCTTCGAACCGCCGGGCCACCCGCTGGACCAGGTCATCGACCTGACGCTGAAGCAGTAACCCAAAGCGCGCCCCACGTTTGGGGGCGCTTCCCCTCTAGCGCGCGGGACACCGCAGTGCCAGCCAGTCGGTCACAATCCGCAGCGGGCGGCCTCGCTTCCCTATAATGTGCCTTTCCCCTGCTGCTGTAGCTCAGCTGGTAGAGCAACTGATTCGTAAGCAGCGCGTTTTTTCGTAATTTCCCTCTGTAAATCATGCGGTTAGCGCGTTGAGTGGTCACATTCAACCGCGCTCAAACACGTTGAATTCTCTGGGGCGACTGTTTAGTTTGTGACCGCTCCCGACCTGGCGCCGGGCTTCAAACCCGGTGTGCATCCAAGGGATCCGAGCGATTCCCTCTGCGGGAGATCCCTCTAACCGGCCAAAAACACCAAATTTCGGCAGTTCCGTGGGGCTACCGTGGGGCTGGCCCGTCCCTACCTCGATCTGCCCAAATGAGCTATTCTATTAGCTCATCCAAGCTGCTTGAAGCCATGGACACGAAGGCCAGAACGTCAACCAAGAGGCACACGGTGCGCCGCCCTGCGCTTCGAGCTAAGGTCGGTGCGCAGGCAGGAACCGCGAAATCGCGCGCAAACGAACTGAAAGCGGCAGCGCAAGAATCCGCCATCGATCGGCGTAGGCTGGGACTGCAAAGCAAGACCATCCGGATTGAGTTCAAGCCGAGCGAGATTTTCCACGCCACTGCGTTCGACCGCGTGTCCATGATTCGCACGCGCCTACCGGCGGCGGTGGTACCGGGTCTTGTGCGCCAGATGGACATCTCGAAGGAACGGCTCTACGCCGTGCTGCGCTTTCCCAGGGCAACGGTCGATCGGAAAATTCGCGTCAAGGGAACGCTCTCCACCGATCAGTCCGAGCGCTTGCTTGGACTCGCCAGGCTGATCGGCCAGCTCGAGGAAATGGTCGCGCAGTCTGGCGCCGCAGAAGGGTTCGACGCGAGCCGATGGGTCGGCGAGTGGCTCGAGCGCCCGCTACCCGCGCTCGGCGGAGCCAAGCCGGCCGAATACATGGACACGATGGAAGGGCAGGAGCTTATTTCCCGTCTTCTCGCCCAGGCGCAGTCGGGAGCCTATGCCTGATGCGGGCCTGGCGAATCGCGACCGATGCGCCAGGCTACCTTGCCGACGATCTAACCGGTGCCGGTGCCAAGATCACCGGCGGCCGATGGAATCGGGCTGGGCGGCCCATCCTGTATTGCGCAGATTCTCCGTCGTTGGCGTGCCTGGAAACGCTGGTTCACTTAGGAACGGGCGACCTGCCGCTCAACCGTTACCTCGTGGCGATCGGCATTCCAGATCAAGTCTGGAATGCACGAGAAATCCACACGCCTGCCACGTTACCAGTCGGCTGGGACGCAATCCCGGCAGGCATGGTGAGTCTGGATTTTGGCGATCTATGGCTTCAGCAGCTTCGCACCGCCGTTTTACAGGTACCTTCGACGGTTGCACCGGAGGATGCCGTCATTCTCATTAACCCGTCCCGTCACGACATCGGCGCTATCACTGCGGTGAAGCTTCGCAAGTGGCTTTACGATCCACGGCTGAGGTAGGCGCCTGCAGCTGGCGCATGTGACGCGATCCGCCCGGGCCGTCACAAAAGACCCCACGCGCGTACCTGATTGCGAGCGTCAGCGCTGGCAGGACGAGAGCCCCGACCGCACACAAGCGATTCCTGAGCCGGATCAAAACAACCATATGTGGCGAAGCCAAGGGGAGGTATTTCAAAAGTCCGCTGACACAACCACCTCGGACCAGTGGAGGTTGTCGCACAAACCGGACGCATAGATTTCATCAATCTTGTACGACGTAGATACGAATTTCCGCAGGATTGACGCCGCGCGCGGGAACCGCGAGATAGAGCCGGTCGAAGCCCTTGGCTTGCTTTCCCCAATAGCCGGCGGTGGCGGCACCGAGCGCCGTGGGTACTTTCGCAAGGCGCTGGTAGTGGTCGGGGTCCTTCATCTGATAGACGTATATGAAGCCCTCCGAGCCCGGCATATAGAGGCGTTTGCGATCGACGTCATAGTACAGGTCATCGCTACCTTGAACGCCTGGCAATGCCGCAATCATCCGTCCGGAAGTCGTGTCGAACACCGCCATACGAGCGGGCGCGTGCGTGCCCACGAACAATCGGTGGTCGGTCTCATCGAGGGCCATCGCAAAGTTGGTTGCCACGCCCTGCAGCGGCCACCGTGAAATCTCCTTAGTCTTGCGGTTCACCACCACGATTTGCTTCAAGTCCGGCACGTTCACGTAAATGTTTGGCCCGGACTTTTCGAGCTGAAATGATTCGGGCTCGGCCCCGAGTTGATAGGTCTCATCGAGGCGCTGGTTGGTAACCGCGTCAATCGTAGCGATGGCGCCGGTCTTGGCGTCGTCTCCGCAGCCGACATAGACGCGCCTGTTCGCGGCGTCGTAGCGCAAGTTGTCCGCGCCGCCCTCGAAATCCACGGTGGCGATCTGCTCGTAGGTCGCGCCGTCATAGATGTACACCTTGCCCTCCGAGCCGCTGCTGACGAAGAGCTTCTTGGTCTCCGGCGAATAGACCACGCCCTGCGGATCGCGCACTCCCGTAATCGAACGATCGACCGTTCGCGCGCGTAAGTTGATTGCGACCACTGCATTGCTTCCGAGCGCAGCAACGAAGAGTCGACCGCCGCCGGCACCGAGGTGATCGAAGCGTCCTTTGATTCCTTCCAGAGGTATCGCCTCCGTCAAAACGAGCGGCTGCGTGCGCTCTGGCGGCTCCGCGTGAGCGCACGCCAGTGACTCCAGCGCGAGACAGAGCACCGCCGCTAAGAATGGGCCTCGCGTCATCGTGTTCCCTCGATTGCGATTGGTTGTGTGAGAAATCATGGTATGAGTGAGAATATGCGTACCCGTCCGAAGATCTGCGGCTATGCATCTCATGGCGTCACCGGCACGCTAGCCTAAGCTAGAGGCGGCGAACCAAGGAGGTAGCATCGCTGGAGTCGACCGTCTGGTCAATCCGCCCTTGCCTGAGATAAACGATGCGCGTCGCAAGTGCCGATGCTTCGTCACGGCTGTGCGTCACGTAAATCAGCGTAAATCCCAAAGTGCCATGCAGCCGTAAAATCTCTTCCCGAAGCTGCACGTTCAACGCCTCGTCGAGGGTGGAGAGTGGCTCGTCCATGAGCACAATGCGAGGTGCCAGGGCTAGAGTTCGCGCAAGCGCCACGCGCTGTTGCTGACCCCCTGATAGCTCGCCAGGCTTGGTGTCCAGGTAGTCGCCGAGTCCCACGAGATCGACCACGTCCCTCACCCGCTGTTTGCACTCCTTCACCGGCACTCGCTTTGCCCTGAGGCCGAATTCAATGTTCTGCGCAACCGTCATGTGAGGCCAGAGCGCAAGGTCCTGAAAGACCAGACCGATGCCGCGTTGCTCCGGCTCGCGCAGATTTCTCCCCGCCATCGCAACGAGTTCCTCATTGATCAGGATCTCGCCTGAATCCGGGATGACCAGGCCGGCAATCAAATGCAGCACCGTGGACTTGCCACAGCCCGATGGACCAAACAACACGACCCGCTCCCGTGCCTCTACTTTCAGGGACAACGTGTCGATCGCGTGGCGCCCACGGTAGTCTTTCGACGCCCCGCGAAGTTCGATGGTGCTCACGAATGCCGCTCGCCGAGCGCTTGCCAGAGAGCCGCCACGCCAAGCGGCAGCAGTGTGACCGCGATCAAGATAGCGCATAGCGCGGCAATCAAGCTGGGCGCGCCGTTAGCCATCAATGTCATTATGCGGACTGGCAAAGTGTCGGAACCCGGCGGATAGACCACCATGCTGATCCCGAGGTCGCGTAAGCAGAACAGGTAGCCGATGATCCATATGGCGATCAGGCCGCGGCTTGCTAGTGGCGCCACAATGTGTCGCAGGGTCATGTACCAACTCGCACCGCAAAGCTGAGCGGCGTTTTCCAAGGATGCGGGAATACGCTCCAGTAGCGCAGAAGTCATCCGTATCGGAAGCACCGCATATTGAGCCACATAGCCCAGAATGATGATCGCCGGGGTTCCATAAATCGCGTTGGTCAGCGGCCTATTCCACAGGCTGATAAGACCGATGCCGATGACCGTTCCGGGCAATGTGAACAGAAATAGCGCCGACACATCAACGCTTCGCCAGAGGGGCAGCGTCCGATTGTGGATCAGGTAGCCACAAAAGAAGCCGATCAGGGTCAGCAGCGTTGCCCCGATCACCGCGAAGGCAAGGCTTCGTGCGATACTATCGCTCGCCCGCGAGAACGCGTCCGCGAGAGTGGTCAGCGAAGATGATTCGATGACCAGTACCGTCAGCGGCAGCACCACTGTAACCACAGCCAGACCCAAGACGACTCCGAAGACCAGGAAGCGCCAGCGATCGAGCTTGATTTGCGTGAGCTTCCCGTCGAATGTCCCGGCTCTCAATTCTGAAAACCGGTCATGAATTACGCGGTATTCCAGGGCCAAAACCACCAGCGTAACAGTGAGCATCGGGATCGCCGCCGCCGTTGCTGCACTGAAGTCGTAGAACGCGGCGAATTGGGTCAGGGTCTCGACTGGATAGACCGGGTAGCGCAGAAAGGTCGGTACCCCGACTTCTCCTAGCGTCAGGAGAAACACCAGCACGACTGCGAATAGAATCGCTGGCGCGATCAGTGGCAGAGTGATGTGCCGCAACACACGGGGCCAGCGACCCACCAATCGGCCCGCGTCTTCCAAATGAGGATTCACGGCGCCTAAGTATGCGATGGTGAGCAGCATCACGATCGGCATGAACGCGGTCGACAGCACCGTGGTACAACCACCTAGCCCAAAGAGCGCCGATGCCAGCTGCCCCGAGGCTGCGGGTCCCACTGTGAGGGCGATCCACCCGCCCTTCCCGACGACTGCGAACCAGGCCACGGCGATCACGTAAGGGGGAATCAGCAGCGGCAAGGTGAACAACACCGCGAAGGTGCGCCGAAAGGCCAGATCGGTCTTGCCGAGCAACACACCGAGGGGGACCCCCACGGCTGTCGCAAAGAACGTCACCAATGAAGACAGCAGGAGGCTGCGGGCCATCAAAGTGACGTGCAGTTTGCCGGAGCCCAAGAGTTCCTGATAGGCATTCAAGCTCAATCTGCCGCCCGCATAGAATGTGCTCGTCACCATCGTGAGGACAGGCAACAGTCCGATGACAGCAAGCAGCACCGCGGCAACAATAAGTGTCAGCCGTTTCTGCACATTTCTAGGGCCCGGCCCAAGTCTTCAGGAATGGCTGAATCGCCTGCAATTTGGCTGCGATTTCCGCGTTGTTCACATTCATGACCTTGATCGATTCAATCGATTGCAATTCAGGAGGCGCTGAGACGCCTGGATGTAGTGGTATCTGCGCCGCGTCGGAAGCAGCTAGTTTGCGTTCGGTTTCTTTCGAAAGCAGAAAGTCGATGAGCTTCTTGCCCGCGTCCGGATGGGGCGAACCGGCGATCAACACGGCTGCGTTGGGCACGATAAAGCAGCCGATCCCGTCCGCACCTTGATCCGGGAATACCATTGCCACGGGCTCGTGTTGCCTCATCCTGTTCACCGCGTCATCGCTATCGACCAGACTGAAAGCGAATTGCCCGCGCGCGACCAAATCGGCGCTATCACCGTTACTGGGAGATAACTCAACGGCATTATCGTGCAGACCTTGCATGAGGGCCTTTGCGCGATCATCGCCCAGGATGACAAAGAGCGCAGCAATCTCGGCGGTTGTTGTTCCAAAAAGCGGGTTCGCAATTACGGTTTTTCCGCGCCAACGTGGATCGGTGTAGGAGAACACCGAGGTTGGGCGCGGGCTGACGTCCGGTCGCACGATCAGAACGCGCGCCCGTGCGGCAAAGCCCGTCCAGTAGCCGCTTGGGTCGCGAAATGTCGCCGGGATTCCTTCGGCACTTGGCGAGACGTAGGGCGCTGCGATATTCCGTTGCCGCAAGACCTCGGCGCGGATCGGTTCGTTGGCCCAATAGACGTCAGCTTGCGGATTGTTTTTCTCGGCGATGAGCCGGTTCATCGCTCCCGCGCTTTTCGTTTCCTCCGTGTCATAAACCGCGCGCACCTTGATTCCCGTTTCTCTCTCGAAATCTTTGAGGATGGGTTCCGAGAAAACCTGGTCATGGCTGACATACACGACCACGGTCGGTGTGGCACTTGAGGGCTGAAAGTGCCACAGAGCGACGCCCGCCGCTACCAGCACAAGCAAAATCCATAGAGCCTTCTTCAAGTAGAGACTCCCGTGACCGCTACCATGGATCAAAAATCCCGGGGATCCCTCGGACTGCGAGTTTCCGGAGGCACTTCATCTTCAGTCGGATACAAGGCGTCTTTTACATTTACTGACCGCCAAACGAGAAATCATCAAACGCCGTGATGCTGTCCGCCTTGGTCCAGACTCCAACAGCGCCGGGCCCGGAAATGTGGTCATCAGTCAACTCGATGTACTGCTTGCCATCCAACAGAACCTTGATGGCTTTGCCAACGAATTCTGCGCGCAAGGTATGCCATTGGTTTGTCGCAACAGGCGCGTCAACGTATTTGATCGTGTTTCGGCGACCCTTCTCGGTGTGATACAGGGACACGTTGTTTTCAAGCGCATTGGCCCGCGCGATGTAATAGTTGTCGCCGTCCTTCCAACGCCATACGAGCCCACCGGCTTGGTCTTCGCGTCCCTCTAGGGGCTTGAATTTGACCTCCGCGAACCCATCGACAATTGACACTGTTTTCTTCACGCACCATGGAAAGGTGCCGCTGCCCGACTGCTTCAAAACATTCGGCTTGCTCGGCGCGGACGAATCGGCTTCAACCGCCCATTTTGGTGAGCCCCTGCCGGTCACGCCGCAGATCCAGTCGGCCGGCAAAGCACCAAGCTTTGTGGAATCGAAATTCTCAGACTCGGCGTGCGCCGCGGTTGTGGCCGCAATCAAAGCGGCCGCAATGAGTGATGGCCTCATCGGTTCCTCCTATAAGCTTGTCCACCGGACTTCCAAACTCAGCGTGGCATCCCTGTCACCGGCTCTGCTTCCCGACCGGTCTCATCGTACACGCGAGATTCATTCGGATATTCTTCACGGTTCGCGCAGCAGGGAAAAGCCCCAGGTCAGGCCGGCCCGCAGTTCGTAGATATTCAATCCATCGGCGCGGGCGGCGCGGATGCCCAAGTCGAGGGAAAGAGTGTCCGACGCCCGCCAAATCAGGGCCGCCAGCGCAGAGCGATTCAGTGGCGCGTCCGATTGGCGATCCGCAAAAAGCTCCAGGGCTGGCCTGAGGGGCCAGGCGTTTGGGCCTTCGAGAATCCACCCTAGGAAATACTCCGGACGGTGCTGGCGAGTCCAGCTGAAGGCGGTATTCAAGTGCGTGGTTGCTGTGCGCCAGCGCTCGGAGAAGATGCCGCCGCAACTTGCGCCAACCCCCGATTCGCCTTCGATGGTCGGTAACAGAATGCCACACTCGGTGGCCAGGCTCGGTCCGGCCAACCCCTGAAGGCTGCCGGACCGATGCACCTGCTTCAGAAACAGTCCTGTATCTTCCAGGCTGGTACGTCGTGGTCCGCCGGCCGAGTTCAATTGCGACTGCACCTGACCCTGCAGCACAATCTCGCGGTCGTCTGGCAGCCCGAAATTGATCACAAAGGCAGGCGCGGTATCCCAGCGCCCCGAACTCCAACTCCACTTCGCCCTTCGCGGCAACGTCCGCATCGGTGGAATCGAATGGTCGATACGACCAAGCCACAAGCGGGGCGGCCGCCAGGTTGACTGCCACGAGGGCGGGAAGCAATCGTGCCAGCCGTTTGTTCCCAAGCCGGTCGGCGACGATCACGGCCTGCTCGGGTGCTCAGGGCACCCCGAAGCCGGCGGCGCGCCAAGTTACAGGCTCAGCCACAGAACCGATAACGCGACAAACAAAAGGCCGTCCTCGCGACAGCCACCGGGCCGCGGTCAGTCGTCGTCGTCTTTTTCGACGGCACCCTGGCGAATCACCTTGCCGTCTTCGCCGACCACCGTCTCCTGTTCGTTGCCGTTCACGGCGATGCGGGCCGCGTAGGCGGTCTTGCCGTCAACGGTGGTTTTGTCGATTTCCTTGAGGGTGCCGCTCTTGATCTCCTGCTCGATCGTGGCCCTGACAGGGGCCGGCACCTGGGACAGCGTCACTCGCTCTTCTTGTCGTCTCTCGGAGGAAAATGCGCCGGAGACGGCAAGGGCCACGCAGAGGATGCCAAGCACCGCGACGAGGGAAAACAGGACCTTGATGTTGGTGGGCATGGGCATGATTACCTCCTAACGACAAAGCCGTATGAATCGTCACTTCTTTAAGAATTCAACGCCACCCGCAACGCCCACTGACGGTGCGATCCTATGGAAGTCAATTCAGTTTCTCCGAGACTTTCTTGACGTCCTCACCCTTCATGAGAGTGATGTCCGCCATGGTGCCGCCGGCCTTCACTATCGGCATGACGCTCACAGCGCGATAGGCACCGTTTGCGCTGACGGCATCCCGGACTGCCTTGGCAAGCGGCACCTTCGCCTTGGCCATTGCCTGGCTCTGTGCCCTGGCAGCTTTCAGATCATCCGCGTCGGTGATGTTCTCGACCTTCATGATGCTGCCGGACTTGTAATCGACGATGACTTCCGCGAACCTGTCGCCTTTCATGGCGTAGATGGATAGCTGAAGGGTGCCGCCTTCGATTTCAAATTTCCCGGAAATCGGCTTTCCTTCGCGCTCACTGGCCCGGAGGCCTTGCTCGAGAGAAACGGTGGCCTCAGCAAGCGCTTTGGACAGCTGTGCTGCATTCTCTTTGTCGTCTGCCCATGACGGCAAACTGACAGCAGCCGAGAGGCTGGCAGCAACGAAAAAGTTGACAAGGCATTTCTGTTTCATCGGACCTCAATGCGTGGTTTGGCGTTTCAGCCGTTAACAAGCCGAGGCAGCAGAGCTCAGCGAGATCTCAGGAGCAGGATCCGGTTGCGACACTAGCCGCATTCGTTTAAGGCAGTATTAACAATCGGTCCCGCTGCGGCTTAGCAGATCACCGCGATTGCCGGTCAGCTAACCCTCTGATGTCATTGGGCCGAAGGTCCGATTGTCGGAACCTACAAAACGCAGTTCAGTTTTTGCGCCGAGGCCGCATAGAGGCACGGGTATATGACAGCACAAAGAATCGAAGGCGCGCCGATCCTGCGGATCATGCGCCTGCCTCCCAATTGAAAGACAGGTAAACCGTGCGATTGCTGGTCGTGGAAGATGAGGCAAGAATCGTCGAGATTCTTCGGCTTTCATTGAAGCGCGCAGGGTTTGTTGTGGATGCGGTGGGACGCTACGCAGAAGCCCAGGACGCGCTTGCACTCGCGCGGTACGATGCGGCCATTGTGGATTTAGGCTTGCCGGACGGCGACGGCATCAACCTGATCGGCGAAATACGAGCCGCCCAGAATCCGCTTCCTGTTCTGGTTCTCACCGCGCGCGATGCGGTCGAAGACCGAGTGTGCGGCCTGAACGCCGGCGCCGACGATTATCTCGTCAAACCGTTTGCGACAGCCGAGCTGATCGCCAGGACCAAAGCCTTGTTGCGCCGTCCGGGTGGCGCGCTGGGCACAATCCTGACCGCCGGCAATATCGCTTTTGACACCATCGGCCGCGACGTACGGATCGACGATACCTCGGTTCCGCTGCCTCGCCGGGAAATTGCCATCTTCGAACATATGATGCGCCGGCTTGGCAGAGTGGTGCCGAAGACGGTCTTGGAGGAGAAACTCTACGGCATCGACGACGAACTCGGATCTAACGCGATACCGGTCCACGTTCACCATCTGAGGCGCAAGCTTCTTGATGCAGGAGCTACTGCAGAAATCCACACGGTCCGGGGGGTGGGCTATCTGCTGATCGAGACAAAGCCGCAATGAGGGGTCGAGTACGCTCGTTGCAGGCTCGCCTCGCGTTGCGCTTGGCACTCGTCTATGTCGCGGCGATCGCGGTCGTGATGGGTGTTCTTGTTTACCGAGCATACGAAACCGCGGACTCCCTCAACGACCGGGAACTCAGCCTGCGGGCCGAGGATCTAGGGCGCTCGGTGGTGATCGATGCGTCCGGCGCATTGCGTCTGCACATGGCGGCGAAGCTGGCTGCGCAGTACGCGTCGGGGTTGGATCGTGATGTCTTCGCCATCCGCGCACCGAACGGTCAGCTGATCGCAGCGTCGCCGTTAAGTTTCGGAGAGCGCGTGGCAGGCTGGCCCGCCCCCAGCGATGATCCGAGTTACTTCCGCCTCACGGAGCTCGGCACGTCAGCCGGGAACTACTACGGCTTGAGTGTTGCCGTAGAGAGCGCTGCCGGGCCGCTGTCTGTTTCCGTCGCGCACGCGACCGAGACCGATGCCCTTGTCCATTCGTTGCTGCGCGAGTTTGTTCTCGACATCTCCTGGGTCATCCCCATACTCGTTGTGACGACGCTCGCTATTGGAGTATTCGCGATTCGCAGCGGGCTCAGGCCCATCAGGGAAGTCTCCCGCATCGCCGCGTCGATCGACCCCAACGCAATTGCGGTCCGCCTCCCCGAGGAAGGCATCCCAAGTGAGATTACCCCGCTCGTCGGCGCGATGAACAGCGCGTTGGACAGGCTCGAGCACGGATTCGCGGTGCAGCGGATGTTCACGGCCAACGCGGCTCACGAGCTCCGCACCCCACTTGCCATCGTGGCGGCCGCCCTGGATGCGATGGAAGGCAATGGGGAACTGGCAAAGCTGAAAAGCGACGTGGCCCGGATGAGCCGTCTCGTAGAGCAGCTTCTGCGCGTCGCGCGGCTTGACACGATCGCGCTGGACGTATCGGGACTGGTCGATCTGAACGCGGTCGCAAGTGCCAGCGTGGCAGCGATGGCGCCGTGGGCCGTGGGTCAAGGACGATCCATTGCCTTCGTGGGGGCGGGCGAGCCCGTGAATATCCGGGGCAACGTCGCCGCGATTGAAGATGCGATCCGAAATCTATTGGAGAACGCTGTTACCTACTCTCCTCACGGGCAGGAAGTGACGGTCACCGTGGGCCCGGACGCGAGCGTACGAGTCGCTGACCGCGGCCCCGGGATCCGGCCAGAAGATCAGTCACACATATTCGAACGTTTCTGGCGAGGACGAGGAACGCGAGGTCAGGGTGCTGGCCTGGGCCTGGCAATCGTCAAGGAAATCATGAGGGCCCATCACGGCACCATCACGGCCTCAAATGGCGATGGTGGAGGAGCCCTCTTCAGCATGCAGTTTTCCCGCAAAGCCTGACAAGAGCGAGGCCCGAATGAGGCTTTGAAACGATTGTGCCTCTGAATTTCATTGACCATTTTCGCTGGCAAGCGCCAATCATGAACCGGCTTTCTCGGCCCTGAACTATGCCCATTGCATTGGACCATGCGGTGCACAGCGTTCTTCGCGTCCTGCTGTTGGGCGCCGCCCTCTTCCTGACCGGTGGCGCGGGCGCCGCC
>WNGJ01000976.1_pt1 | contig 30503 bp, 25 predicted proteins | sample 5400611 | NCBI WGS metagenome assembly WNGJ01 (sample SAMN13153375, study PRJNA577476) | soil metagenome | isolation source: 40 cm soil or saprolite under Garry oak tree replicate 1 | place: USA:California | collected 2016-06-15
CGCGATGCTCCGTCGCGCCGGTGAACGCGCCCTTCACGTGCCCGAAGAGGTGGCTCTCCATCAAGCCTTCGGGGATCGTGGTGCAGTCGAGCGTGATCAGCGGACGATCACGACGCGGGCTCGCGTAGTGGATCGCGCGCGCGATCAACTCCTTGCCGGTGCCGCTCTCGCCGTGGATGCAGACGTTGACGTCTCCGACCGCCACTTTCGCGATGCGCGCGAAGATGTCGGCCATCTGCGAGGACTCTCCGATGATGCCGTGGTACGCCGGCCGGATCGGCGCCGGGAGTGATCGCTCGGCAGAGGCCCGCCCCCCGCGCAGCGCCTGCTTGAGCACCTGCTCGAGCAGCGCGGTCGAGCTCGGCCGCGCGACCCAATCGACGTTGGGGAGCTGGCTCAGGGACTGGATCTTGGTGTCGTCGAGCGCGTCGACGAACGCGAGCACGCGGCCTCGATAGCCCGTGCGCTCCACGCGGGCCACGACCTCCCAGCCCGTGAGATCGTGCGTGACGTTCACGATCAAAAGATCCGGGACGCGGTGCATCTCGAATGCGAGCGACAGTTCGTGCAGGGTGCCGGCGGACGCCGTCGTCACTCCCATCGAAGACAAAACGCGGCGTGCGGCTTCGCCCAGGATCATGCTCTCGTCGACGATCACTACGCGCACGTCTCGCCTCCGCAGTCGCGCGATTCTGACAGGGTGCGCATTGTCAAGCAAGAGTCCCGAAGCCCGAATGACGCGCGCGCTCCTCGTCGCGGAGCTTCCGCAATGGCGTCCGGTAACTCGCCTGACGTAGCCGGGCTGCCGCCGCGTGGATCCCACCCACGAGCTCGAGCGCATCGCGCAACGCGGCCTGCTCGGCGGCTCGACCCGGCGCTCGGCCGATCTGCACGCGGCTGGGGCGCGGGATGGGCCCATCCTTCGCCACGCTGGGTGTACCGCCATTCCGGAAATGCGCGACGCGACTCGGCATTTCGTGGGGCCGTTCGCTCGGGGGCCGACTCGTCGCGTTTCGGACGTGCCGGTGATCCCCACGAAGCATCTGGAAGAACTTCAAGCGCCTCAAAGCGCGGACGGCATTGCGATCGGATCTTTCGTCGTGGTGGGCAGCCGGACTTTCGGAGGGGACCCGATCAGTGCCGTCGCGTGCGTCGGAGTCGTCGAGATCGAGTGCGAGCGGTCGCGGCGCGGTCGGGTCCACGAGCCTGAGAAACCAGCAAAGCCAATACCACATGCACTTGCGGCGCAACCTTCTGGATCACTTGCATTTTTTGCGTACCCGTAATTGTTGCGCGCAGGGGGCGGTGGAAGAGACTTGATCACCCATCGAGGGTTTGAGGAGCAAGAGCGCGGCGAGCCTCTTTTGAAATCAGCTAGATCGACTGCTTCAGCTGCTCGGCGATCGGCTGATCAAAAGCTCAACAGGATGCGCGCTCGAGAGCGCGAAGCTCACCGAGCGAGAGTGCTAACCTTGGCTCAGACGGCGGCGCAAATGGGCGACTCTCAGAGTCGGGGCGCCGAGTCGTCTTCGGGGAGGGTCAGGATCACGTGCGATCGGACCTGCAGTTCCAGATCGACCTCGCGTCGGGTTCGCCGGTCTGAACGCCGACGTTCGGACTCCTGACTCTGGGACTGTCGCCGTCGCTCCCCGCGACGGCGATCCAGAATGACCTCGACGTTCCCGTCGTTACGAAAGCGCTCCAACAGGTACTCGTACAAGCGCGGCTCGTGGCGCGAGACCAGAAACAGATGTCGGGCCATGTGCTTGTCTATTGTCGGTCGACACTGTGCGTGGCAGGTCATTTTTTCCTCACGGATCAAGTGCGGAGCATTTGCAATGCCATTCGCGAAGTCAGTGAAATTTCGGGTTGTTGTTAGAGGGCGTCGAGCGCCCTCCGCTCGATTCGGAAGATTTTCCGACGGGGACGCCCGATGCCGAAGCTGATCGTCGTGGTCGCGCGCGACCGGCCCGAGCTCTTCGGCTACTTCGAGCAAGTCTTCGCCGGCATGCCGGACATCAAGGTGCTTCTGGACCGGCGCATCCTACCGCCCGGCGCGAAGCTCGGGATGCCGGGTAACCCGGATCACCAAGAGCGCCGGGACATCTACGATGAGCTCCAGCAGCGCGGCTTCGTGATGATCCGCCTGGGCTGAGTTCCCGTTCGCCGACCGGCTCGTCCGCCGACGGCTATAATGCGACGACCGGAGGGCTGGAATGCATCTGGCGTGGGCGGTTCGGCGGAATTCGTACTTCGATTCGATCGACCTGATGCGCGTCGCCGAGCAGGTGAAGCAGCTGGCGGGTGTCGCTGAGGTCGCGGCCGTCATGGGGACTCCGGCCGGGCACTCGATGCTCGCAGAGACCGGCATGTGGCCGGCGGAAGCGCCGGAGTCCGGCCCCTCAGACCTCCTGGTCTCGGTCCGAGCGAGCACCGAGACGGTCGCGAACCGGGCCCTCGCGAGCGTCGACGAGCTTCTGAGCGCCGGCCGCGACGCCGAGCAAGCCCGCGCCGATATCCTGCCGCGCACCACGGCGAGCGCCGCGCGCAGGAGCACCACGACGAACGTGGCCCTCATCGCGGTGCCCGGCGCCTACGCCGCCGTCGACGCCCACCAGGCGCTTTCGGCCGGGCTCCACGTGTTCCTCTTCAGCGACGGCGTTTCGTTGGACGACGAGGTGGCGCTCAAGCGGCGGGCGCGCGATCGCCGGCTTCTGGTGATGGGCCCCGAATGTGGGACGGCGATCATCAACGGAATCGGCCTCGGCTTCGCGAACCGGGTGCGCCGCGGTCCCATCGGCGTGGTCGGCGCCTCGGGAACGGGGATCCAGGAGCTGACGAGCCTCATCCATCGCCTCGGCTCGGGGGTCTCCCACGCGATCGGCACTGGCGGGCGGGATCTCCACGCTGCGGTCGGCGGGCTGACCACCTTGCAGGGTGTCGCGGCCCTAGGCGCCGACCCCGATACGCGGGTCGTGCTCATCGTCTCGAAGCCGCCCTCGCCGGCCGCCGCCGACGCCGTGCTCCGAGCCGCTGTCGCGACGGGGAAGCCAGTCGTCGCGTGTCTACTCGGGTATGACGGCGCGACGCCGCCGGGCGTTCGCACGGTGCCGACGCTCGAGGAGGCGGCGACCACCGCGGTAAAGCTCACCGCCGGTGGTGTCCACGACCTCGAGAGGTCGAGAGACAAGGCCCGAGGCGCGCCCGGCGCAATCGTCGGTCTCTACTCCGGGGGGACGCTGTGTGACGAGGCGCGGCGCATCGTGGGCGATGCGCCAGGGCACCGCTTCATCGATTTCGGCGCCGAGGAGTACACGCGCGGGCGCCCGCACCCGATCATCGACCCGAGCCAGCGAAACGCTGCGATTGCCGGCGCGGGCGACGACTCAGGAGTCTCCGTGATCCTGCTCGATCTCGTGCTCGGCGATTGCGCCCACGCCGACCCGGTGGGCGCTCTCCGGCCCGCCCTCGCCGAGGCGCGAGCGCGACGCCGCGGGCGCGACCTGGCCGTCGTGGCTCACGTGGTCGGCACCGACCAGGATCCGCAGGGTCTCGAACGGCAGGAGGAAGAGCTCCGGAAGCTCGGCGCGATCGTGTGCGCCAGCAACCGGATGGCGGCCGCGGTGGCGCGGGCGATCGTCGAGGGACGCGATGCCGTCTGAGGCCGATCTCCTCCGCAATCCGCTCGGGGCCGTGGTCGTCGGCCCGGAGATCTTCGCCTCGGCCCTCGTCGCTCAGGGAGTTCCCGTCGGACGAGTCGACTGGCGGCCTCCGCCGGCGCCGGGCGAGCTCGGCGCGCTCTGGTGCGATGCGGTCGACGCCGCCAATCGCGTCACGCTCGATCGCATCCTCGCCGCCCATCAGGTCCTGGTCGACGTGCGCCCGGCGAAGGAGGTGGTGCCGGGTATGACGCGCGAGACCGTGCTCCACGCCGGGCCGCCGATCGCATGGGAACGGATGAGCGGCCCGATGCGCGGCGGGATCGTCGGCGCGCTGATCTACGAGGGGCTGGCGACGACGTGGGAGGACGCGGAGCGGCTCGTCACCCGTGGTGCGGTTCGCTTCGATCCCTGTCATCACCATGCGACCGTCGGACCGATGGCCGGCGCCACGACGGCCTCGATGCCGGTGCTCGTAGTCGAAAACCGGACCACCGGCAACCGCGCCTATTCGACGATCAACGAGGGGCTCGGCAAAGTGTTGCGCTACGGGGCCTACGCTCCCGACGTGATCGATCGTCTGCGCTGGTTCAGGGACGTCGTGGGCCCGGCGTTCGGAGAAGCGATCCGGCGCGCGGGCGGCGTCGACCTCCGGGCGCTCATCGGCCAGGCGGTGCAGATGGGCGACGAGTGCCACAACCGCAATCGCGCGGCGTCCGCGTTGCTCATCAAGGCGCTCGCCCCCGAGATCGCCGCCCTGGAACTGCCGGCGAAGGAGCGTAGTCGCGTCCTGGCGTTCGCAGCGTCCAACGAGCACCTGTTCCTGAACGTCGGCATGGCCGCGTGCAAGGCCGCGCTCGACGCGGCCCACGGCGTACCCGACTCGACGATCGTGACGGCGATGGCGCGCAACGGCACCGACTTCGGGATCCGCGTCGGCGGGCTGGGTGACCGGTGGTTCACGGGGCCGGCGCAGACGCCGCAGGGGCTCTACTTCCCCGGGTTCAGTGCCGGCGACGCCAACCCCGACATCGGCGACAGCGCCATCACCGAGACGGCCGGCCTCGGCGGGTTCGCCATGGGCGGGGCGCCGGCGGTCGTTCAGTTCGTCGGCGGCACGCCGGCCGATGCGCTCGCGTACACGCGGCTCATGTACGAGATCACGCTCGGCGAGAGCACGGCCTACCGGCTGCCCGCGCTCGACTTCCGCGGGACGCCGACCGGAATCGACGTGCGCCTGGTCGTGCAGACGGGCATTCTCCCGCAGATCGACACCGGCATGGCGCACCGCGAGCCCGGCGTCGGTCAGGTCGGCGCGGGTCTCGTCAAACCGCCGCGCGAATGCTTCGACCGCGCGTTCGAGGCTCTCGTGCGAGCGCGCGCTGACGCGGCCGGCTCGCCATCGCGCCGCTCCTGAGCCGATGACCACGCGCAGCATCGGCGCGCGCATCCCGCGCAACGAGGACCCTCGGCTCCTGCAGGGCCTCGGCTGCTTCGTCGACGACGTGAACCCCCCTGGCGCCCTTCACGCGGCCTCGCTCCGGAGCCCGCACGCTCACGCGCGGATCGCGCGGATCGACGCGACGGTCGCCCGCCGCGTGCCCGGAGTTCATCTCGTGCTCACGGCCGCCGATCTCGGCGAGCTGAACCAGCCGGCGCCGCTGTTGATCCCGCATCCGACCTTGACCCACGGCCGCACGCAGCGGCCCCTCGCCGTCGACGAAGTTCGTTACGTCGGAGAGGTGGTGGCCTTCGTCGTCGCCGACAGCCGCTACATCGCCGAGGACGCGCAGGCGCTCATCGAGGTCGACTACGAGCCGCTGCCCGTCGTGACGGATCTGAGGTCCGCGCTCTCGCCCGGGACGCCGCGCGTCCACGCGGACGTGCCCGACAACCGCGCCGCACGCTTTCGCCAGACGGTCGGTGACGCCGAGGCCGCGCTGGCGCGCGCGCCACGCGTGTTGCGCGAGCGGCTCACGATCGAGCGCAGCTGCGGGAGCCCGATCGAGGCGCGCGGCGTGGTGGCCGAGTGGGACGCCCGCCGGCGTGTCCTGCGAGTGTGGGATTCGACGCAGGCGCCGCTTCCGATCAAGAACGGTCTCGCCGGGCTCTTCGGCTTGCCCGAGTTCAACGTCGAAGTCGTGGCGCCCGACGTCGGCGGCGGCTTCGGGACGAAGATCATGCTCTTCTATCCCGAGGAGATCCTGGTTCCGCACGCCGCGATCACCCTCGGTCGCCCGGTGAAGTGGACAGAAGACCGCCGCGAGCATCTCATCGCGGCCAACCAGGAACGCGGCCAGCTGCACGACGTCGAGGTGGGGTTCGACGAGACCGGACGAATCCTGGCTCTGAGCGATCACTTCGTCCATGACGCCGGGGCCTACACGCCGTATGGCATCGTCGTCCCGATCATCACATCGACCCAGCTGCCCGGGCCGTATCGCCTGCTGAACTACACCGTCGAGTTCGAGGTGGCGTACACGAACAAGGCGGCGGTCTCTCCCTACCGGGGCGCCGGCCGGCCCCACGGCGCCTTCGTGATGGAGCGCACGATCGGGCTGATCGCGCGCGAGCTCGGGCTCGAGCCGGCGGAGGTGCGGCGCCGCAACTTCGTCCAGCCCGACGAGTTTCCGTGGGACGTGGGGCTCACGTTCCAGGACGGCGCGCCGACTCGCTACGACAGCGGCGACTATCCGGCCGGCCTCGCGATGGCCGTCGAGATGATCGGCGCCGTGGATTTTCGCCGGCGCCAGGCCGAGGCACTCCGGGCCGGGCGATATCTCGGGCTCGGGCTCGGCTGCTACGTCGAAGGCACCGGGATCGGCCCGTACGAGGGCGCGCACGTCCGTGTCGAGCCGAGCGGCAAGGTCCTCGTCGCGACGGGCCTGACCACTCAGGGCCAAGGCCACGGCACGACGTTCGCCCAGATCGCCGCAGACGCGATCGGTTGCAGCCCCGCCGACGTCTCGGTCGTCACCGGCGACACCACGAAGTTCAACTGGGGCGCCGGAACCTACGCGAGCCGCGGCCTGGTGACGAGCGGCAACGCGATCCACCGCGCCGCGATGGCGGTTCGCGAGAAGGTGTTGCGGCTGGCGGCGAGCCTGCTCGAGGTCTCGCCGCACGATCTCGAGCTGGCCGACGGACGCGTCCGCGTCAAGGGTGTGCCGGGCAAGGAGCTGACGCTCGGCGCGTTGGCCACGGTCGCAAACCCGATCCGCTACGCGTACGGGAAGGGCGCGGCCGAGGCGGCGCTGCGGCTCGTGAAGCCGCGGGAGGGCGCCGTTCTCCGCGAGGACGAAGAGCCGGGGCTGGAGGCGCGCGGCTACTACGCGCCCCCGCACGCCACCTTCGCCAGCGGCTGCCATGCCGCGATCGTCGAGGTCGACATCGACACCGGGAACCTCACGATCTTGAAGTACGTCGTCCAGCACGACTGCGGCACCCTGGTGAATCCGATGATCGTCGAGGGCCAGATCCGCGGCGGCGTCGCGCAGGGCGTCGGCGGCGCGTTCTACGAGCGCATCGTCTACGACGACACCGGCCAGCCGCTCACCACGACGTTCATGGACTTCCTGATGCCGACCGCGCTCGAGGTCCCCGAGATCGAGATCGGCCACATCGAGACGCCGTCGCCGCTCAACGCGCTCGGGATCAAGGGGGTAGGGGAAGCCGGCGCCATCCCCGTGCCGGCGCTCGTCGCCGAAGCGATCGATGATGCGCTCGCGCCGCTCGGGGTGCGGGTGCGTGAGATGCCGCTCGACCCCGATCGGCTCCGGCGGCTGATCGAGAACGCTCGGCGTGGCCATTCCTCGTAGCCTCGCGGCTCCGTCGACGTCGGTTCTTGCCGAGCTGGTGATGCTCGGCGCCAATGTCATCTACGGCACCTCGTACGTCGTGGCGCGGGTGACTCTCGAGAGTGTTCCGCCGGCGATGCTCGCCTTCGTGCGCCTCCTCATCGCATGGCTGGTTGTGGCACTGCTTTCGCGGGCACAACCCGCACCGCCGCTTTCCCGTGCCGACCGGCGTGCGATCGCGTTCATGGGGATTCTCGGCTTTGCCGCCGCATACGCCTGTTCGAACTGGGGAATCGCGCACTCCACGGCGACGAACGCGGCGCTCTTGATCACCGTCGAGCCGGTCGCGATGATTCTCCTGAGCCCGTGGTACCTCGGCGAGCGGCTGTCCCGGCGTGGAGCGGTCGGCGCGGCGCTCACGATCGCCGGGACCGTGGTCCTCGTCGTCAACGGGATCCCGGGCGTGACCGAGCGGCTCGTGCCGCACTGGGCAGGTGACCTGGTGCTCGTCCTGGCGGGGGTCGCGTACGCGTCGTACTCGCTCCTCGGGCGCCGCGTTCTCGAGCGCCACGCTCCGCTTGCCGTCACGACCCGATCGCTCATATGGGGCGCCGCGGCCCTCATGCCGTTCGCCGGGCTCGAGTGGGCTTCGGGGGAGCGGCCGGCCTGGACGGCCACGGCCGTCACCGGCACGGTCTATCTGGCCGTCGTCATTACCGCGCTGGGCTACGTCGTCTGGAACTGGGCGCTCGCGCGGGTCCCGGCCCCGCGGGCGGCGATCTTCCTCAACGTCCAGCCGATCGTGGGTGCGCTCCTGGGCACTGTCTTCCTGGGTGAGCCGGTCACGGTCTTCACGATCCTCGGGGGCGTCCTGGTCGTGAGCGGCCTGGCGGTGGCGTTCGGACGTGGCGTCCGGTAACGGTATACTCGAAGTCGATGGCCGAGCCTCGTCGTTATCAGCTCCAGAAGGACGCCGCCAACCAACTCATCGCCGACCTGCTCGAGGTCGAGGAAGTCCCGGCCGATCGCCGAGGATACCTTCAGCAGCTGCTGACGACCGCGCTGAAGCTTCACGAGGACAGGGCGGGGACTGGCGACCTCAAGATCACCAACACGGCGCTCAAAGAGCTTCGCTACGCCTACAAGGTCTTCGCCCCGTACGTCGGGGTGCGCAAGGTGACGGTCTTCGGCTCAGCCCGTGCGGCCTCGAGCGAGGCGGCCATGGCCAGCGCCCTTCTCTTCGGCAAGCGGATGACCGAGGAGGGCTGGATGGTCGTCACCGGCGCCGGCCACGGCATCATGGGCGCGGCTCAGGAGGGGGCGGGCGGCGAGAAGAGCTTCGGGCTGAACATCCGCCTGCCGTTCGAGCAGGAGGCGAACCCGTGGATCGCCTCCGATCCCAAGCTCATCACGTTCAAGTACTTCTTCACCCGCAAGCTTTTCCTCGTCAAAGAGGCCAGCGGCGTGGCGCTGTTTCCCGGTGGCTTCGGCACGATGGACGAGACCTTCGAGCTCCTTACCTTGATGCAGACGGGCAAATCGGCGCTCGTTCCAGTGGTGCTGATCGAAGCCGGGCCCAAGCCCTACTGGCGCATCTGGCATCGGTGGATCGCCGGCACCCTGGTGGAGCGCGGGCTCATCGATCCCGAGGACACTTCGCTGTTCCAGATCGTCGACACCCCCGACGAGGCCGTGGCCGAGATGACGAGCTTCTATCGGGTCTACCATTCGTCGCGGATCGTTGGCGACGACCTGGTCTTCCGACTCACCCGGCCGATCCACCCAGGACACCTCACCGAGCTTCAGGACAAGTTCGGGGACATCCTCAAGGGCCACGCGAGGCTCGCGCCGGGACCAGTGCCTCAGGAGCTCAACGAGTTCCCGGAGCTGGCGCGGCTGATCCTGCCCTTCGACCACCGCTCCTTCGGGCGGCTCCGGCAGCTGATCGACTTCGTCAATCAGCTGTAGCCCGCCGCCGGGCTCCGCGGCACCCCCTTTCGCCGACCTTTCACGATCCGTGGACTGCGGTGTCTCAGTAGTGAGGGAGGGGACATATGGCACGCAGTGATCGGTCCGAGTCAGGATTCCTCGTTCTGGCAGATATTTCAGGGTTTACGGCCTTCGTCACTGCGACCGAGCTCGAGCATGGCGCCGAGGTGACTGGCGCTCTGCTGGACGGGGTCATGGAGGCGCTGGCGCCCCCGTTCGAGATCCAGGAGCTGGAGGGCGACGCGGTCTTCGCGCTGGCCTCGGACGACACGGAAGCGGCTGACCGGGCGCTTCTGGACTCGTTCAATCGGGCGTTCGAGGCCTTCAGCGAGCGACAGCGCGAGATCTCGCTCGACATGAGCTGCCTCTGCCGGGCCTGCCGCGGCGTGCTCGGCCTGAGCCTCAAGCTGATCGTCCACCACGGGAGCTTCATGCGGCAGGTCGTGCGCGGGAAATCGCGCGTCGCGGGTCCAGACATCATCCTGGCCCACCGGTTCCTCAAGAACGACGTCGAGCCCAGGACCTACGTGCTCTTCACGGGCGCGGCGGTGGAGCGCCTCCGCATCGACCCGGACGCGATCGGCATGACGCGGTACACGGGCAAGTACGCTCACTTCGACGAGGTGGAATACTTCGTTGTCTCGCTGGACCGGTTCGCGGGGCGGCGCGAGGGCGTCGGCCCGGAGATGCTAGTCGGGCTCCGGTCGCTCCTGGGTGATCTGGCACTCGGTGCAGACCCACGTGCGGAGCACGACCTTCGTTCGGTCGTCGCGGCGTAGGGTCCAGGCGATCAGCGCGAGACGCCCGCAGTTCGGACAGCGTTCAGGCCGGGCGTTGGGTGGCAAGGTCGACGGCAACCAGGGGATTTTGGCGGGCATCGCACCCGATCATAACAGGTGACCCGCCGCCCCAGTACAATAGGGGCCATGAGGCGGGTACGTGTCGCCCTGGGTCAGATCAATCCCACGGTCGGCGACTTCGAGCGCAACGTCCGCATGATCGTGGACGCGATCGAGCGGGCGCGCGCGCTCGGCTGCTCGCTGGTGGCGTTCCCCGAGCTCGCGATCACCGGATACCCGCCCGAGGACCTCCTGTTCAAGCCCGCCTTCATCGAGGCAAACCTGAGGGCGCTCGACGAGGTCACGCGCGCCTCGAGGGGGCTCTCGGTGGTGGTGGGCTTCGTGGACAAGGGCGACGACATCTTCAACGCCGCCGCGGTGCTCCACGATGGCCTCCGGGCTGGGGTCTACCACAAGCAATACCTGCCGAACTATGGCGTCTTCGACGAGAACCGCTACTTCCAGGCGGGCACCGAGACACAAGTGTTCGTGGCGGGAGACACGACCTTCGCCGTGAACGTGTGCGAGGACATCTGGTATCCGGCCGGACCGACGGCGGTGCAGGCGCTCGCCGGCGCCGAGCTCGTGGTCAACATCAACGGCTCGCCCTACCACGCCGGCAAGGCACGCTTCCGCGAGCAGCTGGTGTCGACGCGGGCGGTGGACGACCTGGTGTGCGTAGCCTACGTCAACCTGGTCGGCGGCCAGGACGAGCTCGTGTTCGACGGCGCGAGCCTGGTCGTGAACGAGCACGGCGACTTCGTCGCGCGCGGCCGGATGTTCGAGGAGGATCTGGTCGTCGCCGATCTCGACCTCGACGCCGTCTTCCGGGCGCGACTCCACGACTCGCGGCGGCGCAAGGAGAAGCTCGTGGTCCGCGAGACCGCGACCCGCGTGAGCCTGCCGCCTCTCCCGACACCGGACGCGCCCCCGCTTCCACCGCGCGAGGTGGCGGCCCTCGCGCCGGTCGAGGAGGTGTTCGAGGCACTGGTGCTCGGGACGCGCGACTACGTGCGGAAGAACGGGTTCAAGCGGGTCGTCGTCGGCCTCTCGGGCGGGATCGACTCGTCGCTGGTCGCCGCCGTGGCCGTCGAGGCGCTCGGCCGGGAGAACGTGGCGGGTGTCGGGATGCCCTCGGCGTACTCGTCGGCCGGGACGCGCCGCGACGCGCAGCGGCTGGCCAAGCACCTCGGCATCGAGTTCCTGACGATCCCGATCAGCCCGCTCCTCAACGCGTACAAGCGGACCCTGGCGAAGGCGTTCAAGGGGATGAAGGAGGACGTCACCGAGGAGAACATCCAGGCCCGCATCCGGGGCAACCTCCTGATGGCGCTCTCGAACAAGTTCGGCTGGCTCGTGCTCACCACCGGCAACAAGAGCGAGTACGGCGTGGGCTATACGACGCTCTACGGCGACATGGCCGGGGGCTTCGCCGTGATCAAGGACGTCCCGAAGATGCTGGTCTACGACGTCGCGCGCCACGTGAACGCACGCGCCGGCCGACCGGTCATCCCGGAGACCGTATTCACGCGCGCACCGTCGGCCGAGCTGCGCCCCAACCAGACCGACCAGGACACGCTTCCACCCTACGCCGAGCTCGACCGCATTCTCGAGGGCTACGTCGAGGAAGACCAGGGCGTGAACGACCTCATCGCCCGTGGATTCCCGGCGGACACGGTGCGGCGCGTCGTCGCCATGGTGGACGCCAACGAGTACAAGCGCCGCCAGGCTCCGATCGGCGTCAAGATCACGCCCCGCGCCTTTGGCCGCGACTGGCGCCCGCCGATCGTCAACCGCTTCCGCGAGCGCTAGGCCGCCGGCTCGCGACCGCGCTCGGCCGGTCGCGCTGATCCGACGCGGCAAGCGCACGAGATCCCGATAATGACGCGCGCGCGGCCGTTTAGGTTCGGAGTGTTCGGAGAAAACGCGAGGTCGCGCGGCGCCTTGCTCGAAACCGCGCGAAGGGCCGAAGATTCCGGCTATTCCACGTTCCTGCTTCGAGATCACTTCATCGAGGCACCGTTCGGGCATCAGCTGGCCACGCTGACGGCGCTCGCGACGGTGGCTGGCGCCACGAAGGAGCTGCGGGTCGGGAGTCTCGTTCTCTCGAACGACTACCGGCATCCGGTGATGCTCGCGAAGGAGATCGCGACGCTCGACGTGCTATCGAACGGGCGCGTCGAGCTGGGGCTCGGAGCCGGCTTCTCGAAGGCCGAATATGACTGCGCGGGGATCCCGTTCGATCCGCCGGGTGTCAGGGTCGACCGCCTCGAGGAGGCGATCCGTGTGCTCAAGGGACTCTTCGGTACGGAGCCGCTCACGTTCGCCGGCAAGCACTACGCGGTGACGCGCCTTGACGGCTTTCCCAAGCCCGTGCAGCAGCCGCATCCGCCGATTCTGATCGGGGCCTCCGGCAAGCGCATGCTCGCGATCGCGGCCCGCGAAGCCGATATCATTGGATTTCAAACCGTGTCCACGGCGAATGGCGCCATGTCGGATGATCCAAGCGGCCGCCTGGCCCCGGCCGTCAGCCAGAAGGTGGAGCAGGTTTGTCAGGTCGCGGGGGAGCGCTTCGGCGAGATCGAGCTGAGCATGGTCATGACGGTCATCTTCGCCAAGGAGCGGCGGCAGGCGGCTGAGCGGTTCGCGCGCGAGCGAGCGTGGGAGGGAGTCTCCGCCGAGCAGGTGCTGGAGATGCCGTCGATCTTCATCGGGCCGCTCGATCACATCGTCGACGAGATGCGCTTGCGCCGGGACCGATACGGATTCTCGTACTACGTCGTCCTCGACCACGCCATGGAGAAGGTGATGCCTATCGTCGCCCGACTGGCCGGCACATGAGCTCATGAACCTGCACGAGATGTCGGGCTTGGAGCTGTTTCGAGCCATGAGGGACGGCACCCTTCCGCATCCGAGCATGGCGAACACGATTCCGATGCGGATCACCGAGGCGAGCCCGGGCTACGTCAAGTTCAGCGCTCGCGCCGACCTCCGCCACATCAACCCTCTCGGCGGAGTCCACGGCGGCTTTGCCGCGACGGTGCTCGATTCGGTCACGGGCTGCGCCGTCCACACCACTCTCGAAGCCGGCGCGGGAATCGGCACGATCGATCTTCACGTGAAGATGCTGAAGCCCGTGCCGCTTGATCAGGACCTGATCGCCGAGGGACGAATCATCCACGTCTCGCGGAGTCTCGGCGTGTCGGAGGCGTCGTTGCGGGACACCGATGGGACTCTCTTCGCGCACGCGACGGCCACCTGCGCCATCCTGCGGCAGCAGTCGGGCTGACTTCGCCTTCGCCGATCACATGAGCGATCTCGTGGACGGAGCGGCTCGGCAAGCACTTCAGGACGAGATGGTCTATACGCTGCCCTACGCTGGCGGCTTTCTCGGCTGAGATGCACGTCTTCGTCAACGGGGTGCGACTCTTCTTCGACGTGGAAGGCGCGAGCCTCGTGCCCGATGGTGCCGCCATGCGGGAGAAGCCGACTCTCATCCTGCTCCACGGCGGCCCGGGCTTCGACCACTCGATCTACAAGCCCGCGTTCTCGGCCCTTTCCGATACCGCGCAAGTCGTATTCCTCGACCATCGCGGCAATGGTCGCAGCGACCCGGGCCCGCAGGAGAGCTGGACGCTATCACAGTGGGCCGACGACGTTCACGCGTTCTGCGTGGCGCTCGGGATCGTGCGACCGATCGTCTACGGCGCTTCGTTTGGCGGCACGGTCGCCCTCGCGTACGCGACGCGCCATCCGACCCACCCGGCGAAGCTGATTCTGGTAAGCACGGAGGCCGCGGGCGATACGCATCTGGCGCGGCGAGTGGAGCTGTTCGAACGCTTCGGAGGACCGGAGGTCGGCGCGCTGGCTCGCCGGCGATTCGTCGAGGGCCAGGGCCACACCGATTCGGCTTCGGTCGAGGCCTGGCTTCGCCTGGCCTTTCCGCTTTACCCGCGAACGCCGCGCAATCCCGATGTGGCTCGACGCGTGGTTCGCCATCCCGAGGTCACGCACTGGTTCATGCGGCCGGGAGGAGAGGGCCACATGTTCAACCTGGTCCCGGGACTCTCAGGCGTGCAGTGCCCGACCCTTGTCCTGGGTGGGGAAGACGATCCGATGACCCCGATCGAATGTCAGGCCGATATCGCGGCGGCGCTCCCGGCGCATCTGGTTCGATTCGAGCGATTTCCCGGGTGCGGCCACGCCGTGATCCCGGACGCGCCCGAGCGCGCGATGGCGGTGATTCGAGACTTCATCGCCCGCTGAACGCGCCGGGGGCTAGCCGTAGACCGTGAACTCGACCAGATTGTCGTCGGGATCGCGGAAGTAGACGCTCGTCGACGTGCCGCGCGCGCACGAGCGTGGTCCAGGGCCGGCCTCGGGCTTGATGCCGTTCTTCTTCAGCAGCTCGAGGATCTCGTCCACCGTCCCATCCCACTCGAGACAGAAATCGGCGCCGCCGGCGGTCGGTCGTCTCGCGCCGAGATAGCCTGGACGCGCGGGCGCCTCGGGCCCGTGGACGTTGATCTTCTGCGCGTCATTGATGCGGATCGTCGCCATGTCCGGCCGATTCGGCCGCTTCTCCCAGGCGATCTTGAAGCCGAGCCGTTCGTAGAACCCCAAGGTGCGCTGCAGATCGCCCGCGACGATCACCCAGTGATCGATGCCCTTGATGCCCATCGCAGCCTCCGTCTTCTACCGAACGCGCGCGTACTTCACGACGCGCCGGGGACGCCCCCACGCACCGGGCCGCACCACGTAGAGATCGCCGCGCGAGTCGCCCCAGATGCCGTGACACGAGCGAAAGCTGGGATCGCCCCACTGGGCCAGCCGCCCGCCGTCGAGCGTCAGCACGCTGACCAGCCCGCCGTTGTGCTCGGGGACGTAGACGATGTCGTCGGCGTCCACATAGAACGCGGCCGGGCCGATCAGCTTCGTCGGCCAGATCTCTAGCAACTTGCCGTCCTGGTTGAACACCTGCACGCGGTCGTTCTCGCGGTCGCAAACGAGCACGCGCCCACGCCGGTCGATCCACACGCCGTGCGGCAGGTTGAACTGGCCCGGGGCCGTGCCCGGCTCACCCCAGGAGAAGAGATACGTGCCGTCCGCGGCGAACTTGTGCACGCGTGCATTACCGTAGCCGTCGGTCATGAACATCTCGCCCGAGGGCGTCAGGGCGATGTCTGTCGGCAGGTTGAAGGGGCCGCCGCCGTGCGTGACGTTCTTGTAGGCGACCGAGCTGAAGTCTTTCGGGTCGACCCCCGTGTCCGAGCGGTGGCCCCGGGTGCCGATCGTGCGCAAGAGCGAGCCCGACGGGCTGAAGTAGAACATCTGCGCGTGATCGCGATCCACGATCCACAGGTTGTCCTGCGCGTCGCTGCGGATCGTGTGCGGAAAGGCGAAAAGGCCGGCGCCCCAGGTTGAAAGCACGTTGCCCTCGCGGTCGAAGACGATGATCGGATGCTCAGGCGACCGGCTGAAGCAGTAAACGCGATCGCGCGAGTCGACGGTGACCGCCGCGACGGGAATCGTCCAGCCGGCGGGAAGCTTCTGCCAGTCGTCGTCGACTTCGTAGGTGTACTTGCCGTTCCCGACGATCGTGCCCATGCGTGCCCCCTTCTATGTTCCGAGCTCTCGGCACTCGTGACGGTGAGCGTGTTACTACCCGGCGACCCCTTCCATCTGCAGCGCGTAGAGTCGGCGGTAGAGACCGTCGCGCGCCAGCAGCTCCTCGTGTCGTCCGACCTCCGCGATGCGGCCCTCGTGCACGACGACGATGCGATCGGCGTTGCGCACCGTCGCGAGGCGATGCGCGATGACCAGCACCGTGCGTCCTCGCATCAGCTCGGCCAGCGCCTGCTGGATCATGAACTCGCTCTCGGCGTCGAGGTCCGACGTGGCCTCGTCGAGGATGAGGATCGGCGGATTCTTCAAGAACGCGCGCGCGATCGCGATGCGCTGGCGCTGGCCGCCCGAGAGCCGAACGCCCCGCTCGCCCACGAGCGTCTGATAGCCTTCGGGGCAGCCGGCGATGAACTCCTCGGCGTGCGCCTGGCGAGCGGCGCGGACGATGTCCTCGAACGGGGCGCCGGGCCGCCCGTAGGCGATGTTGTACAGGATCGAGTCGCTGAACAAGAACGTCTCCTGGGTGACGATGCCGATCAGGGCGCGGAGGGACGGCTGGCTGACGTCACGCAGGTCGTGGCCGTCGATCGTGATCCGCCCGGCGCTCACGTCGTGGAAGCGCGGCAGCAGGTCCATCAGGGTCGACTTGCCGGCGCCGCTCATGCCCACGAACGCGACGACCTCGCCGCGGGCGACCGTGAGGGAGACGTCGCGCAGGGTGAGCTCCTCGGAGTCGGCGTGCCGGAAGCTGACCTGCTCGAACGCGAGGCGCTCGCGGAACCCTTCCAGCACGACCGCGTGCGGCCGATCGGCGATCGCCGGTGGCAGGTCGAGGATCTCGAAGACCCGCTCGACCGACGAGGTCGACTGCTGCACGGTGTTCACGATGCGCGAGAGCTGCCGCACCGGTCCGTAGAGGAGGGCCACCGCCGCGGTGAACGAGAAGAAATCACCGGGCGTCATCGTGCCGCTGATGACCTGCTGGCCGCCGTACCAAAGGGCGCCCATGATGCCGAAGGCGGCCAACACCTCCATGAGCGGGTCCGTGATCTCGTCCGTCCGGTGGTCCTTGAGCGCCAGGGAGAGGAGCCCGCGATTGACCCGGTCGAAACGCTCGACCTCGTGCGCCTCGCGTCCGAATGCCTTGACGATCTTCGTCCCGGTAAACACCTCGTGGAGGAGCACGTTCAGCTCGGCGATCTTCTGCTGCGATCGCTTGTTGATGCGGTACAGGCGCCGGCCGATCGACCGCACGGCGACGCCGACGAAGGGAAAGACCACCAGCGCGATCAGCGCGAGGCGCCAGTCCCGCACGAACATGACGGCCGCGAGGGCCACCACCATCACCGACTGGCGGATCGTCATGACCAGCACCGTCGACGACAGCCGTGCCAGGCGGTTCACGTCGGTCACGACTCGCGACATCAGCTCCGCCGTGTGCCGGCTCGTGAAGAACGACAGCGACATCTGCTGCAGGTGCGCGTAGAGATCGCGGCGGAGCCGCGCGATCACGCGCTCGCCGACCGCGGCCATCAGATAGGACTGGCCGTAGCGGGCCAGGCCCTTGCCGATGTACGCGCCGAGGAACAGGAGGGGGACGAGCTTCAGCATCGTCACGTCACGGCGGATGAAGACGTCGTCCATGGCCGGCTTGACCAGCCACGCGATCGAGCCCTCCATCGCCGCGACCACGATCGCGAGCACGGTGCCGACGACCAGCGCCGGCGCGTGGGGCCGGAGATAGCTCAGCAGGCGGCGGTAGAGGTCGGGCCGGATGCTCATGCCGCCTTCCTCTCGACGAGGCGCCGGTAGAGCGCCTCGGTCGCGTCCAGCTTGGCGCGGAGCGAAAAATGCGCGTCCACGCGCTTGCGACCGGCCCGCGCCATCGTCTGCGCCCACGTCGGGTTCTCGAGCACGCGGAGCAGCGCTCTGCCCAGCGCGGCGGGATCGCGCGGGGGCACCAGGAGGCCGGTCTCGCCGTCGATCACGAGCTCGGGCATGCCCGCCAGATCGGTCGCGACGACGGGACGCTCGCAGGCGAGCGCCTCGCGAATCGAGCCGGTGAGCCCCGCGCCGGCGTACGACGCGTCGACGACCACGTCCGAGGCGGTCAGGATCTGCGGGACGTCCTCGCGGTGGCCGAGCACGAGCACGCGGCCGTCGAGCCCGCGCTCGCGCGCGTGGTCGCCGAGCTCGGCGATGCGCGGCGCGGGCGCCCCGACGAAGAGCAGGCGCACGCGAGGGACGGCCGGCGCAATGTGCGCCATCGCGTCGAGCACGTCACGCCAGCCGCGCCACGAGCGGACGCCGATCTGGGTGACGAGAAAGTGCTCGGCGGTGAGGCCGAGCTCGCGTCGGATCGCCTGGCCGTCGAGGCCGGGGTGGAAGCGCTCGACGTCGGTACCCGAGTAGATCACCTCGATCTTCTCGGCCGGCACGCCCGTCGCCACGAGATCGCGCTTGATCGATTCGCAGACCGCCACGATCGCGTGCACGCGCCGGCTGGTGTACCCGAGCCGCCGCGCCCGCGGCACGTGGAAGCTGACGCCGCGGTTCAAGACCAGGCGCGGCCGCGCGCCCATGAGTCCGGCGAGCAGGGCCAGGGTGCGGGCACGCCCCTTGTGCGCGTGGGCCACCTGGATGTCGCCGGCGCGGATCACCTTCGCGATCCGCCACGCCGCGCGCACGTCCCAGGCACGCCGCATGGGAATCGGCGCGTAACCGATGCCGGCCGCGCGCATCCGCTCGGCCCATATCTCGCTCGGCGGCGTCGCGACCGTGACGGTGTGGCCGCGCGCGGCCAGGCCGATCGCGAGGTCGCGCAGCTGGATCGCGGCGCCGGTGAAGTAGTCCGCCTTCGGGTACAGCTGCAGGATCCGGAGGGGTGACGTGTCCCCGGACGGCGCGGAAGCCCCGCGACGTCCTGCGGCTCGCAAAACCATCATAGGCTCGCCTCGGCCGGCGGGGCCCCAGCCCCGCGACGTCCTGCGGCTCGCAAAACCATCAGGCTCGGAAGAAGGCCCGCACCGCGGCGACGACCCGGTCGATCTCCTCGTCCGTGTGGTCGGCCGACATCGGCAAGGTCAGGATCTCGTCGACGAGGCGCTCCGTGCGCGGAAGCGGCGGAGGCGAGAGGTGCTCGACCGGCGGCTGACGATGCGTCGGAACCGGATAGTGGATCCCGGTCTGGATCTCGCGCGCCTTGAGGAACCTCGCCAGCTCGGCACGGCGAGCCGTGCGCACCACGTAGAGGTGGTACACGTGGCGGGCGTGCTCGCGCACTTCGGGCAAGACGAGCGGCAGGTCGGCCAGCCCGCGCGCATAGCGGAGCGCGAGCGCGCGCCGGCGCTCGTTCATCGCGTCCAGGCGCGGCAGCAGCACGCGCAGCGCCGCCGCCTGCAGCTCGCTGAACCGCAGATTGAAACCGAGCTCGCCGTGCACGTTCTTGTCGAGCCGGCCGTGATCCCGCAGGCGACGGCAACGGTCGGCGATCTCGTCGTCGCCGGTGAGGATGGCGCCGCCGTCGCCCATGCCGGGCAGGTTCTTCGACGGATAGAACGAGAAGACGGCGACGCGGCCGAAGCTGCCGACCCGGCGGCCATTCCACTCGGCTCCCTGTGCCTGCGCGCAATCTTCGAGGACCCAGAGGCCCAGGCGCGAGGCGAGGCGCTCGACGGCCGTCAGATCCACGGGCTGACCATAGAGATGGACGGGCACGATCCCGACCGTCCGCGGTGTGGCTTTCGCCTCGGCGTCGGGCACGTCGAGCGTGTAGAACTCGTCCGCGTCGACGAAGACCGGCGTCGCCTCGGCGAAGCAGATCGCCTCGACGGTCGGGAACGCGGTGTGCGACGGCACCAGGATCTCGTCGCCAGCCTTCACGCCGAGCGCCCGGAGCGCGAGCCAGAGCGCGGCGGTGGCCGAGCTGGTCAGCACGGCGTGCCGCACGCCGGTCGTGCTCGCCAGCTCGACCTCCAGCTGACGGCACTGGGGGCCCAGGACGTACTGACGCGAGTCGATGGCGGCCAGCACCGCCCGCTTGATCTCGTCGTCGACCGGCGGGCGCGACAGCGGGACGAACGTCACGGAGTGGGTCCGGACAGGCGGTCGTAGCGGCCGCGGAAGTAGACCAGCGGCAATCCCGAGCCCGCGCGCGCCTGCTCGACGCGTCCGACGAAGATCGAGTGGTCGCCTTCGAGATGGACGCTGACCGTCGCGCACTCCAGCTGGGCGAGCGCGTTCTCGAGGAGCGGCAGCCCCATCTGGCTCAAGGTGAACGGCACCCCCTCGAACTTGTTCTCGATCTTCGTCGTCGCGAACCGGCGCGACACGTGCTCCTGGTCGTGGGAGAGGATGTTGACGGCAAACGTCTTCCCCTCGACCAGCGCCGGATAGCTCTGCGACTTGTGGTCCACGCACACGAGGATCAGCGGCGGATCGAGTGACACCGAGGTGAACGCGCTCGCGGTGAGCCCGGTCGGTCGGCCGTCGCGATCGCACACGGTGATGACCGTCACGCCGGAGGCGAAGTGGCTCAGCGTATGCCGGAATTCGTCCGGAGAGATCACCCGCTTTTTGTAGCAGGTACATGGTGAGAATGCAAGGTTCCGCGCATAGATAGCGGGGAACTCGCGCGATCACGTTGAAAGCATTTGGTGCTCCTGTATAGTCGCCCGTATGGTCACTCAGGACGCCGTGCTGGACGCGCTGCGGGCGGTGAAGGATCCGGAGGCGCAGCAGGACATCGTGTCGCTCGGGCTCATTCGCGACCTGGCCATCGCCGAATCGCAGGTCAGCTTCACGCTCGCCTTCACGACCCAGTCGCCGGCTTCCAGGGCCACCATGCACAGCATGGCCTCGCGGGCCGTCGGGCGCGTTCCAGGGGTGTCGAAGGTCCAGGTGAAGATGGGCTCCGGCCAGCCCGCGCGTCCGGCGCAGGCGGCGCCGCACGCGCACGGCCATGCCCAGGGCCAGGGCCCGTCCAAGGCCGAGGAGCTCATCCCGGAGGTCAGGCAGACGATCGCGGTCTCGTCGGGCAAGGGCGGGGTCGGCAAGTCCACGGTCACGGTGAACCTCGCCACCGCGCTGCGCCAGACGGGCGCGGCGGTCGGCATCATCGACTCCGACGTCTACGGCCCGGACATCCCGCTCATGCTCGGTTCGCGCGGGCGCCCGGGAATGTTCGAGAATCGGATCATCCCGGTCGAGGCGCACGGCATGAAGATGATGTCGATCGGGCTCCTCGTGAGCGACCGGGAGCCGCTCGTCTGGCGTGGGCCCATGATCCACTCGTTCATCCAGCAGATGCTGAAGGACGTCTCGTGGGGCGCCCTCGACTATCTCGTGTTCGACATGCCGCCGGGGACCGGCGACGCGCAGCTCTCGCTCTCGCAGGTCATCCCGCTCTCGGGCGTGGTGATGGTGACGACGCCGCAAGAGGTCGCGCTGCTCGACGTGCGCAAGGCGATCGCGATGTTCCAGAAGCTCAACGTGCCGATCCTCGGTATCGTCGAGAACATGAGCTACTTCGTGGCGCCCGACACCGGCAAGCGCTACTCGATCTTCGGCGAAGGCGGCGGGCAGCGTCTCGCCGACGAATACCACGTGCCGCTGCTGGCGCAGGTCCCGCTCGATCCCGCGACGCGGCTGGCCGGCGACGAGGGAACACCGATCACGGTGCGCGCGCCCGACTCGCCTCAGGCCCGGACGTTCCGCGATCTGGCGACGGCCGTGCAGCGGCGTCTCGACGAGATGGCCGCGCAGAGGCCGCTGCCGAAGATCGGCTGATCGAGGTCGAGGAGCCGCGACGCAGTGCCGCCCCTGACCCTGCCCATCTTCCCGCTGCCCGACGTGACGTTCTTTCCCAACACCCTGCTGCCTCTCCACGTCTTCGAGGCGCGCTACCGCGCGATGGTGATGGACGTGCTGGCGCGCGACCGGCGGCTCGCGGTCGTCAAGCTCAGGCCCGGCTTCGACGAGGTGAGCTATCTCGGAAAGCCCGCGGTGCACTCCGTGGCGGGCGCGGGCGAGATCGTGAGCTGGGAGCGTCTGGCGACGGGCCGCTACAACATCCTCGTGAAGGGCGAGTGGCGCGTGCGGATCGAGACCGAGCGGCCCAGCGACACCCTCTACCGGATCGTCAGCGCTCAGAAGCTCGAGGAGGTTGCGCCAACGACGGATGTCTCGGCGGCGCTGGCCCGCATCCGCGACGCGTGCGGCCGCCTGCTGGAGGCGCTCGCTCGGCCACCCGATCTACTGGACACGGCGCTGGCGGCGGGCCAGGCGCCCGGCGTCATCGCCGACCGGATCGCCGCGGCCGTCGTGCCCGACGCCGCGCTCCGCCAGGAGCTCTTGGAGACGCTCGACGTCACGCGCCGCCTCGAGCGCCTCGGCGCGGCGCTCGACCAGCTCGTGAACGAGCTCCGTCGAGGGCGCGAATGAGGGCGGGGGCCGCCCCGCTCGTCCGGGTGCTGGCCGTGGTGATGCTGACGCTCGCCGTGACGACGTCGGCGGTCGACGCGGCCCAATGGGCGTGGCTAGGCGTACGCATCCGCGATCTGTCCGAGCAGGAGATGGACGAGATCTCGTCCCGTCACGGCATGCGCGAGGGCTTCGGGGTCTTCATCGTCGACGTGATGGACGGAACCCCAGCCCAGACGGCGGGGATCAAGACCGGCGACCTCGTCGTCGCGTTCGAGGAGCGTCCGGTCACCGAGACGCGGGTGCTCCAGCGGCTGATCGCCGCGTCGGCTCCGGGAAAGGACGTACGGCTGACGGTGCTGCGCGCCGAGGGGCGACGCCGTCTCGACGTGCGCCTCGCGGTCATGCCTCGCTCGGTGGTCGGGGAACGAATCGGGGCCGAGTTCGGTTTCGTCGTACGAGACGCCGAGCCCGACGCGTCGACCGCCCTGGCCGTGTCGGTGGTCGTGCCGAAGAGCTCGGCGGATCGAGGGGGGCTCGAGGTCGGCGACGTGATTCTCCAGATCAACGAGCTGGGGGTCACCACGCGCGACGCGTTGCGGGAGGGTCTCGCCGACGCGGGTCTCGAGGTGCCGCTCAGGTTGACGGTACGCCGGGGCGGCAACCGTCTTTCGCTGATCCTCAAAGCGCCGGGCGCCTGACCTGAATTTCGCCTAACCTGAATTTATTGACAGGTTGCGCACCGCTCGAATAGCTTTGTGAGCGGTGGTCCGACCACTTCCTTCGTGTCTTGTCTCTCGTGATCAGCCGGCTACGGCCATTCACGTCTTTCCGAGGAGGTGCTTCATGAACGACCCGAAAACGCTCACCGAGAGCCCGCGCCGGACATTCCTGAGGGGCGCGGCGCTGGCAGCGACGGGCGCGGCGACGCTGGGCTTTCCGATGGTCGCCAAAGCCCAGGGCCCGATCTCGATGCGCTGGCAGAGCACGTGGCCCCAGAAGGACATCTTCCACGAGTACGCGCTGGACTTTGCGAAGAAGGTCAACGACATGACCGGCGGCGATCTCAAGATCGAAGTGCTGCCGGCGGGCGCGGTCGTGCCGGCCTTCGGTCTGATCGACGCCGTCTCGAAGGGCACGCTCGACGGCGGTCACGGCGTGCTCGTCTACCACTACGGCAAGCAGACGGCGCTCGCCCTCTGGGGCTCGGGCCCGGGCTACGGCATGGACGCCAACATGCTGCTCAGCTGGCACAAGTACGGCGGCGGTAAGCAACTCCTGACCAAGCTCTACGCCTCGATCGGCGCCAACGTCGTATCGTTCCCGTACGGGCCGATGGCGACGCAGCCGCTCGGCTGGTACAAGAAGCCGATCACGAAGGTCGACGATTTCAAGGGTCTCAAGTTCCGCACCGTGGGCATCTCGATCGACGTGTTCCAGGGCCTGGGCGCCGCGGTCAACGCGCTGCCCGGCGCCGAGATCGTGCCGGCCATGGACCGCGGCCTGCTCGACGCCGCCGAGTTCAACAACGCGACGTCCGACCGCATCCTCGGCTTCGCCGACGTCTCCAAGGTGTGCATGCTCCAGAGCTATCACCAGAACGCCGAGCAGCTCGAGATCACGTTCAACAAGACGAAATTCGACGCGCTGCCGGACAAGATGAAAGCCATCATCGAGAACGCGGTCGAGGCGGCCTCGGCTGACATGTCGTGGAAGGCGATCGACCGCTACTCGAAGGACTACATCGAGCTGCAGACCAAGGACAAGGTGCGCTTCTACAAGACGCCGGACTCGGTGCTGCAGAAGCAGCTCGAGGTCTACGATCAGGTCGCCGACAAGAAGGCGACGGACAATCCGCTGTTCAAGGAGATCACCGAGTCCCAGAAGGCATTCGCCGCGCGGGCGGTGAAGTGGGATCTCGACACCAACGTCAGCCGGCGTATGGCCTACAACCATTACTTCGGCAAGCCGACCCCGAAGAAGAGCTAGTCACTCCGTGTTCGAGCCCATGTGTGCCGGCCAACCGGGATCAACCGGCTGGCCGGCCGCGGCGCGCCTCTAATCCGATGAGCGCCCGACGCGTGATCGGCATCGTCGACCAGGTCAGCTACTGGTCGGGCAAGGCAGCGGCCTGGCTCATCATGGCGCTCACGTTCGTCGTGGCGATCGAGGTCTTCAAGCGGTACATCCTGAACGCGCCCACCGCGTGGATCTTCGACTTCAACAACATGCTCTACGGCTCGCTCTTCATGCTCTGCGGCGCCTACACGCTGGCGCTGGGCGGGCACGTGCGCGCCGACTTCGTCTACATCTATATGAAGCCGCGTGGGCAGGCCTCGATGGATCTGATCCTCTACCTCCTGTTCTTCATCCCGGGCATCCTGGGTCTGATCTACGCGGGCTACGACTACGCGGCCATCTCCTGGCGTATCGGCGAGCATTCCACGGTCACCGCCGAAGGGCCTCCGGTCTACCACTTCAAATCGGTCATTCCGATCGCCGGCGCGCTCGTCATGCTCCAGGGACTGGCGGAGATCCTCCGGTGCGTGGAGTGCCTGCGTACGGGGGCCTGGCCGGCGCGGCTGGAGGACGTGGAGGAGATCGACGTCATCGAGACGCAGCTCTCGCGCAGTGAGTACGTCGACGAGGAGTCGCGGCGGCAGGCGATGGAAGGCGCCCACGCGATCGACGAGGCGGCCCGCCACCGCAGCGTGGTCGACGATACCGAGCGGCAGAGCCGGACGCCATGAGCGAGCCCTGGCTCGGCCTCACCATGCTCGGGCTCATCGTGGTGGCGATCATGATGGGCTTCCCGACCGCCTTCACCTTGATGGGGCTCGGGATGATCTTCGGCTACATCGCCTTCTGGGTGCCCGGCGCCCACTGGTACGACAACCGCATCTTCGACCTGATCGTGCAACGCACCTACGGCGTGATGACGAACGACACGCTCTTGTCGGTCCCGTTGTTCGTCTTCATGGGCTACATCATGGAACGGGCGGCGCTCGTCGACCGCATGTTCCACAGCGTCCAGCTTGCGTTCCGCCGCGTGCCCGCCTCGCTGGCCGTCACGACCTTGCTGGTGTGCGCGTTCTGGGGCATCGCGTCCGGCATCGTCGGCGCCGTCGTCGTGCTGATGGGCGTCATCGCCATGCGCCCGATGCTGAACGCCGGCTACGACGTGAAGCTCGCCTCCGGCGCGATCACCGCGGGCGGGACGCTCGGCATCCTGATCCCGCCGTCGGTCATGCTGATCGTCTACGCGGCGGTGGCCGGACAGTCGATCGTCAAGCTCTACGCGGCGGCGATGCTGCCGGGCTTCTTCCTGACGTTCCTCTACCTCGTCTACATCCTCGGCTGGGCGATCATCAACCCGAAGATCGCGCCGAAGCTGCCGCCCGACCAGTACCGCGTGAAGGTGCCCGAGTACCTGAGTCGTCTCGAGCGCGGCCGGGCGCGTCGCGTCGTCGCCGGCGTCCTCGCCGCCGCGTTGCGCCCGAGTCTCTTGAGCGGCTCCGGGCCCGAGGGTCGCCCGGTCGGCTATCGCGTGATCGCCCACAACCTGCTCGTGCTGGCCGTGCCGCTGTTCTTGACCGTTGGGACGTTCGCCGCGACGTGGTGGTACGTCGTCATCTACAACGCCCCCGAGGCTGTGACCGCCGCGGCGCCGGCCGCGCGTGTCGCCGCCCCCGCGGCGCCGCCGGCGGCCACGGTTCCGGTCGCGACGGCGCCCGCCGGAGAAGAGAAGCCCCAGGAGCTCGGCTCCGCCGGTGAGTCCGAGTCCGAGTCGGCCGAGGGCGCCAAGAAGCCGGAAGGCCCGGAGGAGATGACGTCACTCCGCGACACCAGCAAAGTGTCGGACGCCGGCAAGGTCCCGGCGCACTTCTACGCCTGGTTCTGGGGTCTGGCCGCGGCGTGTGGGCTCCTGCTGCTCTTCTACTTCTGGCGCATGGACGGCGAGCAGCTCGAGATCCTGAAAGAGCTGTGCGCTTCGGTGGTCCCGCTCGGCGTGCTCACGGCCGTGGTGTTGGCGGTGATCCTCTTCGGCATCTGCACCGCGACCGAGTCGGCGGCGATCGGCGCGCTGGGCGCGCTCTACCTCGCCGTGATGGCCAAGTTCATGCGTCCAGTCCTCTGGTGGAGCCTGGTCGGGTTCGTCGTGGGCGTCACGCTCGGCGTGTACGAGGGCGAAGAGTTTGCGTCGATCCTGGTGGCCGGCGCGATCGGCGGGACCCTGGTCGGCACCGTCGTGCCCGGGCTCTGGTATCTCCGGACCTCGCCGGAGCTGCGCCAGAACATCAAGGAGTCGACGTTCCTGACGGCGAAGACGACGGCGATGGTGTGCTGGCTCTTCGTCGGCTCCGCGCTGTTCTCCGCGGTGTTCGCATTGCACGGCGGTCAGGGATTGATCGAGCGGTGGGTGCTCTCGATGAACCTCTCACCGCTGGGCTTCCAGCTGACGGCGCAGCTGATCATCTTCTTGCTCGGCTGGCCGCTCGAGTGGACCGAGATCATCGTGATCTTCTGCCCGATCTTCATTCCCTTGCTGGCCCACTTCAACGTCGACCCGATCCTCTTCGGCACCATGGTCGCCGTGAATTTGCAAGCGGCCTTCCTGTCGCCGCCGGTCGCGATGTCCGCCTTCTATCTGAAGGGCGTCTCGCCGAAGCACGTGACCTTGAACCAGATCTTCGCGGGCATGATGCCGTACATGGTCATCGTGTGTATCTGTCTCATGTTCATGTATATCTGGCCCGGCATGACCCTCTGGCTCCCGGAGTTTCTCTACGGAAAGTAGGCTCGAAGGGGGACTTCGTCCCCCTTCCGGCGGTCGTCGCGCGCCTTTCGGCGCGCTCCTTCCTGCCTCCCCCTAGGATTGTGGCGGCTGAGCCGCCGCTCGAGAGAGCTTCGGATTGCGCGGGCAAAGCCCGCGCTCGAAGCGGTGGGATCAATCGGCATAGCCGGCGGCGCGCGGCGGGCTCGCCCGCTCTTTGTCGCGACGCTCACTGTCACTGAGAGATGCTCACTGAGCGGGCGTAGTGGTAGTGTTTGGGCGGCGATGGATCAGAAGGGGTTGAGCTGGGCCTCGGCGGTGGAGGCGGCGCGGATGGTCCGCGAGGGCGCCGTCACGTCGGTCGAGCTCGTGCAGGCGTGTCTGGCGCGGGTGCGCGAGATCGACGGGCAGGTGCAGGCGTGGACGTTCCTCGATCCCGAGCACGCGCTGGCTCAGGCGCGTGCCGCCGACGAGCTTCGCATGTCCGGGCAACCGATCGGGGCGCTGCACGGTATCCCGGTGGGTCTCAAGGACATCATCGACACCGCGGACATGCCCACCGAGAACGGCTCGGTGCTGCACGCCGGACGCACGCCGTCCCGCGACGCGTCGGTTGTGTCGCTGCTGCGCGGGGCGGGCGCGGTCATCCTGGGCAAGACGGTCACGACCGAGTTCGCCACGCGCACGCCGGGCAAGACCCGCAACCCGCACAATTCGGGCCACACGCCCGGCGGATCGTCGAGCGGCTCGGCCGCGGCGGTGGCGGCCGGCATGGTACCGCTGGCGCTCGGAAGCCAGACCACCGGCTCGACAGTCCGACCGGCATCGTACTGCGGTGTCTACGGGCTCAAGCCGACACACGGGCTGATCCCGCGCCACGGGATGTTCCAGCTCTCGCGTACGCTCGATCACGTCGGTCTCTTCGCGCGCGGCATCGAGGACATCGCGCTGCTCCTCGAAGAGCTCGCCGGGTACGACGAGCGTGACCCGGACTCGCGACCGCGCGCCCGCGTTCCTTATCGCGCCCTCGCCGCCGAGGAGCCGCCGCTGGCGCCGATGTTCGCGTTCGTGAAGACCTCGCTCTGGGACCGGGTCGACGCCGACGCGCGCGAAGCCTTCGCGGAGCTGGTGGGCCATCTCGGTGATCGCGTCGAGGAGCTCGAGCTCACCACGCCGTCCGACGAGGTGCTCGAGTGGCAGCGCGCCGTCGGGGGCGCCGAGATCGCGATCAACCTGCGCCGCGAGTGGGAGCACGGGCGCGACAAGCTCTCGCGTGCGCTGCGGGAGCGCATCGAGCAGGGCCGCGAGGTTCGCGCGGTCGACTATCTGCGCGCGCTCGGCCGCATCCCCGAGCTCAACGCGAGCCTGACGGAGCTCTTCGAGCAGCGTTATGACGCGATCCTGACGCCCGCCGGGTTCGGCACCGCCCCGAAGGGGCTCGAGTCGACCGGCGATCCGGCCTTCTGCGCGCTGTGGACGCTCTGCGGAATGCCGGCGCTCAACGTTCCGCTGATGCAGGGCGCCAACGGATTACCCCTGGGCGTCCAGCTCGTCGGCGCGCGCCACCGCGACGCTCAGCTCCTGCGCACCGCCCGCTGGCTCGTCACCCGCCTCTCGAACCCCTAAGCGAAATCGAGGCGCGCCACGGGCTGCGCCGGGGCGCGGCCGAATCGAGGCCGACACATGGGCTCCATCATGTTTGACCGGTTCACGGAGACCGCGCGCCGAGTCATCAGAGAGGCGCACGAAGAAGCACAACGATGCCAACACCGCTCTGTGAATGCGGAACATCTCTTCTGGGCGATGCTGCGCCAGCGTGACGGGATTGCGCTCGCGGTGCTCGATCGGCTCGGCCTTCAGCGCAGCGCGCTGATCGAGGACGTGGAGGGTGTGCTGGCTAGGATGGGCACTCGTCGTTATTCTCCCGGGCAGAAAGTCTACTCCATGACCGATGCGCCTTTGCCAACCCCGTGCTCCGCATCAAGCGCGTTCTGCGCGTCATCTTGCAGACGCGCTGGAGCGCGGAGGAGGCCGGCGCACGTGGCAAGCGATCATCTCGTACACCAGGAGGAGGTGGAACCATGAGGACGCAGGGGGCCGCAGGTCTTATGCTAGTGACTATACTCGTCGCCGGTTGCGCGACTCACACGGCACCTGCCCCGGTAGACGGGCGCGTGCCCAGCGCAGACGACGAAATCGGCGGCATTGTGGCGAACCTTTGGTACGTCCCTGGCCGTGCACTCCTATGCGGCTTGGGCGCGATGTCGGCCGGGGTAGTTATGACCTTGACCATGGGGCAGTCCTATGAGGACGCTTCCCAACTCATGCATGGTGGCTGCAGTGGACCGTGGGTAGTTCGTTCGACCGACATCCGGCAGGCGGTCCCGTAGCGTCGCCGCTCAAGTCAATGTCGAGTTTTCAAGCGCGTGCTCGCGTTGCGGGACCGAGATCCGGCGAGCGGGGTAGTCCAGCTAAGTCGCTCGCGACCAGCAGTCTTGCTGTCTCGTCCCAGTACGGTGTTCGAGCGTCGTCACGTCGTCACATTCCAGCCCGTTTGGCGATGCAGCCCTGGACGGGCAACTGGACGGTGTGCGGATGCGCCGTGCAAGAACGGCGATCTTCAACCAGGAGTCGCAGGAACGATGAAGCACTTGATCCTACTCGTTCTCTCGCTCTTCGCGCTGGTCGTGCCGAGCGGGTGCTCAATGGCGCGTCGGCGGCTGGACAACGCTCGGGCGCGGTGGTCAAGGCGATCGGCGTCGTAAAAGGGAACGCCGCTCCCGACGTCCTGGGAGCGGCGACCGTGCATCAGGCCGGCTACCGCAGCAGCAGGGCGACCGCGACCATCGCGGGCGCGGTCCGCGGCTAGCAGGCCGATCGTGAGGAGGCCCAGCCAGAACGCCGGGTTGCTCACTGGCGCACTCGGCGGGTAATGATGCCCTCGGAACACGGTCTGCATGGGAAGGGGTGCCGGGCGTGGGAGGCAGTTCGGGCCCCCAGTAGAAGGCCAACGCGAAATCGAGGCGCGCCACGGCTGCGCCGGGCCGCGTCCAAGCGAGGGGGGCATGGGGGCCATTTCGGGCCCCCAGTAGAAGGCGAACGCGAAATCGAGGCGCGCCACGGCTGCGCCGGGCCGCGTCCAAGCGAGGGGGGCATGGGGGCCATTTCGGGCCCCCAGTGGAAGGCGAACGCGAGATCGAGGCGCGCCACGGCTACGCCGGGCCGCGTCCAAGCGAGGGGGGCATGGGGGCCATTTCGGGCCCCCAGTGGAAGGCGAACGCGAGATCGAGGCGCGCCACGGCTGCGCCGGGCCGCGTCCAAGCGAGGGGGGCATGGGGGCCATTTCGGGCCCCCAGTGGAAGGCGAACGCGAGATCGAGGCGCGCCACGGCTACGCCGGG
>WNGJ01000755.1_pt1 | contig 30435 bp, 30 predicted proteins | sample 5400611 | NCBI WGS metagenome assembly WNGJ01 (sample SAMN13153375, study PRJNA577476) | soil metagenome | isolation source: 40 cm soil or saprolite under Garry oak tree replicate 1 | place: USA:California | collected 2016-06-15
CCCTCCGAAGCGATCATCGAGAACTGGTGGCGCCAGGGAATGACGGGCGGAGCCAAGGCACACTACGACGGCATCGTCGCCTTTTCCCAGACCGATTTCACCGGGGACCTCAAGCAGATCACGGTGCCGGTCCTGGTGATGCACGGCGACGATGACCAGATCGTTCCCTATGCCGACTCCGGACCGCTGTCCGCGCAGCTCGTACGGAACGGGACGCTGAAGATGTACCACGGATTCCCGCACGGCATGCCGACCACCCAGGCCGAGACGATCAACGCCGACCTGCTGGCCTTCCTGCAATCCTGACCATCTCGCGGCTGGGCGCCGACGGCTGCTGGCCGGGCCGCGTTAATCACGCAGGGACCCCGGCAGGCCGAACAGCGGGATCACGCTGGCGTGGAAGCGGGTGATGGCCGAGATCTGGTCGCCCGCGAGGGTGAGCACGATCAGCCCCCGGGCGTGCGCGATCGGACTTGACCCGTCCCGGCGGTAGTAGCCGAACGCGGGCTGGCCACTCGCGCGGGTGGACACGAGCCGCGCCGCCTGACGCCCCCATGTGGGGCGGGTCAGGAAGAACTCGGCGATCGCCGCGCGCCCCTGGTATTCGAGCGGCTCGGGCGGCATGGTCAGCCACGCGTCCTCGGTCAGCAGCCCGACGAGCCGGTCGACGTCGGAGTTCACGAGCGCGTCCGCGAAGTGCCCGGCGAGCGCGCGCTCGCGCGGCGAGCGCGGCAGCGGCGCCCGGTCTCGATCGCGTCCGGGAAGCTGGCCGTCCAGGGTCGCCCGCGCCCGCCGCAGGGCGCTGTTCACCGAGACCTCGCTGCTGTCGAGCATGTCGGCTGCCTCGGCCGCGCGGAACCCGAGCACGTCGCGCAGCACGAGCACAGCGCGCTGGCCCGGCGGCAGCCGCTGCAGTCCGGCCACGAACGCCAGCGCCAGCGACTCCTTGCTCTCGTAGCGGGCTTCTGGCCCGGGGGAGGCGTCGGGCAGGTCCTCGATGAAGGTGTCCGGGTACGGCTCGAACCAGGTGGGTTCGGTCCGGCGGGTGGGCTCGGGCACCTCGAACGGAGGCTGCCGGACCAGCAGTTGCGGGCGGCGGCCGGTATCACGTAGCGCGTTCAGGCACCTATTGGTGGCGATGCGGTACAGCCAGGCCCGCACCGATGACCGCTCCTGGAATTCCCCGAGCCCGCGCCAGGCGGCCAGCAAAGTCTCCTGGAGCATGTCCTCCGCGTCCTGCACCGAACCGAGGATCCGGTAGCAGTGCACCTGCAGCTCGCGCCGGTATGGGTCGGTCAGCTCGCGGAACGCTAGCTCGTCCCCGGCCCGGGCGCGGGGCAGGGCGGTTTCGGTCACCACGTCATCCTCGCATGCCTCGTCTTTCTCGCCTTCAAGTAAGGACACCGCCCGGACCCGAAAGTCGCCGGCGAGTTCCTGACCGGGCCCGGGTCTCAATCAGCAGACACCAACCGATAACGGCAAAGGAGAGCACGTGGCTATCAGGTTCAGGCAGACCGCCGCGGGTTCGGCGCCGAGATGGGCGCTCGGGCTCGCCTCGGCGGGTTCGTTCATGGTCGTGCTCGACCTGATGGTCGTAGCGACGGCGCTGAGCTCGATCCGGCGCGATCTCGGAGCATCGATCGACCAGCTCGAATGGACGGTCAACGCCTACACGCTGACGTTCGCCGTGCTGCTGATGACCGCGGCCGCCCTGGGCGACCGCTTCGGGCGGCGGCGGCTGTTCGCCGCCGGTCTTGGCCTGTTCGCGGCGGCTTCGGCGGCGTGCGCGCTCGCGCCCGGCATCGGCTGGCTGATCGCGGCGCGCGCCGTGCAGGGCGCGGGCGCGGCCCTGGTCATGCCGCTCGCCCTAGCCCTGCTGAACGCGGCCTTCCCGCCCGAGCGCCGAGGCTGGGCCCTGGGCGTCTTCGGCGGGGTGACCGGCCTGGCCGCGCTGGTCGGCCCGGTGCTGGGCGGTGCGATCACCCAGGGCATCTCCTGGCCGTGGATCTTCTGGCTCAACGTCCCGGTCGGCCTGCTCGCGATCCTGCTGGTGCTCGCCCGCGTCGAGGAGAGCTACGGCCCGCGCGCCGGGCTTGACCTGCCCGGGCTGGCCCTCGGCACCGGCGCCGCGCTGGGGCTCGTCTGGGGGCTGGTGCGGGCCAGCACACTCGGCTGGGGCAACCTCGGGGTCATCGCGGCGCTCCTGGGGGGCGCCCTGCTGCTGGCGGCGTTCATCGCCTGGGAGCGCCGCGCCCCCGCGCCGATGCTTCCGATGCGCCTGTTCGGCTCGCGGGCCTTCTCGGCCGGCAACGCCGTGAGCTTCTTCCTCAACGCGTCGCTGACCGGAGCGGTGTTCTTCATGGCCCAGTTCCAGCAGACCGGGCTCGGCCAGGGGCCGCTAGGCGCCGGGCTGCGGCTGCTCCCGTGGGGGATCCTCCCGTTCCTCGTCGCGCCCAGGGCCGGAGCGCTGGCCGACCGGATAGGCGAGCGGCCACTGATCGTGGCCGGCCTGCTGCTGCAGACGGCGGCCATGAGCTGGATCGCGGCCATTGCCCGGCCCGGCCTCGCGTACGTGACGATGGCCGCGCCGATGGTCATCTCCGGCTTCGGACTCGCGCTCGCGATTCCCGCGATGACCAAGGCCGTCGTCGGCTCGGTCGCGCCGGGCGACATCGGCAAGGCGTCCGGTGCCTTCAGCGCACTGCGCCAGCTCGGCGGCGCGTTCGGGGTCGCGGCCCTGGTCGCGGTGTTCAGCTCGGCCGGCAGCTACGCGTCCGCCCGGGCCTTCAGCGCCGGGTTCGTGCCCGCGATCGGCATCGCCGCCGGCCTGTCCCTGGCGGGCGTGGTCGCCGGCCTGGCCCTGCCCCGGCGGCGCCCGGATGCGGCCGGCGTCCCGCCGGTCAGCGCCCAGGCGCGCCCAGTCCCGGCACCCGCGAGGGTCGGGAGCTGACCGAAGCAGGTGATGCGCCGGGCGAGATCGTCGCCCGGCGCATCACCTAACGGACACGCGGTACCGTGCGCGCCCCGGCGGGTAAGCCAGATGCTCCTCGGCGCCGCGCCCGCCCGGGCGTTAGTCGCGGCTGGGCGGTGGCAGCAACTCGGTCTTGTACCGCGGGGCGAGCGTCCTGGACTTCGCGATGAAGGCGGCCTGCGCCTCGGCGTCCAGCGGCGGCGGCGGCTCGGTCCGGGTGGCGACAGGCTGGCCGACCAGGGTGAAGAACTCTTCCTGCCCGGCCGGCGCGCACAGGCACAGCAGCCGCGCGGGTGCCTCTCCGGCGTTGGTGAACGCATGTGGCGCGTTGGCCGGCACGTTGATGGTCTGGCCGGCCCGGGCGACGATGGTCTCGCCGCGGAACGTGACCTGAACCTCTCCGTCCAGGACGGTGAACATCTCCTCGAAGTCGTGCCGGTGCGGTGGCGGCCCTCCGCCCGGGGGGACGTGCATGTCGATGAGGGTGTACCGGCCGGCGGTGTCCTGGCCGGTGACGAGGATGGTGTAGGTGTCTCCGACGAGCCCGATGTGCGGCAGGCCCCGATCTTCGTCTGGACGCGCGATGGTGAGCCGGCGTGACGGATCGTCGGGCGGGATCGGAGCAGGCTGATCGGGCATGTTGCCTCCTTACGGCCCTTGAACCCGATGAAAATCCGGAGGAATTCGTCCGCTTTAGTGTAACGCACGGGCCGGCCGCGAGAGCGAGAGGTTCAATGAGCACATGGCCGCCATTCGCCGTTCACGAGAACCGCGCAGCGACGCGGCTCGTAACCGTGAGGCCCTTGTCCGGGCTGCGACCGGGGCAGTGCACCGGGAGGGCCCGCGGGTGCCCATGGCCACCATCGCGGCCGACGCGGGAGTCGGCATCGGGACTCTCTACCGGCATTTCCCCAGCCGGGAGGACCTGCTGGACTACCTCACCCACATCTCGTTCGAGCAAGTGCTGGCCAACGTCCAGGCCGCTGAACGCAGCGCCACGACGGCGGCTGAAGCGCTGCGGCGATTCATCGAGGCGGCGATCAGCCAGCGCAACGAGCTCGTCCTGCCATTGCACGGCGGACCGCCGTTGAGGTCGCCGAAGACCCGTGCCGTTCGGGATCAGATCCACCGGATCCTGCGGCAGGTTATTGACCGCGGGCGGGCGGACGGCACCATCAGGCAGGACGTGACCCCGCGCGACATCGTCATCTTCGGTGCGATGCTCGCCCAGCCGCGAGGGCCGGATCCAGGCTGGGATATGACGTGCCGCCGGCTACTCGCCACCTACCTGGCAGGGCTGGGCACCGCTACCCCCGTGCCGGATCCCTGAACGGGAGTCCTCCTCGGGCCCGCGTTCATTTATCGAGGCATGCGAGGCAATCACCGGCCCCGGCCGCCGATGTCATCATCCCTAAATACGCACCAGAGCAACGTTTCCGAGGGCCGAGTGCATCAAAAAGCCAATGCGTACGGACCGTTAAGTTTCTCCATCAGCGCGAGCGCTGGCCAGTGAGCAGGGACACCGAGGTGACCTCAGCGATTTCATTTAATGTAGGCGTGATCGAAATGGGCCAGGACGAGCAGGGCACGGGTGATGCCGCCGGTCTTACCGGGAGTGTGGCGTGCTCGCCAGTTGCGGACCCGCTACCTCCGCAGGGCCAAGACGATAACAACGATGATCACTGGTGAAACACCGGCCCGTGCGCCTCGGTCGCCGAATACAGCTCCACCGGAACCGACACCAGCCCGAACGTCAGCACCCCGGACCAGATCGCGCGCGCCATCTCGCTCCTTCGGTTACTTCTCGCCGAGCTTCCTGGCGAGCTCGTCGCGTCCCATCTTGGAGCGCCCCGGCAGGTCGCGCTGCTTGGCGATCTCGTAGAGTTCCGCCCTGGTCTTCGGGGCGTCGCCACCAGTCCGCTTTCGCCGGGCCACGGCGGCACCCTGCTGACCCAGCGCGGTCCGCGTCCGCTTCGGCATGTGCGCGATCGTCTGCTTTGACGCGGCGGCCTTCTGGGCCTTGCTGACGTTCTGCCGTGCCGCCTTCGTTTGCTTAGCTGTCGCCATCGTCGCCTCCCGAGCTATGAAGCCTGCCTGGTCATTTCCGGTTACTGCCAGGAAGGCCAGCTCTCAAACCCGGAGCACGGTCAGGAATGCGCGGGATTGGGGTGACGGGCCGTAGCCGCGTCCGCGAGCTGATCAGACCGGGAGCGCCTGATCCCGCAGCCGGATGATAGCGACGGTCATGACGGCTGGGCTGTCGTGCTCACGGTCGTGGCCGTTCTTTGATCCCCGCCGCGAGCAGGTCAACTACTTCAGCGATGCGGGCCGCTCGCAGGTCGGGCCGGCGGGTCGTGGCATCGATCCAGCGGAGGTAAGCCCGGCGGTAGAACTGCGCCAGCGTGTCGAAGAACGCTGCGGCGGCCGGGTTGGCCTCGAGCGCGGCGGAGATGTCATCGGCCAGGTCGCCACGTTGCGGGCCTTCCGGTGCCAGCTCAACCGTCACCTCATCGCCGACCGCGAGGTCCGCATCGCGCATCCACATCGGGGTCACGGTCAATGCCCATCCGCTGCCGCCCGGCGCAATCCTGCCGCGGACCCGCCTGCCGTTGATCCTGCCGCCGACAGGATGCTCGGCCTTGGCACCCCACCTTTCGTCTGGGTCAAACGGGACCGCGATAACCGCGCGGCCACCAGGACCAGCAGCGACATGGGCATCGAACCGCTGAACGCGCATGGCACTCATCGTGGCACGGCCGCGCGCGGTCCGGGAGCCGGGTCCGGGGCGATCGCTACCACAGGATCGTGAGATGGACGGGTCGCCTGGGCCGCACGTACCGTCGGAGCCATGGCCGCTCCGACCGTCGCCCCGCTTTCCGCCGCCGACGCCTTCTGGGCCGACGCCGACCGGCACCTTATCCGCTACGCTGGCGCCGGCGCGTTTACCCGCGAGATCATCGACCACGCCGCCGGGAGCTTCCTGTTCACCGAGGACGGCCGAAAGATCCTCGACTTCACCTCCGGCCAGATGAGCGCGATCCTGGGCCACTCGCATCCGGAGATCGTCGCCACCGTCACGCGGCAGGCGGCCAAGCTCGACCACCTGTTCAGCGGCATGCTCAGCCGCCCCGTCGTCGACCTGGCCCGCCGCCTGGCCGAAACACTGCCAGAACCGCTGGAGAAGGCGCTGCTGCTGACCACCGGCGCCGAGTCGAACGAAGCGGCCCTCCGGATGGCAAAGCTCGTCACCGGTAAATACGAGATCGTCTCGTTCGCCCGCTCCTGGCACGGCATGACACAAGCAGCCGTGGGCGCCACCTACAGCGCCGGCCGGAAGGGTTACGGCCCGGCCGCGCCTGGCAACTTCGCCATCCCCGCACCCAACCGGTACCGGCCTGACTTCACCACCGCCGACGGCGAGCTCGACTGGCAGCGTCAGCTGGACTTCGGTTTCGACCTGATCGACGCGCAGTCGGTCGGCAGCCTGGCCGCCTGCATCGTCGAGCCGATCCTCAGCTCCGGCGGCATTATCGAGCCGCCGCCCGGCTACTTTCGGGCGTTGCGGGACAAGTGCCGGGAACGCGGAATGCTGCTGATCCTCGACGAGGCCCAGACCGGGCTGTGCCGCACCGGCACCTGGTACGCCTTCGAGCGCGACGGCGTCGTCCCGGACATCCTCACCCTGTCCAAGACACTCGGCGCCGGCCTTCCGCTGGCCGCCGTGCTGACCAGCGCCGAACTCGAAAAGGCGGCGCACGACCGGGGATTCCTGTTCTTCACCACGCACGTCGCGGACCCGCTGCCGGCCGCTGTCGGCACCACCGTCCTGGACGTGCTGCACCGCGACCGGCTCGACGAGCGCGCCCTCCACCTTGGCGGCATCCTGCGGAATGGCCTCGAACAGATCGCGCACCGGCACGAGATCGTGGGAGACATCCGGGGACGCGGCTTGCTAATCGGCCTCGAACTGGTCGTCGACCGCCAGGCCGAACGCAGCTCCGACGAGCTGGGCGCACTCATCACCAGACGCTGTCTCGAACTGGGCCTGCACATGAACATCGTGCAACTGCCCGGCATGGGCGGCGTTTTCCGGATCGCCCCGCCATTGACCGCCACCGAGGACGAACTTTCGCTCGGCCTGGCGATCCTCGACCAGGCGATCGGCGACGCCACCGGACGGCTCTGATGCCCGTCCATGGGCAGTACTGCTCGGCAGTCACCGGACGATTGGGCTCTCGTGGGGGAACGCCCCGGGAAGCTTCGTTCGTTCCGGCCAGGAGCGGAGGAGGGCACAGCCATTAGCGCGTTGCTGGACCGGGCGGTGGAGACCGACGCGTTGGAGGGCGTGCTGGCGGCGGTCCGGGACGGGCTGAGCGGGGTGCTAGTGCTACGGGGTGAGGCGGGCGTCGGCAAGACGGCGCTGCTGGACTGGGCGGCCGGACAGGCCGGCGACATGCAGGTAGCCCGGGTAGCCGGTGCAGAGGCTGAGATGGACATGGGTTTCGCCGGCCTGCATCAGTTGCTTGTCCCGTTCCTGGGCGGTCTCGAGGGGCTTCCCGCGCCGCAGCGGCAGGCCCTCGGGTCGGCGTTCGGGCTGGTGGCCGGCCCGCCGCCGGACCGGTTCCTGGTCGGTCTTGCGGCTCTGACGATGCTGACTGACGCGGCGGCCGTGCGGCCGGTGCTGTGCCTGATCGATGACGCGCAGTGGCTGAACCGAGTGTCGATCGAGGTGCTCGGGTTCGTCGCCCGGCGCCTGTACGCGGACGGGGTGGGCATGGTGTTCGCCGCCCGGGAGATGGAGGAGCAGGCGTTGGTGCTGGCGGGACTGCCGGAGCTGACGGTCGGCGGGCTGGGAGAAGAGGCAGCGCACGAGCTGCTGGCGACGTCGGCGGGCGCGCAGGTGGATCGGCAGGTGAGTTGGCGCATAGCGGCCGACACGGCGGGGAATCCGCTGGCGCTGGTCGAGCTGGCCGCGGAGCTGACCACCGCCGAGTTGTCGGGTGCGGAGCCGCTGGATTGGCCGCTGCGATTCGGGGGCCGTTTGGAGGAGCTGTATGAGTCCCGGGTGCGGGCCCTGCCCGGCAGCACACAGACGCTCTTGCTGCTGGCGGCGGCCGACCCGACCGGAGAGCCCGCGCTGATCTGGAACGCGGCCCGGAACCTGGGGGTCGATCCTGAGGCGGGCGAGGCTGCGGGAGTGGAGCGGCTGGTGTCCTGGGAGCCGCGGGTGCGGTTCCGCCATCCGCTGATCCGGTCGGCGGCGTACTACGCTGCCCTGGCCGCGGCGCGGCGCGGCGCGCACCAGGCGCTGGCCGCGGTTACCGATCCGGAGGTTGATCCGGACCGGCGGGCCTGGCACCTGGCCGAGGCTGCGGCTGGCCCGGACGAGCAGGTGGCCGCGGAGCTGGAGCGGTCGGCGGACCGGGCGCGTAGCCGTGGCGGCTAGGGCAGCGGCGCCGCCTTCCTGGAGCGGGCGGCGGCGCTGACCCCTGACGAGGATCACCGGGCCCGGCGGATGCTGGCGGCCGCCGAGAGCCGGCTGGCGGCCGGGGAGGCGCCGGCGGCGCGGGCATTGCTGGGCCTGGTGGCCCCGCGCCCGGCGGATGTGCTGACCTGGGCGAGGGCCAGGCGGCTGGAGGGCCTGAGTTTGTACGCGGCCGGGCAGATGCCCGAGGCTACGTCGGTGCTGCTCGACGCGGCACGGATGCTCCAGCCGTCCGAGACTCGCCTGGCCCGCGACACCCTGCTGGGCGCGTTCACGGCGGCACAGTTCTCAGGCCAGCCCGGGGCCGGGATGGCCGAGTTCCTGCGGACGGTCCAGTTGGTGCCGAAGGTGGCGGACTCCCGGGCGACCGTGGTTGACCTGCTGCTGGACGGCTTCGCGGCCGTAGGCGAGCGCCGCTACCAGGCTGGCGCCGCGCTGCTTCGCCGGGCCATCGAGCCGCTGGCCACCGGCCAGCCGATCCCCGACGACGCCTTGCCGCACATCATGGCCGTGGTCCAAGCCGCTGGCCTGCTATACGACGACTTGGCCCGGTACCAGATGGAGAAGCGGTGGGTGGCGGAGCTGCGCGACCGGGGCGCGATTGCGGCCCTGGTTACAGCGCTCGGCACCCAGCTGAGCGTCCAGGTACAAGAGGGCCGCTTCGCGGACGCCGAGGCCACGCTGGCGGAGGGGCGGGCGCTGTCTGAGGCGACGGGTTACCGGGCAATCCTTGGCCCCTTCGCCTGGCAGGAGCTGTGGGCTCTGGCCCGGCAGGGACGGGAAGCAGATGCCCGCCCGCTCGCCGCCCGGCTGCTGCGCGAGTTCGCCGGACGAGATAGGTACGAGGTCTTGAGAGTGCAGGGTGCGCTGGCCATGCTCGAGCTGGGCCTGGGCAACTATGCCGCCGCGCTGCGCCATACGCTGGAGGCTCTCCCGCGGCAGAACGTACTGGCATTTGCTCCATTCGCAGATGTGGTCGAGGCCGGAACCAGGTGCGGGGAGCGCGAGACCGCGACTGCTGCCTTGGAGGCCTTCACGCCCTGGGCGCTGGCGAGCGAGACCGATCTGGCCCTGGGTCTGCTGGCTCGCAGCCGGGGGCTGCTTGCCGATGACGACCATGCTGAGGCGGAGTACCGGCTGGCCATCGACCACCTGCAGCGCTGCAGGCTCGTCCCGGAGCTGGCCCGGGCGCACCAGGTGTACGGGGAGTGGCTGCGCCGTCAGCGCCGCCGCCGCGACGCCCGCGACCAGCTCCGCTACGCCTTCGAGATGTTCGACGAGATGGGCATGACGGCTTTCGCGGGCCGGGCCCGGGCCGAGCTGCGCGCTACCGGCGAGCGGGCCCGCCCGCGCAGCCTGGGGACCCCGGAGGTGCTCACGGCGCAGGAGGCGCAGATCGCCCGGCTGGCCGCCGAGCGCCTATCCAACCGGGAGATCGCCGGCCAGTTGTTCATCAGCGACCGCACCGTCGAGTACCACCTACACAAGGTCTTCCGCAAGCTCGGCGTCACCAGCCGGATACAGCTCGCCCGGACATTCTCGGATCACAAACAGACACCCGCATGGCGGGACTGACGATCGGCTCGCCCTGCCCGGGGACACCCGCGGTCCCTCGCTACGGTGAGTACTCGACATCGATGCGATCATCGACATCGGTCACGCCAGCCGCGGACCAGGCGGCGGCCACTGCATGATGGTGTGCGGCCGAGGAGCTGACTGTGCCGGACAGGATCACCAGCCCGCCGTAGAAGGTCTCGACCGAGAGCCCGTCCGCGTCCAGCACGGCATCGCGCCGAAACGCGCAGCTGATGGCGTCCGCTGCGGCACGCGCATCGGGAGCCTGGGCCAAGGCGATGACGTTGTCGATGCCAATCACGCCGGGCACGCTCGCGGTGCGGGACTCGGCCGCCTCGCGTTGGTAGTGCCACTGCACCGTGCCGGTCAAGGTGACGAGGCCGTTTCGGGCCCGCGCATCGACGGTCATCGGCACCGAGGCCTCCAGCATCAGCGTTTCCAGTACGTCGCCGCACAGGTCCTCGTCGTCGCGCCGGTCCCGGTCCGGGATCTGCACCCTCAGCTCATTGACGACCCGGGTGACGCCGCGGACGCGGGCGGCGGTGCCACCCGCCGCTCGCTTGTGCCTGAGGCTGGCCACGGTCCCGCGCAGCGTGACCATGCCGCTGGCGGCCGATACCGCGATCGCTGCGCTGTCCACCTGCGGATCCCAGCACAGCTCGGCGGCGACGTCGCGCCGCAGGTCATTGTCCGTCATGTTTGCCTCGCTTCCCCCTCCGACACCAGCCTCGCCGTGACCAATGGCCTTGCCGGGGCTCCTCATGCCGCCGCCCGTCTCGTAACTGCATCATGGCCGCCGGGCACGCTGGCCTGGGGCCAGACAGCTAGCTGGCGTGCCCAGCGCATGCGCGTCGCGGCAGCGTCGGGGTGGTCGCCGAACTCCTGGGCCATCTGGGCGGCGCAGCCGCGCACGCCGAGTCGCCGGATGGCGCGGTTGATTGCCTGGGCCACCGTTTCGGCGGTCGGCGCGTCCGATGGCTGCAGCCCGGAGGCGAACAGCGCAAGGCACTGAGCGTCGTTTATGTTCAGCCTGGTCACGGCGAGCTGTGTAGTGGCGGGCATCTCGCACCATCCCTTTTCGTGCTTCCTTGCGTTCACAGTCCGCCACCCCGGCGTCGGTCGCATCCGTGTATGTCCCTAGCAGACGTCCCGATGCCGGCCTCACGGCTGGTGATGAGGGATCGGATCGACGTTTGCTCAGCTTCGGGGCCGCGGAGCACCACCTGCGCAGGGTGTTCGCCAAGACCGGCATCAGCTCCGGCGCCGCCTGGCGTGATCGGACGGCGCGCCGCCTGAGGGCATCGCTGGGGACGGCGAGTTCTGACTGGGGATCCGCGCTAGGGACTTCGACAGATGCGAGCGCCCCTGGGCGGGAGGGACGCTGGGATCAATCGTCAACGGAGCCAAAGGGAAACAGGATGAAGATCGTCGTAATTGGTGGAACCGGCCTGATCGGGTCGAAACTCGTCAAGAAGCTGCGTGCGGACGGCCACGACCCGCTGGCGGCATCGCCGGACACGGGCGTGGACATCATCACCGGCAACGGACTGGCCGAAGCGCTCGCGGGCGCCCAGGTCGTGGTCGACGTGTCCAACGCACCCAACTGGGGTGACGCGGCGGTGATGGACTTCTTCCAGACCTCAGCGCGCAACATCCTCGCCGCGGAGACCGCCGCCGGGATAGGCCACCACGTGGCGCTGTCGGTCGTCGGCACTGACCGGCTGCAAGGCAGCGGTTACTTCCGCGCCAAGCTCGGCCAGGAGGAAGCAATCAAGGCTGCGGCCGTCCCGAGCACGATCCTGCGCGCGACGCAGTTCTTCGAGTTCGTCGGTCGCATCGCCGATTCCAGCACCCACGACGGGACGGTTTCGCTGCCGCCCCTGCTCTTCCAGCCCGAAGCGGCCGATGACGTTGCCGCCGCCCTGGCCGATATCGCCGAGGCCGCGCCGGTCAACGGCACCGTCGAGCTGGCCGGCCCCGAACGGTTCCTGCTGGACGAACTCGTCCGGCACTTCCTGAGCGCAACCAACGATCCGCGGCAGGTCGTGACCGATGTCCACGCGCCCTACTACGGCATCGAAGTCACGGATGAGCGCGCCCTCGTCCCCGGCGACAACCCCCGCCTAGGCGCGACCCGCTTCGCGGACTGGCTCAGCCGGTCCACCACCAAGCCGACGACCCCCCAGCCGCACCAGCCCGAAGGAGCCTCCGCATGAAACCCGCAATCGTTCTCGTCCACGGCGCGTTCGCCGAGTCGGCGAGCTGGAACAGCGTCATCGACTCACTGGCCGGCGCCGGGCATCGCGTGATCGCCGCGGCCAACCCGCTGCGGAGCCCGGCCGCCGACGCGGCCGCGGTCGGCGACCTCCTCCGCACGATCGATGGGCCGGTCGTGCTCGTCGCCCACTCCTACGGCGGGATGGTGATCTCCAACGTCCCGGCCGACGCCGCCGAGATCACCGGGCTCGTCTATGTATGCGCCTTCGCGCCCGAGCCCGGCGATACCTGCAACGCACTGGCCGCGAAGTTCCCCGGCAGCACGCTCGCCGAGACGCTGCGGCCGGTTCCGCGCAGCGACGGGACGACCGACCTGTACATCGTCACCGAGCGGTTCCACGCCCAGTTCTGCGCCGACGTGCCGGCCCCGGAGGCGGCGCGGATGGCCGCCACGCAGCGGCCGCCGACCCTGGAGGCGCTCACCGAACCATCCGGCAACCGGCCGCTGTGGCGCGAGCTGCCGTCATGGTTCCTGATCGGCGAGCAGGACCACACCATCCCCGCGGCCCTCCAGCGCTTCATGGCCGAGCGCGCCGGCGCGCGCCGCGTGCTGGAGATTCCCGGCGCGTCGCACGCGGCCGGCGTCTCGCACCCCGAGGAGACAGCCGAGCTGATCCTCCAGGCCGCGGCCGTGCCCGCGACCGCCTGACACACCCGCAGGACATACACCCACGTCACGCCTGGAGAAACAGATGAGCACCCCAACCGGCGACAACGCCTTCCTGTACGAGCTCGAACTCAACGTCAAGACAGAGCTGAGCCTGGCCCAGACCAGCCAGCCAGAAGCTGACGCCGACGACGCACCGACCATCGAGTCGCTGTTCGAGGAGGAGGAAGACCAGCGCTACGAACTCGGCCTCCGCTCCCTTCTCGGCGCCATCGAGGCGGTAGAAGACGTCTCCCGCCCCGGCGACGATCCGCAAGCGGCCGTCCGCGATTGCTACACGCCGACTCGGTCAGCTACCTGAGCCTGGAACCGGACTGGGAGCCGTGGCACACCCATTCGGACCGACCGACCTCAATGAGGACAGAAATGATGAACAGCACATCCCTTCTCGCAGCGCCATCCTGGTGCCCACTTGAGGACGTCCACAGCACGACCGTCACTGCCGGGTGGGAAACGGCCGGCTCCGGGTACGCGGACAGTCCGGTGCGATCCCATGACGGGGCTCTCGACAACGTCCCCGTCCGCCGTCCCGGCACGATGGCCATCACCAGGCAAAGCGCGTTGGACATCATGGTCCGCGCTGCTCTTTCTCAGGCGGATCGGTGTCGGATCCACACCCTGCCGTACCCCGTCGAGTACCAAGTCTTCTGGCAGGTGCTCGGCGACATGGGAGTGACCCAGGAAGGCCTGATGGATCGCATGGGCGCCAGCCCGTGAGCGCGACCGTGGTGCCCGGGCAATAGCCGACCTCACCCAGGAGAGAAAACACTCATGTCACTCAGTCGGACGGCGCGGCGCATCAGCCTGCCCGCGCTCCTGGCGGTCGTTCTGGCCGCCGCCCTGCTAGCGATCGCCCCTGGCCGCGCCACCCCGGCTGGAGCCTCGGTCGGCGCCGCGACGGCAGGTGCCGGGCACTCGGCCAAGCCCGTGATCGTGCTTGAGCACGGCGCCTGGGCGGATGCCTCGAGCTGGAGCAGCGTCATCAGCCGGCTGCAGCGCAGCAGCTTCACCGTGTACGCACCGCCCAACCCGCTGCGCGGCCTGCCGCAGGACTCCGCCTACCTGCACCAGTTCCTGACCCAGAACGCGGCACTCCACGGGCAGCCGATCGTTCTGGTCGGGCACTCCTACGGCGGGGCGGTCATCACCAACGCCGCGGTCGGTGCCCCTGGGGTCAGGGCCCTGGTGTACGTGGACGCCTTCATTCCCGATCAGGGCGAGACCATCGGCGCCCTCGCCGAGGCGAAGCCCGGATCCTGCCTGGGCAACCCCGCCGAGGACTTCAACCCTGTGCCCTACCCCGGCGCACCGTCCGGTGACGTCGACCTCTACATCAAGCCGAACCTGGTCCCCGGATGCTTTGCCACCGGCCTGCCCGCCAGCCAGGCCGCGGTCATCGCGGCCACCCAGCGGCCGCTCGCGGCCAGCGCGTTCACCGAGCCGTCCGGGCCCCCGGCCTGGAAGACCATCCCGTCCTGGGCCGTGATCGGGACGGCGGACCTGGTCATCCCGCCCGCGGAGCTGACGTTCATGGCCAAGCGCGCGGGCGCCCACATCACCGACGTCAACGCCGGGCACCTGTCCCTCATCTCCAAGCCGTCGGTCGTGACCCGCATCATCCTCGAGGCCGCCCGGGCCACTGGATGACCCTGCGGTACGCACGATCCATTTCGGCACCCTGGGTAACTGTCGTTAGGCGGTCGATCCCGCGGTGACATGCTCGGGCGCTTGGCGCGAACCGGCAGCTGTCGCGGACGAAAAGTCCATGACTAGTGCCGGGTGTCAGACGACTGGCCACGTCAACGGTAAGTTGCCGTCATGACGTCTAAGACCGGTGAAGATCCCGGCTCCGCGCCGCAGGCACTCCCGCTCGATGAAGTCGACCGGGCCATCGTGGCGGTACTACGCGAGGACGGGCGCATTTCCATGCGGGCGCTGGCGGCTCGTCTGCACATCTCCCGGGCCGGCGCCTATCTGCGCGTCCAGCGGCTCGAAGAGGCTGGGGTGATTACCGGCTACTCCGCCCAGGTGGACCCGCAGCGGTACGGGTACGGCCTGTCCGCGTACGTACACCTGAAGATCGCTCAGCCCGCATGGAAGCCGCTGCGGACCAGGCTCATGACGATCCCGGAGGTGGAGCACGCGGCGCTGGTGTCCGGGGACGCCGACATCGTGCTGCTCGTCAGGGCCCGCGACATCACGGCGCTGCGGGAACTGGTGCTGAATAGCTTTCAGAGCATGCCTGAGGTGCTGTCGACGCAGACCGTGCTGATCTTCGATGAGCTCGGGCGCGGCCCCGCCGCGTCGCGGCCTACAGGTGCCGCAGGGCATTCGCCGGGGACTCAACGCAGTCGGCGATGAAGCGCAGGAAGCCCCCGGCCGTCCCGCCGTCGCAGACCCGGTGGTCGAACGCGAGCGTGAGCTCGGTCAGCTGGCGGGGCACGACCTGGCCGTCGATGACCCAGGGACGCTGGATGATCCGGCCGATGCCCAGGATCGCCGCTTCAGGGTGATTGATGATGGCGGCCGAGCCATCCACGCCGAACACACCGTAGTTGTTGACCGTGAACGTGCCGCCCGTCAGTTCGGCGGGACCGAGAGTACCTTCCCGGGCGCGCCGGGTCCGTTCGGCGATGGCCGCAGAAAGCTGCTCAAGGGTGTGCACCTGGGCATCGCGCACGACGGGCACCATGAGACCGCGATCGGTCTGGGCGGCGAAGCCCAGGTGCACGGACGGGCTCATCACGATCTCGTCGCCCTCGATCCTGGCGTTGAGTTCCGGATGGCGGCGCAACGCGAGAATCGTGAACCGGGACAGTAGCGCCAGGAGGCTGATCTTCGGCGCCGACCCATCAGCGTTGAGCGCCGCTCGGAGCCTGAGCATCTCGGTGGCGTCCACGTCCACCCAGACGGTCGCCTCCGGGATCTCCCGCCGCGACCGGCTGAGCTTGTCCGCGACGGACTTGCGCAGGCCTCGTATCGGAATCCGGATGACCCCGGCAGCTGATGGGACGGCCGGTGCGGGCTCCGGGACAGCAGCCGACTCGGCCTGGCGGGCATTGATCGCCGCGTCGACGTCCTGGCGGGTGATGAGCCCGCCACGGCCAGAACCGCGGATGGTCGTAAGGTCAACGCTGGCGCTGCGGGCGAGCTGCCTGATCAGCGGCGAGGCAACGGGCAACCGGCCGTTGCGCGGCGGAACGCTGCGGTCGCCCGTCGTAGCGGTAGCGGCCGCGGGGGAGCCGGGTGCCGGGATTGCTGCCGATGACCGCGTGGCCCGGTGGCGGCGACGGCGCCCGCTGGAGGTGCCGTAGCCGATGAGGACGTTCCCGCTCTCGTCGGCCTGATCCGGGCCGGCCGGGGACGTGACGACGCCCGGCTCGGCGAACCGATCGGCGGTATCCACGGTGACCAGGGGCTCTCCGACGGCCACCACGTCGCCGGGCTGGCCGTGCAGCGCGGTGACCCGCCCGGCGAACGGCACGGGGACGTCTACCACCGCTTTGGCCGTCTCGACCTCGACGATGCTCTGGTCGACGGTGACGGTGTCTCCGGTCTGCACGTGCCAGGTCACGATTTCGGCCTCGGTCAGGCCCTCGCCCAGATCCGGCAGGAGGAACGCAGGCATCTAGCCGCCTGCCTTCACGGCCGGGCGGGTCTCCTGCCACTGCAGGCGGTCGACCGCGTCGAGGATGCGGTCGACGCTGGGCAGGTGATATTCCTCCAGGTGCGGCGGGGGATAGGGGATGTCGAACCCGGCGACCCGCAGGACCGGGGCCTCGAGGTAGTGGAAACACTGCTCGGACAGACGCGCGGCCACCTCGGCGCCGTATCCGCAGAACCGGCTCGCTTCATGCACGACGATGGCACGGCCGGTATGCCGCACCGATGCGGTCACCGTCTCGTCGTCGAACGGGGACAGGCTCCGCAGGTCGATGACCTCGACGCTACGGCCCTCTTCCGCGGCGGCGTCGGCCGCTTCCAGCGCGGTGCCCAGGGTCCCGCCGTACGCGATCAGGGTCACGTCGGAGCCCGGCCGTCGCACGATGGCCCGGTCCAGGGTGGTGCCGGCGTGGTCAAGGATCGTGGCCTGCTTCGACCAGTAGCGGCGCTTGGGCTCGAGGAAGATAACGGGGTCTGGGCATTCGATCGCCCGCCGGAGCAGCGCATACGCGTCCCCGGGTGTGGCCGGGGTGACGACTCGCAGGCCGGCGGTATGCGCGTAGTAGGCCTCGGAGGAGTCGCAGTGGTGCTCCACGCCTCCGATGCCGCCGCCGTAGGGAATCCGGATCACGACGGGCAGCGCGACGCGGCCCCTGGTCCGGTTGCGCAGCTTCGCCAGATGGCTGGTGATCTGTTCGAAGGCTGGATAGGCGAACGCGTCGAACTGCATCTCCACGACGGGGCGCAGGCCGTTCATCGCCATGCCGATGGCAGTGCCGACGATGCCTGACTCGGCGAGGGGGGTGTCGAAGACCCGCGCGTCCCCGAACCTGGCCGCCAGCCCGTCGGTTATCCGGAAAACGCCACCCAGCGGTCCGACGTCCTCGCCGAAGACGAGGACGGTCTCGTCCTCGCTCAGCGCATCGGCCAGCGCCCGGTTCAGGGCCTCGGCCATCGTCACCTCGGGCGTCATTACCGGCGGCCGGGGGCTGCGTTCGGCGATCGCGGTCATCGCGCTACCTCCGGATCGTCCGCTGCTGCCGCGAGTTCGGCGGAAAGCTCCTGCTGCTGCCGGCGCAGATCCGGGGTCTGCTCGGCGTAGACGTGCCGGAAGAGGTCGGCAGGATCATGCGCGCCGTCGGTGTCCGCCCGCTGCCGCAGCGCCGCCGCCTCGGCCTCGGCCTCGGCTTCGACGGCGGCGACAGCGGGCTCGTCGAGCAGGCCACGGGCGATGAGATGCTGCCTGATCCGCGCCAGCGGGTCGCGGGCGAGCCATCCTTCCACCTCGACCTGGCTGCGGTACCGCGTGGCGTCGTCGGCGTTGGTGTGGGCCTCGATGCGATAGGTGAGCGCCTCGATCAGCGTCGGCCCGCCGCCTCCCGCGCCGGCCTCCACCGCACGCTGCACGGCCGCGTAGACGGCAGCGGCGTCATTGCCGTCGACCAGCATGGCGGGAACCCCGTAGCCGATTCCCTTGTGGGCCAGGGAGGGCGCGGCGGTCTGCTTGGACAGCGGGACGCTGATCGCGTAGCCGTTGTTCTGCACGAAGAACACCACCGGTGCCTGCCAGACCGCTGCGAAGTTCAGCGCGGCATGGGTGTCACCCTCGCTGGTCGCGCCGTCACCGAGCATGACTAGGGCGACCGTGTCCTCGCCCTTGAGCTTGGCCGCGTGGGCCACGCCGACGGCGTGCAGCGTATTGGTGGCCAGCGGGGTGCACTGGGGGGCGACGCGGTACTCGTAGGGGTCATACCCGCAGTGCCAGTCCCCCCGCAGCAGCGAGAGCGCCTCAATGGGATCTACGCCCCGGCAGATCACGGCCATCGTGTCGCGGTAGGTCGGGAACAGCCAGTCCCGTGGGCGGAGCGCGAGTACCGCGCCAACCTCGCCCGCTTCCTGGCCGCGGGCTGACGGATACACGGCCAGCCGTCCCTGCCTGGTGAGGGCCGTGGCCTGAGTGTCGAAACGCCGAGCCAGCACCATCTTCCGGTGCAATGCGAGCAGCACGTCGTCGCCGGGCATGGCCAGGCCGGCGGACGGGACGGCCCGGCCGTCGGCGTCCACCAATGTCAGCGGAGCCCCGGTCGGCAGCAGCCCCTGAGGTTTGCTGCTGCGAGGGACTACGCCTGTCACGGATGTCACATGCGCTCCGATCAATGGAGACAACTAGTAGCAATCCTGCGACCCTGTGCGCCGAACATCTAGTATTCAGCGTATATGTGAGACAAAATGGCAGAATCAACGCTGATATTTGGACGTACGGCGAATATGAGGTATTCGCAGCCTTTTCCGGGTGGACAGGTGGCTCTCGGCAGATGGAATGTTCAGCGCATTCATGGTGGCGCCCGCCGTAGGTGTCTCAGCTCGGTATCGGCGGCCTCTGGTTGCCGGGGCCCGCCGGGATTAGGGTCGTGGTGGCGGTTCTAGCTGGATGGTGAGGGGGCGCGGTGCTGACCGTGGAACTTGTGCGCCGTGGTGCGGCGCGGCACGCGAGGCGGACGGCGGTGGTCTGTGGGGACAAGTCGCTGACGTTCGGTGAGGTGGATGCGGCGGCGAACCGTATAGCGCATGTGCTTGCCGGGCTCGGCGTGGCTCGCGGTGGCCGTGTCGGGCTGCTCATCGGCAACGGGATCTGGTCGATCCCGGTCGACTTCGGCTGTGTTAAGGCCGGCGCCGCGCGGGTGCCGCTGAATGTCAGGCTGGCAGCGAACGAGCAGGCCCGAATGCTGGCCGCCACCGGCGTGCGGCTGCTGGTGCATGACGTTTCGCAGGCCGAGCGGGCTGGTGAGCTGGCTTCCCGGGTGGATGGGCTGCGGCTGGCCAGCTTGGGGCCGACCCCGCAGGTTGACGCGCTCGACTTGCTGGCGGAGATGGGGCAGGCGTCGGATGCGGACCCGCGCGTGCCGGCCGGCGCCGATGACCCGGTTCTCGTGATCTACACCTCGGGGACCACGGGCGCGCTCAAGGCGGTGGTCCATACCCAGTCGAGCTGGGCGGCGATCACCGCGAATATCCTGGCTAACCTGGCGTCCCCGGGCCGTGATTCGGTGATGCTGCACGCCGCCTCGCTGATCCACGCCAGCGGGACATTCGTGTTGCCGTACTGGGTCCGCGGCGGCTGCGCCGCGGTCCTTCCCGGCTTCGACCCGGAGACCTATCTCGATGACCTGGCCCGGCACCGGGCCACCGAGATCAATCTGGTGCCGACGATGCTCGGGATGCTCGTCACCTCCGGTGCCGCCGAGCGGGCCGATATCTCCAGCCTGCGCACCGCTTTCTACGGCGCCAGCCCGATGCCCAGGCCCGTGCTGGAGCAGGTGCTCGGCCTGTGGGGCCACAGACTGGTGCAGTACTACGGGCAGACCGAGGCGCCGCTGGCCATCACCGTGCTGGACGCCGATGACCACCGCGACCCTGGCCTGCTCGGGTCCTGCGGCCACCCGTCGGTCGACGCGGAAGTGGCGGTGACTAGCGAGGACGGGACCCCTGTTGCCGCCGGCGAGGTGGGGGAGGTACGGGTACGCGCCCCCTTCGGCATGGCCGGCTATCACGGGGCGCCCGACCTCACCGCCGAGACCATCACCGCAGATGGCTGGATCCGCACCCGCGACCTGGCCCAGTTGGACGACCGCGGCTACCTGACCCTGGTCGACCGGTCCTCGGACATGATCATCACCGGCGGCTACAACGTCTACCCGCGGGAGGTAGAGGATGCGCTGCTCGCTCACCCGGCGGTGACCGGCGCCGCCGTCGTGGGCGCGCCGGATGACACCTGGGTCGAGGCGGTCACCGCGTTCGTCACGCTGCGCCCCGGCACCCGCACCAGCGAGGACGAACTGCGACAGGCTGTCCGCGCCCGCTTGGCCGGCTACAAGGTCCCCAAGACGGTGCAGGTGATCGACGCGATCCCGATGTCCCCCGTCGGCAAGGTGCTGCGCCGGGCGCTCCGTGAGCCGCTGTGGAGCGGACCGAACCAATGAGCAGGCGGTCCGGGGCCGGCGTGACCAGCGAATCCAGCGACGTCGACCGGCGCAGTTGCGGGCTGGCGTCCTCGCCGAGGAGGATCAGCCGGGCCGGGCGGTACGTCTCGGTCTCCATCGAGGTGATGGCGTAGCACAGGACAGCGAACTGCACCGTCTCATCGGGCCCGGCGCCTGGCGCGAGGGCGGCCAGCCCGGCCAGGTGACCTCCTGCGGAGAAGCCTATGAGACCGATGCGCTGTGCACCCTCTTCCCTTCGGCGGCGGATCTCAGCGCGCAACGCGTCCAGCGGCGCCGGGTGCCGGACGTTGAGCGGATAACGGAACACGCTCGCCCGCACGCCTATCTCGCCGAGCCACCTGGCCACTGGCTCGGCTTCGTACGGGGCGTGCTCGGCATACCCGCCGCCGGGCAGGACGATCATGTGCGTGCTGGCCACCGAGCTATTCATGGTTAGTTAGTCCTTGTCAGGAGGGTGCACCGATACCGCGCTATCTGTTTAACGAGGGTCGCTGAGGAAGGCCTCGACGTCAGCGGCGAACTCCGCGTGGTACTGGAACAGGAACCCGTGTGCTGAGTCCGGGTAGATCTTCATCCGGGCCTGCGGGATCAGGCCCGCAAGCAGGTAGGTGTAGTGCGGCAGGATCATCGGGTCGCTGTCGCCGTTCGCTACGAACACCGGCATCTCCAGGCAGCTGAGCCGCTGGAGCAGCGCGTGATCGGGAATCCCCCACGTGCAGACCGCGTCATACTGCGCTTCACGAGTCGCCCAGGTTGTTGCCGTGTCCCGGTCCTCGGTTCGGGCGTACATGCGCTGGAAAGCTTCCTGGCCGGCCTGCCGGCTTGAGGAGGATCGGGCGAAGAAGACGTCGAGGTACTGCTCGGGGCTGGTTTCGGGGGTGCCGATGGCACCGATGACTTCAGGGGCCCAGCCGTGCATGCCGGCCGCGCCCTGCGGCGCTGCGGAGGCAAGGACCAGCCGTCGCACGAGGGCCGGCCTGGTCAACACGATTTGCTGCGCGACGAAGCTGCCGATGGAGAACCCCAGGAGATCAACCTGGCCGAGGTCCATGGCGGCGATGAAGGCGATGGCGTCGTGTGCCATCTGGTCCACGGTGTTCGGTGTTGTCCCGGTGGAGCCGCCGACTCCGGCGTTGTCGAAGGTGATGACACGCCGATCCGATGCCAGCGCGTCGATCAGCGCGGGATCCCAGTTGTCGAGGTTTCCGCGGAAGTGCTGAAGCAGAACCAGCGGCACGCCCCCCTCGCCGCCGCCGGTGTCGCGGTAGGCGTACTCGACGCCGTTAGCGGCCCTGACCAGCTTGTTCGGCAGGCCGGAGTAGTGGCCGTCCCGATGTGACGAAGTGGTGCCGTCGTTGGTGGCGATAGCGGGCATGTGAATGCCTTCCTGTTCGGGCCGTCGCAAGCCATGATCATCTGCTGGGGGAACCGGGGGAATCCGCATGTTGACTGCACCGTGCCGCCAGACGGGGCAGGTGCAGTCAGGTTGCTGATACCGAGCGCGGCGTCCGTCACAGGACGCGCAGGAAGCCGAGGAGCGCCCGGTTGACCTCGGCCGCGTGCGTCCAGATGATCGCGTGCGGACCCTCCGGTATGACGACAAGGCGGGGATCAGCCAGCATCACGGCCAGGCGGTTCCCGGTGGCGCCGGGCGGCATGACCCGGTCCTGATCGCCCTGCACGATCAGGACCGGGACGGTAATGCGGGCAAGATCGGCGCGGAAGTCTTCCCGCCATGCCATCGCGCAGCCCAGCGCCGCGGCCGCGGACACCCCGATGGCGATGTGGAAGCTGTTCTGCCAGGCCTGGTCGCTGACCCGGTCGCCGCCGAGCAGATCGATGTTGTAGTAGTGGTCCAGGTACGTCTTGACAGCCGCCGGCCGGTCAGCGGCCAGCTGGGCGAGGAAATTGTCGAGGATGCCCAGGCCGGCCCGGCCCGGGCCGGCGGCGGACCGGGGCGCGAAGGGCGCGAAGGGCGGCAGCGGCGCCAGCAGCGCCGTACCACGGACGCGCCGCTGCCCGTAGCTTCCCAGGTAGCGGATTACTTCCCCGGTCCCGCAGCCGCAGCCGGCCAGCACCGCGTCCCGCAGGTCCAGTTCCTCCAGCAACGTGTCCAGGTCGCTGGCGAGCGTGTCGTAGTCATAGCCCGCGGCTGGCCGGCTGGAGGCGCCGCCGCCGCGCCGGTCATAGGTGATGACGCGGTACCCGGCGGTGAGCAGGGCCGACTCCTGCTTCTCCCAGGAGTGCCCGTCGGCCAGGTAGCCGTGGACCAGGACGACAGGCGCACCCGCCCCGTGGTCCTCGTAATAGATCCGGATGTCACCGGTGTTCTCCCGGCCGACCGTGACGTACGGCATCACGACGCCGCGTTCCGCCATGCGCGGTCAACATCATCCACACCGTAACCCTGCTCCCCGTGGCGGCCGTACGGTATCCGCAACTTCACTGCACACGGCATCCCGGCACCGGTCACCCCGTTCTCGGCACCGGACCAACGTGCCTATATTGGGCGGGTGAGGGTGGCGTTCCCGGGGTGACCGGCGAGGACACGAGCCTGGTCGGCCGGGAGGAGGAACTGTCCCGGCTGAGGGATCTGGTGGCCTCGCCGTATGCGGAAAGCCGGGTGCTGCTGCTCCTGGGTGATCCGGGCATGGGCAAGACCGTCCTGCTGGCCGAGGCGGCGCGGGGGGCCAGGTCGGCGGGGATGCGGGTCCTGGCGGCGGCCGGCCGGGAGTCGGAGCAGAACCTGGCGTTCGCCGGGCTGCACCAGCTGCTGCGGCCGGTGCTGGACCGCGTGGATAGCCTGCCCACCGTGCAGGCCGAGGCCTTGCGTGGTGCTTTCGCGATCTCCGAAGACCCCGGGCCGCCCGACGCCCTGCTGACCGGTATCGCCGTGCTCACGCTGCTGTCCGGTCTATCGGAGCAGAGCCCGCTGCTGGTCGTCGCCGACGACGCCCAATGGCTGGATCCCGCCTCCCTCGACGCGCTCGCCTTCGCCGCCCGGCGCCTGGAATCGGAACGGCTCGTCCTGCTCCTGGCCGCCCGCGGGAACGAGCCGCCCGCGGATCTGGACCGGGACTTTCCCGGGCCGTTGCGGCTGGCGCCGCTGAGCACACCGGAAGCCGGGCGGCTCCTCGACGCGCAGCCGCGACCGCCACGCGGCCGGGCCCGTGAGCAGGTACTCGCCCAGGCATCCGGGAACCCGCTGGCCCTGATCGAGCTGTCGAAGGTAATCGCGGCCGACCCGGCCGCGGGGCGCCTCTGGGCTCATGAGCCGCTTCCGCTGACCGGCCAGCTGACCGCCATCATGGCCGCCCGGTTCGCCGCCCTGCCCGGGCCGACCCGAACCGCCCTGCTGCTCGCCTCGGTCGCCGACAGCCCGGACCTGACCGCCGCGGCGGTGCCCGGGCTCTCCGCCGGTGCCCTCGCCCCGGCGGAGGCGGCGGGCCTGATCCGGATGGACCGGCCGGGTCCGCGGTTCACCCATCCGCTCGTCCGCGCGGCCGTCTACCATGCCGTGCCGTTCGCCGAGCGCGCCGCGGCGCACCTGATGATCGCGGACGCGCTCCGCGACCAGCCTGACCGCTACGCCTGGCACCTAGCCGCCGCCGCGCTGGAACCCGACGAGCACGTGGCTTCCCTGCTCGAGGGCAGCGCGATCAGGGCACAGCGCCGCGGCGGCGCCGCCGCGGCGGCACGGGCCCTGGAGCGCGCCGCCGAGCTCAGCCCCGGTGAGCGGGACAAGGCCCGGCGGCTGCTGGCCGCCGCCGGTCTCGCCCGCGCCGCCGGACAGGCCGACTGGGTCCGCGAACTGGCGGGCAAGGTCCTCACGCTGACATCCGATCCGGACCTGCGCATCGCGGCCCGGCTTGATATCGGCTGGTCGCTGCTGTGGTCGAACCGGCACGCCGACGCGCTCGACACGCTCATCTCCGTCGCCGCCGAGGCAGCCCCGAGACGGCCGGCCCTCGCGTGGGACGCCACCGGGATGGCCGCCACGGTCGCCCACCAGACCGGTCTCCCCGAAGCCTGCGCCAGGGCACGTGCCGCGCTGGATGCTGTCGACGCCCTGGGCGGGCCGGTGCCGTCGGCCGAGAACTGGCCGGCCAGCCGCGCTGACGAGCAGCGGATATGGATCACAGCATGCACGGACCCGTTCGGCCGAAGAGACAAAACCGTCCCCTACCTGCACCGGATAGCCAGCGGATCCCTCTGTGACCCGAGCAAGGTAGGCGGGGCGGCCTGGATCCTGGACGAGACCGAACTGGCGGTCAGGGTGCTGCGCGAAGCCCTCAGCCGGCTGCGCGCCCCCGGCGTCCGCGGCGCCAGCGGCGCCGCGCTCTCGGTGCTGGAATGGGCGTGCATCGACAGCGGGCGCTGGGAGGACGCGCTCGCCGCCGCCCGCGAGGCCAGCGACATCGCGGCCGCCTACAAGATGGAAACCGTCGCCGGCTCGGCCGACCTGACCACGGGCACCGTGGCCGCCATGCGTGGCGACCACGACCGGGTGGCACCGCTGCTGGCCCGCGTCCTCGCCGCCGTCGATGTGGCCGAATACCGCGGGTTCGCCGCCAGGACCTGGCACGCCGCGGGCCTCGCCGCGATCGCCCAGGGCAACTACGTGACCGCCTACGCGCAGCTCAGCCAGCTATTCGCCGCCGACGGCACGCCGCTGCACCACCACTTCTCCTACCTCGCCATCGCCGACCTCGCTGCCGCCGCGGCGCGTGCCGAACGGCACCTGGAAGCCAGGACGCTCCTGGAACGGGCGCTGACCCGGGTGGATCCCGCGCCCGGGCCGCGACTGGAGCAACTCGCGGCCCGCGCCCGCGGGCTCCTCGCTGAGCCGGCTGAGGCCGGGGCGTATCTGGCCGCGCCGCTGGCCGACCCCGCGGGGAACACGTGGCCGTTCGAGCGGGCCCAGCTTCAGCTCGACTACGGCGAGTGGCTGCGGCGGCAGCGGCGGATCAACGACGCCAAGCCCGTCCTCAGGGACGCCCTGGAAACCTTCCGCCGCCTCGGCGCGGCGCCGTGGACCAGGCGCGCGGAATCCGAACTGCGGGCCTGCGGCGTGACCGCGCAGGCCCCGTCGGCCGGCCCGGGCGCGCTGGACGGGCTCACCGCGCAGCAGCGCGAGATCGTCATCCTCGCCGGACGCGGCCTGAGCAACGGGGAGATCGCCGACCGGCTGTTCCTGTCCCCCCGCACTGTCGCCTCGCACCTGTACCGCTCCTATCCCAAGCTCGGCATCGCCGGCCGCCATCAGCTCCGCGACCTCATCGACCAGGCGGGCACGGCGCGGGTCACCAGCTAGCCGGGCCGGCGAGCCGGCTACGTCACGGGCTCGCCGCCCATTGCCTGCAGCTCCGCGATCTGCTTGCGTGCCGCAGCGACAAGTTCGTCATTGGTGTTCGCGTGACCGCCTAGCCCCCACCCTCCGGGCACGGCCTCGGTCAGGAGCACCCAGGTGCGGTCGGCGAGCGCCGGGTCGTGCGCGGCATCCGCGACCATGCTGGTGAACTGGCTCACCACCGCGATCTGCTTGTCGCGGTCGAGAGCACCCGCGTTGGTGAGCACCTGCACGCGAACGTAGCTGGACGCGCCGTCGACGTTCGACAGGTCGCCTGCGGGCAACTCGTGGACGAAGGCGGCCGTGTTCTGGCGGAACATCGGGATGTCCGGGACCCCCTCGATGGCCATCAGGGTGGCCGCGAGATCCGTGGCGAGCTTGTGCTTGTCCGTGAATGTGCCCGCCGTGGCGTACACGTCGATCATGGGCATGGCCTAGTCCTTCCTGTAATGGCGCGGCCACCAGCATCTGCCGGCGCACCGGGGTGCGGGTATCCGCATCATGACTGCACCGGCCGCGGGCCAGCGGTGCAGTCAACGTGCGGATACCCTGCCGCCGTCCCGCCGGCGAGCATGATGCGCGACAGCACTGCCGGAGGAGGAAGCGATGAGCCTTGGATTCGACGTGTTCGTGGTGGCTCCCAAACCGATCCCGAGCGCAGTGCCGGGTTTCGAGGAGGCGGTGGGCCCGGCGACCTGGCCGCCGTCCACCGCGACCCTGATCAGTGATGACGGTGGCGCCCTGCTGGTCGACTGCCTCATCACCGAGCAGGAGGGGCGCGAGCTGGCGGCGTGGGTGAAGTCCCACGACCGCGAGCTCGGGTACGTGTACATCACCCATCCCCACGCCGACCACTTCCTGGGGCTGCCGGAGATCCTGGCGGAGTTCCCGGAAGCCAGGCCGGTGGCCCTGGCCGAGTCCATCCCCGCGATGGAAGAACAGATCTCGCCGGGGTACATGCAGGTCTGGGGCGGGTTCTTTCCCGGCCAGCTAACCGGCAAGCCCGTCCCGCCGGTGCCGCTGACGGGCACCACGGTCCCCGTCGGAGACTCGGCGGCCACGGTGCTCCCGGTCGGGACCACCGACACCGGCCATTCCAGCGTTGTCCACGTCCCGGGCCTGAGCCTGGTCGTCTCCGGCGATGTCGTCTACAACCAGACGCACATGTGGCTGATGGGGTCGACACCGGATTCCCGCGCCAGCTGGGCGCGGGCGCTGGATGCCGTGGCAGCACTGGAGGCCGACACTGTCATCGCCGGTCACCGCAACCCACAGGCCGCCGACGACGACGCCCGCCGCCAGATCGCCGAATGCCGCCGCTATATCGCCGATTTCGAGGCAGCGCTGGAACGCAGCTCCGCCCCGGCCGAACTCATCGACCGGATGACGGCGGCCTACCCGGACCTGGCGAACCCCTACACGCTGTGGGTCGCGGCCTATGACCTCCTCGGCACCAGAACCTGACCGAGCGAGGGCTGGAAGCCGGCTCGGGTGCGTGACACGCCGGTCCGTTCAGGATCACGGCCGAGCCTATCGAAAGCGAGTCTGGCGGAAAGGCGTGGTCAGTGCGTCGATAAACAGCCACCATGCCCGTTGGGTATCGGGTGTACCGGATAGGTGTTGGACGCCGGGTGATTACCGGGGTGGCATTGGGCGTGGGATCTTGCACCGCACGGATGCGGCGCGGCCTTAGACGCGAAGGAGATGCCTGATGCCTGAGTACGGTCAGCCGGAACCAGGAGTGGTGGAGATTACCGGCGAGCAGGAGATCGCCCCTGACCTTGTGGTGGTGCCGAACCGCCATCTCGACCTGGTGCCGAACATCGGGGTGATCGCAGGCACCGACTCGGTCCTGGTAGTGGAAACAGGAATGGGACCCCGTAACGCCGAGAAGGTACTCAAGTTCGCCGTCGGCCACGCCAGGGGTCGGCGCCTGTACCTCACCACGACGCACTTTCACCCGGAGCACACGTTCGGGGCTCAGGCGTTCGCCGGGCATGCGACGTACCTGGCCAACTGGGCTCAAGCTGACGACCTCGCTGAGAAGGGCGCCGGTTACCTGGAGATGTTCCGGGGGCTCGGCGAATGGGTGGCCCGCCAGCTGGAGGGCGTCGAACTGATCGCTCCGGACGTCGTCTACGACGGCTCATACGATCTTGACCTCGGCGGCCGGGTCGTGCAGCTGCGGCCCACCGGCCGGGGCCACACCAAGGGCGACCAGGTCGTGATGGTCCCCGACGCCGGGGTGATGTTCACCGGAGATCTGGTGGAGACCGGCCAGTTCGCGATCTTCCCCTGGTTCCCCCCGTACGACACCGATGTGACCGGGGTGGGGTGGATCGGCGTGATGCAGCGGCTCATCGACGAGCGTCCCCGGGTCGTCGTGCCCGGTCACGGGGACATCGGCGGCCCTGAGCTCATCGCCGATGTCCGTGACTACCTGGAGGAGCTGCGCGATGAAACCTGGCGGCGGCGCGATGCAGGGATGAGCGAGCAGGCGATCGCCGCCGAGGTCCGGGCGGTGATGACCGGGCGGCATCCCGACTGGGCTCAGCCGGAATGGGTCGAGCGCGGCGTGGGCTGCCTCTACTCCGAGCGCGCAGCCTGATGGGCGCCAGCACCGACGCCGTGTCGCCGGTCCGGCACGCACGCGGCGCCGCCGCCTACGCGTGCATTTTCGGGGTGCCGGAGGACCAGGTGGCTGCCGCGTTCGCGGCCCGGGTCGGGCCGGTCTTCGCCGAAGAACAGCTCCAGGCCGCTGGCGGGGCCGCCTGGGCGGACCCGGCACTGACCGGCCGGGACCGCAGCATCGCCGTCATCACGGCGCTCGTGGCCCAGGGGGTCACCGGTGACCGCCTCAGCGCCCACCTCGACCTGGCCCGGCGCAACGGCCTCGGCGACGACGCTCTCACTACGCTGATGGTGCTGCTGGCCGGCTATCTCGGCTATGCCCATGCCTCGCTCGCCATGGAGGTCATCATCGCCCGCGCCGCCGCGCCCCCCGGCCCGCCGGCAGCCGCAGGACAACAGCAGACACCAGAGCCGTACCCGTAAGCCGGCTGGGCGAGACCGGTAGACCGTCGCGGCGATCTGGATGAGCGGGCGGATCAGCGGGTTGGCGTCGGTTTTGCTCCAGGCGACGACGAGGCGGCTGGGCGGCATGTCGGCCAGCGGGACCACGGTGAGTCCCTGCGGAAACACGTGGGGCAGCGGCGCCAGCGGTGCCAGCCCGATCGTGCCGTTCCAGAAGACGGCCTGCACGCACTCGCTGGCCGTGCGGACCACAGGTCCGTCGCGCAATGCGCCACCGGGCGGCGTGCAATTCCAGTAGGCGCGCCACTGCAGGTCGGTCCCGTCGGGGAACTGGAACCACCGGCGGTCATCGAGGTCGTGCACCTGGAGGGTGTCGCGACCGGCGAGCGGGTCGTCGGCGCGCAGGACGACCCCGACAGGATCCGAGCGCAGCACGCGGACGCTGATCCCAGTGCGGTCGAACGGCATCCGGGTCAGGGCGACGTCGACCAGCCCGGCTCGCAGCCCCGCGGTCGGATCAGTGAAATCCCCTTCCCGGACCCGGACGCGAACTCCCGGGTTCCGCTGGCGGAATGCGTCGGCAAGGCCGGCGCCGGCTTCCTCGGCGCTGTCGGCGAGAGTCCCGATGGTGAAGGTGGCCGTTCCCGCGGCCGCGGCGACCCGGGCGCGGGCGTGCTCGGCGTGCTCGAGCAGGGCGCGCGCCTCGTCGTAGAGCGCGGTTCCCGCGGGCGTGAGCGTGACCCCGGCGGGGGAGCGGTGCAGCAAGAGGGCGCCGACATCGGTTTCGAGCTGCTTGATGGCCCGGCTGAGCGGCGGCTGGGTCATGTGCAGGCGGGCGGCGGCGCGCCCGAAATGGCGCTCTTCGGCCACCGCGACGAAGTAACGAAGCGAGCGTAGGTCCATTACCAGCGACGATACCCGCAAGGTACTAGGGGATCGTTACCGCGCGGCCGCCGCGGGGGCCAGGGCCGCGTCGAGCAGGGCGGCTGCGGCGACGCGGGCCGCGGCGGCCGCGGTGGGGTCGTGGTCCATCCGCGCGGCCTGCCCGCTGCCGTCGTAGAGCAGGTGCAGCTGGCGGGCCAGGACTTCGGGCTCGGGCGCGCCGGCCTGCGCGGCCAGCTCGATCAGCAGGTCGCGCACCCAGCGGCGGTAACCCTCAGCGGCCTGCTCGGCCGGGTCGCCAGGATAGGATTCCGCGCTGGCCCGGGCGAACGCGCAGCCGCGGTAGTCCGGCTGGGCGAACAGCTCCCCCTGGCCTTCGAACACGGCCAGCAGGCGCTCGCGCGGGGTGTCGTAGCGCTCCACCGCCTGCGTGATGCGCTGGGTGACGCTGGCGTGGCGGGTCTCCAGGTAGGCGCGGACCAGCTCGTCCTTGCTTCCGAACGTGTTGTACAGCGAGGCCTTGGCCACGCC
>WNGJ01000883.1_pt1 | contig 30426 bp, 24 predicted proteins | sample 5400611 | NCBI WGS metagenome assembly WNGJ01 (sample SAMN13153375, study PRJNA577476) | soil metagenome | isolation source: 40 cm soil or saprolite under Garry oak tree replicate 1 | place: USA:California | collected 2016-06-15
GGGCCAGCAGAGCCCAACGGCTGTGCGGCGTGGCGCCGGCGCGGCGCCACGCCGCGGTGGAGCACGGCGCCTGGAGCAGGCTCCCGAGATCGCGGCCGCGGCCGGACTCCTGGCGCCGGATACGCTGCAGCGATGACCGACCTAACAGACTTCGCCCGGCTGGTCGCGGGCGACCATGGATTGTGCGTGGTATCCACGCTGCGCCCGGACAACAGCATTCAGGCGTCCGTGGTCAACGCCGGGGTGCTCGCCCATCCGCTGACCGGGCGCTCCGTCGCCGCGTTCGTAGCCAGGGGCGGCACCAGGAAGCTCGCCAACATGCGGGCGCGGCCGCGCGCCACGTTCGTGATCAGGGCGGGCTGGCAGTGGGTCGCGGCCGAGGGCGCCGTCGAACTGGCCGGGCCGGACGATCCGCTGGCGGGTATCGGCGCGGAGCGGCTGCGGGTTCTGCTGCGTGAGATCTTCACCGCGGCCGGCGGCACGCACGAGGACTGGGACACCTACGACAAGGTGATGGCCGATGAGCACCGCACGGCCGTCCTCCTGACGCCCGATCGCGTCTACTCCAACAGCGTCTGATACCCCACCCGTCTGCTCCGACAGCGTCCGGCCTGCGGGCACCGCCGGCCGCGGAGCAGCTAAAGCTGGCAGTGCCGGCCGGCGTCGCTGCGCCGGCGGAGCCTGACGGCCAGCAGAACGCCGGCGATGGCGGCCATGGCGGTCGCGGCAAGGATGGCAACCTCCGGCAGCCCGGCCGCGCCAGAGCCCCGGCTGGCCGACCTGGCCGAAGCCGCCGTGGGGCCGGAAGCCAGGGTGCGGCCGGAAATCACGGCGTGGCCGGGCTTTGGCGCGCCGGCCCAGCCGGGCACATGTGTGAGCGCGTCAGCGGGCTGGCCAGCCACCAGGCGAAAGCCGCCCAGTTTCGCGCGGAGATGGCGCACGTGCCGTGAGCGCCGGGTGCCCGCGGCGTTCGGTGCCACGGCAGGCGCACGCTGCGCCGAGGATCCGGTTGCGCGCCCGGCCGCGGCAGCCTGCCAGCCACCCGCGGATCCCGCGGCGCGATCGGCCGCCGCAGGCGCGCCCGGCGCTCCGGCGCGCGCCGGGTTCCAGATGGACGGTCGGCCGCCCGGTGCTTGTCTGCCCGGTGCCTGCGCGCGGCCGGTGGCCGGACCGCGGCGGGCGGCACCAGCGCCGCCCGGTGCGCCCCAGCCATCCGGGCCCCAGGCGCGGGCCCAGCCGGGCGCGCCAGAGCCAGGAAAGCCAGAGCCATGCGGGCCGGGCGCGTGCGGCAGGTTGCCGCGGCTCGCCGCGCCGCCGCCGGAAACCGGGTGAGAGTAGCCGCTGGAGTGCGCGCCGCGTGTGGCCGGGCCGGCGCCGGGGCGGCCGCCGAGGGCGCGGGCGGAGCGGCTGTCGCGCAGCGCGCCACCGCCACCGTGGCTGTCACCGTGCCCGCGCGTGCCGCCGTGCCCGCCTGATCCGCTGCTTCCCGGCCCGCTGCCGCCCGATCCGCTGTCACCTCGCCCGGTGCGGCCCGGGCCGGCGCTGGCTGAGCCGCCGCCGCCAGCGCCGCCGGACATGCCAGCATCCCCGCCGGTCCCCGGCCCGTTTCCGCCGCGCTGGTCAGGCCCGCCGGCCGCCGCGGTTGCGCCATTCCCGCCGACCAGGCTCGCCACCGCGCTTGTGGCGTTGTTCGTGACCGGGCACAGGATGCCGGTCAGCGAGCCGAGCAGGCTGTCCGAGCCGCCGCAGTCTGATCGCGGCGCGGCCAGTGCGGCGGGCGACGTCGCTGGCACGCGGGCGGCGAACGCAGCGCCCGAGGCGGCGAGACCGGCCGTGACCGCGGCGGCGGCGGCGAGGGCGCCGGCGTTGGTGACGGCGCCAGCCGCGCGGACGATCACGGCACAGGCGGCGGATGAGCGTATTCCTGGCGGCATGGGCATCTCGCATGCTGGTGAGTACGTTTAGTAACAACGCGTCTACGAAAAGTGAAAAATAGCAGCGCGTTACGCCGCTTTACCAACTCGTGGCAGTATCATTACTCAGAGTTAGACCGAAGTTCCCTGGATGAACTGATACCCGCGTTTACCAGGTAAAACGTGGATGCGCCATGACTACGGCAGAAGCCCGGCACCTGCAGCTCTATGACCTGGGCAAACATGACAGGCCGTATGAGTCTGGGGGGACCTCGGGTTAGAACTTGCCCGGCGGTGCTGGCCCGGATGTGACGCCCCGGAACCCCGCCATGCCGCATGACCTGGCCGTACAGCTCAGCTCGTGGTCCGCGCTCGCCGCAGGAGTCTCCAGCGCGAGTGTTCGCTTGCGGTGCGCCACCGCGCCCTGGTGCCGCCCCGGGCGGTGCCGCCCGGCCCGGCGGGCCACCGCCGCCTGCGGGCGGTCGCGTGGCCAGTCCCGCCGGCACAAGGCGTGCCCGGCAGGGGCTCAGTCCCAGCGCAGATGCAGTTCGGGGGGCTTGCGGAAGATCAGGCCGCGAGGTGCGCCCGGGCGCGCCGGGTCCAGGCGGACACCGGGCAACTGGCCGAGCAGGCCGCGGAGCGTTGCCCGGGTCTCCAGCCGGGCAAGGGGGGCGCCGAAACAGAAATGCGGCCCGCGGGCGAACGCCAGGTGCAGGCGGGTGTTCTCGCGGCGCACGTCGAACCGGTCCGGGCCGGCGAACACCGCCGGGTCGCGATTGGCCCCCGCGATCGACACCCTGACCAGGTCGCCGCGCTCGATCGCGGCACCCGCGAGCCGCACCCGCGTGGTCGCGTAGCGGTCGACCACGGCCGCCGCGGGCTCCAGGCGTGCCGATTCCTCGATCGCGTTGCCCAACAGGTCAGGGTCACCGCGCACCAGCTTCAGCTCGCCGGGATGCCCGAGCAGGTGGCCGACGGCGTTCGTGATCATCCCTTCCGTGGTGTCGATGCCGCCGAACATCAGCACCGCCGCGTTCGAGACCACTTCCGCCGCGCTCAGCCCGCCGCCGCGCGCCCCGCCTGCCGCGGCGACCAGGAGCGACCAGGCGGGCCCGTCGCGCAGGGTGGCCAGCACGCCGCCGCGCAGCCCGGCGAACGCCGCCGCAGCCGCGGGCGATGCGTGGCGCCCGGCGGTGATCGCGGAGATGGCCTCGACGAACTCGTGATACCAGGACCTGATCACGGCGGCGTCCGCATCGGCGAGGCCGAGCGCCGCGGCGACCACGGCGACAGAAAGCGGCCCGGCGATCGCCTGCCGGACCTCCGCCCGCCCGGCCGGGCGGACGGCCGCGATCAGCCGGTCCACCTCGGCGGTGGCAAACTCGGCGAAGCGTTCGCGCACGCCGGCCGGGCGGAACGACCGTGCGAACGGTTCGCGGTGCCTGGTATGGGCCGGCCCGTCGAGCGACAGCATGCTCGGGCCGATTACCTGCGCGGTAGAAAAACGCGGATCATCCACGGTGAACGTCACGGCGTCCCGCAGCACCCGCAGGGCGAGATCATGCCTGGTCACCAGCCAGCCGCCGAGCGCAGGCAGCCACGACACCGGCTCGCTCGCGCGCAGGCGCGCGAGCAGGGGGTGCGGGTCGGTTTCCAGTTCCGCCACCGTCGCGGCGGCGCCGGCCGGGTACCGGGTCACCGGCCGCCCTCGCCGGGCCCGGCCCTTCGCCGCGGCGGATCGGGGGCGCTCACACCTGGAGTGTATTGTCGCCCGCTGCCGCCCGGAGTGCGCGAACCCGGCGGCACCGGTCCAGCCAGGCGGGCCCAGCCAGGCGGGCCCAGCCAGGCGGCACCTGACAGGCTCGCGCCTGGCTGCGTGAGCCGTTCGGGATGAGGATTCAAACGGCCCGCCGGGTCCACCGGGGCCAACGGCCACCGGGGATCGCTACGATCGGTGCTTGGGCAGTATCGATCACCCAGGCCATGGATCACCGGGCCCATCGGTCATCCACACCGGCCGCAGCCTTTCAGGGAGCGTTCGTGTCTACCGTGCCGCAGTTGCGCCTCGTCCTCGCCGGAAGCGAGCATGTGGTGCCGGCCGGCACGACGGCCGGCGGCGCGATCGCCGCCATCGCCGGGGAAAGCGCCCGGCCGGGCGGGCCCGCCGCCGTCTCGCCGTGGACGGTGATAGCGGCCAGGGTCAACGGGCAGTTGCGCGACCTCGCCTGGCCGCTCGCTGACGGCGACACGGTGGAGGCCGTCGCGATCGGCAGCGAGGACGGCCGGACGATCATGCGGCACTCGGCCGCGCACTTGCTGGCGCAGGCGGTACAGGGGCTCTTCCCCGAGGCGAAGCTCGGCATCGGGCCGCCGATCGAGAACGGCTTCTACTACGACTTCGACGTGAGCCGGCCGTTCACCCCGGGCGACCTGGCCGCGATCGAGCGGCAGATGCGGCAGATCATCAAGCAGGGCCAGCTGTTTTCCCGCCGCGTGGTGAGCGACGAGCAGGCACGCGAGGAACTGGCGGGCGAGCCGTACAAGCTTGAGCTGATCGGGCTCAAAGGCGGCGCGGGAGGGCCGGCCGCCGCCGACGCGCAGACGGTGCCAGAGGAGGCCTCCGTCGAGATCGACAGCGGCGCCGGCGGTGCGCTCACCATCTACGACAACCTGGACCCCGCCACCCGCGCCCTGCGCTGGAAGGACCTGTGCCGCGGACCTCACCTGCCGACCACGCGGCTCATCCCGGCGCTCAAGCTGATGCGCAGCGGCGGCGCGTACTGGCGGGGCTCGGAGAAGAACCGGCAACTCCAGCGGATCTACGGGACGGCATGGGAGTCGAGGGAGGCGCTGGCCGAGCACCTGCGGCTGCTCGCCGAGGCCGAGCGGCGCGATCACCGGCGCCTCGGCGCGGAACTCGACCTGTTCTCCTTCCCGCCGGAGATCGGCGGTGGCCTCCCGGTCTTCCATCCCCGTGGGGGTGTGGTCCGCAAGGTCATGGAGGACTACTCGCGGCAGCGGCACGGCGAGGCCGGCTACCAGTTCGTCAATACTCCACATATCGCCAAGTCGACATTGTTCGAGACATCCGGCCACCTCGGCTGGTATGCGGACTCGATGTACCCGCCGATGGAGATGGAAGGAGCCAGGTACTACCCGAAGCCGATGAACTGCCCGTTCCACATCCTGATCTATCGCTCGCGCGGCAGGTCCTACCGCGAGCTTCCGCTGCGGCTGTTCGAGTTCGGGACCGTCTACAGATTCGAGAAATCGGGCGTGCTGCACGGCCTGACCAGAGTGCGCGGCCTCACCCAGGACGACGCGCACATCTTCTGCACCTGGGAGCAGATGCCGGCCGAGCTCATTTCGCTGCTGCGGTTCGTGGTCGGGCTGCTGCGTGACTTCGGGCTCACCGAGTTCGAGGCCGAGCTTTCCACCCGCCCGGACAAATATGTCGGCGCCCCCGGCCAGTGGGCCGCGGCCGAGGCGGCGCTGAAACAGGCACTCGACGCCTCGGGCCTGCCGTACGTGGTCGCCGAGGGCGAGGGCGCCTTCTACGCCCCGAAGATCGACGTGCACGTGCGCGATGCCATCGGCCGCCGCTGGCAGCTCTCGACGCTCCAGGTCGACCTGCAGCTTCCGGCCCGGTTCGAGCTCGAATACCAGGACGCGGACGGTTCGAGGCCCACACCGTGCATGATCCACCGTGCGCTGTTCGGCTCCGTGGAACGTTTCTTCGGCATCCTGCTCGAACACTACGCCGGCGCGCTCCCGCCGTGGCTGGCGCCGGTTCAGGTGGCCGGGATCCCGATCTCGGCCAGCCACGTGCGGTACTTGTCCGACGTGGTGGAGACCCTGCGCGGCAGCGGCATCCGCGCCGAGGTCGACGACAGCGATGACCGGATGCAGAAGAAGATCCGCAACGCGCAGCGGCACAAGGTCCCCTTCATGCTCCTGGCCGGCGACGCGGACGTGGCCGCGGGCGCGGTGTCGTTCAGATACCGCGACGGAACCCAGCGAAACGGCGTTCCGGTGAGCGAGGCGATCGGCGAGATAACCCGGGCCGTCGCCGACCGCATCCAGGTCTGAGCCCATGTCCCGGGCCGTGCCCCGCGCTTCGCACCCGCCCGCGGTGCCGTCCACGGGAACGGGTGACTGGATCTCAGCGGCGGCCGCCCCCCTATGCTGCATTCATGGTGCCGAACCATGACTCACCCGTGCCGCGGGCGTCCCGCAGCGGACCAGACTCGATGCTGGAGCCCGACTCCGGGCGGCCGGACGGTCCACTGGTGTTCCAGGACGGGACGGGAGATCCGGACGGCTTCAAGCGGCTGTGGACCCCGCACCGGATGGCCTACGTCCGGGGGGAGAACAAGCCTGGCGGCGAGGCGACCGAGCAGTGCCCGTTCTGCCACGTCCCCGCGCTGTCCGACGAGGACGGGCTCATGGTCGCCCGCGGCCGGACCGTCTTCACTGTCTTGAACCTCTACCCCTACAACAGCGGCCACCTGATGGTGTGCCCCTACCGGCACGCGGCGGACTACACCGAGCTCGACGAGGCGGAAACGGCCGAGCTCGCCGATCACACGAAACGGGCGCTGCAGGCGCTGCGCGCCGCTTCCGGCGCGCACGGATTCAACGTCGGCATGAACCTGGGCTCGATCGCCGGCGCGGGCATCGCCGCGCACCTGCACCAGCACATCGTGCCGCGGTGGGGCGGCGACACCAATTTCATGCCGGTGGTCGGGCAGACCCGGGTCCTTCCACAGCTGCTGAGGGAAACCCGCAAGCTTCTCGCCAATGCGTGGCCTTCCGGCGCCGCCCACAACTCGTGAAAGGCCGCCGCCAAGATCGCGGGCCGCGTTCAGCCGTTCTTTGCGGCGCTCACCACCTTGTCCGCGAGGTGCGGCGGCAGCGGCTCGTGACGCAGGTACGACCGGGTGAAGGTGCCTGTGCCCTGTGACATCGAGCGCAGGTCGATCGCGTAGCGGGTGATCTCGAGCTCGGGGATCTCCGCTTTGACGAGTGTCCGCCCGCCGGGCACGGATTCGGTGCCAAGGACCCTGCCGCGGCGAGAGGACAGGTCGGACATCACCGCGCCGACATAGTCATCGGGTACGAGCACCGACACCTCGTCGACGGGTTCGAGCAGCAGCACGCCCGCCTTTTCCGCCGCGTCCTTGAGCGCCAGCTTTCCGGCCTTCTGGAAGGCCATGTCGGACGAGTCGACCGAGTGCGCCTTGCCGTCGAACAGCGTGATCCTGATGTCCTCCATCGGATAGCCGGCCAGGGCGCCGAACTCCATCTGGGCACGGACACCCTTCTCGACCGACGGGACGAACTGCCGCGGCACGACACCACCGACGATCTTGTCCACGAACTCGAACCCGGCGCCGGACGGCCGGGGCTCGATCTCGATATGGCAGATCCCGAACTCGCCATGGCCACCGGTCTGCTTGACGTTCCTGCCGAGGCCGTGAGCCTTGCCCGCGACGGTTTCGCGCAGCGGCACCCGAAGATCGACCGTCTCGACCTCGACGCCGTACCTGTTCGCGAGCCGGTCGAGCAGAACGTCGGCGTGCGCCTCACCCATGCACCACAGGACCAGCTGGCGGGTCTCCGCGTTCATCTCCATGCGCAGCGTCGGGTCCTCGGCGACCAGCCGGGCCAGCGCCTGCGACATCTTGTCCTCGTCCGCCTTGGACTTGGCCTTGATCGCCACGGGCAGCAGCGGCTCCGGCATCGACCACGGTTGCATCAGCAGCGGCCGCTCCCTGTCCGACAGCGTGTCCCCGGTCTCGGCGGAACTCAGCTTCGCGATCGCGCAGATGTCACCCGCCACGCACTGCGCGGCCGTCCGCTGCTGCTTACCGAGCGGCGAGGTGAGGGCACCGACCCGCTCGTCGGCGTCGTGGTCCGCGTGCCCGCGTTCGGCCATCCCATGGCCGGATACGTGCAGCACGCTGTCCGGCCGCAGGGTCCCGGAAAAGACCCGCGCCAGGCTGATCCGGCCCACGTACGGGTCCGACGTGGTCTTGATGACCTCCGCGAGCAGCGGGCCCTTGGGGTCGCAGCGGATGTCGTTCACGGGCACGCCGTCGGTGGTGGTGACGGCGGCCATCGTGTGCTCAAGCGGCGAAGGGAACGCCTGCGTCATGACCTCGAGCAGCTCGGTCATGCCGATCCCGTGTGGCGCCGATGCGGCGAGCACCGGATAGAAGCTGCCGCGGGCGACTGCCTTCTCGAGATCCTCGATGAGCACCTTGGCGTCGATTTCCTCATCCGACAGGTACCTGTCCATGAGGCTCTCGTCTTCGCTTTCCTGGATGATGCCCTCGATGAGGGTGCCGCGCAGTTCCTCCACCTGTGGCAGCACGGCGGCGTCCGGCCCGGTTTCCGTGCGGGTTCCGCTGGAGTAGTCGTAGAACCGCTGGGAGAGCAGCCCGACAAGGCCCCGCACCTCGCCCCGGTCGCCGCCCACCGGGAGATACAGGGGGGCGACGCCGGCGCCGAACGCGTCCTGGCAGACCGACAGCACCTCCTCGAAGTCCGCACGCTGATGGTCGGCCTTCGTGATCACCACAGCACGCGGCATCCCGACCGCCGCGCATTCGTCCCACAGCATGCGGGTCAGGCCGTCCACGCCTTCCGCCGCGGACACGGCGAACAGGGCGGCATCCGCTGCGCGCAGCCCGGCGCGAAGGTCCCCGACGTAGTCGGCGTATCCAGGCGTGTCGAGAAGGTTGATCTTGATGCCCGCATGCATGACCGGTGCGACGGTGAGGTTCACCGAGCGCTGCTGCCTGACCTCCACCTCGTCGAAGTCGCTTACCGTGGTGCCGTCCTCGACGCGGCCGGTGCGCTGGATCGTTCCCGTGGCGGCGAGCAGCGCCTCGACGAGCGTCGTCTTGCCCGCTCCCGAGTGGCCGACGAGCACGACGTTCCGAACGCGGTCGGGCCGGTCGGCCACTGGTGCCCTGCCCGCGGCTCCCGCGGTTCCTGTCTTGTCCGCCACCCGCATCGCCTCCTGCCGGGTCGTGTGTGTTGTTCACCTGCCGGTGTGTTCAGCCTTTACCTGCCGGTGCCATTACCACAACCCCTCATCCGCAATCACCCGGCGTGCCCCAATCGCACTTCAGGCCGCCCGATCCCCGGCCGGCCCGCCGCCGTGGCCCGGGCATAGTATCGGACGGCCATGCTCAACGCCTTGCGACCCGCGCTTGACCGGGTACTCCTCCCGATTGGACGCGCGCTCGCGCGCACCGGCGCCACGCCGAACGTGATCACCGTGGTGGGCACGGTAGGCGTTTCGGCCGGCGCGCTCGCGCTCTTCCCGGCCGGGCATCTGTTCGCCGGCACCGTGGTGTGCACGGTGTTCGCCCTGACCGACATGCTGGACGGCGCGGTCGCCAGGGTGACGGGCAGCACGGGAGCGTGGGGCGCGTTTCTCGACTCCACGATGGATCGCATCGCGGACGCCGCCGTGTTCGCCGGCCTGGTGCTGTGGTTCTTCGGCGGCGGCCACAGCCGGTTGCTCGCCGAGGTGGCGCTGGTGTGCCTGGTGGCGAGCGCGCTGGTGTCCTATGCGAAGGCCCGCGCGGAGGGACTTGGCCGCAGCTGCGGCCCCGGGATCGCCGAGCGCCCGGAGCGGCTCGTCGTCACCCTGGTCTCGACCGGGCTCGATGGCCTCGGCGTCCCGTACGTGCTCGCCGTCGGCCTGTGGCTCGTTGCCGCGGGCAGCGTGGTCACCTTCGGGCAGCGGGTGCTCGATGTCCGCCGCGGCGTACTTCGGGCACCCACTGCGCCCAGGACGTAGCTGAGGAGAAGGGTGTGGATGCGCTCAAGGGCCGCCTGACGTCGGCGGGGTACGCGCTCGGCTGGACCGTGGTCCGCAGGATGCCCGAGGCGTGGGCACGGCGCCTGTTCATGCTGATCGCGGAGATCGCGTGGCGGCGCCAGGGCAGGGGCGTGCAGCAGCTCGAGGCGAACCTGCGCCGCGTCATCGGGCCCGCCGCCACCGGCGCCGAGCTGCGCAGCCTTTCGCGCGCGGGCATGCGGTCCTACCTGCGTTACTTCCTGGAGATCTTCCGGCTGCCGGTGATCAGCCAGCAGCGGATCGTGGCGGACATGCACTCCAACGGCGCCGAGGAGACGGCGTTCGCGTACATGGCGGCGGGCCGCGGCGTCGTCTTCGCCCTGCCGCACATGGGCAACTGGGACCACGCCGGAGCGTGGATCAGCGCCCGCGGCGCGGGCTCGTTCACCACCGTGGAGGAACATCTGCGGCCTGAGGCGCTCTACCAGCAGTTCCTCGCCTTCCGCGAGAGCCTGGGATTCGAGGCACTGCCGCTCACCGGCGGCGCGAGCCCGTTCGGCGTGATGGCGCAGCGGCTGCGCGCGGGGCGCCTGGTCTGCCTGGTCTGCGACCGTGACCTGACCGCGAGCGGCGTCGAGGTGACGTTCTTCGGCGAGCCCGCCCGCATGGCGGCAGGCCCGGCTGCCCTCGCCGTGCAGACGGGGGCCGCGCTGATGCCGGTTACGCTTTTCTACGACGGCGATTACTGGTGCGCCGATATCAACGAGGAGATCCCGGTACCGCCGGAGGGCACGCGGAAAGAGAAGGTGGCCGCGATGACCCAGCAGATGGCCCGCGTCTTCGAAGCCGGTATCCGTGCGCACCCGGAGGACTGGCACATGCTGCAGAAGGTGTTCGTCGCCGATCTGGACCCCGGCCGCCTTGCCGCCGCCGCGGCCAGGGCGGTCACACCAGAAGGCGCGCCAGAAGGCGCGCCCGAGAGCGTACCGGAGAGCACGGAGCCGTGCGGATAGGCATCGCCTGCCCCTACACCTGGGAGGTCCCCGGCGGGGTGCAGGCGCACGTCAGAGATCTGGCAGAGGCACTGCGCGGCCTCGGCCACGAGGTATCGGTGATCACGCCCGCGGACGACGACACGCCGGTGCCCTCGTACGTGGTGCCAGCCGGGCGGGCCATGCCGGTCCCGTACAACGGGTCGGTCGCCAGGCTGGCGTTCGGGCTCTTGTCGGTGAGCCGGGTGCGCCGCTGGGTCCGCGAGGGCGGCTTCGACGTCCTGCACGTACACGAGCCCATGGCGCCGAGCCTGTCGCTGCTCGCCTGCTGGGTCGCGTCCGGCCCCATCGTCGCGACCTTCCACACCGCGATGCTCCGCTCCCGGGTCCTGCATGCCGCGCATCCCGTGCTGCAGTCAGCGCTCGAGAAGATCAGCGCCAGGATCGCGGTGTCCGAGGCGGCGCGCAAGACGCTGGTCGAGCACCTCGGCGGCGATGCCGTGCTGATCCCGAACGGCGTCACGGTGCAAAGGTACGCAAACGCGGTCCCGATGCCCGGCTGGCCGGGCGAAGGCGGGGCGATCGGCTTCGTCGGCCGGATGGACGAACCCCGCAAGGGCCTGCAGGTCCTGCTCGGCGCCTTCGAGTTGCTCGCGGCGCAGCGGCCCGCGGTGCGGCTGCTCATCGCGGGCCCCGGCGACGCGGCAGAGGTGACGGCCAGGGTGCCGCCGGCGCTGCGCGAGCGTGTCGTCGTGCTCGGCCAGGTCAGCGAGGAGGTCAAGGCCCAGGTCTACCACTCGGTCGACGTGTTCTGCGCCCCCAACACCGGCGGTGAGAGCTTCGGCATCGTCCTTGCCGAGGCGATGGCGTCCGGCGCCGCGATCGCGGCGAGCGACCTGGACGCGTTCCGCCGTGTGCTGCGGGCGGGCCAGGCGGGCGAGCTGTTCGAAACCGGGAGCCCGGCGGCCCTGGCGCGCGCGGCCGGGTCGCTGCTCGACGACCCGGAGCGGCGTGCGGCGGTATCGCGCGCGGCGATGACGGCCGTTCGCTCGTATGACTGGTCGGTGGTCGCGCGCGATGTGGTCCGCGTTTATGAGACCGTGGTGCCCGGTGCCGACCGCGTCGCCGTCGCTCCGTGACAGCAGGGCGCGCGGCGCCGGGTTCGGGGCCACGCCCTAGCTCCAATCCCGGTGTGTGTGGACAGCAGGGACACCAATGGATCGGGTACTGGCCGATGTGGCGATCGTCGTCGCGATCGCTGTGCTCGTCGGCTTTTACGTGTCCTGGCGTGCGACCAGGCTCGACCGGCTGCACGCGCGCGCCGAGGCCGCCCGCGCCACCCTGGACGCGGCCTTGGCCAGGCGCAGCGCGGTCGTGCTCGAACTCGCCGCGTCGGGGCTGCTCGACCCGGCGACGAGCCTGCTCATCGCCGGCGCCGCGCACGACGCGAGGGCGGTGGGACAGGCCGCGGCGGTGGCCACGGGCGACGGCGAGGCACAGCCACGTGAGCTCGCCGAAAGCGATCTTTCGCGTGCCCTCAGGGCCGCGTTCGACCAGCCGGGGTTCCGCGAGTCGCTGACGGGCAAGAGCGGCGCGGACGAACTGCTCGCCGAGATCGAGTACGCGGGACACCAGGTGTTCCTGGCGCGCAAGTTCTACAACGACGCGGTCGCCGCGACGCTGGCCGCGCGGCGGCGGCGGCTCGTGCGGCTGCTGCGCCTCGCCGGTGGCGCACCCGCACCGGTGTTCTTCGAGATCGACGACGCGCCCGCCGTGGGTGGCGACGGCAGTGACGGCGCGGACATGCCCCGCCTCACCGGCTGAGCTTGCCGCAGCCGCCGCCCGCTGCCCTCCGCTGCCGCCTGCGGCAGAAGATGAGGCCGAACGGCTGCGCGGCTGGACCGGTTCCGTGCGGGTGACACGCCTGCCGCTCCCGGCTGCCGGCTGCGGCCACCTGCCTGGCGCCGGGAGCGGATAGTGGCCATTGGGCCGGACAGAACGTGGTGAATACCATGGAAGTGGCCGGTACGGCAGATTGCGGCCCGCGTTGCGCGCCGCAGCCGGCCGCCGCACCGCGCCGCCCGGCAGCCGCCGGGGGCGGCAAGGACGGCGGCGCGCCGCGACACAGGACGACAAATTCACCCGGCACTATGTGAGGTCCCTCATATGACCAGCACTGTCAGCGCTGCCGTCAGCGCTACGGCCAGCTCCGCCGACGCGAGCGCGAGCACTGCGCGGGGCACCGCACGGGTCAAGCGGGGCATGGCGGACATGCTCAAGGGCGGCGTGATCATGGACGTCGTCACGCCGGACCATGCCAAGATCGCGGAGGATGCGGGGGCGGTCGCGGTCATGGCGCTCGAACGCGTTCCGGCCGACATCCGCGCCCAGGGCGGGGTGGCGCGGATGAGCGATCCGGACATGATCGACGGCATCATCGGCGCCGTCTCCATCCCCGTCATGGCCAAGTGCCGCATCGGCCATTTCGCCGAGGCGCAGGTGCTGCAGGCCATCGGGGTCGACTACATCGACGAGTCCGAGGTTCTCACGCCCGCGGACGAGAGCCACCACGTCGACAAGTGGAAGTTCACGGTGCCGTTCGTGTGCGGCGCCACCAACCTGGGCGAGGCGCTGCGCAGGATCTCCGAGGGCGCCGCGATGATCAGGTCGAAGGGCGAAGCCGGGACGGGCAACGTGGTGGAGGCGACCAGGCACATGCGGCAGATCATCTCGGAGATCCGCCGCCTGGCCACCCTGTCGGGCCAGGAGCGGTACGCGGCCGCCAAGGAGCTCGCGGCACCGCACGACCTGGTCGAGGAGATCGCCCGGGCGGGCCGGCTGCCGGTCGTGCTCTTTACCGCGGGCGGCATCGCCACACCGGCCGACGCGGCGATGATGATGCAACTCGGCGCCGAGGGTGTGTTCGTCGGGTCCGGGATCTTCAAGTCCGGCGACCCGGCGAAGCGCGCGGCGGCGATCGTGAAGGCGACGACGTTCCACGACGACCCCGATGTGGTCGCCAAGGTGTCGCGCGGCCTGGGCGAGGCCATGGTCGGCATCAGCCTCGACAGCCTGCCGCCGGCGCAGCACTACGCGGGCCGTGGCTGGTGACATGCGCTGTGTCCGTGACGTCTGCGAGCCCGGTCATCGGCGTGCTCGCCCTGCAGGGCGACGTGCGCGAGCACCTGCGCGCGTTGCGCGAGGCCGGCGCGCACGCCGCCGCCATCAGGCGGCCGGACGAGCTTGACGCGGTCGACGGCCTGGTCATACCGGGCGGCGAATCCACCACCATATGGAAGCTGGCGACCGCGTTCGAGCTGATGGAGCCGGTACGCAAGCGCATCGCCGCCGGCCTGCCCGCGTTCGGCTCCTGCGCCGGCATGATCATGCTTGCGGACCGGCTGCTCGATGGCGCCCACGGCCAGGAGACGTTCGGCGGTATCGACATGACGGTGCGGCGGAACGCGTTCGGCCGCCAGGTGGACTCGTTCGAGACAGAGCTTGACGTCCAGGGCGGACACGGCATCGATGGCCCGCCCCTGCACGCGGTCTTCATCCGCGCGCCCTGGGTCGACCAGGCGGGACCGGCGGTCGAGATCCTCGCGACGGACCGCTCCACGGGTAGGATCGTGGCCGTCCGGCAGGGGCCGCTGCTGGCCACCGCGTTCCACCCGGAGCTCACCGCGGACGGCCGCATCCACCGGCTCTTCGCCGAGATCGTGAAGGGGAGATCATGAGCGGCCACTCCAAGTGGGCCACCACCAAGCACAAGAAGGCGGCCGTCGACGCCAAGCGCGGCAAGCTCTTCGCAAAGCTGATCAAGAACGTCGAGGTCGCGGCAAGGACCGGCGGAGGCGATCCGGCTGCCAACCCGACGCTCTTCGACGCCATCCAGAAGGCCAAGAAGAACTCGGTCCCGAACGACAACATCGACCGGGCCGTGCGCCGCGGCGCCGGTCTCGAAGCCGGCGGCGCCGCCTACGAGACGGTGACGTATGAGGGCTACGCGCCCGGCGGTGTCGCGGTCCTCGTCGAATGCCTGACCGACAACCGCAACCGCGCCGCTTCCGACGTGCGGACCGCCTTCACCAGGAACGGCGGCTCCATGGCAGATCCGGGTTCCGTCTCCTACCTGTTCCACCGCAAGGGCGTGATCATCGTGCCCAAGACCGGCGGGCTCACCGAGGACGATGTCGTCGCCGCGGTGCTCGACGCGGGCGCGGAGGAGGTCAACGACCTCGGCGAATCGTTCGAGGTGGTGAGCGACGCCGCGGACCTGGTCCGGGTGCGCACGGCATTGCAGCAGGCGGCGATCGACTACGACTCCGCCGAGGCCGCGTTCCTGCCCGCCATGGAGATCCCGCTCGACGAGGAGACCGCCAAGAAGGTCTTCAGGCTCATCGACGTCCTCGAGGACTCCGACGACGTGCAGAACGTCTACGCGAACTACTCGGTCAGCGACGAGGTCATGGAGAAGGTCGGCTGACCGGACCGCACCTGCCGGCCCGCAGAGACCGGGCCGCAGGGACCGGACTGCCCGGACCGGACCGCGACACGCCGCGCGCGCTGCGGCGGACCCTCCGGCCGGCCCGGTAGCGTTTCTTCCCGAACACGTGTTCGCCAGCGGAAAGGCCAGCGAAAAGGATGGTGGCCGTCATGCGTGTGTTCGGCGTTGACCCGGGGCTGACCAGATGCGGCCTCGGCGTGGTCGACGGCACGCCCGGCCGGCCGCTTTCGCTGGCCGCCGCCGGGGTGGTGCGCACCCCCGCGAGCGACGACGTGGCGGCGCGGCTGCTCGCGATCGACCTGGAAATCGGGCAGTGGCTGGACAGGTACCGCCCGGACGCGGTCGCCGTCGAGCGCGTGTTCAGCCAGGACAACCTGCGCACGGTCATGGGCACCGCGCAGGCGGGCGCCATCGCCATCGTGTGCGCCGCGCGGCGCGGGATTCCGGTGGCACTGCACACGCCGAGCGAGGCCAAGGCCGCGGTGACCGGGAGCGGGCGCGCCGACAAGGCGCAGGTGACCGGCATGGTCACCCGGCTGCTCCGGCTCACGGATCCGCCCCGGCCCGCCGACACCGCGGACGCGCTCGCGCTGGCGATCTGCCATCTGTGGCGTGGCTCGGCGCAGCAGCGGCTCGCCCGGGCGCTCGCGGACCATGGCGGCGGGCCGGCGTCCACCGGGGGCGCCGGGCAGTGCCCGCCCGGCGCCGCGCCATCCGGGTCCTCGCGGGCCCGCGCGGCAGGAGGTGAAAGGTGATCTCCCACCTGGACGGCACGGTGTCCTCGCTCGCGCCGGACGGGGCGGTGGTCGACGTCGGCGGAGTCGGCCTCGCCGTGCAGTGCACGCCGGGGACGCTGGCGAGACTGCGGGCCGGGGAGCGGGCGCGGGTGCCGACCTCGCTGGTTGTGCGCGAGGATGCGCTCACGCTCTACGGATTCGCCGACGAGGACGAGCGGACCGTGTTCGAGCTGCTGCAGACCGCCGGCGGGGTGGGGCCACGGCTGGCGCTTGCCATGCTCGCCGTGCACAGCCCGGACGCGCTGCGCCGTGCCATCGCGGGCGAGGATCTCGCCGCGCTGATGATGGTGCCCGGCATCGGCAGGAAGGGTGCGCAGCGGATCGTGCTCGAGCTCGCGGGCCGGCTCGGCGCGCCGGCGCCAAGCCTGCCGGGCGCGGGCGCCGGCCCCGATTCGGCCGGCCCGCGCGGCGCGGCGCTCACGGGCGGTGTGCCGGGTGACTGGCGCGACAAGCTCCAGGGCGCCCTGACCGGCCTCGGCTGGCCGGCGCGCGAGGCCGAGCAGGCCGTCGCGGCGGTCGAGCCCGAACTGGCGGCGGCCGGCTCCGGCGACGGCCGGCCGGTCGACCTGTCGGTGGCGCTGCGCGCCGCGCTGCGGCAACTGGGCCGTTCGTGAGCGCCGGCGCCGCGGGCAGCACCGGCGCCGCGGGCGCGGGGGATGGCAGCGCCGGCACGGTCGTGTCCGCGCTCGCCGACGCCGACGAGCGGGCGATCGAGGGCGCGCTGCGCCCCAAGCGGCTCGACGAGTTCGTCGGGCAGGCGCGGGTGCGCGAGCAGTTGACGCTTGTGCTGCGCGGCGCGCAGCAGCGCGGCAAGGTCCCCGATCACGTGCTGCTCTCCGGCCCGCCGGGCATCGGCAAGACCACGATGGCGATGATCATCGCTGCGGAGCTCGGGTCGCCCCTGCGGATCACGAGCGGCCCGGCCATCGAGCGGGCGGGAGATCTGGCTGCCGTGCTCTCCACGCTCAGCGCGGGCGAGGTCATCTTCATCGACGAGATCCACCGGCTCGCCCGGCCGGCCGAGGAGATGCTGTACCTGGCGATGGAGGACTTCCGTGTCGACGTGGTCGTCGGCAAGGGCCCGGGAGCGACCGCGATACCGCTCGACATCGCCCCGTTCACACTGGTCGGGGCCACGACGCGGGCCGGGCTCCTGCCCGCTCCGCTGCGCGACAGGTTCGGTTTCACCGCCCACCTCGACTTCTACGAGCCAGCCGAGCTCGAAATCATCGTGCGCCGCTCGGCGGGCCTGCTCGGGGTGCCGCTGCACGCGGACGGCGGCGCGGAGATCGCGCGGCGCTCACGCGGCACACCCCGGATCGCCAACAGGCTGCTGCGCCGCGTCCGCGACTACGCGGAGGTTCGCGGCGACGGCGTGGTGACAAGGCCCACCGCACGCGCGGCGCTGGAGCTGTACGAGGTGGACGAGGAGGGTCTCGACCGGCTCGACCAGGCGGTACTCGGCGCACTGCTGCGGCGGTTCAACGGCGGGCCCGTCGGCCTGTCCACGCTGGCCGTCGCGGTCGGCGAGGAGCCAGAGACGGTCGAGGTAGTTGCCGAGCCCTTCCTGGTCAGGGCCGGGCTGCTGGCCCGGACACCGCGAGGGCGCGTCGCCACGGCGGCCTCGTGGGCACACCTGGGCCTGTTCCCGCCGGCTGGCACGCAGGCCGGCGGCGCGCCGTGGCAGCCCGCCGCGGCCGCGGACCCGGTGCTTTTCGACCTCGCCCGGGCAGACGGCGACGGCGAGCCGCCTGGCGGGACCCAGATCGGCGGATGAGGCTCACCGCCCGCCCATCATCTACTGCCGGTCTTGTCCCGCTGCCATCCCGCAATCTCGGCCGGGCGGGCATCTTCGTGTACGTTTCTGGCAGAAGGCACCCGGATCCCTGGCACGGGCAGCCGGATACCACGGCATCACGCGCACCGCTGTGCACCGGGCCCGCTACGATCACGGGCGCGACACAATTGGGCCGGAGAGGCCGTAGCCTGTTGGAGCGACCTTCATAGGTCGCTAAACTCCGACAGTTGGTCACCGGCTGTGCCGAGGGGCCTGCAGGCCCTTACGCTACCGGCCCCGTGACCACGTGCATTGAGCCAACTGGAAGGATGCCCCCCTGATGGGCGACACATTGCTGGCGGCCTCCTCGTCGAAAGGCGGCGGCCAATTCGGTCTGATCATTCTCCTGGTGCTGATCTTCGGCGTGTTCTACTTCCTGATGATCAGGCCACAGCGGAACCGTCAGCGTCAGGTCGTGCAGGCTCAGAACGCCGTCGTGCCCGGCCAGCGAGTCCGCACCACGGCGGGCATGTACGGGACGGTCACCGCGGTCGAGGATGGCGACGTGGTGATCGAGGTCGCGCCGGGCGTGGAAGTCCGCTACCTGAAGCGCGCCGTCATGGACGTGCTCTCCGACGCGCCGTTCGACCCCAGCGCCGAGGCCGCAGGCAACGGCACCCGGCCGGCCGCCGATGCGGCCGATGCGCAGGCGCAGGACTTCGAGTCCACCGGCCCCGAGCCCAAGGACGAGCCATCCACGGCGCGGCCGGCGGACGAGACCGGCACGGCCCGCGACGGCCACCTGTAGCGCCGAAGCAGCAACGCACCGGACCTAACCCGGACCATAACGAGGGCAGAAAGAAGTGGCTCCCCCGAAGACGACCGTCCCAAGGCCGGGACGCGCGCTCGCCGTGCTCGCGGCGCTCATCGTTGTGCTGCTGATCGCGATCGTGGGCAAGGACGCGTTCAGCCCGGGCCAGTGGCACAAGAACTTCGCGGTGAAGCTCGGCCTCGACCTGAGCAGCGGCACGACCGTGACGCTCAAGGCGGTGCCGCCGAACGGCGGCACGCCACCGCAGGCGAACATGCAGCGGGCACTGGAGATCATCCGCGAGCGGGTGAACGGCTCGGGTGTCACGGCGGCGCAGGTGGCGCAGGAGGGCAACGACATCATCACGGTCGCCGTGCCCGGCGTCGGCCAGCAGTCGCTGGTCAGCAAGCTGGGCAAGACCGCGCAGTTGCGGTTCCGCCAGGTGCTGCTCGAATCGTCGAACACCCCGGCCGCGTCGGCCACCCCCACCCCGACGCCATCCGGCACGTCTCCGGCGCATGCCACGCCCTCGCCGTCGCCCACCGGGTCCGCGCACGCGCTCGGCGGTTTCCGCGGCGCCGTGCCCGCCGGGTCAGGCGCGGGCGGCACGGCGCTCGGTCACGGCGCCGCCCGCCTGGCCGCCGCGGCCTCGCCGTCCCCCACGCCCTCGGCGGCGACCCCGCCGCCCACCCCGGCGCCGTCCTCCGCCGCGCCATCGGGCCAGGACACCACCGGCGTCGACCCGAAGGTGCTTGCCCTGTTCAGAAAGCTGGACTGCAGCAAGCCGGTGTCGCAGTGGCAGCGCCAGGCCGGCTACGACCCGAACCAAGAGGACAACCCGAACACCCAGATCGTCTCCTGCTCGCAGGACGGCACGGTCAAGTACCTCCTCGACGTCGCCAAGGTCGAGGGCACCGCCATCCGTGACGCCTCGGCCGGCCTGCCCAACACGGGTAACTCGGTCGGCACCCAGTGGCAGGTCAACCTGACCTTCGACAGCGCGGGAACCAGGGAGTTCGGTGCGCTCACCACCCAGATGAACAGCCAGTACGGCAACAACGGCAACCCCACGTCGGTGCGCGACCAGTTCGCGATCGTGCTCGACGGCGTCGTGATCTCCTCGCCCAACGTCGACCAGGGGCCGATCACGGGCGGAAACGCCCAGATCACCGGCAACTTCACCCAGCGGAGCTCGACCGACCTCGCCAACGTGCTGAAGTACGGCGCACTGCCGCTCAAGTTCGTCACGCAGGCCGTCAACACGGTGTCGCCTTCTCTCGGCCGGGCGCAGCTCGACGGCGGCCTGATAGCGGCGGCGATCGGCTTTTTGCTCGTCATCGCCTACTCGCTGCTCTACTACCGCGGCCTGGGCGTGGTGGCCATCTCCAGCCTGCTGATATCCGCGGTGCTCACCTACACCTCCGTGCTCACGCTCGGCAGGTACATGGGCTTCGCCCTGTCGCTCGCCGGGATCGCGGGCCTGATCGTGGCGATCGGTATCACCGCGGACTCGTTCGTGGTGTTCTTCGAGCGGCTGCGTGACGAGGTGCGCGACGGGAACACGCTGCGCACCGCGGTGGAACGCGGCTGGAAGCGCGCCCGGCGCACGATCCTGGTGTCCGACACCGTGTCGTTCATGGCCGCGGCGTTCCTGTACAAGTTCGCGATCGGCGACGTCAAGGGCTTCGCCTTCACCCTCGGGCTGACCACCATCATCGACGTGGTCATCGTCTTCCTGTTCACCAAGCCGATGATCACCTTGCTCGCGGGCACCCGGTTCTACGGTGGCGGCCATCCCCTGTCCGGGCTCGACCCGGCCAGGCTCGGTGCGCGGGTGTCCTGGCGGGCCTCGCCCCGGCCGGCCGCCTCCCGCGCGGGAGCGTCCCGCGCCGGCGCGCTGCCGCGCGATGAGCCGCGCGATGACAAGGCGCTGCCACGAGGCGGCGGCCAGGCCCGGCCACGGACCAGCCCGAAGGAGGCATGATGTCGCGCCTCGGCGAAATCAGCGGCCGGCTCTACCGCGGCGAGGTCTCGTTCGACTTCATCGGCAAGAAGCGGATCTTCTACCTGATCTCGGCGTCGGCGCTGGTGATCAGCGTGGTCGCGATCTTCGCGCTTCGCCTCAACTACAGCGTCGAGTTCAAGGGTGGCTCGGTCTTCCAGTTCAGGGCCGCGGGCGTCACCGTGAGCCAGGTGGGTGCGGCGGCGAAGGCGGCCGGCGCGCCCGGCGACCCGATCGTGCAGCAGCTCACCGGCGGGTCAGTACCCGGCTGGCAGGTGCAGACCCCGGCCCTGACCGATGCTCAGGTGACGAAGGTCGAGAACGCCCTCGGGTCGGCCTTCCACACGCAGGTCAGCGTCAACTCGGTCGGGCCGAGCTGGGGCAAGGACATATCGCAGAAGGCGCTGCAAGGGCTGATCTTCTTCCTGGTCGCGATCGTGCTCTACCTGACGATCGCGTTCGAGTGGAAGATGGCCGCCTCCGCGATCATCAAACTGCTGCACGACATCCTGATCGCCGTCGGCATCTACGCGATCGTCGGCTTCGAGGTGTCGCCGGCGTCGGTGATCGGCCTGCTGACGATCCTCGGCTACTCGCTCTACGACACGGTCGTCGTCTTCGACAAGGTCCGCGAGAACACGGCGGGACTGCTCGGCGGCGCCAGGATGACCTACAGCCAGTCCGCCAACCTCGCGGTGAACCAGACGCTGGTCCGGTCCGTCAACACGGCGATCATCGGCCTGCTGCCCGTCGCCGCGATCTTGTTCGTCGGGGCCGGGCTGCTCGGCGCGGGCACCCTGAAGGACCTTGCTCTCGTGCTGTTCGTCGGCATGCTCGTCGGCACGTACTCCTCCATCTGCATCGCCACGCCGATCCTTGCGACGCTGAAGGAACGCGAGCCGCAGTACCGGGCGCTGGCGCGCCGCGTGGCGGTCCGTGAGTCCGGCGCGCGCGCCGAGCGCAAGCAGGCGAAGAAGGCGAAGGCAGGTGTCGCCGCCGCCATCACTGCCGACGCCACCGACGCCACCGCCACCGACACCGCCGATGCCGGCGCGGCAGGCGACGACGACACGGTGGGGGAGACACCCGCCGCGGCCGCCTCTCGCAGCGGTTCTGGCCGGGGCGCCGCCGCGCGGGGCCAGCAGGGCCAGCAGCGCAGGGGGGGCCAGCGCCAGCAGCCCAGGCGGTCCAGTTCGGCCAAGCGGCGCCCGAGCGGCAAGAAGAAGAGGTAGCCGGTGGGGAACTGCGGCGGCACGGCCGACGTGCTGCCTGACGGCACGGCCGGGCTCGCGCTGACCGAATCGATCAGGGCCCGGATCCGTGACGTGCCCGATTTCCCGAGGCCGGGGATCATGTTCAAGGACATCACGCCACTGCTCGCCGATGCGGCCGTGTTCGGCGCGGTCATCAGCGCCCTGGCGTCCGGCCACGGCCCGGTCGACAAGGTCGCGGGGATCGAGGCGCGGGGCTTCATCCTGGCCGCGCCGGTCGCCTGCCGGCTTGGTGCTGGTTTCGTGCCCGTGCGCAAGCCGGGCAAGCTGCCGTCGGCGACGCACGCGCAGGCTTACGAGCTGGAGTACGGGGCCGCGGCCGTGGAGGTGCACACGGACGCCTTCGCGGCGGGTGACCGCGTGCTCGTCGTGGACGACGTGCTGGCCACCGGAGGGACCGCGCGCGCGGCCGCTGACCTCATCCGCCGCGCCGGCGCGGATGTCACCGCTGTCGCGGTGCTGCTCGAACTCGGGTTCCTCGGCGGGCGAGACGGTCTCGGCAAGCTGAAGTTCCGCCCCCTGCTCACCGTGTGAGGGGCCGGCCTCACCAGGTGACCGGAAGCTGGGCCAGCCCGCGGACGAGTGTGTCTTCCGCGTACCGGATGTCGCCGACCGCGGCGCCCAGCCGCAGGCTGGGCAACCGTGCCGCGAGCATGCCGAGGGCCACCTGCAGTTCGAGGCGCGCCAGCGGGGCGCCGACACAGAAATGCGCGCCCGCGCCGAAGGTCAGATGCGGGTTGGGGTCGCGGAAGATATCGAAGCGTTCAGGATCAGCGAAGTGCGACCGGTCCCTGTTGGCTGCGGCGAGGGAGGCCTGCACCGCGCTTCCCTTCGGAACATCGCCCGCGGTCAGCGGTACGTCCTCGGTCGCCACCCGCAAGAATGCGCCTTCACTCGGGACGTCGAAGCGCAGGATCTCCTCTACCGCACCGTCGATCAGCCCCGGGTCGGCGCACAGCGACCCGTACTGTTCCCTGTTGCGCAGCAAGGTGAATATCCCGCGGGCGAGCGTCGCGGAGGTGTTCTCCTGACCGCCGATGAACAATGCGGCGATCATCTGGTACAGCTCGGCCTCACTGAGGGTGCCGTCCACGTCGGTGGCGTGGATGAGCGCGTCTACGAGCCCGTTGCCCGGCCGTGCCCGCCGGCTTCCGACCAGCTCACAGACGTAGTTGAAGAACTCCTGATTCGCCTCGGCTCTTTCCCGCGATGACGCGGACGCGGTGGAGAAGAAGGACCCGGTCCAGCCGATCAGCCGTTTCTGGTCCTGCGGTGGCACATCCAGCAGCTCGCATATCACCCGGATTGGCAGCAGGCTCGCATAGCTGGCCACCAGATCGGCCGGCGGCCCGGCCGCGACGATCGTGTCGAGAAGGTCGCCGACGATGCGTTCGGCGATCGGCCGCCAGTTGCTGGATCTGCCCGGACTGAATACACCATGCAGATTTCGCCGCAGCCGGGTATGTTCCGGCGGGTCGAGGTTCACGATCGCGTCCGGGTTTGCCGACATGTCATCCTCGGTGACCAGCCTCGGCGCACCCGGGTAGCGGAAGTTGCGGCTGAAACGCCTGTCCCGCAGGACGAGGTCGACCTCTTCGTAGCCCATCACCAGATACGCGAGATCACCGCTCGGCAGCCTGATCTGCCCAAGCGGGCATTCCTTCTGCCGCCGCGCATAAAGGCCGGACGGCGTGCCGAAATCCTCCGGAGACAAGCGGAAGGGGAAGGAATCTGGTCCGCTGTCGGCCATCGTCACCGCCCCGGCTGTCGAGATCAGTCCGCCACTGCCGCCCGCCACCGCGCGGCACGCTGAACATATGCCAGATTATGGCCGCGGTGAAGCCGCCAGGCGCAGGCCGCGGCCCGCCCCCGGCCGGCCCGGGTGGCCCGGGTGGCGGAAGCGATCGAACCGGCTGTGCGCCAGGTGCTTCCCACCGCCCGGCGGCGTGCCTAGTATTTTCTGCGCAGCGCCAGCTAGCAGGTGCCGGGCCGGTGCTGGCTCTGGCGGGCGCCGGGCCGGGCGAGTGCCAGGGCCGGGCGGGTGCCGGGCCGGGCGGAGGGATCACGGCATGGGCGGGCCGGAAACAGCCGATGCGGAGCGCCACGCCGACGCCGATGCGGCGATCGCATCCCTAACGACACCGGAGGGTGTGGCCGACCCCTACCCGGTCTACTCGCGGCTGCGCGCGCTTTCCCCCGTATACCGCAGCGGGCCGGGGCTGGTGTTCCTGAGCGGATATGACGACTGCGCGGCGGTCATCCGCAGCCCTGACTACCGCTCGCAGAGCCCCGAGTGGGCTGACCGTGCCTTACCTGGCTGGCGGGACCGGCCGGGCAAGGTCGCGACCTTCGAGACGATGCTGTTCCGTGACCCACCGGACCACACCAGGCTGCGGCGGCTGGTCAGCGCCGCGTTCACGCCGCGCCGGGTCGACGGGATGCGCGGCGACGTCGCGGCCCTGTGCCGCCGGGCGATGGACGCGATCGCGGACGCGGGCGCGGACGGCGCCGCCGTCAACCTGACAGAGATCCTCGCCTCGTCGTTGCCGATCTCGGTGATCGGCGCGCTCGTCGGCGTGCCCGGGGCCGACTGGGCGGCGCTGCAGCGGTCGATGTCGGCACTCATGCGGGTGGTCGAGCTTTCTGTCAGCACGCATGACCTGGACGAGGCGGACCGGGCGGCCATCTCATTACGCGGCTACTTCGCCGGGCTTGTCGCCGAACGCAGGCGGGCTGGACGTGACGACCTCGCATCTGCCCTGGTCGCCGCGCGCGACGCCGGCCAGTCCGGGCTCACGGAAGACGAGCTGCTGCAGACCCTGATCTTCATGTTCATGGCAGGCGTCGACACGATGGTGAACCTTCTGCTCAACGGGACCGCGGCGCTGCTCGGCCATCCGGACCAGGCGGACCTGCTGCGCGGCGATCCTGGCCGCGGCGTGGCCGCGGTCGACGAGGTGCTCCGCTACGACGCCCCGGTCCAGTTGGTCGGCCGGGTAGCGGTCTCGCCCACCGTGATCGGCGGGGTGCCTGTGCCCGCCGACTGCCTGGTCATCGCCATGCTCGGCGCGGCGAACCGGGATCCAGCCAGGTTCGGCGAACCGGATTCGTTCGACATCGCCAGGACCGGCACCACCGTGCTGTCCTTCGGCGGCGGTCTGCACTACTGCCTGGGTGCGCCACTGGCCCGCCTCGAAGCGGGCACCTTCCTGCCCGCACTCGTCCGGCGGTTTCCCCGGCTGCGGCTGGCGGGCACCCCGGTGCGCACGGGTGCCGTCTTCCGCGGGTTCAGCGATCTGCCCGTCGCGGTGCGGTGATCACGCGGGTCAGGGAATGCGGCTAGTGCTGGCAGACTCGCCGGCCAGAAAGGCGGCCGGGCCCAGGCGATGGCGCCGGGCACGGTTACCGCAGCCATTCGGTGAGTGCCTTGCGCTTTGCCGCGCACCCGGAGACCGGCTCACCGCGCCACCGCGGCACCAGCGACGGCGTGAGGGGCGGCGCCTGCCATGCGGCGGCCGCGGCACGCACAAGCTGATCAGCCGCGCTGCCGCGGGCGTTGACGGGTAGCCTCCCCGTCTGCAGGAACTCGGCGATCGCATGGGTTGCCCCGGCATCGTTGAGCAGGAAGCCGTGCAGCCGCGGGACCACCACGGAAGGCGCGGCGAGCCGTGCGCTGAACGGGGACGCGACCGCGTCGGCGAGCGAGACGAGCACTGCCTCCCGTACGCCCGGCGGCGGGCAGGTGAGCAGGCCACGCAGGACCGGTCCATGATCGTCCACTGAGCGGATGAACGGGCCGTCCGCATAGATGCGCAACGGCGTCGCCGCGCCGATCGCCGCGCTGAGGCCCCGCAGAAGTGCGCCGGTGGCAACGCCCCAGCCCTCGTCGTTCGCGGGCGGAAAGTAGCCCCGCCCCGGATCGATGAGCGGGTCGAGCAGAACGATCTTACCGACGGGCGCGGCGGGCACGGTCGCCAGGTAGGTTTCCACCGCGAGCGACCCCTCGCTGTCCGCCACGACCGGCACCCGCCTGCCGGTGCGCCCGGCGATGACCTCCACCTGCCTGGCGAGCAGCCGCACGGTCGTCTCCAGTGGCTGCTGCGTCGCCTGTGCGTGATAGCTCAGCGGGCTGCCGCCGGCGTCGAGCCCACGGTAGGAAAAGCGCTCGACGGGCAGGCCAGGGCCCATCGGCTGCGGCAGCGATCCGTTCCAGGAACTGTGGAAGCCGCTGACGAGAAGCACGGTGGGCCCGCGGCCGGCATCGGCCGAGACCTGGTAGGGCACGCTGGCGCCGGTGTCGCTCAGCCGTACCCCATAGGTGATGCCCGCCACCAGGAGGCCGGCCATGGCCGCGACCCCGATCGGGGCCAGCGGGATGGCGACGGAGGCACGCTGGGTCGCGCACGCGCGCACGATGTCGGCGTAGCTCCGTGCGTGCAGCAGCCCGGTGAGCATGACGGCCAGCGCGGCGGCCCACGCCGGCACGGCCGCCGCGACCGCGCCACCTGCGGTGATACCGGCGAACGTGCCAAGTGACCAGACGACGGCCCGCCGGGGCGGAAGGCGCCGCCACCAGGGCGCGACGCCGCCGTGCGAGGTGAGGACGGCGATGATCACGGCCAGCGGCATGGCGGCGAGGAAGAAGTCGGATACCGGCATGACATCCATGGCCGACACCGACGCGGCGGACGGTGCGAGCAGGACCGCTGACAGAAGGGTGAACGGGGCCGTCCGCCGCCAGATCGCGCCGGCCCCGGGCCTGCGCTGGCCCGCTGGCCACGCGAGCAGGATGAGACCGCAGTCGAGCGCTGACCGCCAGGCGAGCATGGCGACGGCCTCCGCCGTGAACATGGCCCAGGAGGAGTGGTAGGTCAGCAGAAATCGCAGGTCGTGATAGACCCCGTAGGGCGCGGGCGCGGTGATGCCCGGCGCCAGCGGAACCGAGCCGCGCAGCCCCGCCGCGATGAGCACGACGGCCTCGATGCCGGGCAGTCCCGCGCAAAGCAACGCGAGTCCCGCGCGTGAGCGCAGCCCACCGGGGGGTCCGGGGGGCCGTCCCCCCGGGTTGGCGCAGCGCCCGTGCCCGGTCACCATGTCGCGGCCGCCCGCGCGACGGCATTCCCCCGCCGGCCGGTGGGCACCGCCGCCATGGTCATCTTCACGGCCTCCGTAGGGCAAGGTCCGCAGGCACGCCCGCTCGGCCCGGCGCAGGAGCCACGCAGCGCTCGGCCGCTCACGCGCGGGGGGCTCCGAAGAGGCAAACAACCGTGCCGAGGCTCACATGCCCTGCGCGGCGGCATTTATGGCGCGCCATTCGTCGCGCGCCATTCGTGGCGGCGCCGGCCGATCTCGGCCGGCGCCGCCGCCGGGCCCGCCGCGGACCCGGGTCACCCGCCGCCAGGCCCGGCGCTGCCGGCCGCGGGACGGCATGGAATCGTGTGCTGTCATGGTGTTGTTGCAGTAGATACGCGTGCTGTGCGGCGAGCGCCGGGCGCGCCCACAGGCCGGCAGGAAGACCACGTCACATGCCCCGTTACGAGATGACCTGGCAGCAAGCCGCGGTCGTGGCTGCCTGCCTGCTCGGCGTGGCCGGGCTCGCCTGGCTGCCGCGCCGCCGGCCGGTCAATCTCGCCGCCCCCGTCCTGCGCGAAGCCGGGCTCGTCGTCGCACTGTTCGCGCTCTGGCAGTACGCGGGCAGCTTCTCGGTAATGGGCCCGGCAGGCGCCACGGCGCGGGCCCGGTGGATCTGGCACACCGAACGCGCCTGGCATCTGCCGGATGAGGCCGCGGTCCAGCATCTGGTGCTCGGCCACCCGCTGGCCGTCGAGGCGTTCAACGTCTACTACGCCACGATGCACTTCACCGTGCTGATCATCTTTTTGGTCTGGCTCTACACCCGCCACCGCGACCAGTACAAACGGATCCGCACGATTTTGGTTCTGCTCACGGCCGCGTGCCTGCTCGTCCAGTTGGTGCCGGTGGCGCCGCCCCGGCTGCTGCCCGGCACCGGCCTGGTCGACACCGCGCAGGTGTATGGCCAGTCCGTGTACGCGTTTGGCGGCGCGGTGGCCGACCAGCTGTCCGCGATGCCCTCGGTCCACGTGGGCTGGGCGATGCTGGTCGCCGCCGGCGCGTGGCGAGCCACCCTCAGCCGGGGCCGCTGGCTCGCGGTCGCGCATGCGGTCATGACCTGGATCGTCGTCGTCGCCACCGCCAACCATTTCTGGCTCGATGGGATCGTCGCGGCGGCACTGCTCGTGCTCGCCTGTCTGGCCGTGGCCGCGGCGCGCGCGCTGCGGCCCCCGCTGCGAGCCCCGTTGCGGGCGCTGGTCACCGCACGGGCTGGTGACCTGGCGCCGCCGGAAACATCCCCCGATAAGCTGAGTGTCTCGGCGGACGTAAGGAGTACGGGTGTCCGGTGACGTTGTGGCAACCGGCATGACCGGTGCTAACGCCGCCGCGACCGGGATCGGGGACCCCCGCGGGACTGATCCGCAAGACCCCGGATCGCCGGAGCAGGAGGTGCCCGCCGACGGCGCCGCGGCGGCATCCGGCCCGCCCGCACCCGGGCAACGTACCCGGCAACCGGCCAGGCCAGCCCGGGGCGGCGCCAGCCCGCGCGGGCGCACCACGGGCGCGGGGAAAGCCGGCGCCACCGCCGAAGCCGCCGATGGCGCCGTAACGCACGCCGCGGCCGGACCTTCCGCCCCGCCGCGGCGGGCTTCGCCGAATCCCGCCGTGCCCCGGGCACGCACGAGCGAAGCGGCGCCGCGGCCCGGCCCCCCCGCGCCGGCCCGCCCGGCCCCCGCCGCGGCCCCGGCCCCCGCCGCGGCGCCGCCGCCGGACGACGCGGACCCGCCGCCCGCCACCGCGGCACCCGCGGCTACGGCCTCACCGGGCCATACGGGCGTGCGCCGCAGGCTGGCCCGGCTCGGCGCGCAGCGCGCAAGCACCATGAACCCGGTGCTCGAACCATTGGTCAAGACGGTCCGGGCAACCCATCCCAAGGCGGATGTGCGCACCATCGAGCGCGCCTACGATGTCGCTGCCTACTGGCACCGCGACCAAAAGCGCAAGAGCGGCGACCCCTACATCACCCACCCGCTCGCGGTTACCACGATCCTCGCCGAGCTCGGCATGAACTACGAGACGCTCTGCGCCGCCTTGCTGCACGACACGATCGAGGACACCCCGTACACGCTGACCCAGCTCCGCTCGGAATTTGGCGAGGAGATCGCCGCGCTTGTGGACGGTGTCACCAAGCTCGACAAGGTCAAGTACGGGGAGGCCGCCGAGGCGGAGACGGTCCGCAAGATGGTCGTGGCGATGTCCCGCGACATCCGGGTCCTCGTGATCAAGCTCGCCGACCGGCTGCACAACATGCGGACCCTCAAGTACCTGCAGCGGGCCAAGCAGGAGCGTAAGTCCAGGGAGACACTGGAGATCTTCGCGCCGCTCGCCCACCGGCTCGGCATGAACACGATCAAGTGGGAGCTCGAGGATCTCGCGTTCGCGACGCTGTACCCGAAACGGTACGACGAGATCGCCCGAATGGTCTCCGAGCGCGCGCCGCGCAGGGACGTGTTCCTGCAGGACGTGATCACAGACGTCGCGGCCGACCTGCGTGATGCGAAGATCAAGGCGACGGTGACCGGCCGGCCCAAGCACTACTACTCGATCTACCAGAAGATGATCGCCCGCAATGTCGAGTTCGACGAGATCTACGACCTCGTGGGCATCCGGGTGCTGGTCGACTCGGTGCGCGACTGTTACGCCGCGCTCGGCACGATCCACGCACGCTGGAACCCGGTGCCCGGGCGCTTCAAGGACTACATCGCGATGCCGAAGTTCAACATGTACCAGTCGCTGCACACCACCGTGATCGGCCCGGAGGGCAAACCGGTCGAGCTGCAGATCCGCACCTGGGGAATGCACCGGCGGTCAGAGTACGGTGTGGCGGCGCACTGGAAGTACAAGGAGGACACGGCCGGAGGGGGCCGCGGCAGGGACAGCAGGGACGGCAAAGACGGCGCCGCCGCGGCGGGGGACATGGCGTGGCTGCGCCAGCTCGTGGACTGGCAGAAGGAAACCGCCGACCCGGCCGAGTTCCTCGAATCGCTTCGCTTCGATCTCGCCGCGTCCGAGGTCTACGTCTTCACCCCGCGCGGCGAGGTGATCGCCCTGCCGCAGGGTGCGACACCCGTGGATTTCGCCTACGCCATCCACACCGAAGTCGGGCACCGCACCATCGGTGCCCGGGTCAACGGCAGGCTCGTCCCGCTGGAAAGCGCGCTCGACAACGGTGACACCGTCGAGATCTTCACGTCGAAGGCGCAGGAAGCCGGTCCGAGCAGGGACTGGCTGAACTTCGTCAAGAGCGCGCGGGCCCGTAACAAGATCCGCCACTGGTTCTCCAAGGAACGCAGGGAAGCCGCGATCGAGTCAGGCAAGGACGCGATCGCGCGGGCGATGCGCAAGCAGGGCCTGCCGCTGCAGCGCCTGGCTTCGGGCGATGGGCTGCTCACGATCGCACGCGACCT
>WNGJ01002512.1_pt1 | contig 30355 bp, 35 predicted proteins | sample 5400611 | NCBI WGS metagenome assembly WNGJ01 (sample SAMN13153375, study PRJNA577476) | soil metagenome | isolation source: 40 cm soil or saprolite under Garry oak tree replicate 1 | place: USA:California | collected 2016-06-15
GCCTCCTAGTCGCGGACGAGCTGCTGGACTCGCTGATGCGAAAGGCCAAGAAGCTCGCCTGCGTCTCGCATGCTGACGTCGAAGTCCGTAACAAGTACGCGTGCTGTGGCCGCTGTCGCGGCTCGCGCCTTTCCGCGCGCTCGATCTGCCCGCTCCCTCGCCTTACGACTCTGACGAAGAGCCGCCTTGAGCTCCGCAGGAAGACGAATCTCCTCGGTGAGCTCCGCGTCGTCGGCGTCGTCGACCCACAGGCTCAACGCCTCGCGAATCCGGCGCCGGGCCTGCTCGAGCGTTCGCCCATGCGTATGGCACCCCCGGACGGAAGGGACACGCGCGAGCCACGCACCGCTCTCGTCGCGCTCGAAGACGACGCGGTACTTGCTGCTGCCGCGCTTCACCTCAGCCACTTTTTTCCTAGGCATGGCTCGAGATCACGCTCCACCGCTCGCATTTCCTGGAGGTATGTCCTCGCCTGGATGGACCGGGACAGTCGTCTGACATCGCCCACACCGAACTCGCACATGCGAGCCGCGATGGCGAACGACCTCGCGCCCAAGACGTCGCGGTAACCGCAGGAGTCTTCTTCCCGTCATTCCACATTCTGTCTAGCACGCTAGACAGTTTATCGGATGGCGACCACTCGAGCTTGAGTCAGCTCATCTCCTGCTCGAGCGCGGCGGCGACCCGGCTCGCCAAGCGCTCCTCGCGACTTCGACGCGAACGGTTCTGCGGCTCTCGGTACGGCCTGTCTTCGAGCCTCGGCGTGGGATGGCCGTTCTCGGCGCTCGCACAAGGCTCCTGCCAGCGCGTGGATCTGGCGGATCGTGGGCCTCGGGTCGCGGCGGCCGCGTCGCACCGGCCCAGCGTAGGCCGGGCGGTGCTACGCGACTGCGCCGATTCTGTGCCTACCCGTCCTCGCGGCGATGCGCGGCGGCGAGCTCCGGGAGAGCTGACTCGTCCACGGCGTCCGCAGGCACGACAGCAACTCGAGCCGGAGTCTTCGCTCGCAGCGTGGCCGTCCGCTTGCCGCCTTCCAGGAGCGCCCGCTCGCCCAGGAGCGCGCCCGGGCCGACTTCGACGACCGGCTCGCCGTCGACCTCCACCTCGAGCACGCCGTCCAGAAGCAGGTAGAGCTCATTCCCGTCGGCGCCCTGTTCGGTCAGCGTCTCGCCCCCAGCCAGCTTGCGCCGCTCCAGCTGCTTGCCCTCGCGCATGATCGAGGCCGAGAGCTCGCGCTCGAGCTCCGACTCGACGGCCGTGACCAAGGCGGGCGAGTCCTCCTCGCCCCAGGGCGTGTTCGGGCCGTGCGACTCGCGGTACCACTTGGCGAAGTCGATCGTGCCCGTCTTCTCGGCGAGCTCGCCGTCCTTGTTGTAAACCCAGTGCCGCGGGAACGGGCTCGCGCCCTCGAGCGTAGGTTGCGAGATGCCGTCGGCGTAGATGATCAGCGAGAGCGTCGTCCACGCGGAGGCCGACTGGATCCGGACGAACGGCTTGCCGCTCACGCGCCGCGGAGCGGGCAGGCCCATGTGACCCCCCGCGGACTGGACGAAGCGCACCCAGTCGGGGCCGACTTCTGGCTCGGCCTGGAGGAGCGGATACTTCGTGGCCGGGAAGGCGAGCTCGCGCGGGCCGAGCTTCAGCCTGGTGACCCCGATGTGGCCGGCGCCGGAGTAGCCCTGGTCGACGATCTTGCCGTTCTCGACCTCGATCCAGGCCTTGAGCTCGTTCGCTTCGCGGAAGGCGTCTGCCTTATGCAGCGCCTCGAGGTCCTCGATTCGGTCTGGCGGCGGATCGTCGTAATGGGCGATCCCCATCTCGAACGGCAGCTTCGGCATGCCCGAGATCGCCTCGGACGGGATCCAGGTGATGGACGTGACGGACGATTCGATGCGCATCGCAGCCCTTCTCTAGCTCGGTGGTCAAGCGCACGCTAAACGGCAGCCGCGAGCGGGTCTAGTGAGAACCGGGAGGGGCTGGAGTCAGGGTGTGCTGGTTCCGCGGCGGCGCCAGAACGTCAGCGCCCCGACGATCGCGGCAAAAACGATCGCGATCGCACTCTTGTTCGGCTTTCCGCCTTCGACCGACGGCGCGGCGCCTTTGGCCTTCTTCTTGCCGACGCGCTTGCCGACCTTCCAGACCGTCCAGCCCAGGACGGCGTTGCGACGATTGAACATAGCCACGCCCTCAACGTACCCAGGCGACCGGCGCGCTAACCCCAGGCGGGAACCCCGCCTCTGCGGCGGGGCGGGGCTCCCTGGGGAGAAAAGTGTCCCGGGCCGGCGGGCGGCACGGCCCGGGGAGGGACGAGGGCACATCCCACCCATACAGACGCCGGTGCCCGCGGAAAACTTGCGTGCTACTTGCCCCCGTGCTGGCGCGGCAATCTCGGGACCTTAAACCGGGGGACCCGCGAGTGCACCGACCGGTTCGAGCGCGGGCCCCGCGAGTGCACCGACCGGTTCGAGCTCGAGCCCCGCAAGTGCACCGACCGGGTCGAGCTCGAGCCCCCCGAGTGCACCGACCGGTTCGAGCTCGAGCCGTGCAACGACTTGCCCAACGCGCGGCCTGGTGTCACGGCCGCGGCGGGCGGAACCCGCGGCTGGACCGTCACGTGCGAGGGCTTGCCCGGCTTCTGGAGCGCGCCCCGCGGCTCGCTCGGGCCTGGGCCAGGAAGCCGTGAGGCGTGTTGGATCGAACTCTGAACGGGCTGCTTGAAGACGCTCCGGTTCGACTTCGTCCCGGCCGGGGCGATGTGGGGGCGCACATGCGAACGCCACGGAGCGTGCGTTACGCCCTCGTAGCCGACCCCGCCGGCGACAACCGCCACGGCGCCCACGGCTGCCGCTTTCATCACGATGCCCGCGCCGAACAGGCTACCTCCGGCCGTGGCAGCGCCGCCGCCAAAGAAGGACGCAAGCGAGGTCGGAAGCGGAATCGCAGCAAGCGAGCGGATCGCCGTTCGCTGGGCGCGCTGGCTGCGGGCGAAACCCGCGCATTCCTTGCACTCGCGCAGGTGTGCGCGCAGGGCGCCCTTGTCAGCGCGTGACAGCCGCCCGTCGAGCTGCTTGGAGACTGCGAGTTCGGCCTCGTGGCAGGTCAGTCCGCCTTCGAGTTGCTCTCGCAGAGCACGCCGGGCACGGAAGATCAACGTCTCGACGGCGCTCACGGAGAGGTCGAGAATCCCGGCGATGTCGTTGTACGAGCGGCCTTCGAGCTCGCGCATGACGAGAGCGGCGCGCTGGTTGAAGGCGAGGTGGCTGAGCGCCCGCCGGATGTCCTGGGCGCTCGGGGACTCCTCCGGGGCGACGGCCTCGGCGAGCTCCTCTTCGTAGGCGACCTCGTGGGGGCGCCTCGAGGCCTGGCGGAAGCGCTGACGGCAGACGTTGTGGGCGATCGCGATCAGCCAGTTCTGGGGCGCGCGCGGGTGCTCACCATTCTTGAAGGCGCGGTAGGCGTTCAGGAACGTCGTCTGGGTAACGTCCTCCGCGTCGGCCTCGTTTCGGAGGACGACGAGCGCATAGCGGTAGACGTCGCCGACATGCCGTTGGTAGATGCGCTCGAAGGCTCGGTCCGAGCGGGGTCTCTGCGCCAGAATTGGCATCACTCCAGTTTAGATGCCCGAAAGTGATATTTCTTGCACCCTGCCTCCCCGACGTTACTTGATCGGCAGCGGGCGCAGCGGCTCTAGGGGAGCGGCGGAGGTGGTGGGAGCGGCGGCAGCGGCGGAACCGGCGGGAGCGGCGGAACCGGCGGCAGCGGCGGAGGCGGCGGGAGCGGCGGCTTGGGGATGAGCTTCTTTACCGGCGCCGGCAGGATGGTCGTGACGGTCCCGACGACCGAGGCGATCGTTGTCGTTGCCGGGATCGAGACGGTGTCGTCTCGCCCGCTGTTCGTGCTTCCGCCGAGGAGGCCGCCCGGGCCCGCGTTTCGACGACGCGGGTGGGCCTGGTGGAAGGGGAGCACTCGCTCCGTCGCCGCGAGCTTTTGGTTTTGGGCCACGGAAACCTGACTCCCGGGAAGCACGCGGGCAACGGCCGAGGCGAACGGGCTTCGCTGCAACATCGCCGGGGAAACGCGGCCCGACGCGTGCGCTGCCGGACCGCCCGCGACTGCCTTCACCGTCTCGTAGCCCGCACCCGCCGCAACCATGCCGGCCGTGACCACGGCGACGATCTTGGACACGCTGCCGCCGAGCAGGCCGCCCGCCCCCGCGACGATGCCGGTGCCGCCGAAGAACGACGAGAGCGAGCCAGGGATCGGCACGGCCGAGATGACGCCGAGTGCCTTCCGCCGCACCTTCAGCCCGCGGCGCGCGCGGAAGAGGAGCGCCTCGACCGCCGGCACCGACAGGCTCAGCACGTCTGCGATCTCGGCGTAGGTGCGCCCTTCGATCTCGCGCATGACGAGCGCCGCACGCTGGTTCAGCGTCAGCGCTGCGAGCGCCTGGAGCACCTCGTCCAGATCCGGCAGCTCGTCCGTGTCGGGGCCGGCCAGCTCCGGCAGGTTCTCGATCGGCACCTCTTGCGGCCGGCGAGCAGCCTGGCGCCAGCGCATGCGGCAGACGTTGTGCGCGATCTTGATCAGCCAGTTGTGCGGCTTGTGTGGCCGCTCACCGCGCTGGAACGCCCGGTAGGCGTTGAGGAAGGTCGTCTGGACGACGTCTTCCGCATCGGCCGGGTTGGCGAGCACCGCGAGCGCGTAGTGATAGACCTCGCCGACGTGCTCCCGGTAGAAGCTCTCGAAGGCGCGATCCGGAGCCGCCCTCCTGGCGAGAAGGGGTGTCATCGCCGCAGAGACTCCGTTGTTTGGCAGCACCGCCCGAGCGCCACGCTCGGTGTCTCCATGTCGTCTCAACGGTCAACTTGCCGGATTGGTTACGCCCTGTTTCGAGGGGTCGTTGGCACGCTCCAGGGCGACCTCTATGTGTAGGAAGCGATACTTAGGACGCAGGTGCCGCGGCGCGCTTCTTGTTAGGCAGGTGGATCGCGCGACCGAGCGCGACGAGACCGGCTTCCTTGATTGCTTCGGAGAGCGTCGGGTGGGCGGTCATGCCGTCGGCGACCGTCTCGACCGTGGCCTCCGCGTCGAGGGCGACGACCCCGGCTTCGATCAGATCGGTGACGTGCGGGCCGACCATGACGAGGCCGAGCAACTCTCCGTACCGGGTCTCGTGGATCGACTTGACCCAGCCGACGGTCTCGTTCTGCATCACCGCGCGCGCGTTTGCGACCCAGGGGAACATGCCGGTCGCGACGTCGTCGCCGTACTGCTCGCGGGCTTCGGCTTCGGTGAGGCCGACGCCGGCGATCTCCGGGTCGGTGTAGATCGGGCGCGGCACGCCGCGATTGTCGACGACGGCCTCGTGGCCCATCACGTTCTCGGCGGCGACCTCGCCCTCGCGAAAGGCGGTGTGGGCGAGCTGCCAGTAGCCGGCGCAGTCGCCGACGGCGTAGATGTGCTCGACCGTCGTGCGGCGGTGCTCGTCGGCGGCGATGCCTTTGCGCTTGTCGAACTCGACGCCGATCTCCTCCAGGCCGAGATCCTCGACGAGCGGGCCGCGGCCGGTGGCGACGAGCATCAGGTCGGCTTCCGTCGTCTCTCCGTCGCCGAAGTGGACGGTGAGCGCGTCCCAGCGCTCCTCGACCTTGTTGCAGGTCTTCTCCAGGTGAAGCTCGATCCCGCGCCTCTTGAACTGCTTGGCGAGCTCCGAGCAGGCGTCGTCGTCTTCCAGCGGGATCAGCTTCGGAAGCATCTCGATGATCGTGACCTCGGAGCCGAAGCGGTTGAAGATCGAGGCGAACTCGCAGCCGATGATTCCGCCGCCGAGGATGACGAGTCTGCGCGGAACCTCGGTCTGCGCGAGGAGGCCGGTCGAGTCGACGCAGAGGTCCGAATCGAGCCCGTCGATCGGCGGGCGGAGCGGAAAGGAGCCGGTGGCGATCACGGCGTGCTTGAAGGTGACGTCCTCGGCGCCCTCGACGGCGATCGCATGCGGATCCTTGAAGCGGCCGGTGCCCTTGACCCACTCGACGCCGTTGGCCTTGAAGAGGCTCGCGACGCCGCTCGTCATCTGCTTGACGACGCCTTCCTTCCAGTGGTTGGCGGTCGCGAAGTCGAGCTTCGGCTCGCCGACCTCGACGCCGAGGCTCGGCAGGGTCTCTTCGGATTCCTTGAGGGCGAAGGCGGTCTGCACCCAGGCCTTGGTCGGGATGCAGCCGACGCGCAGGCAGGTGCCGCCAAGCTCGGGCTCGCGTTCGATGCAGGCGGTCTTGGCGCCGAGCTGTGCCGCCCGGATCGCGGCGGTGTAGCCACCCGGGCCGCCGCCGAGGACGGCTACGTCAACTTCCACGCGCCGATCCTATCGGCGCGCCTCAAGTCCGTGCCGTGTCGTGCCGATTAGCTCGATCGAGGGACGAACGGAAGACAACAGAAGGAGCAAACGATGACAACGAGCAAGAAGAAAATCTTCCTTCTCGCCGTCGCAGCAGCCCTCGTCGGCGGGAGCGTTGCGATCGGCGCTTGGAGCACGAATGGGAGCGGCACGGGCTACGCAAAAGCGAGCAGCTCCTCGGCGTTGACGCTCTCGGACGCGTCCGCGAGCACTTCAGCCGATCTCTATCCGAGCGGGAGCGGAGCCGTGAAGATCAAAGTCACGAATCCGAACCCGTTCCCGGTCAAGATCACACAGGTCGCGCAAACCGCGTCCAGCACGATCACCTCGGATGCGGGGGCCGCTTGCAACGCGTCGACGGGCGTCTCGTTCGCGACGCAGTCGGGACTGAACCTGGCGCTCGCGGCCGGCGCAACGACGGTGTTCTCGCTCGCAAATGCCGTCAGCATGTCCAACGCTTCCGACAACTCGTGCCAGGGGGCCGTCTTCTCGATTCCGGTCGACCTCACGGCTGCCAGCAACTAGCGCGAAGACGGATACGCGTGATAAAGCTGGCCCTGGTAGCGGGGATCATGGCGACCGTCGCCACGGCCGCGGCCGCCATGATCCCTTTTCGGGCGAGCGCTCCGCATTCGTTCTCGATCAGAGGCAGCGTGAACGGCCTCACTCCCGGCGCGAAAACCTCTCTCCGGGTCCGGATTAGGAACCCGTACCGCCGGCGCATTCGCGTCGTCTCCGTCCGCGCCTTTGTGAAGCCGTCCGGCCATCCGTGTCCCGTCGTCAACATCCGCGTAAAGCCATTCCGGGGCTCGCTCCTGATCGGGGCTCGGTCCTCGAGGTCGCTCTCGCTCGAGGTAAGCATGAGCCGGTCGGCGGGACTGGCATGTCAGGGAGCCATCTTTCCCCTGCGCTTCTCAGGGCGGGCGATCGGAGCATGAGACGGGTAGCGGCCGTCCTGGCTCTCGCTGCTCTGCTGGCACCGCCTGGTTTTGCTTCCTGGCGGCCTCTGGGTAGTGGCTCCGGGGCTGCCAAGGCGACGAGCGTCGCCGTGGCCGGAAACGTGCCTACGGGCGCGGTCTCGAGTCACAGCGTGACGCTCACCTGGACCGCGAGCACCTACGCCAGCGGCGCGACCGTCTCCGTCTACATCGTGAAGCGGTACGACTCCGTGACGAGCGCGGCGCAGACGGTCGGATCGGCCTGCAGCGGCGCGGTCTCGGGAACGACGTGCACCGAGGCTGGTGTCCCCACCGGCACCTGGCAATACACGGTCACGCCGGCGCCGGGGAACTGGCGCGGGACCGAGAGCCCGAAAAGCTCCATCGTCATCGTGACGATCTAGCTTTCAGAGCTCGGCGCGCATCGTGTATGCGCCGTCGTCTTCGGTCACGCGCTTGAACCCGTGGCGCTCGTAGAGGCCAACTGCGGGATTGTCCTTCTCCACGCTCAAGCTGATCGCGTGGTAGCCCTCGCCGCGAGCGCGCTCCAGTAGCTGTTCGAGTAGATCCGCACCGAAGCCGCGGCCCCGGCGGCTCGGGACGACGGCGATCGAGAGCTCCGGGGTCTCCTCGTCGACGAAGCCGTAGCCTGGATCTTCTCCGCGGAAGAGCCGGTACCACGCCGCCCCGACCGGCTGGAACTCGTCGATCGCGATCAGGCCGGAGTCGCCAGGCCGGCCCCAGCGCTCGACGTAGCGCCGCAGCGGCGGCTCTCCGGTCTCGGCCACGGCGGAGGCGCGCCAGTAGTACGCGTGGCGGAGCATGTCCCGCAGGAAGGGAATGTCCTGCCGGCCGGCGGGCCTGATCACGACGCGAGTGTACGAGGAAGGCCGAGCTCCCGCGCGGCCCAGGGCAGGGCGACTTCGGCCTGGCGGAGCTGGAACTCGCGTACGAGCGGCGCGGTTCGCGGTGGCGGGAGCCCGGCACGCGCTGCGAAGAATCCGGCGATCACGGCCGCGAGGCCGCCGCTGTCTTCCACCAGCTCCCACGGCTCAGGCCCGCCCTCCAGACGGAGGCTCGGGAGCCAGAAGACAAGGTCGGCGAGCGGGTTGCCGACGCAGGCCTGGTTCCAGTCCACGAAGAGCACCTGACCGTCCCGCAAGCACAGGTTGTCGCTGCGCACGTCGACGTGGAGAAGCGCACCGCCGTCCAGGCTGCACGTGGCGACGGCCTCGCGCAGCCGCGGCAGCGCCGCGTCGAGCCAGCGGCGCGAGCAGAGCCCCGTCGAGAGCAGGGGTTCGGAGTCCTCGGCGATGCGTTCCCACCCAACCTGCAGGCCCTGGTGGTCGACAAGCCGCGGCAGGTCGTCCGGCGGCGGCGTCTCGTGCACCGCGTCGAGTGCCGTCCGCACGGCGTCGATCTGTCCGGGCAGCCACGGCGGAGGCCAGTGGGCGTCACCGAGATCCTCGATCGCGAGCAGGATCTCGGCGTCGTCGTACCAGCCCACAAGCTCGGGCAGGAACGGCTCGTTCACCGCGGAGTAGATTCGATATTCGTTCCGGAGCCATTCCGCCGAGGTCTCGTCGAGCGCCACCTTGACGAAGCTGCGGCGTCCGTCGGCGAGCTCGACCCGCCAGTGCGCGGAGTTCGTCCCGTAGCCGCCGCTTTGGACACGCTGCCACCCGGTCGGCCGGGCGCCGACCGCGGCCTCGACCTCAGCCGCCGGGAAATCGTCCTGCAAGGCTCAGAGCATCAGGCCGGGCTCCTCCAGGAAGGCCTTCGCCGTCCGGAGGAAGTCCGCTGCGGTCGCTCCGTCGAGCGTCCGGTGGTCGCAGGTCAGGGTCATGGTCATCATCGGCCGCAGCTCGAGCTCGCCGTCGTGGGCAACCGGCCGCTCCTCGATCCCCCCGACGGCGAGGATCGCCGCCTGCGGCGGGTTGAGGACGGCGACGAACTGGTCGACGCCGTACATGCCGAGGTTCGAGATCGTGAACGTGCCGCCTTCGAGGTCGGACTGCTGGAGCTTGCGGCCCCGGGCTCTTTCGACGAGCTGAGCGCGGGCCGCGGCGAGCTCGGCCAGCGACTTGCGCTCGCTCTGCGGGATCACCGGCACGACGAGCCCGGCCGGAATCGCCACGGCGATGCCGATGTTCGCGCTCAGGTGGAGCTCGATCGAGTCCTCCGCAAAGAGGGCGTTGACGGCCCGGTGGCGCATGAGCGCGGCCGCGCAGGCCTTCGTGAGGACGTCGGTGACGGTGACCTTCGGTCCGCCCTCCTCCGCGCTCTCGGCCAGGCGCGCGTGCAGCTCGAGCGCGCGCTCCATGTCGGCGGACATGGTGATCTGGAACGCAGGCGCCTGCCAGGCCTCGGTCAGCCGGCGCGCGGTCGTGCGGCGTATCGACGTCAGTTTCTGGATCTCGACCTCACCCGCGGGTGCGGCAGTGACCTGCGCCGGCGCGGCTGCGCCTGTCCCGGTGGATGCGCGCTCGACGTCCTCGGCGACGACGCGTCCCTCCGGCCCCGTTCCTGCGAGTGCGGCCAGGTCGATCCCGCGCTCCCGAGCGATCCTGCGCGCAAGCGGCGAGGCCTTGACCCGGCCGCCGTTCGTCGTCGGCTCCCTGACCTCGAGCGTCTCTTCCTTCGAGGCTTGCCGGCTGCGCTCGCGCTCCTCCTCGCGCTCTTCGCCGGGCGAGCCTTCCTCCTGCTCGTCCTGCGCGACTTCTTCGGCGGCCTCGCCTTCCTCGATCTGCGGCTCTTCGCCCTCCTCGCCGATCACGGCGACGGTCCGGCCGACCGGAACCTCGCCCTCGGCGACGGCGATCTTCAGGAGCACGCCCGAGGCCTCGGCCTCGACTTCCTGCGTCGCCTTGTCGGTGTCGACCTCGTAGAGCGGTTCGCCCTTCTCGACCTTGTCGCCCTCGGATTTCAGCCACTTGACGATCGTCCCGGACTCCATCCCCTGCCCGAGCCGGGGGAGCTTCACCTCGTTAGCCATTGCGCATCGTGTCCTCCGGAGCGTCGTAGGACGTGTCCCGATTGTCTGAAACTGCCGTGTCCAAATTCCGTTTGGGCCGAACGAAAAAAACATCTCGGTTGCAGGCACTTCCGACCGCACCGTGCACCTCCGAGCCGCGTCCCGGGGTCTGACCCCGGGAGATGGCCCGGCGAGACATGGCTGGCTCAGCCATCGCGTCGCACCGTCCTCCGGATCGCTTCGAGCACGTCCTTGGCGTGCGGGACGACGTACTCCTCCATCACCGGCGCGAAGGGGATCGGCGCGAACTTCGCCCCCACGCGCTCGACCGGGGCATCGAGGAAGTCGAAGGCTCCGTGCTGGACGACCGCAGCCACCTCGGCGCCGAAGCCCATCCGCATGACCGCCTCGTGCGCGACCACGCAGCGGTTCGTCTTCTTGACCGAGTCGATCAGGGCGCCCTCGTCGAGCGGGAGCAGCGTGCGCGGATCGACGACCTCGACCGAGATGCCTTCCTCCTCGGCCTCCTTCGCCGCCGCGAGCGACTCGTGCACGAGCCGGCCGGTCGCGACCACCGTCACGTCCTCGCCCTCGCGGCGCACGCGCGCCTCGCCAAGCGGGATCGGCTCGAGCTCGTCGGGCACCTCTTCCTTGAGCCCGTACAGCGTCCGGTGCTCGAAGAAGATGACCGGGTTGTCGTCGTAGATCGACGACCAGAGCAGGCCGCGGACGTCGGCCGGGGTCGAGGCGAAGACGACCTTCAGGCCCGGCACGTGCACGAACCATGACTCGAGCTGCTGCGCGTGCTGTGCGCCCGGCGACCAGCCCGCGCCACCCTGGGTCCGGATCGTCAGCGGCACCTTCAGCTGCCCGCCCGACATCGAGCGGTGCTTGGCCGCCTGGTTGACGATCTGCTCCATCGCGAGCGTGAGGAAGTCCTCGTACATGACCTCGACCACGGGACGCATGCCCTGCATCGCAGCGCCGATCCCCGCGCCGACGATCGCCATCTCCGAGATCGGCGTGTTACGGATCCGCTCCGGGCCGAACTCGTCGAGCATGCCCTGCGTGACACCCATGGAGCCGCCCATCTCGGCGATGTCCTCGCCCATGACAAAGACGTCCTCGTCGCGGCGCATGGCCTGGGAGAGCGCGTCGCGAACCGCCTCTCGATAGGAGAGCTCAACCACCAGAGCTTCCTGGTGCACTAGTGCACCAGCCGTGCGTTCGGGCCCACGCAGACCGCATGCCGGGCCCGATCGGTGCTTGTGCACTAGTGCACAAGGAGATTCTTAGCGCGCTACGCGTAAACATTCTTCAGGGCGTCTTCCGGCTTCGGGTCGGTGCCGTTCTTTGCGAACTCGACCGAGGCCTCGACGAGCTCCTGCACCTCACGGTCGACCTCCTCGAACTCCTCGTCCGAGAGCCCGAGCCTCGCGCGGAGCTTCCCGATCGGGTCCTGGGTCTCGCGCAGCTCGGTGAGCTCTTCCTTGTTCCGGTAGACCTGCGGATCGCCGATGTAGTGGCCGACGAGGCGATAGGTCTCGCAGAGTAGGAAGACCGGACCCTTGCCCTCGCGCGCATGCTTGAGCGCGCGTCCGGCGACGGTGTAGACCTCTTCGACGTCCTGGCCGTCGGCCTTCATCGCCTCCATCCCGAAGGCCGCGGCGCGCTGAGTGAGGTCGTTGATCGCGAGCTGCTGGCTGGCGGGCGTCGACTCGGCCCAGTGGTTGTTCTCGCAGACGAAGACGGCGGGCACCTTCCAGAGCTGGGCGAGGTTCAGCGCCTCGTGGAAAGTGCCGATGTTCGTCGCCCCGTCGCCGAAGAACGCGACGCCGACGCGCGGCTCCCCGCGGAGCTTGAACGCGAGCGCGGCGCCCGTGATCGCGGGCAACCCGCCGCCGACGACCGCGTTGGCGCCGAGGTTCCCGCGCTCGATGTCGTAGAGGTGCATCGAGCCGCCGTACCCGTGCGAGCAGCCCTCGATCTTGCCGTAGAGCTCCGCCATCACCTCGTTCGGGTGCGTGCCCTTGGCGATCGTATGCCCGTGCGCGCGATGGGTCGAGGCGATCACGTCGCCCTCCTCGAGTGCACGGCAAACCCCGACGGCGACACCTTCCTGGCCGATCGCGACGTGGAGGAATCCCGGCAAGTCGCCGGCGCGAAAGCGCTCCTCGACCTTCTCCTCGAAACGCCGGATCAGCAGCATCTCGCGGAAGAACTCCCGCAGCCGCTCCTCGGAGAGCGATCCTTTTCGCTCCACTTTGGCCACGGGCCTGAGTTTATGCTCAGGGTCGTGGCACTCGCAGACCAGTGGAGGGCGATCGAGGCGGAGCTTCCCGAGCGCTGGGACGAGGCTCGCCTACGCGTGACGATCAACGACGAGAGCGAGGCCGAGCGGGCGGCGGCTCTCCTCGGGCCCGCCAACCCGGGACGGCGTGGAAAGGTGATCAACCTGAGCGTCACACGCGGGGGAAGCGGTACGTCGCCGTACCTGATGCAGCGACTGCTGCGGCGGCTCGACTCGGAGCTGATCGACGGCTGGCTGATCCTCGTCTCGACGAGCGAGGCGAAGGAGGCAATCCCGCCGGAGCGCGCGTCGCTCCCAGCCTCCTGGGACGCCGAGCTCGCAAAGCTGCCTGACGACTGGACCGACATCTACGCCGAGCTGGGGCTCGCTTCCACGGATTACCTGGAGCCTGCGGCGCTTCTGGTGGCCCCGCTCAACCCCGCGCGCGTTCCCGGCAAGACCGCCTTCCGGTTCCGCTGCGCGCGGAATTTCGGCTACGGCGCCTCGGCGGGGATGGTGCGCCGCTGCCTGCAGCGCCTCGACGAAGAGGACATCCGCGGCAGCGTCGCGATCTTGCGCGTGCTTTCGGACACGCGTCCCGTCGCGACGCAAGGGCCCGTTTGGTACGTCGGCGGCCGCTCGGTATGAGCAGACCGGAGGAGCCGCAGGTCTCGTGGAAGACAATCGAGGAGAACGCCGTCGTCTTCTGCTCGGACGGAACGGAAGTCGGCAAAGTGAAGGAGACAGCCGGCGACCACCAGGCGGACATCTTCGACGGTCTGATCGTCTCGCACAGGCGGGGTCCCGATCGCTACGTCCCGGCCGAGCAGGTGCGCGGGATCTGGGAGGAGCGGGTTGAGCTCGCCCTGACCGCGGGCGAGATCGAGGCATTGCCGGCCTACGCGGAGCCGCGCTCGGTCCGCTGGGAGCCGGGAGCAGACCGAGGCCTCGGCGGACGCGTGCGCGGGGCGTTCCACGATCTCTTCGGCCGGCGTAGATGAGCGATCCCGTCTCCTGGTTGGTGATCGAGCCCGGCTGGAACGTCGTCGGCCGGAACGGTGACGAGGTCGCCAAGGTGGAGGAGATCGTCGGCGATACGACCCTCGGCATCTTCAACGGCCTCACGATCGGGGTCGGTCTGCTGAAGAAGGGACGGTACGTGCCGGGCGAGCAGATCGCGGAGATCACCGAAGGCCAGGTACGGCTCGCGCTCGACAAGAATGAGGTCGCGCAACTCGGCGAATACCAAGAGCCGCCGCCGAGCAAGCGCGTCCTTCCCGAATAGCCCGCGCAGGTCCTGGCGCATCGCGGCATCTGGTAGCCCGAGGGGTCTCGAGATAGGTCGGGCGGAGTTGCGGCGCCGCCCGGCCTTCTCTAGGGAATTACTGCACCCAGCTCGCCGGCGACGACGCGCGCCTCTCCCGCGTCTTTCGCGATCACGAGACACGTGTCGTCGCCGGCCAGCGTTCCGACGATTTTCGGGTGCTCCAGCTGGTCGATCGCGCGGGCGATCGCCGGAGCGGAGCCGAGCTCGGACTGGATCACGACGATGTTCTGGGCCGCGGTCGCGCTCCGGCCGAACCGAGCGAGAATGGAGGCCAGCGTCTCCCGCGGGTCGCTGCGGCGCACCCGCTCCGGGAGCACGTAGCGCGGGCGGCCGAGCAGGTCGTGCGTCTTCTCGAGTCCGAGCTCCCGGATGTCGCGCGAGATCGTGGCCTGGGTGACGACGCACCCTCCGTCGGCGAGGACGCCCCGAAGCTCGTGCTGGCTGCCGACTCGCCGCCGCGTGACGACGCTCGCGATCAAGCGCTGGCGCTCGGATTTTCCCAGCGTCCTCGGAACTTGCATAGAAGCGAGAATAAAGATTCATGTTTGCCCTGCCCCGGGTACGGCAACGAACCGTGCATGATTCGTAAGTTGCTGTGGACCGGTCTCTACGCAGCCTTCGCCGCCGGCGCGACCATGGCCGCGCGCCGCGCCGCCTCCAAGGTCTGGCGCATCGCCACGGGCGAAGCGCCGCCCATCGAAAGATGAACAAGGGCGACCTACTCGTCGACCGAGGCGCCGACCGCCTCCAGGAGCTCGCCCAGAAGGCGGCTGCGAAGGGCGGCGTGGGCGCGAAGCTCGCCCGGCCGCTGGCAGAGGACGCGGCCTTTCTGCGCAAGCTCAAGCCAAGCCTGATCGCCGCGCGTGCAAAGGGGCGGGCCCCGACCAACCAGAAGCCTGGCGCCGAGACGGTTGCTCCCAGCGCGCCCCAGCTCGGCCCCAGGCCGAAGAAGAAAAAGAGTGGAAAGCGCGGCGGCCCCAATCCGTTCCTCGTCATGGGCGCAGCGCTCGTCGCGGGGATTCTCATCGCCAAGGTCGTCGACTGGAGAGGCCATGCCCACCCGCGAGACTGAGAGCCCGGGCTTCGGCCCGGCCGCCAAGCAGGTCGCAGAGCACGCGAGCGCCCTCGCCAGGCTCGAGCTCGAGCTGGCCGCGCTGGAGATCAAGCGGAAGGTCGTCTCGCTCGGACTGGGGATCGGCTTCGGCCTCGGCGCAGCGATCTTCCTCGTCTTCATGCTCGGGTTCGCGTTCGCAACGATCGCGGCAGCCCTCGCGACGGCGATGGCGACCTGGCTCGCGCTACTGATCGTGACCGGAGTCCTGCTTCTGCTCGCCGCAACGCTCGGCGTCCTGGCATTCGGAGCGCTCAAGAAGGGCACCCCGCCGGTGCCGGAGCAGGCGATCCGGGAAGCGAAGCTGACGACGGAGGCGTTGAAGAGCAATGGCGGGAGGTAACACGCGGACGGCAGAGCAGGTTCGGCGCGACATCGAGGCCGAGCGCGAGCAGCTGACCGACGCCGTGGACGACCTCCGCGCCGGGATGGACATCACGGCGAAGCTGCGCGCGAAGCTCCCCGTCGTGGCTGTGGGGGCACTCGGGGCGGGTTTCCTGCTGGCCGGGGGCATAGGGGCGACGATGCGCCTGCTGGCGCGTCGAGGGCGCGAGGGGACGACAAAAGCCCGCCTGGGCCCCTTCTCGCTTGTCGACCGCGACTGAGCAAAGCGCGACGGGTCAGGTCCCGTCCGGCCCGCACCGCCTCACGACGCGCGAGTGGCTGGACGTGTTCAAGCGCACGGCGGCCTCGTTCATGGAGGACGATTGCATGGGCCTTTCCCAGCAAATCGCCTACAGCGCGCTGCTCGCCTTTCTCCCCTCGGTGATCCTGCTGATCGGACTGCTCGGCCTCTTCGGCACCGGCGCCTTCAACTCGCTGGAGCAGTTCGTCGGCTCGGTCGCCCCGCACGCGGTGATCAGCATGATCGACCTGGCGAAGAAAGACGCCGCGCACAACAAGTCGGGCTCTGCGATCGCCCTCGTCGTCGGCCTCTTCACGGCCGTCTGGGCTGCAAGCGGTGCGATGGGCGCCGTGGTCAAGGCGGTCAACCGGGCCTACGACCGGCTCGAGACGCGGCCGTTCTGGAAGGTGCGCGGAATCTCGATCCTGCTCGTCTTCCTGACCGGAATCGTGCTGGCCGGCATGTTCCTTTTGATCATCTTCGGCGGCTCGCTCGGCGACGCGATCGCGAAGCGGACGTTCCTCGGCGGCGGCTTCACCCTCGTCTGGAACATCGTGCGCTGGCCGATCGCATTCGTCGCGGTGCTGCTCTTCTTCGCCGTCGTCTATTACCTGGCGCCGAACAAGGATCAGCGCGACTGGAAATGGGTGACGCCGGGCTCCGTCGTCGGCTCCGTGATATGGCTCTTCCTCTCGGGCCTCTTTGCGCTCTACACGAGCTTCTCCAGCTCCTATTCGAAGACGTGGGGCTCGCTCGCCGGCGGGATCATCCTGCTCCTGTGGCTGAACTACTCGGCTTGGGCGCTCCTTTTCGGCGCCGAGTTGAACGCGGAGCTCGACGGCCAGGCGGACATCCATGCAGCGGGCGGGCCGAACGCCGGTCTAGTAACGCCGGCCCGCCGCCTGCGGTAACCCTCCTAGCCCGTCGGGAGCGGGAGCTTCTTGACGATGACGCTGCCCGCGAGCTTCTTGTGCGCGTCGGAGCGGTAGCGGTAGGTCTTGCCGGCGATGAGCTTGACCTTCCACGTAACCGTACCGCGGAAGGAAACACCCGTCTTCTTGTTCACGCCGGCGCCGGTGAGGTGGAAGTTGTCGGCCTTCGTCTTGTCCTTGACCGTGATCTTGTAAGAGCCGGGTGCGACGACCTTGGCCTTCGCTCCCGTGGAGGTCTTCAGCGAGATCGTCCTGCCGGGACCAACGGTGCCGTTCAGCTTCGGCGTTACCGGGACGACGCCCGAGGTGAACGACTTGTGTATCTGGGTCGGATGGGCGTCGCACTGCATCTGGTACTTGCCGTTTCCGAACGTCACGTTCCACGTTTCGTCGCCGACGAAGACGACGTCCGTTGCCTGGTCGACACCTGGGCCGAACAGGTGGAAGTTGTGCAGGTCAGACTTGTCGTGGACCGTGATCGTGTACGAGCCCGGGTTGATGTGCGTGACCGTATTCCCGGCAGCGTCGGTCAGGTTGATCGTGAAGCCGGGACCGACCGTTCCGATCAGGCTCGTGCCGGCGGCCTGGCCGGCGCCGGGGACGACGACCGCGGCAGCGAGCAGCGAGCAGGCGAGGAGACGGCGGAAATTCACGAGAGACACCCCTTTTTCGAATGACGTCGTAGCACGCAAAGAATAGATACGACAAAACGCGGATTTGGTTTGCGCGAGGCTCTAGACTCGTTACGTGCGCCTGGGCAAGGACGTCAAGGTGGAGCTGATCCGGCGGGTTCCGCTCTTCTCCAATTGCTCGCGCAAGGAGCTCGCGGAGATCGCTTCGATCGCAGACGAGATCGACTTCGGCGCAGGCAAGGAGTTGATTCGCGAGGGCGACCGTGGTCGTGAGTTCTTCGTGCTTTTGGACGGAAACGCGCAGGTGACAAAGGGCGGGACCGAGGTGAACACGCTCGGCTCCGGAGATTTCTTCGGCGAGATCGCCCTGGTCTCGAAAGTGCCGCGGTCGGCGACCGTCACGACGACGTCGGACGTGCGGGCGCTCGTCGTCACCGACAGGGCCTTCCGGGCGCTGATGGGCCGCTTGCCCGAGCTGCAGCTGCAGGTGCTGGAGGCGCTGGCGGAGCGCCTAGCACCCGAAACGCTTTAATCACTCGCGCAGCTTCGCGCCGAACTGGCGGGCCAGCGCTTCGCTGATCCGCTCGCGCAGCTTCGCCGCGTCCTCGTCGGAAAGCGTGCGCTCGGCCGACTGGAAGAGGACACGGAAGGCGATCGACTTGCGGCCTGCGCCGGCCTGCTCGCCGCGGTAGACGTCGAACACCCGCATCTCGCGCAGTTCCGGGCCTCCGGCCTCCCTCGCGGCCAGGACGAGCTCGCCCGCGGCAACGTGCTCGTCGACGACGAAGGCGAGGTCCTGCCGGACGCCCGGATAGGTGAGGACGTCCTCGTATAGAAGCCGCTCCGGCACCGCTGAGAAGAGCGTCGCGAGATCAAGCTCGAAGGCACCCCAGGCGCCCTCGAGGAGATCTGGACGAAGCTCGCCGACCCAGCCCGCCTCGAGCGCAGCCGCCTTGCCGGGATGGACGAACCGGCCCTGTGTCCGCTCGAAGTAGGGCTCGACCTTCAACGCCTCGTACAGCGTCTGGATCGCGCCCTTCGCGCGGAAGAACCCGCCCTCGACGATCCCGCCGACGCGCCGCCGCTCGTCCGGAAGCTGCCCGTCGCTCGGCAGGTAGACGCGCGCGATCTCGTAGAGCGCGATTCCTTCGTTCCCCGCGTCCACGTTCCGCTGGGCCGACTCGAGCAGTCCGTGCATGAGCGTCGTGCGCAGGACAGCGTGCTCGGCCGAGAGCGGCTCGGGCAGCCGCAGGGCGCGCTCGTCCTCGTCGCTCGCGACGAGAGACGAGTTGTACGCCTCGGAGAAACCGCAGCCGACGAACACGTCTTCCACTGTCCGCTGCAGGCGCTGCTCGCGCGTGAGCCGACCGAACATCTCGCGGCGAAACGGGAGGGTGACCGGCACGTCGTCGAGGACGAAGCGGCCCACCTCCTCGACGAGGTCGGCCTCGCGGGTGACGTCGCGCGCGCGCCAGCTCGGGACCGTGACAGTCCAGTCGTCCGAGACTTCGAAGCCGAGCCGTTCGAGGATCCGCCGCTGGTCGGGTGGCGCGACCCAGTAACCGAGCAGCGCGTCGGTTCGCTCCGGCCGAAGGTGGACGACCGGCCGCTCGGGCAAGGCCTCGTGCGCGTCGATCTCGCCGGTCCACGCGGCGCCCGCGAGCTCGACGAGCAGTTGCGTTGCGAGCCTGGCCGCCGGCTCGGCCAGGTAGGGATCGACGCCCTTCTCCCAGCGGTTGGAGCTCTCGGTGCGCAGAGCCAGGCGTTCCGCAGTGCGCTGGATCCCGACGGGCTCGAAGTTCGCCGCCTCGAGGAGGACGTCCGTCGTCGACTCGCCCACCTCGCTCTCGAGCGAGCCCATGATCCCGGCGATCGCGACGGGCCGGGCCGCATCGGCGATCACGAGGTCGTTCGGCTGCAGCGGGCGCAGCGTGCCGTCGAGCGTCTTGATCGCCTCGCCCGAGCGGGCGCGGCGGACATCCCGGCCGCCGCGAGCCGCGCCTTCATCCAGGGCGGAGACGGGCCGATCGTGACGTTGCGGAAGGTGCGGCCGAGGTAGCGCGGGCAGCCCTCGAAGTCCTCGACGCGGACGTCCACGGCCTCCTCGGCGGCGCGCGGCGGGTCGATCTCCGGCAGCGGAGCGAGCTCGGCGCCCGTCAACGCCGCGACCTCGCGCGCTATCCCGTAGATCGACTGCAGATCGGGGCGGTTGAACCCGGTCTCGATCTCGAGCACGTCCTCCCCCAGCGGGAGAAAGTCGTCGAGCGGCGCTCCCGCGGGCCACTCCGCGGGCAGTACGAGGATCCCGGAGTGGTCGGTGCCGAGCTCGAGCTCGCGCTCGGAGAGGATCATCCCCTCGGAGAGCTCGCCGCGGAGCTCCGTCGGCTCGAGCCGCATCCCGCCGGGAAGCACCGCGCCGGGCAGTGCGACCGCGACCGTGTCGCCAGCGCCGAAGTTCCAGGCGCCGCAGACGATCTGCCGCGGCTCGTCCTCCCCCACGTCCACCCGGCAGAGCTGGAGGCGATCCGCGTTCGGGTGCTTGTCCGCAGCGACGACGAGCCCGACGCGGAAGAGCCCGAGGTTGCCCTCGGTGTCCTGAACCCCGCGGCGGACGACGCGATCGACCTCGCAGCTGGAGATGGCCAGGCGCGCGGCCAGCTCCCGAAGGGGTACCTCGACCGCGACGTACTCGCGGAGCCAGGAGACCGGAACTTTCAAAACTGGCTGAGGAGGCGGAGGTCGTTCTGCCAGAGGTCGCGGAGGTCGGGCAGGCCGTGACGAAGCATCGCGATCCGCTCCAGACCGAGTCCGAACGCGAAGCCTGAAACCTCCTCGGGGTCGTAGCCGACGTGCTCGAAGACGGCCGGGTCGACGACGCCCGCGCCGCCCATCTCGATCCAGCCCGAGTATTTGCAGACCGGGCAGCCCTCGCCGTCGCAGAGAAAGCAGGAGACGTCGAACTCGATCGAGGGCTCCGTGAAGGGGAAGTAGCTCGTCCTGATGCGGACGTCCCTGTCGGCGCCGAAGAGCTCGCGGCCAAGTCGGCGGAGTGTTCCCTTGAGGTCGGCGAGCGTGATCCCCTTGTCGACCGCAAGGCCCTCGACCTGATGGAAGACCGGGCTGTGGGTCGCGTCAGGCGTGTCGCGGCGGTAGCAGCGGCCGAGCGAGATCATGTAGACCGGCGGCTGGTGGGCCTCCATGAAGCGGATCTGGCCCGGCGAGGTGTGCGTGCGCAGGACGACGTCAGCGTTCAGGTAGAAGGTGTCTCGGGGCGACCGCGAAGGGTGGCCAGGCGGCGTGTTCAGCGCCTCGAAGTTGTGGTAGACGTCCTCGACCTCGCGCCCGTCGTAGATCTGGTAGCCGAGGCCGAGGAAGACGTCTTCAACCTCGCGGCGGGCCTGGGTGATCAGGTGGAGGTGGCCGCGGGGGAACGGCTCGCCGGGGAGCGTGATGTCGAATTGCTCCTCGTGGAGAGCACGGTCGAGCTCGCTGCGGCGGAGTTGGTCTTCGCGGGCGGCGACCGCGATCTCGAGCCGCTCCCGGACGGTGTTCAGGCTCATCCCGCTTTCCCGGTCGCGCACCTCGCGGAGCGCGCGCTTCAGGTCGCTTTTGCGGCCGAGGTAGCGGACGCGGACCGCGTCGAGCTCCTCCAGGGTAGTGGCGGCCGCAATCGCGCTCTGCGCCTCGTTTTCCAGGCTCTTCGGATCCATCGGCCGACTGTATCATCGGCCCTCTTGGCCGATTCCGACGCTCCTGGCCGCCGAGGCGCGCCGAGTCCCGCCGGCAGCTGGCGGCTTGGGGCCGGCCGCAGACCACCCACCGGTTTCAGCGTAACGCCGACAAACGAACGGGTGTGTGACTGAATGAGCCGAAAGGGTGTCGATCTGACGAGCCCCTACGACGCAATCGCCGAGCTCTACGACCCCTGGAGCCGAAGCGTCACGGAGGATGTCGCCTTTTACGTGGAAAAAGCACGTCGCGCGGAGCCGCCCGTCGTCGAGCTCGGCGTCGGCACGGGGCGAATCGCAGTCCCGATCGCCGTGGCCGGGATCTCCGTGATCGGGGTCGACTCATCCGAGGGCATGCTCGACGTCTGCCGCGCGCGAGCCGCGGCCGCCGGCGTCGAGGATCGGCTCGACCTGCGCCCGGGAGACATCGCCGATCCTCCTGTCGAGGAACGGGTGCAGCTCGTGATCTGCCCCTTCCGCTCGTACCTGCACCTCCAGAACGACGCGGCGCGGCGCCAGGCACTCGCGGCGGCCCATGCGATCCTCGCCGTGGGCGGGCGGCTGGTGTTCGACGTCTTCACGCCGGGACCGGACGACATCGCGGCGACGCACGGGCGCTGGCTCGAGCGCGAGCCGGGGATCTTCGAGCGCGCGGATTGGGACACGGTCCAACGAACCCTGAGCCTGTCTGTCAGGGGCGAAGCCGGGGCGGCGACGATGCGCCTGGCGTGGGTCGCGCCCGACGAGTGGCGGCGCCTGCTCGGCGCGGCAGGGTTCGAGGTCGAGGCCTGCTACGGCTGGTTCGACCGTCGCCCGTTCCGCGGCGGCGAGGACACGGTTTGGATCGCCCGCCGTTTGTAACGGCTCGAGAACAGACCTGTCACAAAGGACGCACGACCGCTAGCGGTCGGAGCCGGCGATTGCCACTCTCGGGTGCATGAGCGCTCGCCGCCTTGTTCCGATCCTCCTCGCCGTTCTCGCGCTCGCGTCCCCCGCCCACGCCGCTCCGTTGCACACGATCAGCCGCTACGTCGCCAATCCCGACCCGAGCCGGTGGTACGACCTGGGCTGCGCGCTCGGGAACGCCGTCACCGCCGGCACGAGACCCAAGGACGCAGTGGTCATCCTGGCTTTCGGCGATCCGGCAGCAAGCGGCGGCTCGTACGGCGCCCACATCTTCGACGGTTCCTTCCGAACGACGGCCCAGCTGCGCGCGATCGCACAGCAGTACGGCTACGGCTACTGGGTGTGCTCCCCATACGACTCGGAACTGCGGATCGTCCTGGGCACGACGAATCACGGAACCCATGTCGGCTACGCGCACGGCGCCGCCTGGGCCCGGATGGTCAACGCGACCAACGATTACTTCGCCGCGAACTGTTGCATCGCCGGGCAAGTCTCCGCGCTGGGAGGAATCGACGCGGAGCTCGACTGGAACCCGCCGGACGTGACGATGCCGTGGGCAAACGGCTACGACTCCGCGAATGCCTGGAGCTACGTCGAGTTCGGCGACGCTGCCGGCTGTCCCCCGGCCGGCAGTTGCGACGGTGGCTGGAGCTACGCGGACATTTGGGCGATCGCCTGGGGGATCGCTCCCGCGCTGCCGCTCCCTCAGGTCTACAACGAGCGCGGGACCCAGGCCGCCCAGTGGGAGAACGTCGACCTCTGGGGAGTCGGGAGCAAGGGCATCAAGATGGGTTTTCGAGGCTCGCTCGCCCAGCACCAGGCCTGTGTCGACCGGGGCGACCCCTGTCCGGGCACCGGCAACACGGCCGACCAGGCGTGGACGCAGCTCCATGACGCGCTGAGCTCACAGGCCAGCACGGCGGTCACCCCCCGTTGGTCGACCGACATCTCGTGGCGCAATTGACGCGGCTCGTCTGGATCAGCGCCGTCATCGCCGGAGCGGGGGCCCTCCTCGCCGGCGGCGGTGTGACGGCTCCGGGCCAAGGCCTGCCCGCCGAGAAAGCGGCCCTCGAGGCGCATGCAGCCGCCGTACAGGCTTTCGCTCGCGCACAGGAGGTCCTGACCGTGAAGCCCGCTGACCCCGCTGCCGCCCGGCCGCGAGCGCTTCGCCCCGAGCCGTCTCCGGAGGGCATCGTGGAGCTTCCTTCTCCCTTTCCTGCGCGTGAGTATCTGCTTCAGCCCACCGGCTGGCAGCAGATCGCCGGCTCGCGGCGCCTGACCGTCTATGCGGGGGCGCTTGGAACCGAACGAGATCGGGGCGTCCTCCTCGTCGTCACGACTGCTCTGCCTGCGGCCGACGAGCGCACAGTTGCGTCCTATCCAGCGCCGTCCAGAAACGGCTCGCTGCAGCTCGTGGCGGCTCGAGGAGACGTGCTGGCGCTCCGGGACGAGACGGGCCGGACGGTCTCGTTCGACGTCTCGGCGCGTCGTTACGATCCCTAGACGGGGAGGAGCCGCACCTCGTCGCCGAGTGCGACCTCGCCCGTCTCGACGACGCGGGCAAGCATGCCGCGCTTGTCCTCGAGCTCCGCGCGCAGACCGGGCCGAAGATCGTCCATCCGCTGGCAGGGATCACAGACCATCGTCACTTCGAACACCGCGTCGCCCGCCGCGATCCGCTGGCCGATCGGCCATTCCTGCACATCGGCACCCTCGACCGTCAGGTTCTCACGGATTCTCCCCGGCGGCACATCCACCGATTCCAGGTGCTCGGCGGAGGCAAAGAGCACCTCCCGCTTGGGCGGCCGTGCGTGAGCGCAGCCGTCGAGCCCGTGGCCGATGATGGCCCGTACGCGCTCGAGCGACTTCATCTCTGCGCGCTTCGCGGGCGAGACGAAGATCCCGGCGATCGAGGCCATCATGCGAGTCTAGCGGCGCCCTGTCGGCTTTCCGGGCATGGACCTTGAGCGCCGGCTAGCCGAGCCTCCTCCGCGCCAGCTCGTACAGCGCGATCGTTCCTGCCATCGCGACGTTCAGCGACTCCGCTCCCGCAATCGGAATCGTGGCCCGGTCGTCGCAGGTCGCGAGCACGTCGTCGGGAATCCCCTTCCGCTCGGCGCCGAGCACGAACGTGACCGGTTCCCCGAGCTCGACCTCGCCGAGCGGTGTCCCGTCGTGAGGGACGAGGGCAATCCTCCGCCCCCGAGCCTCCTCGAAGTCGACGAGCGGGACCCGAAAGACCGAGCCGGTCGACGCCCGGAGCGCCTTCGGCCCGAGCGGGTCGGCGCAACCCTCGGAGAGAGCGACGAACGCCGGCCCGAGCGCGTCTGCCGCTCGCAACAGCGTCCCGATGTTGCCTGGATCCCCGACCCGCCAGAGCGCGAGCCCAATCGGGGGCAGAGTCGAGGAGTGGACAAGTCCGGCGCGGCGAAAGACGGCCAGCACTCGTGGTGCGTGCCCGAGCGACGAGGCGCCGGCGAGCAGCTCCGGCGCTACGAGCTCAGCCGCCGGAAGCCGGTCGACAAGCGCAGGCCGTTCGGCGTCGACCAGCGCTTCCAGGGGTTCGAGACCCGCGTCGAGGGCCGCCGCCACGAGATCCTCGCCCTCGCAGACGAAGAGCCCCAGCTTGTCGCGCTGTCGACGCGACTCGAGCTTCCGAATCAGCTTGAGGCGCGGATTCGAAGCCGAGGTGATCGCGGGGCGGCGGCTCAGGAGCCGGAGCCGAGCGCCGACTTTGCCTGCTCGACGATCGCGGCGAAGGCGGGCGGATCGCTCACCGCCAAGTCGGCGAGCACCTTGCGGTCGAGCTCGATGTTCGCCTTTCGGCAGCCGGAGACGAACTGGTTGTACGAGAGGCCTTCCTTACGCGCAGCGGCGTTGATGCGCATGATCCAGAGCCGCCGGAACGTCCGCTTCTTGTTCTTGCGGTCGCGGTAGGCATAGACGAGCGAGTGCTCGACCTGCTCCTTCGCGCGCTTGTAGCTCGTGTGCTTGAGACCCCAATAGCCCCTGGCCTCCTTCAACACCTTGCGGCGCTTCTTGCGCGCGCCGACGGATCGCTTTACGCGTGGCACCCCTTACTTCCCGAGCAGCTTCTTGATTTCGCGGGCGTCAGGGGAAGCAACCTCCTCGTCGCGGCGGAACCCGCGCCGGCGCTTAGCCGACTTCTTCTCGAGGAGGTGACTCTGCATCGCCGGACGGCGCAGCAGCTTGCCCGTTCCGGTCAGCTTGAACCGCTTCTTCGTCGCGCGGTGTGTTTTCTTCTTTGGCATCGTCTTTGGCAACTCCTGCGTTCTTCGTCGGCCCGAGCACCATCACCATGTTGCGTCCGTCGAGGAGAGGGGGCTGCTCGACGAGACCGATCTCCTTCACGTCCTCGGCAAGCCGCATCAGGAGGTCACGGCCTCGCTCCGGATGGCTCGTCTCGCGCCCACGGAACATGATCGTGACCTTGACCTTCGCGCGCTGTTTCAAAAAGCGCTCGATGTGGCCCTTCTTCGTGTTGTAGTCGTGGATCCCGATCTTGGGCCGGAACTTGATCTCCTTGACGTGGATCTGTGACTGGTGTTTGCGGGCGAGCTTGGCCTTCTGCTCCTGCTCGTACTTGAACTTGCTGAGATCCATCACCTTCGCGACCGGGGGATCCGCCTGGGCTGCAACCTCGACGAGATCGAGGTTCTTGCCGTAGGCGTATTCCCGGGCCTCGACGGTGTCTTTGATCCCGAGCTGGCTTCCGTCTTCGTCTACGAGCCTGACCTTCGGCGCCCGGATGTCCTCGTTGGCGCGGATCTGTGATGCCGGACGAACTGGTTCGACGAACCGCCGTGGTCTCAAAGGCCTTTCACCAAGCTGCTAGTTCCCTCCTTCGATACGACAAGACCGCTGCAAGCAGCGGCCCGTTTCCCTCGTCGTTCAAGACTCGGTTGAACCTCCGCGGAGCTTTGGCTCGGGAGGTGAGGAACGGGTTCGCCCCTGCTTGCAGGGTCAGAGCTTAGCAAGCTCCTCGAGAAATTCCTTCAGGCTCTTCGTCGACTGCTCACCGCCGTGCTCGCGGATCGCGAGGGATTCCTCCGACTCTCGGTCGCCGTAGACGACGACGTACGGAATCTTCTCGAGCTCGGCGTTCCGGATCCGCTTGGCGACCGTCTCGTCACTTGCGTCCAGCTCGACGCGATACCCAGCACCTGAAAGCTGCTTTGCGATCGCCTCGGCACTTTCGCGATGACCCTCTCCGACGGGGAGCAAGCGCACCTGGACCGGTGCAAGCCAGAAGGGAAACGCCCCTGCGTAGTGCTCGATCAGGATGCCGGCGAAGCGCTCCAGCGAGCCGAGCAGCGCACGGTGGATCACGACCGGGGTGTGTTCGGTGTTGTCGGCGCCTACGTAGGTGAGGCCGAAGCGCAGCGGCATCTGGTAGTCGAGCTGAATCGTCCCCATCTGCCAGGAGCGCCCGAGCGAGTCGGTCATGTGCAGGTCGATCTTCGGCCCGTAGAAGATGCCCTCCCCCGCGGCGATCTCATACTCGAGACCGTGCCGCTTGAGCGCCTGCTCGAGCGCCCCTTCCGCCCTATCCCACTGCTCGTCGGTGCCCAGCCGCTCGTCGGGACGAGTCGCGAGCTCGGCCCGCGGCGTCAGGCCGAACAGGTCGTACAGGTAGCGGACGTACTCGACCACGCCGTGGATTTCCTCCTGGATCTGCTCTTCGGTGCAGAAGAGGTGGGCGTCGTCCTGGGTGATGTGCTTGACGCGCAGGAGTCCGTGCAGCGTTCCGCCGGGCTCGTCGCGATGGAGCGTCGAGGATTCGGCGTACCGAAGCGGCAAATCGCGGTAGCTCCGCATCCGGCTGCCGAAGAGGAGCATGTGGCCGGGGCAGTTCATGGGCTTGAGCGCGAGCGCCTTCTCTCCCTCGTGGCCCTGGACGAAGAACATGTTCTCGCGGTAGTTCTCGTAGTGGCCCGAGGTGATGTAGGTGTCGATGTCGTAGAGGAGCGGGGTCTTTACCTCGAGGTAGCCGCGCTTCGCGTTCTCGCGCCGGCGGAGATCTTCGAGCTGGTTCCAGATCACCATGCCCCTCGGGTGCCAGAACGGCGAGCCCGGCGAGTGCTCCGAGAGGTGAAAGAGGTCGAGCTGCGGCCCGAGCCGGCGGTGGTCGCGGGCTCGCGCTTCCTCGAGCCGCTTCAGGTGCTCGTCCAGATCGGCCTGCGAGTAGAACGCCGTCCCGTAGATCCTGGTCAGCTGCTTGTTTCGCTCGTCCCCGCGCCAGTACGCACCCGCGAGGCCGGTCAGCTTCAGCGCCCTGATCGGCTTGGAGTCCTGGAGATGCGGCCCGCGGCAGAGGTCGGTGAAGTCACCCTGCGTGTAGAAGGAGATCGGGCCCTCGGCCGTGTCGACGAGCTCGACCTTGTAGTCCTCGCCCTGCTCGGCGAAGAACTGCTTGGCCTCGTCCGCGGAGACCTCACGGCGCTTCCAGGCTCGGCCCTCCTCGAGCTCGCGGCGGATCTCCTCTTCGATCTTTTCGAGCGCGTCTTCGGAGATCGGCTCGGGAAACTCGAAGTCGTAGTAGAAGCCCTGCTCGATCGGGGGGCCGATCGCGACCTTCGTGCCCGGGTAGAGCCGACGCACTGCCTCGGCGAGCAGATGCGCGGTCGAATGGCGCAGCACATAGAGCGCGTCCGGGTCCTTGCGATCACGCGTGGTCAGGATCTGGATCTGCTGGCCCTTCTCGAGCGGCAGCCGCAGGTCTTGCACACGGCCGTTCGAGCGCACGAGCACCGCTTGTTCGGCCAGCTTCGGGCCGATTGCTGCAGCCGCGTCAAGCCCCGTTGCGCCGTCGGGAAGGTCGAGTTCCGACGCGTCTGGAAGGACGACTTTCATGGAAGCGCAGGATACTCAGCAGCCTAGAGCGCCTCAGCCGGATTCGGATCGGCCCGACCTGTCAGCTTCAGACGGACGACCGCAACGAGGAAACTCGATCAGTCTCCCGCGCCGGACCCGGAAGAGAAAGGCTCAGGCGCGGAAGACGACCCGCAAGCCGACTAGTAGGAGGGTTTGGCGAAATACAGTCTGTGCCGTCCGGCCACGCTGCTCGCCCCGAGGCCGCCTCCTCGCCCGCCTCCAGCCAGCGATGCCACCAGCGGTGCGCGGTCGCCGGCGACACGCTGAAGGCGGCCGCGGCCGCCTTCAGCGACAAACCCTCCTCGATCGCCCTGACCAAGGCGAAACGGCCAGCCAGTCCGAGCTTGGCGTTAGCGTGCAGATACATCCGCGCCCTCCTTCGAGCGTAGGTCCGGGAAGACCCACAGCCTCGAAGGAGGACCGGACGACTACCTCAGCCGTTCACAAACTCTGTAGGCACGTCAGCTAGAACGTCGGCCTAAAAGGCTCCACCCGGATCGTCGAGGCGCTCCGCGGCGCGTCGCAACGCGGCGTCCCCGGTTGGAGCGAGGCGGTCAGGCGGCCGGCACCGCCCGGCAGTTCGATCGAGAGCGAGAGCGGCCCGGTCGCGCCCCCGCACCAGTTCGACCAGAAGACGCGAGCCTCGACGCTGTCGCCGGGACCGATGAGGAGCCGCGGATAGCCCTTGGGCACGAGTTGTCCGTTCCACGACGGAGGGATCGGCACTTCGCGGACACGAAGATCGTGCCCGTTGCCGAGCAGCTTCAGCCGAGGACGCCCCGTGACGGTGCAGGGCTTCGCGCCCACGTTCTTGACCCCGATCGCGCCTGCGAGCGAGCCGGTGGCGCCCTGCAGGCCTGCGGTCGCGCGCAGGTCCGCTGCACGACAAAGCAGTGCGCTTGATGTCGTGTACGGGTGTAGCGAACGTGCGACTTGGAGGAGCTCGAATTCGTTCGCATCTCCTGAGACCGTGACGACGAGCTTGTCCGTGACCACCCACAAGTGCGGGATCGAGCGCGGATCGATCACGAGGCGGGCGATCAAGCCTTTGAGCGCCCCCGTGTCGATGCGAACCGGCTTTCGCGCAGCGGGGAGGCCGGGCACCGCGAAGGGATCCGTCCAGTGCGCGCCGTGGTCGAGGCGGAGTCGCGTCGTAACGGACAGCTGGTCGAAACCGCGGCGGTAGGAGAGCGAGACGACGCCCCGGGAGGACGGGTTTGCACCTGAGGCCGTCGGTGCCGACCTGCGCGCGACTGCCACTTCCGCGAGCCGGTAGCCCTGTGGGAGCGTGTCCGGGACGAGAGGTTTGTACCCGAGCCGGGAGGTCGCCTCGTCCAGCCTAACCCGGCGAAAGCCGTCGTCGGTGCGCAGGACCTGGTGACCGCGCGGGAAACGAAGTGAGAACACGCCGGCCGGAACGGACTCGTCGACCCGCAGGCCCTCGACCCGCAACTCGCTGCGGAACGCACCGTGCAACGTCCAGCGGACGCGACGCGGGAAGCCGGTCTCCTTGTCGATCACGAGCTCGAGCCGATCGAAGTCCGCATAGACGCGATTCGGCTCCACTCGGAGCTCGACGCGCCACGCCGGCCGGCCCTGGTAGGTCGTGTTCGAGGCCCGCGCCGCCTTCCCGGAAACGAGGAGGGCGCGGAGCGCGGAACCAAGCTGCCGCTGCAGGAACTGGTCCGAGGGGCCACCGTCGGGAGGACCCGGCGCCACCCCCGTTCGCTCGTGGGCGAAGAGGGGCCCTCCCCCGAGCGAGGCCGAGCGGCTGAAGCCGCGCTCCACGCCTTGCGAAGCGTCGTAGAGGGCGCTCTCACCGTTCGCGAGGCTCAGCACCAGGTCGCCGCGAGCGCTCATAGCAAACCTGCCGGGAACCGTCGGAGCCCGATGCGTTCTCGCGTCGAGCGAGCGGTAGTAGATGCGCCCTTCGACTGAGCTCATGTGCTCTAGTGCACTTGCGACCTTCGCTTTCGCCGCAGCGAGCGCCTCGTCGGAGCCCGAGCTCGGGAGGCCGACCAGAAAGAGAACGAGCGCGACGGCCGCTGCAACCCCCAGAGCGGCGCCGAGTGGAAGGCGCCAGTCGCGCCGGGGGCGCGCGAGCATCGCCTCGAGCTCACGGTCGAACTCAGGCCGGTGCTCGGGCACCTCGAGCTCGCGCAGCGCCGTGCCGAGGCCCTCGTCGCGGAAGTGGTCGCGGTCGGTCATCCGTTCTCAGCTCCTTCCGGGATCGGCGAGAGGGCGCGGCGAAGCGCCGCTCGGGCGCGGCTGAGGCGAGAGGCGAGAGTTCCGACCTCGATGCCGAGCACCTCGGCCGCCGCGCGGTAGTCGAAGCCTTCGGCGTCGACGAGCAGCACAGCTGTGCGCTGGTCGGGGGGAAGCGCGGCGAGCGCTTCCGCCAAGCCGGCGCGGCCCGCGGCTGCATCTGCGAGGTCTTCGCCCGAGGGCAGCTGTTCGTCCAGTTTGACGTGCCGCCTGACTCGCCGTCGGCGACGGAGCTCGTCGAGGCAGGTGTTATAGACGATGCGGTAGAGCCAGGTCTCCGGTGTCGAGCCGCCGCGAAAACGCGGCAGGGCGCGGTAGGCCTTGACATAGGCGTCCTG
>WNGJ01000956.1_pt1 | contig 30351 bp, 31 predicted proteins | sample 5400611 | NCBI WGS metagenome assembly WNGJ01 (sample SAMN13153375, study PRJNA577476) | soil metagenome | isolation source: 40 cm soil or saprolite under Garry oak tree replicate 1 | place: USA:California | collected 2016-06-15
CCCAGCTCGCGTTCGAGTTCCCGGAGCGTGCGCTCGATCCGGGGGCGGTCCTGCCAGCGCTCCCACGCCACGCCCGTCTCCGGGTGCACCCGGTTCACCATGACGTGCACATGCGGGTGCGCCCGGTCTCGGTGGGCCACCATCAGGGCCTGGTGCTCGGCCAAGCCGAGATCCCGCAAGACGCGGTCGGCCACGGCCTGCATCTCGGTCGGCGTCACGGGATCGTTGGGGTCGAAGTTGATCGTCAGGTGATAGACGGGCACCTCCACCCGCGGGTTCTCGTCGGCGATGGCCTGCATGAGCACGGCCGCGAGCTCGGGGTCGTCGAGGCCTAAGTTCCGCCCGGCGGTCCAGGCCACACGCGCGGGCTCCTCGCCCGAGCGGCCGCGCAGCAGGTAGCGGTCCAGCACGGCGAAGCGGCGGCCGGACGACGTCGTCGCGATCACGCGGTGGATCCTCCCTTCTGGCGGTGGCGCTGCACGATGTGCCGGACGAGCGCTTCGTGGCGTTCCATGGCAGCGCTCGTCTGCGCGGCGAGGGCGGCGTCCTGCCTGGTCTTGGCGCAGCGGGCGAGCTGCTCGAGGCTGCGGCCGATGCGGGCGAGTTCCCGAAGCAGGGGTCCCGTGGCCGCGTGGGACCGGGCCCTCGGCCGGGCGCCGAGCGCGGCCACGCGGATGAAGCGGGCCGGGGTGAGGCCTGCGCGGCGGGCGCATTCCGTGATCTCGCGGAGTTCGTCGGCATGGAAGCGAATCAGCTTCGTGGCGGTCCGGCGGTCGACCATGGCCTGCTCCGCGGGCTGGAGGCGGCGAGACGCAGCGTCCCTATCAGCGAGTACTGCGCATTGGGACGGCCTGTTCTGGGCCGTGGCACCACCGCACCCCTTCTACATGCAGTACTCCGGCATTCGGCCCAGCGTCTCATGGGATCGCTCGCGACATGGGCCCCTCTACTGACACGTGCCCCTCTATAAGGGAATAGTCCCGCATGGGGCTCAGCGTGCCCGCGGCGACCGCGCGCAGGGGCTCTATAGACGCGTGCTCCGGAAAGAGGCACAGCGTGTCATCGCCCGATGCCACAGCCGACCGCCGGAGCGAAGAGGAGTTGAAGGGGTCGGGGGTTGGTCGCCCTTGAGCGCCCGCCAGGGCGCGAATGGGTGGGGCAGGAGCGAGTCGGGGCACGCGCACCAGCGCGTGCCCCGATATCGCTCCTCTTGCTTGCACACCCAGAAAGGTCTGAAGTCAGTGCAGAAAGAGATATCCGCAGCCGGCCGGTCGGCTTGTCCCTGTGTCCCTCGCCTCAGAGCCCATGAGCGATCTTCAATTCCCCTCGCGAGGGGTTTCCCTTCCACGAAACCACCACGGCGATTCGGGTAAGGTACGGACGCGCAGGCAGTGCCTTCCGCGCCCAATTTATCACTGACCTGGGCACAACCATGCCGATCACGTAGTCGCCAGCGGTGGGCACCCCTCCTTTGGGCATCAGAATCGAATCGGGAAGCGGCACCCATTCTCCTAGGGAGTCGGCGCGTGTGGCGTTCGGCAGGTCGCCGATCATGACAACAGGTCCGGAGCGCCCTAGGATGCGAACTGAATCCGGGCGTTCAGAGAGCCCAGGCATCAGCACCACAACGGTGTCCTCATCCACCGCACCGTCCCAAAGAGACGCCGGCCTACTGGTTGGCACGCCCTTGGGTCCTATCGTTGTGACAAGAAACGCCGGCGTCGGACGGGGCGGTCGGCGCTCCACCTGGGCGTTCCTGCAGGCACCGGCACCGATGGCCAAGAGGAACAATAAAGTCGTCACGCGTCGGTCGGTCATGGCCGCCTCGATCACCAGAAATCCACGTGCATGTGGGTCCCGTGCTGTCTCACAGTTGCCGGATCATTCTGAACCTGCTTCGGTTTGCCCTGCGACGGCGCAAGCCAATAGCCGTTCGGGTCGATGACAGCCATCACGCCGGGCGTGTCAAGCCCAGTCTGCTGAACGTCCGCAACGCCGCTCGAGGCCTCGGCCGTCCCCACGACGTGGTGATCCACTTCGCCAATGTCCACCGCGAGCCCCGCCTTGTTCGGGTCATCACGCTCTGGGCAGCAGTTGCTGACGCCGTTGTGGCGCGGGTCATCGTGCGTCCCGTTGGTCGTTGCGTTCACACCCAGGTCATGGCCGGAGCGCTGCGCCAGATCGTACAGCCCGTGTCTCGCTGAGACTTGCAGAGCGCTTAGCGACGCTCCGTGAGCCGCTCCGTACGCCGTGACGTACAGCTTGCAAGGTACACCATCTTTTTCGATGGGGCAGAGTCCGAACGGGTCGCTAAAATTCACCGGATCACCGCCGGCGAAGCCGTAGAGGTTGAGGCCGCCGGCGAGGCCGAGGGGATCTTCCTGCGTGAGACTCCTGATAGGACGTGGGTCCTATGCCTCGAGCCACGCAAGCCGCGGCGCTTTTTCTCTTTAGCTGCTCGGCTGTCTCCGTTTTTGGTCGTAAAAACTAGTCTCGAGCCCGACGTGCACTTTCGAGGGGGAGTGGAGTGAGGGATCGGCGCGAGATCCTTTACACGGCGCTGGCCCGCGAAACACGGCTTCCACCGTGACGCCTTTCAAGGTGTAAATAGGCGCCACCGAGCAGCTTCCATGAGAGCGATTACTGTCGCTCTTCTTCTCGGCGCTCAATCATGTTCACCGTCCTACCGATCTGCTCGCGCTCCCATCCCGTCGCACTAGCGTAGGCCCGGCGTAAGTCATCAAGCTCCGTGACACCACCACTCTCCGCCAGCGCTAGGGCGACGTGCCCGGGTAGCTCACCAAGCAAGCGCACTAGGATGGGATTGACGACCTCGGGCCGATTGGTCCGCGCGGCCGCGAGCGCCAACATCTCACGAGCCTTCCCGTAACGGCGTTCCTGTAGGGCGCGAAGTAACCAGTCACCGAGACCTGCGGGGCGCGTTTCCGCTAGAGTGTTGGCGATGGCCCACCGTAAGGTGGAAGAGTCTGACGCCTCGAAGAGCTGTGCCAGCGGCCTGGCATCAAACGTTTCGCGGGCTGCCCCAAGAGCGCGCACGATTCCCTCAAGCAGGCTTGGCTCAGAGACCTGTCGGAGGGATTCGACCAGAGCAGCCGCGAGATCATGGGACAGCGGGGCGTGGCTACGCACAAGCTCGTCCAGCGACGCGGCTCGGTAGCCTCTGGACGCCAGCGCCTTCATCAAGACGGCCTCCGCCTCTTGAACCCGAGCGCTCGTCTCAGCGTCTTGCCCCAGCTTCGCTTGATAAGCTGGATCCGCTTTGAGCTGGGCGGCAAACGCCTCGGCAGTCATGCCCCTCTTCTTCCTCATGGTAGAAACCTAACGTTGATCCCTTCCGTGCGGATGAACTCCTGCAAGGGCCTGGTGAGTTCGGTCGTGTTTCGGATCACAAGGTCGAAGGCTCGTCCCGTTGCTTTCGCAAAGGCCGCGAAGTCGCGTAGCTGGTTCGTGAGGCTAAGGCGGGCCACGTTCTTGACCTCAGTGAGGGTGGTGGCCGTCAGGGCGTCTGGTACTCGGAAGGCTGCGGTGCCTGTCGCAGACGGTATCCGCTCGGTGTTCCTCACGATGCCCGCGGCAACTTCGCCAGCCTCGCCGAGGGCTCGTGCTGCCGCAGTGCCCCCTTGCGCGGCCCGACCACCGAGGCTAAGGGTCGTCAACGCTCCTCCCTCGCCCATTGGGAGGACCAGTGTCTCGGCCGTCCACATCACGCGAGCGATTCGCATAGCCGGCTCTGCCATCTGGCCAGCACAATACAAGACCTCGCTCAACTTCTTAGGGGGACATAGCCCGAACGGGTCGGAGAAATTGACGGGGTCTCCGCCCGCGAAGCCGTAGAGGTTGAGCCCGCCGGCGAGGCCGAGGGGATCTTCCTGCGTAAACCGCCCCGTTTGCGGATCGTACAAGCGATTTCGTCTGAATTGCAAACCGGATTTGTCCTGGCCGTCCTCGAGCAGACTGCCCTGCCAGTTATCAGATAGCAAGCCGCTCCGGCGATCGTAGGCCGAGAACTTGAACGGCCACGCCACACCCTCGCAGTTCGTCGTCGGCGTTGCGCACACACGGTAGTCGCCCGTATTGAACGCACCCAACGGCGCATCTCCGAGCACGTTCCAAAACGGCATGATCGTGGCGCGCGCAATCTCCATGGGCGGCGACAGATGCCCGAGATTATCATCGAGCGCGTGGACGTAGTTGAAACGCGTAACTGCGACAGGCTGATCCATCCTGTCAGCATGCGCGTAGACCACGCGGCCGTAGTAACGGCTCGGATCCTGATCGCGACCTCCGGACTGGAAGTAGGAGAAGCTGACTGCGGCCGTATCGTTTTCCCAGTACGTCGTGTCCCGCGTCGTATCGCCCCCTGGCATCTGAATCTCGGCCAGAATCTGATCGCCATCCCAGATGGTGCGGCGAAGGAGACTGGTCTGACATTCTCCACCGAAGGGGAAAGGACTATTGCCGTCGTCGGCGCAGGTCTTCCGGGAACGGACCCAGATCCGCCGGCCGAGGGCGTCGTACCGGTATTCATCAAAGGCACGCGTCCAGGAGTTGAAATGGCCGTAGTCCGTGCGCGAATCGGTTGCCCGGACGTGCTCGTCAGGTCCGTAGTATGACGCCTGCTCGGTTGACGGAGGCCCGCCGAGATTCTGTGAGAACTCAATATCGCCGGCATTATTGTGGTAGTAACTCGTTACGCCTTGAGTCAAAGTATCGCTCGTCAACCGACCTGTCGCATCGTAGCCGGATCCATGGTTCGTGAACGAGGAGGAGGGGCAGCCGCTCCCACTCCACGTCTCCGTCGTATACGCGTGCGCGCGATTGCCCAACGCGTCATATGTGAATGACTCGTTGACACTGTACTCTGTCGTGCTAACGCCGCACTCAGAGACCAAGATTACGTGCTGCGCGAGGTTCGACGTGATGAGATGGCCCAGGCCCGAATAGCTGAGATTCAAAGTGTCCTTGAAAGCCAGCGGGTCGGCCGTCTTTACCAGACGGTTGGCAGCGTCATAGCGGAAACCAATCGATCGGATCACGCATGCCTGACCACCGGCCGGCGGGCATACTGAGTAATTAGCGTCGTTCGGGTTGAGAACGGTGTCGGCCATAATTCGCCCGTCCGCATCATACCCATACCGCTCGACAAACCCCGTCGGGAACTGCCGAGTAGCGATCTCGCCGCGGGGTGTGTAGGTGAAGTGGTAAACCGAATCGTCCAGGTCCGTCACCGACGTAAGCAGCCCCAGCTGCGAGTCGTATGTATAGAAGGCCGCTGTCTGACCTGACCCGACGAGCTGAGTCGGAATGTTCAGCTGCGTTTCACGGCCATCGAGATCATAGACGTGACTGATGCGGTACGCATGTTTCGTCGAGTCCCATCCCTGCACGGTGCGGATGACCAGACTATCTTTATTGAGTGACCCGTTCATATAGTACGTGCGAGTGACACGAGCATCGCCGTTTCTGGCCGTGCGGATGTTCCCCAATGAGTCGTACGTGAACGTCTGCGTATCGGGCGCGATGACGTACGCGGCATATGAGGTCGGAAGCCGCGGAGTCAAGCTGTTTTGGAGCGAGCTCGAACGTACGGCATATGAGTCTGCTGGTAACCGTCGGATAGAGAGACGGTTCAGAACGTCATAGACCATCGCGACTCGGTCATGGCGCCGCGTCACATGCAGCGTGTCGTCACCGGCCGCGTCGTAGAACATGCTGTCCGGAAGGAGATCCGGCGCGATCTCGGCGACTACCCGACCGGCAGCGTCGTACTTCCACCGTGTGGTGAGTGTTCCGACCGGGGTAACCGCCGGCCGCGGCCAGCGAGACAAGCTGTCGAGCTGGCCCGCCGTGTTGTAGTACTTGCGGACGTAAAGCGTCTCAGCGGCAGCGCCATTCCATGGAGGCCCTGCGGAAATCTGCATTGTATCGCGATCGAGGACGTCGTAGCAGGTTACGGTCGTCTGATACGTCGGCGTACCGGTAAGCGTATCGAGACGGACCTGCACAAGCGTGTCACGGCCAATCGCATCATAGGTATGATGAGTGTCGAACATCTTCGGCGTGCGGACGACCGAGATGTTCCCCATCGCGTCATACTCGAGCGAATCAGCGGAGTTGTACGGCGATCCCGCATTCGGCATGAGGGTCGAGGACAACAGGTTGAGGCTGTTGCCATAGCGGAATTGCACGAGGCGCAGTTGATCCGGCCCAAGCTGCTGCCATAGCCGGTTACCGTTCGTTGTGTCATACGCGAAGGTCGTCGTTACGCCTGTCGCTGAGATGATGCTGTCCACCAAGTCCCATTTTTGATCCCAGTGATAGCGCGTCGTCGCGTCCGAGCCACCGTAGGGTGCGAGAGCGATGCTCGCGGCAATGTTTCCCCTGCCGTCGTACCGGCCGCGGGTGACGAAACCGTTGGGTGCCTGCTGCTCGGTCGCAAGGGTGGACCATTGTCCCTCTTCGCGCTTGACGACGGTCTGGTATCCTAGCGGATTGACGATCTTTCTCGGCGCACCGTAGCGATCCAGCCAGAGCTTCGTCTCCTGCGCGATGTAGCCACTTCCGGTGGCGTAGTTCCGTGCGCCGAAGAAGCTGGTGTAGACGTTCGGCGTGTCGGTCGCCGTTTTGGGTGTGGCGGTCGCCAGACCGAGCAGTTCGCGCGTGCTGAAGCCGGTGCGAATGGAGTCGGGCTGCAAATTCACCTGGACGCGCGACAGTTTTTCGGCGGCGTCATAGCTGTAGCTAGTGACGGTGCCGCGACGGTCGGTGCGAGAACTGATTCGCTTGCTGGACGAATTCTCGTACGAGAACTTCGTAGCTTTATTGTCGGCGTCTCGGATCGAGTCGACGCGCTCGGCGCTGACGAACACGGTGGCAGTCCGGCTACCGGGGGCTGCGACACTCGAGAGTTTGTTGTTGGCGTCGTAGTTGAAGGTGTACGTCTGACCTCCGCCCTGCGACGGAAGCGCGATCGTTCTCAATCGAACGACCTGGCTTACCGTGTCGTAACCAAAACCAGTACGATGGCCCAACCGATTGACGGTGCTATCGTGCAGACCAGCGGCATTGAATCCGACAAAGACGCCGCCCGGAAGCCGCCGACTGTAACGCGACCCTGTACGGATGAGCGTATCGGGGCGATCGAGGTTTGATGCTACCCACACGTTGGTGCCGGCGGTGGTATAGAGTCTGGCGCTGCCATCACCGCCGATCCAAAGTCTGTTGCTGTCGGCCAGGAGGACGAGCTGTTCGAGTCCCGCGAGCCACCATCCGCCGCCGAAAGCGCTTTTTGCGCGATTGACCAGAATGAACTTGCTGGCAGTGCTGGTCAGGTAATAGCCGGAGGGAAGGTAGATCGTCGCGACGTCGATCGTGTAATCGCGTACGCTCGTTGCAGCGGTATCGGGCGGACTATAGCTGAGGGCGATTTGCCGAGTCCCTCCGGCCACCCAGTCACTGCCGGCCCAACGAGCCCGCGTCTGCTCGACACCGCCCACCTTGAGAATCGCCTCGACACTGTCGGGGACCGTGTTAACGGTGACTTGTGCCGTGAACACCGGATACAGCTGCGCATACGCGCTGTTGTAGATCAGGGTGGGCACGCGCGCCTTGTTGACCGTACGAATCGCGGGCAGGGCATGCACAATGCGCAGATCGCCGCACTCGAACGCGGCGTTTTGGCCAGCGGCAATGGTAAGACACATATCCCGTTCAACTGCTGTTCCCGGGTTGGTGCTGACCAGAGAGACAACGGGAGCCGGGGGCGTCACAGATGTGAGGGCAACAGAGCCGGAGTCACGCAGGTTCGACACGCTTGCATCGACCGCGCGCAGCATGACGGTTCCGGTTCCGGCTGTGGCCGCAGTATCCGTGACGGTCGCGACTTGACTCTCGCCAAAGGCGAGCGAGAGTGATGCCGGGGAGACCTGGCACGTGCTCGCCGTCCCGCTGCAGACCACCGAAAGATTGTAGGTCTTGGTTTGCGGCTGGAGATTCTTGACGAAGAAACGATGGGAGATGCGCGTGAGCGTAGACTGCTGCCGCTCCGTGAGCTCGGCCCGAACGGCAGCCGCGCGAAGAATGATCGGCACGTTATAGCTGCCGGAATCACTCGAATGTGCAGATGCCGCGCGGAGCTTCAGCAGTCCAGTACCGACTGATCCGGTCGTGTAGTTAACGGTGACGTTCTGTGGTGCGGTTTGCCCCGCCAGGGCGAGCGGACCTGCGGGCGACACAACCCCGCAAGTGATGTTTGCTGAACCGACACAGGTCAAGGCGAACGTGTCTGTACTAGTGCCGGTGTTCTGCACGTCAAACGAGGCGGAGTATCCACCAGTGTTCTCTTGGCGCGTGGGCTCAGTGCCGCCGTCCGGCGTCACCGCGACGCCGTACGGGGCTCTGACGGTCACCACATAGGACCCTTGGTCGGAGCTTATGCTTCCCTGCGCGGTGAGCACGATGCCACCTGTGCCGGCGCCGGTGGTTGAAAACGTCACCGTGTCTGGAGTCGCATAGACGAAGGTCTTGAACGACGCAGTGGTACAGCTAGTCACCTGGCCTGAGCACGAGACAAAGATCTGTCGAGTTGTCGACTGCATCGATTGGGATAAGACCGTGAAGATCGCCTTCTGATTTGCCAAGTTCGTGCCTGCGGTGATCGACCCGTTGTCCGGAGTGACCTGCGTGATCTCCTGACCGGCCGCGGAAGTCCATAGCGACGCACTGACGATCACCAGCGATCCAGCCGTGAGGCGAACAAGTCGCAGAGTAGTCATGGCAGTGGGCTCGCGCTGTTGAGCACGTAGTGCTTGTATGGCAGGATTTGACCTGAAACGAACTCCTTGAATGTCGTTAGTTCGGCCTGCACGACGCGATCAGTCCCCGTGAACTGTGCCGTATGGCCGCTCGTGTTCTGCGGATACGTCACGGCGCTGTCGTCTGGTGTGACGGTCACTGCGAAGTTGCTCGGATCCGTCGAGTCCGGGCAGATCAACAACGATGGAACGGTGGAAATTCGCAACGGAGGCGCCGGCATGTTGATTACGGCTACACCAGACAGCAGGGCTACCAAAGTCGCGGATGCGGTCGCGAAGAGAGACGAGCGGAGTACCACGGAACGGCTCCGTGTGAAGGTTCGCTCCGCTTAGGCACTCCCCGTGCCAACACGAAATTGCGCTGGAAGTGAGCAGTTGGCGCCCGCGGGGAGTGTCACCTTGAACTGCGAAGACTGTTACGGCGGCTGGCTGGTAAACAGAAGCGATGAACCTACATCTTCTGCCGCTTGAGATGTGCGTACAGGGTTTTGCGACTGGTTCCCAGGGCGCGTGCGGCAGCGGACTTGTTGCCGTGAGCGTCCGTCAAAGCCCGCTGCAACGCGTGGTCCCAGCTGACTGTCCAGCGCCGCGCGCGGGGCAGGTAATCCGGTAACTTCCCGTACTTGATCCGACACTTGAGCGCATTCTCGAGTTGCCGGACATTCCCCGGCCAACCAAAACTCATGAGGCGGTCCAGCTCGAGTGGACTGAGGACGTCCGGCTCGACACGCGCCTCCCGCGCCAGCTTGACCATGATTGCGACTGCTATCTCGGGAAGGTCTTCCATATGCTCGGCAAGCGCCGGCATACGGATGACATCATCCTCCATACGATCCAACAGATCCCATCGAAAGCGGCCGGCCTCAGCCAGCGCCGGCAAGTTTTCATTGGTCGCGAACACGATTCGTACGTCGACTTCGGTATCAACCTGCTGCCCCAGGCGCTGAAACGTCTTGCCGTCTAACAAATCCAAAAGGACTTCTTGCACGCGTCTGCTGGCGAGATGAACCTCGTTCAGGAACAGCGTTCCGCGGTGCGCTCGCTCGAACGCACCGCGATAGTCATACAGCGCCCCGGTAAAGGCGCCGCGGACCCAGCCCACGAGCTGGCCGATTTCGCTACCCTCGATGGCCGACACTTTGTTGAGGCCGCAGCGAACCAGGGCACCTGGTCGTGCAGACGACGCATGGAACAACTGCGCCGCGCGGTTCTTGCCGGACCCCCGAGGGCCTTCGAGCCGAATGGGCCATGGAAAGCCTGCGGCGCGTTGGACGCGCTCGCGGAGGGCGCGCATCGCCGCGGAATGGCCGATAAGAACGTTGTCGCCGTTGGTTGAGGCGTGAGACGGCGGCGAATCACGAGAGGTTCGCTCGTGCATTGTGAGGCTCTCGAGAATCGGGCGCGCAATCTGTTACCAAACCGTCCTGACGTTGTTCCCGGTGTGAAACCGTAACAGTTGCATGTGACCGATACCTCGGGTCACAAATGAATGTCGCTGCAAATGCCCACCTCGCCTCGTGGAAAGTTGGGATTGACTGGCACGTCGTGTGCTTCCGTCAGCGATGTCCAGCACATGGAGCAGGTGTGTCAATGGCACTGCAGACTCGTCTTCCGCTTACAGATGCCTTCCAGGCGCCTTACCTCGAGGCCAACGGCATTTTCCCCGTTGAGGTCTGCAACGGGCGCTTGCGGGTAGCGGTGACGGGCGAACCGCCAGTGGAAGTGCTGGACGATCTGGAACTCACGTATGACGCGCCGCTCGAGCTCCTCCCAGTCAGCGGTGACGAATTGCATGACGCCGTTCGACGCACGTACGCCGCGGCGGAATCAATGGTCGAGCTAGTCAAGGACCTGGATGGCGCCGTGGGACCTGCTGACGTGACGGACGCCCCGGTCGCCGACGCGCGCGATCTCGCCAACCAACCGCCCGTCATCAGGTTCGTCAACCTGCTGATTCGTGAGGCACACACGGCGCGCGCCTCTGATATCCACCTGGAATCGACACGCGACGGCCTCCGTACACGGCTCCGGATCGATGGTGTGCTGGCAGATGTTCCTAGTCCACCGCGGGGGCTCCAGGCTGCGGTCGTGAGCCGGGTCAAGTTGATGGCCGATCTGGACATCGCCGAACGTCGCGCGCCGCAGGACGGCAGAGTCCGGGTGCGCCTCGAAGAACGCGAGATGGATCTCCGCATCTCCGCGATACCGACACTCTACGGCGAATCGTTGGTGCTGCGACTGTTGGATCGCGGCGGACGACCCGTTGGCCTGCAGGACCTGGGTATGTCACCGGAGACGCTGGACTCCTTCCGAACGCTGGCGGCGCGACCGCACGGACTGCTCCTCGCAACGGGTCCAACCGGCAGCGGGAAAACCACCACGCTCTATGCGGCGCTCGCGCTTCGCGATGCCACGGCGGAGAAGGTCATCACCGTCGAAGACCCGGTGGAATACCACCTTGAAGGCGTTACCCAGATGCCGGTCAATCGGAAAGCGGGTGTCAGCTTCCCCATCGCGCTGCGCAGCATCCTACGGCAAGATCCCGATGTCCTGATGGTGGGTGAAATGCGCGATCCCGAGACGGCCGAGATCGCAACCCAGGCCGCGATGACGGGCCATCTCGTGTTCTCAACGCTTCACACGAACGATGGGGTTAGTGCGATCACGCGCCTCATCGATCTCGACATCGAACCCTACATCGTCGCTGCGACGCTCGAGGGCGTTCTGGCCCAGCGACTTGTTCGTCGTGTGTGCAGCGAATGTTGCGAGCGATATCACCCGGATCCGGCAATGGCTGCGCTCGTCGCAAACCGGCCGGTCGGCAGCATGGTCCTACACCGCGGCAAGGGCTGCCCATCGTGTCGAGAGACCGGCTATCGCGGCCGGACCGGGATCTTTGAGCTCGTCACAATCACGCAGGAGCTGAAACATGCGATCACGTGTGCGGCCGCCCCGGCTGAGGTGCGTGAGCTTGCGAGATCACAGGGCCTGAAGACGCTGCGCGAGGACGGCTGGACGAAGGTCCAAGCCGGGATCACGACGATAGAGGAGGTGCTCCGTGTTACGGAGCACTAGAGGATTCACGCTGATCGAGATGCTGGTCGTGATCACGGTGATCGCGATTCTCGCGGGGCTCGTCGGGCCGATGGTATTTCGCAACGTCGGCGATGCGAAGGTGACCGCCGCTAAGGCGCAGCTCGAGCTGCTCAGCCTCGGCCTCGAACAGTACCGCCTCGACAACGACTACACGCCCTCCACGGCGCAGGGCCTCGAAGCGTTACGAACCGCGCCCCAAGGGGAACCGCAACCGCGGAACTGGCGTGGACCCTACCTCCGCAAGCCCGTGCCGCTCGATCCCTGGGGGCATCCGTACGTGTACCGCAGTCCCGGCGAGCACAATCCGTACGATTTATTCTCGCTGGGGCGCGACGGGCACGAAGGCGGGACCGGTGAGGACGCCGATATAGGGCGGGAGCCGTGACGTTTGCCTACGAGGCGGCGCGTACGGACGGCGCGCTGGTCCGCGGTCGCCTGGAGGCGGGCTCGCAGGCAGAGGCCGCTGCGCTGCTCTCCGCCCGAGGACTGTTCCCTATCGCCGTCGGAGCGCCGTCGAGGCGGACCGATTCCTTCCGGCAACCCAGCACCCGCGCCCTTGCAACGGTCTTCCAGAGTCTCTCGGCTCTCACACAGTCCGGCGTTCCGCTGCACAAAGCGCTTCACGTAACCCGAGGACTCGCGAAAGGGAAGCTCGCCGATGCGTTGGAGCGCGTGGAGGCCCGCGTACGGAACGGTTCATCGCTCGCCACCGCGCTGACGGAAGAAGGAGACTTGTTTCCCGTCGTTGCAATTGGGCTCGTGCGGGCGGGTGAACGCGGCGTCGGCCTCGACACTGCGCTGCTGCAGACGGCGCGCGAGCTTGAGCGAAAGGCGGAGACTGCCGCGCGTCTTCGAGCAACGCTCGCGTATCCACTTCTGCTCATCCTGGTTGGCACGGCATCCATAGGGCTCATTACGTTCTTTGTCGTACCCCGCTTCGCGACCTTGCTCGGCGATCTCGGGCAAACGCTTCCGCCAACAACGCGCATCCTCCTCTCGTTTTCTTCGCTGCTGCGAAGATACGGTGTCGTCATCGGTGCAATCGTCGTTGCGGGGTTTGGCGCCGGCCTCAAAGCGACTCGCGAGCGGCGGGCATCGTGGCATGGCTGGCTGCTCAGTCTCCCAGTCATCGGCCCGATCCGTCATGCTCTCGCGACGGCGCGAGCGACGCGGACGCTCGGTGCGCTACTGTCGACGAGCACGCCGGCCCTCACGGCTCTGAGCATTGCGCACGACGCGAGCGGTGATGCCGCCGTAGCCGACCGTCTGCAGGCCGCACGCGAGCGGGTCGCACAGGGGGCTGGCCTCACGGCTGCGCTCCAGCACGCACAAGCCTTGACGCCGAGTGCTCTGGAGCTGGCCGCAATTGGCGAAAGCTCGGGAACGCTGCCGAGCTTGCTCACCAACGCCGCCGAGATCGAAGACCAGAGAGTCGAGCAACAACTCAAGACTCTCGTCGCATTCGCCGAGCCGGCGTTGATTCTGGCGTTCGCTTCGATCGTAGCATTCGTGGCCGCCGCATTGCTGCAAGCGGTGTACTCGCTGCGTCCGGGTTTGTGATGCGCGGCGTCACGTTGATCGAGATGCTCGTTGTGCTCGCGCTGCTCGGGATAATGGTGGGCGTCAGTACGCTGGCGCTGGCCAGACGGCCACCGCCGAGTCCTGCTCTGACGGAGGTTCAACAAGCGCGCATAGGTGCAATCAAGTCCGGCGAACCGCGTGCGGCGCACGGCGTACTGTTCTTGCCCGACGGGCGGGCCATTGGCCCTGGCGTTGATCCGTTGACGGGAGCAGTCAGTGCGCGGTGAGCGCGGTGTGGTGCTCCTCGAGGTGCTGGCCGCCCTAATGATTCTTGGCACCGCCGCGCTCGCGCTGGTGGAGCTCGAGTCCGCCGGCCTTCGTGCCACCGCGGCTACCCACGATCGCGAGCTGGAGCTGACAGATGTCGATCGCCTCATGGTTGCGTACACGCTCCTCAATAGACCGGAGCTGGACCAGCGCTTGGGAGACCGCACTGTCGGCCGCTACGTGGTGAACGTTCAGCGGCCAGGACGAGACCTGTATCGTATTGCCGTCGGCAGCCTCATTACGGTGGTCTATAAGCCAGCGGCGAGCGATGACAAAAAGTAGACGCCGCGGGTTTACCCTCATCGAGCTTGTGGTCGCGCTCGCGATTTCAGGTCTGGTGGTTCTGCTCGCGGCTCGCACGCTGGTCGGCGTTGCCGATGGGGCAGCCCAGCTTGCGGCGGCGCGCACGGTGCTCGATCGCAACATGAACGGGCGCCGCTGGCTCATGGAAGCTTTCGGTTCCCTCGAAGTCGGGGCCGGCAGTGGGGGATTCACGGGCAGGGCGGACCAAGTCGAGTTCGCGGCGAGTCAGCGCGTTCCTCAAGGCTGGCTCGAAACTCGTCCGATCACCATCTCGCGCGTGAGCGATAGCCTGGTGGCGATTGTAGGACCTCAACAACTCACCATCGCCCGCGCCGTGCGTTCGCTCGACTGCGACTATCTATTGGAGCCTGGCGCGTCCACGACCTGGGTCCGTGAATGGATCAGCTCGGTGAGTGCTCCACTTGCCGTGCGCCTCCGGATCGGATACGCGGAGCACGCGGATACGCTGCTGCTCTTCGTGGGGCCACGCGGATGAGGGGCGAACGCGGCTTTGCGCTCATAACGGCCCTGTGGTTGATCGCCCTCTTACCCGCGATCGTCGGCCTTGAGATCGCCACGGCGCGCCTCGGCCAACAAACGAGCCTCAATCGCATCACCCTCACGCGAGCGCGATGGGCGGCGGAAGGCTGCCTCGCGATGGTGCAAGGGCGTTGGGGTGCCAGACGCCTCGCTGATACTGCCACAATCGACCTTGGCGACAACACGAGGTGCAACTGGCAGATCGACGATCCTGGCGCGCGGATCAATATCAACACCGCCGATCTCGATGTGCTCACGCGTGCCTTGGCGGACTCCGCTCTCGCGCTCGAATTCGTCGCTGCGCGTCGTGCCGCTCCATTCCTGAGCGTCGAACAGCTCCCCATCCAATACCGATTTCTGTTCACGGTGGACGGCCCAGGCACCATCAACCTCAACGGAGCGTCCGGGGCTGTTCTCTCGATGTTTCCCGGCCTCACCGGCGAGGCGGTCGAGCGAATCGGCAGCCGTCGAAACATCGGCAGTCCGGTCACGAGTCTCGATGAACTCGGCAGTCTGCTCGCACCGCCTGCTCGGGCCGATCTCCTCGAGCACTATGCCGATCTGGCAAGAATCGCGACGTTCCGTTCCTCACAACTCGTCGTCACCGCACACGGTTGGGTGAATGGCCGCGCTCCGCACGCGACGATCGAAATCGTTGCGGTACCCCTGCAGGATCGACTGGCGGTAGTTCGCAGGAGGATGTGGTGAGTCGCCGCGCAGTGCTGGGCGTCAGCGTCGCCAAGGGTGCGGTGCGCGCAATCCTGGCGGTCAGCAATCGAATCGAGTGGGCGGGAAGCACCACCTGGTCTGCCCCGCAGGATCTTTCTGACGCAATTGCCAGGCTCGCGGGCGAAGCGGGGCGTGTCGTTCGGCGGGCACGCGTGGTGTTGGAACGGGACCTTATTCAAGCCCGCACGATTGTTCCGGCCCCGCCCCTCAGGGCACGCGCCGCGCGCCGATTCGTTGCGCTCGAAGCGCCTCGGCTGTTCCGCAAGAACGGCGTCCCGCTCGTCACGGACGCCGCTATCCTTCATTCTGATGGTTCGTCGCTTGCCCTTTGGACGGCCGCCGCACCAGAGCCCGTGGTCCAAGCGATCCTCGACGGTTGCGAGCAGGCCGGCATCGCCGTCGAGCAGATGGGACCCGCGTCTGATGTGTTGCCGCGGACTAGCGTCGCGGCAACGCCCGGTGATCTGATTTTCTCCAACGGCGGCACGGCGGAAGTCATATCGGTCGGCGCAGACGGTACGTGGCGGAGCAGGCTGATCCCGAAGCCTGACGCGGCCGCGGTCAAGTTGGCGCCCCCGCTCGTAGCACTGGGGGCTGAGGCGAGCCATTTCGCGGCGGCGTACGGTGCCACAGTTGCTGCACCGCGACTGTCGCTGCTCCCGGCGAACGCACTCGCGAGGCGCGCGCAGGCGGCTCGGCGTCAATTGATCCGGCTATGCATCGTTGCTGCCTTGCTCTTGGTCGTTGCGTTCGTCACGTACGGCGCGCGTCTGGAGATTGCCGCGGCGAGCGCGCAGCGTGAGCTCGACGTGAATCGCGGCGCGTTGGACAGCGCGCTTGCGTTGCGGCAAGAAATCGATGCGGTCGCCGGCTCGCTCCGTGAGTTCGAAAGTCTCACCGCGTCCCGCTCGCACCACCTGAGGCTGATCGCGAGCATTACATCGGTGCTCGGGGATTCCAGCCACCTCGTCGCGTTGCAAATCGGGTCCAGCGGAATCGTGAGACTCGCCGGATATGCGCCGTCAGCAGTTCGCGTCGTGGCTGCGCTCGGACGTGTCCCGTCCCTGCATGACGCGCGACTCGAAGGACCGGTGACGCGCGAGCGGACGGCCGCGGGGCCCGAGCTAGATCGCTTCGCAATCGTCGCGCAGAGGGACACGCTGTGACGGCGCGCGACCGTCGAGTGTTGGTGGTCGGCACCGCCATCGTTGGCGTTGCGATCCTAGTGTTGCGCGGATTGCCCTCAGGAGCGCATGGGCTGGCCGAGCTGCGGCGCACTGCTATCGAACGTCAAGCGACGCTCGCGCGTGCACGGTCCGTTTTGGCGGGCCGCCTGGCTGCGCGGGACTCGTTTGAGCATGTGGTCGCAGGGATTGTGGGACTCGCCCCTCACCTGCTAGATGGACGGACGGCACCGGATGCACAGGCCAGTCTGTCGGGGCTCGTCTCGCTTGCTGCCGGACGTCATGCGGTCCGCGTATTGCGACTCGATCCAGTAAACGTCGCTGATACCACGTCGCCTGCCTTCAGCGAAGTCACTGTTCACGCGGAGGTCGAGAGCGATGTCAGTGGCATTCTGAAGCTCATCCGGGCGCTGGAAACCGCGGATCCAGTCATCACGATCAGGTCGATCGACATTTCCGCACCGAATACCGCGGCAGGTCTGAAACAGCCCGAAACGTTGCACGGTGAGCTGACCGTGGCGGGCTATTACTTGCCGCGAGGTACGCCATGAACACCGCGGTCGCTCGATCGGCGGCCTGGATGTCCGCGCTAACAGGTCTTGGCGCCGTCGTCTGGGGAATTGCGACACCCGTTGGTGTTGCGTTGCCAGAACCGGCCGCGCGCCGACCGCACAACTCGCTCTCGTCGGTCCGATATGCTGCGGATTCACTCGTCGCCGTCGCGGTGAGGAGAGATCTATTTCGACCTGAGCGCCGGCCATCGAGCGTGGCCTACGACCCCGCACGGCTGGTTGTGGCCGAGGCGCCACCGGCACCGAAGCCGGCGCTGGCACTCGTGGGAATCGTCGGCGGAGCGGGTGGCAGCGCTGTGATCGAGGGGTTTCCGGGCGTGGATGGTTGGCGTGTCGTGTATCCCGGAGACGTCGTGGCTGGGTTGCGGATCCGCACGATCGGTCGTGATAGCGTTGTGATCGTCGGGATGGATACCGTCTGGGTGCTCAGGATCAGGGAGCCTTGGAAATGAAAGCGGCCATGGCGCTCGTCCTCTTTGCCGCCGTTTCACCCCTTGCCGCACAGGATACGGCTGCCGTTCGCCTTATACACGACAGCATCACCGTGCGATTTGTCGAGACAGATATCCGGGCCGTCATTCAAGCGATCGGCCGGCACCTGCCAAAGCCGGTGGTGGTGGGAGCGATCCAGCCGATGCGCGTGTCGCTCGAGACGCCTGGTCCAGTCGATCGCACGACCCTCCTGTCTCTACTCAAAGGGCTCGTTGAATCCCAGAACCTCGAGTTTGAAGAAGACTCCGCCTTCTATCGTATAGGTCCCCGACAAACGGCCGTCGGGCCGCCAGGTCGTCCGGCCGCCGGCACTGACTCCGGCCCCGTCCAACTATTTGTCATTCGGCTGCGTCATGCGCGCGCCTCCGATGTCGCCGCGACGGTGAACCAGCTCTTCGGTGGGAGCGGGGCGTTTTCCGGCCAGAGTGGCCTGTCGGCGGGGACCCTCTCGGATGAATTGCGACGGAACGCCGTGCCTCCCGCGGGCGCGGGGGCACAAGCTCCATCGACCCAACCGAACATTCACCAATCATCGTTGTCAGGGTCGGTCACCATCGTCCCCGACGAGCTCACCAACTCGTTGTTGGTACGGGCATCTCAGCGTGACTACGACGTTATGAAGGAAGCAGTGGACCAGCTCGATATCCGCCCGCTGCAGGTCCTGATCGAGGTGCTGATCGTCGAAGCGCGGCAAGATCGCAGTTTCTCATTCGGCACGTCCTTCTTTGTTCCACAGCAACCGATCGGTCGGGGAAACGACTCCGCTGGCGGGAGCTGGATCGGGGCCGGACTCGGCGATCTCGTCATCCAAATCATGAAACTCGGCCGGGCGAATATCGATGCCACATTGTCAGCCGCGGCGAGTCGAGGGGATGTCGAGATCATCTCACGGCCGGTGCTGCTCGCATCCAACAACCAGGAGGCGCGCTTCCTGGTCGGCTCGCAGCGGCCCTTCGTCCAGATCAGTCGCAATCTGCCCACCGAGACGCCACAGCGAGAACAGACGGTGCAGTACCGTGACGTGGGAACGAAGATCACGGTACGGCCCACCATCAACCAGGATGGTTACGTCTCGCTCCTCATTCAACAGGAGATCAGTCAGGCGACGTCCGAAGTGCAGTTCGACGCGCCGGTGATTTCGACGCGGGAGGCCGTGACACAGGTACTCGTGAGGAACGGACAGACGATCGTGATCGGTGGGTTGCGCGATCAACAGAAGGATGTGACGCGGGGCGGCGTGCCGATCCTATCTGGGCTGCCGCTGATCGGTGGCTTGTTTGGGCACACCGAACGCAAGGCCACTCGCACCGAGCTCTATCTCTTTCTCACGCCGCGCATTCTCAAGACGGATGCGGACGCAGACAGCGTCACCGCGCCCCGGCTGCCGAAGGTGGAACAAAGATGATGAGTGATCCGCCTCCCTCTTCGGGGGGGGAAGCCGCGGACTGCGAGTCCGATGTGCGGCTGTAAACCCAGCGGCGCCCGCGCCGTCCTAGACGTTTTGCCCAAGTGTTTGCCGGTCGTCCAGTCCCACCACTAATCCCACCACTTTCGGTTCGTCATCGGGGAGGTTCATTCCGTTTCCTTCCCCTTACCTGGTCCGGAAGTGCCCATTTTCCGCGATCTTCCGTCAACGGGTGTTCGCGCGGACTTCCTCTTAATCAGTAGGTTCTCGGTTCGATTCCGAGTCGGCCCATTCTGCAGGATTATTGACCATTCTACAGATCCGGTGGTCTGTCTCGCATGCGCCGCTTCGCACTTCTCGCCTCGCTCCTGATACCGGTTCGCGCCGCCGCCCAGCACCCCCCCATGCCGCCGCCGCTGCACGTAGAAGTCGACGCGGCGCACCGCCGCGTCTTGATCACGGGGGGTCCGTACCGCGTGCCCGTGAGCCAGGAAATGTCCGGAATGATGATGGACATGCCCGCCACCCCGGTGCAGAAGTTCGCGTTTCCAGTGGACGGCTGGCTCCAGGGCTTCCGCATCGACCTGTTCGACGATCACGGCCATGTGCTGCCTCACCGCCTGCTGCATCACCTGATCGTGGTGAACTTCTCGCGTCGCCAGTTCATCTACCCGGCTCTCGAGCGGCTGCTGGGCACCGCCGAGGAGTCGGACACCGGCGATATCCGCATCCCGCGCTCCATCGGTGTGCCGATGCGGGCCGGTCAGGACCTGGGCGTGTACGCGATGTGGCACAACGACACCGGGCCCGAGATCCCCGTCGCCTACTGGCGCATCGTCCTGTTCATGGCAAACCGGAGCCTCAGGCCCAGGCCAATCGACGTCCTTCCCGCCTACATGGACGTGAACATCCAGACCAATCCCGAGGAGAACCGCTTCAACGTCCCCCCGGGCCACTTCGAGATCGGCTACGAGTTCAGCCCCCCGCTGTCCGGGCATCTCCTGATGGTGACCGGCCACCTGCACGACTGCGGGACGCTGGTCAAGCTCGTCGATGCCGCGAGCGGCAAGACGCTCGTGCAGGTCACCGCGAGACGCGACTCGCTCGGACATGTGCTGTCGATACCGCGCAAGCTGCTCGCGATCCGCGGCGAGGGGCTGCAGCTCAAGGCCGGGCATCGCTACCGCGTGGTGGGGGTGTTCGACAATCCCGCGCGCGACACGTCGTACGGCGCCATGGCGGAGATGGTGGGCCTGTTCGCGCCGGACCATTACCAGGAGTGGCCCGCGCTCGATCCCGCCGATCCGTACTACCATCGGGACCTGGTGGATCTGCTGGCGAACGGGGCAACGGACTCGGTGATCGTGGGGAGCGGGGGGCCTCCGCGCTAGCGCGGCGCTGTCGCGTCGCTGTCAGCTCGCTGTCCCGTTCCTTGACGATCACTTGCCCCGCCAGCGGTACGTTCCCCTTCCACAATATCGGGAGCGCGTATGCGCTGGCACCGTTGGACTCTCCTGCTGAGCGTCGCGATCCACACGACCGGCCACGGGCTGAATGCGCAGGACGCGGCACCGGCACAGCTCCAAGCGGTCCTGTGGCATACCGGAGTGCGACTGAGCGGGTTGTCTCCCGACCTGCACAGCGGGGCTGTCGTTCGCCTCGTCATCGTCGGCGGCGGGGGGCCGGGGGGGGGGCGGGGGGGACCGCGGATTAGCGGTCGCTACGCCGGGATGGTTGGGGACACGCTACTCCTGGACGGGAGCGCTCACGTGGGCCTCGTGGTCTTCGATTCGTTGTGGACCCGGCACCGTCCCATCGTCTTGAACGCGCTCCGCGGTGCGATGGTGGGCGCAGTGGTGGGTGGTGGGTACGGGCTTGTACGCAGCGTCCGCGTGTCGTGTAAATCCGGCTCTCTCACATCGCACTATTTCCCGTGGCCTGACTGCCGGGGAAGAGTCGGCAACATCGGGCGCGATGCTCTCGCCGGGGCGGTGATCGGCGCGGCGGCACGCGTGGTCCTGGGTGAGGTTTTTCCGAAGTGGAAGCGTCAGTTTCCGTGATCTACCTGCGCGTCAGACTCGCCCCCACCTGAAGGAAGCTCACGGTCGCGCTGCCCGCGGCCTGGCCGCCGTTGAACTTCACGTCGCCGCCGAAGACACCGACCGAGTAATGCGCAAACGGCGCGAGCCGCCAGGAGCGGTTCACCGGGTACTCATAACCGACACCCAGCTGCGGGCCGATTCCCGATGAGGTGACGACGTCGGTGCCGTCATTGACGCGGTGCATGACGAAGGTCGCGCCGCCCCGCAGGTAGAACTGACGCCGCACGTTCGGATACCAGTACGCGGCGGCACCAAACGACAGCAGCGTCTGGGTAACTCCGCCGTCGCGCTGCCGCCAGCCGGCGAGCTCGGCGCCGACGCGCACCGCGCGTCCGGTACTGCCGCCGACTCCCACGAACGCGGAGAGGCCCGTCGTCCTGCGCCCGGCGCAGATGTCGCACGTGACGCGCGCCCAGCCCGGCGCCACGGCGACGCTGTACCATAACCCGGACGCTTCGCGACGCTGTGCGGCGGCGCCGCTCGTGCCGGCGAGCAGGGTTGCCACCAGGACCATCGCAGTGGTTCGCATCTCGCCACTATAACTCAACTACGGTGGCCAATTTGGGAGTGATCACGGTCACTGCTGATCGTGCCGCGACGGGGCGAACGTGAGGCCGGGAATCCATGAAACCCGCATCCCTGCTGCTCTTTCTCGTGGCAACCGCGGCCCTGGCGGCGTGCCAGGACATACCGGCGGCACCCGACTACGGCCCCGCCACGGGCAACGCTGCGTCCTTTGGTCTCTGGTCCCCGGGCGCGAATGACGACTGCACCAAGGCACAGCACGACGCCTACTCGGTCGTCGGACCCGATCACAAGCTCTATCCGACGTGGCATCCGCCGATCGATCCGGTGACCGGCTGCTCCTTCGGCCACGATCATGGACGCGATCCGCGCGGTTCGGCGCTGTATCGGGAAGTCGGGCAGATCCCGTTCGGGTACGCGAACGAACAGCTCGACGTCTACGATCCGCTCACCACGCGGCACGAAGATCACTTCGGACACAAGATTGAATGGCAGAACGACGTCCCGATGCATTTCGGCAGCGCCGCGGCGGATGCGATCTTCGCCGTGCGCTGCGATATCCTCACAAAACTGCATCAGGGCACGCACTCGAAGGACGCGTTCACCAACAACTTGCACGAGCTGGTCTATCACATCCGCTGCACCGACGGGACCGAGATGCACATCACGATGCTGGCTGCGATCGGCACGCCAGGCCAATTCGATCGCAGCTGCGACGGCGTCACCGTCGTGGTCGGACCGCCGACACCCGCGAACTCGCCCGATGGCGGCGGCCGGCGGCTCATTCCCGATCGCACTTGTGTGGATCGGGAGATTCTCGTGCCCGCGGGACAGTTCTCGAACTTTGGGGCGTTGCACGAGAGCTGGCAGACCTCGAACTCGGTGCGCCGCGAAGACGGCCACACGCTCGCGTTCTTCAATCCGTATTTCCAGGTCTCGCTGCCGAGCCGATTCTACGATGCGGCCCTGGTGGGAATTACCGGACGGCCGATCGACGTGTGCTACGAAGTCACGCCGGCGGGGAACGCCGCGCGGGGTGGGGCCTGCGCGCGCTCCACCAGCAACGGGACCATCACGGGAATCACGTTCGACGATCCGCGCTCGGTGTTCGACGGCACGGACCGCGTGGTCGACGTCAATTCCAACTTCATCAGCAATGCGGGCGGCCCCGAGGTGTGGTATACCGACCCGTTCGGCAGGCATGGCCGCACGGCGCCGTTCGCCGGGTCGATTCGTCAATTCATCGCGCAGATCAACAATGATCGAGGGGGGCTCGAGCTGGCCGGGCCGGGGATTGGCGGCGACCGCGATTACGGGGGACCGCGAGTCCATGCTCCCAACTGATAGATCCGAATCGTAGGCTATTTCTTCCGAGAGACTGTTCCAATCGCGTTGATCAAATCGCCTAAATCGTAGGGTTTTGTGACCGACGGCTGACCGCAGTTCTCCAGGAACGACCGCGTCTCGCCGCGCGCCTGATCTCCGGTCACAAACACGAAGCGCTTCGCGACGAGCGGTCGGCTGTTGACCAGCTGCTCGTACATCGCGCGCCCGCCGAGCCGCGGCATCTGCAGGTCGGTGACGATGGCGTCGAACGTGTTGTCGCGGTCGCCGAGCCGCTCCATCGCCTCGAGCCCGTTCTCGACCGCGACGATCTGATGGCCTTCGCGCTCGAGCAGGAGCACCATCGCCTGCCGGTTCACCGCGTCGTCGTCCACGACGAGGATGCGCATGCGCGGCAGGCTTTCCGCCGGCGAGGGCAGCGGTGTCTGCGCGCCCAGCAGGCTGCGCGGCAAGGTCACGACCACTTCGGCGCCTGTGCTGCCGCCCCGCGGCCTGAGCCGCAGGTTGCCGCCCGCCGACTGCGCGAGGGCCCGGGCGAGCGCGAACTCCACCTCGCCACCGCCGCCCGACTGCGTGAAGCGAAACGGCGACGTCAGGCGCTGCTCCGCCTCGACGGCCAGGGGCTTGCCCGAATCCCATAACGAGACGACGACCGAGGGTCCGGTCGCGATCGTCTCCAGCCGCAGCTCGCGGGGCGGCTGGGCGGCACGCAAGCGGCGTAATGAGAAATCGAGCAGCTTCGTCAGCATTTCGCTGAGCTGCGCCATGGGGCACGCCACCATCGGCAGGTCTTCGGGGACCGCTCGCACGACTTTGACGCCGAGCTCGCGGAAGGTGGACTCGCGGTCCGCCAGCACCCCATTGATCACGACCGCCGCATCGCACGGCTCGGCGGCTCCCGCCGGGTGTGCCGCGAGCTCGAGAAAATGACTCGTGATTTCGGCGGCGCGCCGCACCTCGCCGTGCAGCAGCACCAGCGCGCGGGCGCGCTCGGGATCGAGGGGGCTGCCGTGCAGCAAATCGGCGAGCCCGCCGATCGCGGCGAGGCGGTTGTTCAGGGCATTGAGAACGTTGGCGGCGCCTTCATCGAGAACGACGTGCTTGACGTCGGGTGAAGCCGAGTTGGAAGATCGCGAGGATGGTGGAGGTTGCGAAGGGGGCGCAGGACGGGCGCGTGACGGCGCGGGGGCCTGCGTCTGCCGACCCAGTACATAGCCGATCAGCGCGCCGACTGCCGCACCGAACCCGAAGGCTACCCATAGCTCCATGTCGAAAAGCTATGCGCCGCGCGAGTTTGCGCGAGCAGCCAGCCGTCACACTGGGGACGAGACCCCCGTCACGCTATGCCCTGGCTCGGATTCGAACCGAGACGCCTTGCGGCACTGCCCCCTCAAGACAGCGTGTCTACCAGTTCCACCACCAGGGCGGGCCAGAAACATAGAAAAGTTCCGCCATGAAGTACAGGCGGGGTTTAGCCAAATCGTTTCGCGGCGCGTTCCCGCGCTTTGCGAGCCTCTTCTTCCCGGTTGCGGGGTGGCGCCTTGATCGTCAACGAATCGATCAACCGCCGGGCAATGTTCGTCACGTCATCCACCGCGCCGTTGAACACTGCCTCGTTTGCGTGCGAGGGGTGCGTCGTGCCGCTCAGCTTTCGGACGAACTGCAACGCCGAGGCACGAATCTCCTCGTCGCTCGCGGGGGGGGCGAAGTTCGCCAGCGTCTTGATGTTTCTGCACATACCGGCTCCTCCGGGATCGCAAGGGGTCGTGCCGAGTCTACCCCCTACGTAGGCCTACCACAATGGGATTAGCGCGTGTCGATTTCTCGGAGTCTCGTTCGACGCCTGAATGAACACAAGACGTCAAAAGAAACCTTTGCGCGAAAGCGAGATGGCAATGCGATTCCTGGTGATGGTGAAGGGCAACAAAGACTATGAGGCCGGCGCCATGCCGACCCAGCAGGAACTGACGGAGATGGGGAAGTTCAACGACGAATTGGTCAAGGCGGGCGTCATGCTGGCCGGCGAGGGGTTGCAGCCCTCCGCGAAGGGTGCGCGGATCAGCTATGCAGGCAGCAAGCGCACGGTGCGCGATGGGCCGTTCACCGAAGCCAAGGAACTGGTCGCCGGGTTCTGGATCTGGCAGGTGAAGTCGCGCGCGGAAGCCCTCGAGTGGGCGAAGCGGATCCCGTTCAAGGACGGTGACGTAGAAATCCGCCAGATCTTCGAATCCGAGGACTTCGGCGCGGAATTCACGCCCGAGCTGCGCAAGCAGGAGGAGCAGCAGCGGGCCGCGATCGCCAAAAACAAGCAACGCGCGGGGAAATAACCATGAAATTCATGACGATTGTGAAGACGCGCGAGACCGGCGCGCACCCGTCGCCGGCGCTCATCGAGAAGATCGTGAGGCTGGGTGCGGACGCGGCCCAGAAGGGCGTCATGGTCGGGATGGGTGGTCTGGCGCCGACGGCGTTGGGCGCGCGCGCCCGGCTCAGCAACGGCAAGATCACCGTTACGGACGGGCCCTTCACCGAGGCGAAGGAAATCATCGGCGGCTACGCGATCTACGATGTCGCTTCGAAGCAGGACGCGATCGAGTGGACCCGGAAATTCCTGGAAGCGCACATCGGACTCTGGCCGCAGGATCTGGAAGTGGAAGTGCGCCAGATGATGGATGACCCGTCGAACGGCTGCTGAAGCCATCGATGCAGTCTGGCGGATCGAATCCGCCAGACTCATCGCGGGTCTGGCACGCGTCGTCGGCGACATCGGCGTCGCGGAGGATCTGGCGCAAGACGCGTTGGTCGCCGCGCTCGAGCAATGGCCCGAGTCCGGCGTGCCGGACAATCCGGGGGCCTGGCTCATGGCGACCGCCAAACATCGCGCGATCGATCACCTGCGACGCGGCAAGATGCAGGACAAAAAGCACGAGCATCTCGGCCGTGAGCTGGAGGAGCGCCAAATCAGTCCGGAGCACGACCTCGCCGCGGCGATTGACGATCAAGTGGGCGACGACTTGCTGAGCCTCATCTTCACCGCCTGTCACCCGGTCCTCACCACCGAGGCGCGCGTCGCGCTCACGCTGCGGCTGCTCGGCGGCTTGACGACCGAGGAGATCGCGCGTGCGTTCCTCGTTCCCAAGGCCACGATTCAACAGCGGATCGTTCGTGCCAAGCGCACCCTCGCCGCCGCGCGCGTGCCGTTCGAAGTCCCGCGCGGCGCCGAGCTGGGCCAGCGGCTCGAGTCGGTGCTCGAGGTCGTCTATCTCATTTTCAACGAGGGGTACTCGGCGACGGCCGGCGACGCGTGGGTGCGGCCGGCGCTCTGCGAAGACGCGCTTCGCCTGGGCCGTATTCTCGCCGAGCTGGCGCCCGCCGAGGCGGAGGTCCACGGACTCGTCGCGCTGATGGAGATCCAGGCCTCGCGGATTCGCGCCCGCGTGGGACCGGGCGGTGAGCCGATCCTCCTCCTCGACCAGGACCGCGGCCGGTGGGATCATCTGCTCATTAGGCGCGGGTTGGCCGCGCTGGCGCGCGCCGACGCGCTGGGAGGCGCGTCTGGGCCCTACACGCTGCAGGCGGCGATCGCCGCCTGTCACGCACGGGCCCGGACCGCCGAGGAGACCGACTGGACCCGCATCGTGGCGCTGTACGACGCCCTCGCCCAGTTGATGCCGTCGCCGATCGTCGAGCTCAACCGCGCGGTCGCCCTGGGCATGGCATTCGGGCCGGCGGCGGGACTCGAGGTGGTCGATTCGCTGACCACCGACCCCGCGCTCGCTGGTTATCATCTTTTGCCGAGTGTGCGCGGGGATCTGCTCGCCAAGCTCGGCCGCTTCGACGAGGCGCGCACCGAGTTCGCGCGGGCGGCCCAACTCACGCAGAATGTCCGGGAGCGGGAGCTGTTACACAAAAAACGGGAGGCTCTGTGAAAAAGGAGTGGGCACCGCAGCTACTGAGCGTTCTCCGGATCGTCGTTGCCTTCCTGTACTTCCAAGTGGGTTCGGCAAAGTTGTTCGCCTTCCCGGCCGCGATCATGCCGGGCGGCGGCACGGCGCCGGTGGGATCGCTGCCGTGGTTCGCCGGGGTCATCGAGGTCGTCGGGGGCACACTCTTTTTGTTGGGCCTGTTCACCCGTCCCGTGGCGTTCATTCTCTCCGGCGAAATGGCCTTCGCGTACTTCATCGGCCACGCCGGTCATGGCTTCTGGCCGGTCTTGAATCAAGGTGCGCCGGCCGTCTTCTACTGCTTCACCTTCCTCTATTACTCGGCAGCGGGAGCGGGGCCGTGGAGCCTCGACGCGCTGCTGGCTCGACGCCGCGGCACGCTTCCCGTCCTCTAGGTGGCAGCAGGGGAGACCGTCTCGCGCTACGATCGCTCGATCGTTGAGGGACCGCTTCGTGCCGCGGTCTGGAAAATCGCGTGGCCGACGATGTTCGCGAACATCATCAGCGGCATGCAGGGCATCGTCGACCACATCCTCGTCGGGAATCTGGTCGGCTATCAGGCGAACGCGGCGATCGGCGTAAGCTGGCAGATCCTGCTCGTCGTCATCGCGTTCATTTCATCGCTGTTACGCGCGGCCGGAGGTGCAGGTCGAGGCGCTGCCCTACTTGCGGATCATGTTCTGCTTCTCGAGCGGGATGATGTTGTTCTTCATGTTGGCCGGCGCGTTGCGCTCGGCCGGCGACGCGCGGACGCCGATGATCCTGGGGCTCGTGATGACCGGCTTGAACCTCCTGCTGAACATCGTGCTCATCCGCGGGCTCGGACCGATTCCGCCGTTCGGGACGCGCGGCTCGGCGATGGGCACATGCATCACCGGCGGACTCATAGCGATCTACGCGCTGTGGAAGCTCTGGAGGGGCGGGTGGGTGATCGCGTTTCCCCGCAGCCACGGGCTTGGGCTCGATTGGAAGATCATTCGCGAGCTGTTCCGCTTCGGTCTGCCGTCGGGATTTCAGGGGATCGCGATGAACATCGGCGGCGTCGTCATGCAGGCGTTCATCGGTTCGTTGGCGCAGAGCGCCGCGGCGCAGGCCGTGTTTGCCGTGTCGTACGGCGAACTGTTCGCGCTGATCACTTGGACGTCGGTGGGACTGATGGGTGCCGCGGCCGCCGTGGCCGGACAAAACCTGGGCGCCGGGCATCCGGATCGGGCCGATCAGGCGGTACGCATCGCCGCTCGGTACGGCCTGACTGTCGCGGCTGTCGTCGGGCTGATGTTCCTCTTCTTCCCGCGACCGCTGCTGGGCGTGTTCGGGATGCACGATGCGGTCGTGGTGGACATCGGCGTGCAGCTGTTGCGCGTGCTGAGTGTCTCGGGCCTGTTCATCACCGTCGCGCTGGCATATACCGGTGCGCTGCAGGGCACGGGCGACACGAAGAGCCCGCTCTACATTTCGATCATCTCGCAGATCCTCGTGCCGCTCGGTATTTGTTTCGTCATTCAGCAGACGGGGACGCTCGATCCGATCGATATCTGGCTGGCGATCCTGGCGGGCCATGCAACGCGGTGCGCGTTGAGCGTGCTGCGGTTCGGGCAGGGCCAGTGGCGGCACATTGCCGTCAATGTTCAATGATCATTCCAAACGGCCGGTCGTCCCGATGATGGCGCGCGCGTTGTCCACCTGGCCCCAGGTGTTCCACAGCAACACGCCGCGCACCTTGCCGTCCTTCAGATAGTAGACCACGCCTTCGCGGAACTCCTGCTTCCACCTGCTCTCGGTCTCGAGCCGCGGATCCAGCTCGCCCACGGCTTCATAGCCGAGCGAGAAGAGATCTGAGTAGAAGAAGGGCAGGTGGGTGTAGGGACTGCCCTTGCCGGCCATGGAACGGCCCGCCGCGGCGCCCATCGTGTTGGCATTGTCTTCGTGCTCGACGCGCAGCCGCGTGCCGAGGGCGGGATTGAAGAAGTTGGCGACGTCGCCGGCCGCGAAGACGTCGGGCGCGCTCGTCCGGAGCAGCTCGTCCACGACGATCCCGTTCTCGACGCGCAATCCGGCCTGCTCGGCCAGCTCCACGTTGGGCTGAATACCCAGACCGGCCACGATGACGTCGGCGGGGATCTCCTTGCCGTGGGTCGTGCGCACTACGACCTTGCCGGCGCTTTGCTGCAGACCGGCCAGGCCTTCTCCGGTACGAACGTCCACGCCCTGCTCGCGATAGTACTGGACGAGGAAGCTTGACAGATCGGCGGGGAAGACCCGCGCGCCGATCCCGTCTTCGGGAACGAGCATCGTGACATCGCGGCCCACGATGCGGAGCGCGGCCGCAATCTCCGACCCGATGAATCCTCCGCCCAGCACGAGGAAGCGTAGTTTCTCATTGGCGAGCGCGCGCAGTCTGAGGTAGTCGTCAAACGTGCGGTAGTAGATGATCTGGGCTGTCTGCAGCGAGAGCCGGCGCGGCGTCCCACCCGTGGCAAGCAAGAGCTTGTCGAACGTGACGACATCGCCGCGGTCATCGGTGATGGTTTTTTGCTTCGGATTGACCGCGGTCGCGCGCCGGCGCATGCGCAGCTCGACGCCGATCTTCTCGGTGCCGCGCCACACCACCTTTTCGGGATCCTCGCCCTTCCAAAGTCCCTTCGACAACGGCGGGCGGTTGTACGGCGGGTGTGGGTCGTCCGAGATGATGCCGATGCTGCCGTGCGGATCGCCTTCGCGGATGGCACGCGCGGCGGCATCGGCCGTCATGCCTCCGCCCACGATCAGATATTGAACGCTCTTCATTCCGTCGCGAGGGTGAAACCGCAGCGCGGGCGCGCGCCGCGCTCGCAGCACTCCGTCACGGGCGCCCCGACCACCTCTTCGACGAGCGCTTTCCCGAGCTCGCACATCTCCGGGTGCCCAGCCGTCACCGCAGACAGGGGGCATCCGGAGGCCTGCACGCGCCATCCTTCCGAGGTCTGGTCCACCTGCGCGTCTGAGCCGAGGGTGCGAAACACGGCGGCCGCGGCGTCGAGGCGCTGCTGCGGATTGGAAGCCGTGCGGGCACCGCCCGCTGCACCGGCGGCTTGCGCGCCGACCGCACGCAGCAGCTCGACGGCGCGCGCTCGTCCCTGAGTGCGGACGATCTCCTCGACGAGTTTGCCGAGCACCAGGGCGTACGCCTTCGGGTAAAGCTCCTCGCCCTCGCGTGTGAGACCGTACAGCCGCGCTGGTTTGCCGCCCGTATCGCGCTGGGTGCCGACGTCCTCGACGATGCCGTCGCGCCGCAGCGCGGCGACGTGCAGCCGCACGGCGTTATCGGTCAGACCCAGCGCTTTTGCCAGACTCGTGATCGTCTGGCGCGAGCGGCGCAGCAGGCCGAGCAGGCGAGCCTGGGTTTCTCCGGTGAGTCGTTCCAGCCAGTTGGTCACGCCTCAGAATACCCGTA
>WNGJ01008677.1_pt1 | contig 30336 bp, 23 predicted proteins | sample 5400611 | NCBI WGS metagenome assembly WNGJ01 (sample SAMN13153375, study PRJNA577476) | soil metagenome | isolation source: 40 cm soil or saprolite under Garry oak tree replicate 1 | place: USA:California | collected 2016-06-15
TCGAGCGGTTGGTCGGACCGGCTGCAGCTCGCGAGTTCGTGCTGACCGTCGGCGCCGTGGTGCTGGCGACCGGGGGCATTGCCGGCGGTGGGATCGTGGGTCTGGACGACGGTAGCCTGCGCGAGACGGTTCTCGGTCTACCGGTCGATGCTCCACTGGGCGACCCGTGGCTGCTGCCGGATGCCTTCGATCCCCCCGGCCATCCGCTCGAGACGGCGGGCATCCGAACGGACGCTGATCTCCGGCCGGTGGCGCCCCGGAATGTGCGCGAACCACTCGCCGAGAATGTGCGAATCGTGGGCAGCCTGCTCGCTGGACAGCGCTACTTGCGGGAGCGCTGCGGGGACGGCGTGGCGATCGCCAGCGCACTCGTTGCCAGCCGGTCGCTCGGCGCGCACGTGGCTGCGCTCGCAGGTCCTGAGCACCGGCTCCTTGCCAGCGGATCTCGAGCTCGATGACGATCGCCGAAGTGGTCGGCGCCGCCTCGGCCGAGGCGATCGGACTGAGCGCCGATGCCTGCCTGAAGTGCAACGTCTGCAATACGGTCTGCCCGGTCGCGCGGGTCACCGACCTCTTTCCCGGTCCCAAATACGTCGGCCCCCAGGCCCAGCGATTCCGCCTCGGAGCCCTCCTGTCGCCGGGTACCGGCGAGGACAGCGTCGTCGAGTCGCCCGACAAAACGGTCGATTACTGCTCTGGCTGCGGCGTCTGTTCGACGGCGTGCCCCGCCGGCGTGAAGATCGCCGAGATGAACAATCGCGCCCGAGGCGCCAACCGCTCGGGTCACGTCCCGCGCTTGCGCGACTGGCTGCTTGGCCAGACAGACCTGACGGGCTGGGCGGGAGTCCTCACCGCCCCGATCGCGAACTGGTCGCTACACAATCGGCTGTTTCGGTGGCTGATCGACCGGTTCATCGGGATCGATCGACGCGCGCCACTGCCGGCGTTCAAGGCGCCCCCCTTCCGCTGGCGGCTCGGCAAGCGCCATCGCTCCGCGCAACTCGCCGGGGCGCCGCCTCCGGAGAGGGCCGTCGTGTACTTCCACGGCTGCGCCGCGAACTACTACGAGCCCCACGTGGCGGCGGCCGCGCTCGAGGTCCTCGAGCGCAACGGGTACGAGGTCATCGTGCCGCCCCAGGTGTGTTGCGGGCTGCCGCTCATCAGCAACGGCCTGTATGGAGCCGCTCGCGGGCGCGCCCGTCGCAACCTCGAGGTGCTGGCACGATATGCCCGGGCGGGCTACCGGATTGTCGGCACATCGACGTCCTGCACGCACACCCTCAAGTCCGAATACCGGGAGATGCTCGACCTCGATGACGCCGATGCGCGCGCCGTCGCGGATGCGACCTGGGACATCTGCGAGTTCCTGCTCGACCTGCACGACGGCGACAACCTCGACACGGCGTTTGGCACCGTCGCCGCAACCCTCCCATATCACGCCCCGTGCCAGCTCCGGAGCCACGGCATCGGCCTGCCGGCACTCGATCTGTTTGCGCTCGTCCCCGGCCTCGAAGCGATCGACACGGACCACGACTGCTGCGGCATCGCTGGCACGTACGGCCTGAAAAAGGAGAAGTACGACATCGCGATGGCGGTCGGCGAACCGCTCTTCCGCAAGATACGGTCCATGGGTGCGACCGAGGCGGCGTGCGACTCGGAGACCTGCCGCTGGCAGATCGCCGCGGCAACCGGAGCGCGCCTTCGCCATCCCGTGGAGATCCTGGCTGACGCGTATCGCGCGGCAGACGTGGCCGGGCCGAAATCGCCGGCAAGGACTGAGCCGGCTGCACGTAGCTCGCCGACCGCACCGGCAGGGGGATGAACGTCCTCGTCATCGGTGCGGGAGCCGTCGGGTCCTTTCTGGGAGCCACCCTCGCCGAAGCAGGCGAAACCGTCTGCCTGTTGCGACGCTCGGGCACGGCCGGCTTCCGGCAGGAGATGTTGACCCTTGGCGAGCCATCGGGCGACGTTCGGGATGTCCAGGTCGGGGTCGCCGGCTCGGTGGATGCCGTCCCGTGGATGCCCGACATCCTGCTCTTCGCCGTGAAGATGCCTGACCTTCCCGGCGCGCTCGAAACCGCCGCCCATTGGCCCGCTGCAACCGTGCTCGCGGTCGAAAATGGGGTCGGCGCGGACGACCTCATCGTCGACGAACGGCCGGCCGCATGGCTCATCGCAGGTTCCCTGACGGCTTCCCTGGAGACCGATCGAGGGACGATCAGGCGCCTGTCGCGCGGCGGGCTCGGGCTCGCCCGCGTTCGAGGGGAGGGTGATGGCCTGGTTCGAGAGCTCGTCGCTGCCTTTCGTTCGGGCGGCCTGCGTGCCGCGGCGCTGTCGGACGCCCAGGAGATGCGCTGGTCGAAGCTGCTTGCGAACCTGCTGGGCAACGCAACCAGCGCGCTCCTCGACGTCGACCCCGAGGTCGCCTACCGCGATCCCGATGTATTCGCGATCGAGCGACGGGCCCTGCGCGAGGCCCTCGCGGTGATGCGGGCGCTCGAGCTCCGGCCGGTCGCGCTGCCGGGCGCCGACGTCAGGCTACTGACTGTCGCGTCCCGCCTGCCGGCCGCCCTGGTGCGACCGATCATGGTTCGTGTGGTAGCCCGCGGCCGCGGTGGCAAGAGCCCTTCGCTGCGGCGCCATCTCGAGTCCGGAAGAGGCCCGTCCGAGGTCAGCTGGCTGAACGGTGCCGTGGACCGTGCTGCACGCCTCGTCGGGCGGCGCGCACCTGTCAACTTGAGGCTCTCCGAGCTGGTCGAGGAGTGTACGCGCGACCCCGAACGGCGCGCCTGGTTCCGTGGCAGGCCCGATCGGCTTGCGCAGGAATTCAGCACGCCTGAGGGGGACGTCACCCGCCCGGTCTGAGCCCGGCACGCGGCCAGAGAGGGCCTCCGGCCCGTCGATATACTGCGGCGCGCATGGACACGGGCGCTCTCCTCATCGGCGCTGTCTCGATCGTTGCCGCCTACCTCGTTGGGGCGATCCCGTGGGGTGTCGTGATCGCGCGCGTCGTCGGCGGACCGGATCCCCGTACCCTGGGCAGCGGCCGGACCGGCGGAGCCAACGTCCTGCGAGTCCTCGGCCCCCGCGTTGCCGCCGCCGCCGCCGTCCTGGACCTTCTGAAAGGCTGCGTCGCGGTTGGAATCCCGATCGTGCTCGGCGCCGGTACTGCCGTCCAGGGACTGGCGGTCCTGGCCGCGATCATCGGACACAGCCGCTCTGTCTACATCGGCTTCCAGGGCGGTCGCGGCGTGTCGCCGGCCTTCGGGGCCCTGCTCGTGTTGTGGCCGTTGGTGGCGCTCGTCATCATCCCGATCTTCTTCGGGATCATCCAGTTGACACGCTACTCGTCCCTGGGCTCCCTGATCAGCTCGGCCATCTCCGGCGCGATCCTGGTGGCGATCATCGTCATCCAGGGCCTGTCGCCAGCGCACCTCATCTACGCCGTCGGAGGTCCTGTCCTGATCTGGCTCTTCCATTTCGACAATATCGAGCGGCTCATGGCGGGACGCGAGCGGACGATCGACCAGAAGACCTGAAGACGGCCCGAACCGCCGTGGCCCGCGAAGCAGCCTGCAACGCCCACTTCGAGACCGCCGGCTGGGAGGCCGGCGGCGATGTTCCCGCGAGGTCTGGCACTATCGAGCCATGGTGCCCTGACGCAACTGGCTGCACCGTTGCCGCGATCCGTCGCGTTCCCTCGACCGCGCTCGCGATCGACATCAGCGAGAGGCGACACCAGACGTGGCTCATAGGCCGCCGACGCTGCCGACGCTGCCGGCGCATGTCGACACACCCCGCCTACGGCGGCGCCCGGAGCAGGCTGGTCAGCGCCGGCCAAGCCTGACCGGCCGATTGAGTCAGGCAGCGCGCCGCAGCCCCGCCTGGAGGCTGGTGGCCTCGACGACGGGCAAAACTCGAGTGTGGCTGCTGACCTTCGTCCTCGTTGGAATTGCGGCGGGCCTGGCGGCATTGGAGCTCGGAACCGGGAGCCTCTTCGAGGCGCCGCTGGCTCTGCCGTGGTACCTGCTTGCGATCCTCTTCTACGTGGCTGAAGCGAAGGTGATCCACCTGCACATCGGGCGCAGTGCTCACTCCTTCTCGATGAGCGAGATACCGGTCGTCTACAGCATCTTTTTTCTGAGCCCCGCCCAGTACATCGTGGCGCGGCTCGGCGGAGCGGGCCTGGCACTTGTCTTCAGTCGCCGCCAGCGATCGGTCAAGCTGGCCTTCAACCTGGCCCAGTTCCTGCTTTGCTCGGTGGTCACGCTCGGCATCGTCCACGTTCTGGACGACACAGCCGTCCGCTTCGGTCCGCATGCCTGGGGAACGGCCTTCATCGCGACGTCTGCCGAGAACCTTGTCGGCGTTTTCGCGGTCACCGCCGCGATCTCCCTGGCGGAGGGGGTGGCACAAGCCGGCCGGATTCCGCGCATGCTCATGATGGGTGGGGTCGTGTCCCTCACCAATACGAGCCTGGCCCTGCTCGTGATCACCGTCCTCTTCGTCGAGCCGGCTGCGGCCCTTCTGTTCGCCGTCCCGATCGCGGCCGTCTTCGTGGCATATCGGGCCTACCTCTCCGAGCGCCAGCAGCACGAAGGCCTCGAGATGCTCTACGAGTCGACCCGCATCCTGCAGCGCAGCCCGGAGATCGACCGGGCGCTGGTGTCGTTGCTCGATCATGCCCGCCGGATGTTCCGGGCGGAGGTGGCGGAGGTCTCGCTGCTTCCCCAGGAGGAAGGCGCGGAAGTTCTGAGGACCGCCGTCGGGCCGGGCGAGGCCGTGACGATGATGCAGCCGGTGGGGACGGTCCTCGCCGACGACCGTCTCGTGGAGTGCGTGGCCGAACGCAGGGCCCTCCTCGTTCCCCGCGAAGATCCAATACGCGGGCCGGCCAGCGGGGGGCGCTTCAGGAATGCGATCTACGCACCGCTCGTTGGCGAGTCCCGCCTGGTGGGGGTCATGGTCGTCGCCAATCGGCTGAGCGAGCTCAGTCCCTTCGACAGTGACGACCTGAAGCTGTTCGAAACGCTGGCCAGCCATACCGCAGTTGCCCTGGAGAACGGCCAGCTGGAGCAGTCGCTCAGCTCGCTGTCGAGGCTCAAGGAGGAGCTCCAGCACAAGGCCTATCACGACGCGCTGACAGGCCTGGCCAACCGCGCGTTCTTCGCCCAGAGTGTCGCGCAGCGACTCGAGTCGGCGGACGCGTCGGGCCTGGTGCCGGTCGTTCTGTTCCTCGATCTGGACGACTTCAAGATCGTCAACGACACCCTCGGCCATGCCGCGGGTGATGCTCTCCTGGCTGCAGTGGGCGAGCGCATCCAGGCGACCCTCCGCGCGGGTGACCTGGCTGCCCGGATCGGCGGCGACGAGTTCGCCGTCCTGCTCTGGGATACGCCGGAGCTGCCCGTCGCCAGGCGCGTCGCCGAGCGCTTGATCGGAGCGTTCGATTCCGGCTCCCCGTCCGATGGAGCGGTCGCGAGCGCGCGAGTCAGTATCGGCGTCGCAACCGGTCATCCCGGCGCGGGATCTGCCGACGAGTTGCTGCGCAACGCCGACGTCGCGATGTATTCGGCCAAGGCGCGAGGCAAGAACCGGATTGCGTTCTTCGAGCCGGAGATGGCCACTGCGGTGGTCGCGCGCCACACCCTGACAGCCTCGCTCCAGCGCGCGGTCACCGCCAACGAGTTCGTCCTCCATTACCAGCCCATCGTCGACATCGCCTCGGGCCAGATAACCGGGCTCGAATCCCTCCTGCGCTGGGAGCACCCCACGCGCGGCATCATCTGGCCCGGCGAATTCATCGCTGTGGCCGAGCAAAGCGACCTGATCCTGGACATCGGCCGGTGGGTCCTCGACCGCTCTTTCCGACAGGCCATGGAGTGGCACGATCGCGGGCCGAAGCTGCGGGGCCTCGAGATCAGTGTGAACGTCGCTGCCCGGCAGCTGGAACAGCCAGACTTCGTCGATCAGGTGGCGGCCGTCATCGACTCGTCCGGGATAGATCCTGGGAAGGTCGTGCTCGAGGTGACCGAGACGACCCTGTTGCAGAACGTCGACGACGCGATCGTCAAGCTCCAGGTGTTGCGCGACCTGGGGGCGGGAGTTGCGGTCGATGACTTCGGGACCGGCTATTCATCGCTGAGCTATCTGCAGCGCTTCCCAGCCACCGCGATCAAGATCGCCCGCGACTTCGTGGCCGTGGACGATTCCGATGCCGACAGCTGGGAGCTGGCAAGTGCCGTAGTATCGATGGGCCGGGCGCTGCGCCTGACGGTCATCGCGGAAGGCGTCGAGGAAGCCTTCCAGCTGGAACGTCTTCGGAAATTGGGCTGCGACCGGGCGCAGGGCTACTACCTTGCACGGCCTCTGGCCGCGGACGAGCTCGAGCGCCTCTTCGCGCAGCGCGGCGTCGCCCTGCTGCCCTCCCCCGCCGAGGCCATCGGGCTTCGCTGATCGGGGCGCTCGACGAACGGGCTATGCGGCGACGCACCGGCCAGTACTTTGGCGCTATTGGGGTCCCGCACCTGAGGTCATAGCGTTCGATCCGGCGGCAGCACTGAACTGTCGCAGGATCCGGTCTGAAACAGAGCAAACCCGCCGAGAGGCGGGGACGCAAAGCCAGGGATCTCGCGGGCAACGATCCGCAAGACCGCCCGGTTGCCAGGCGCCGCATCACCAAGCCCTCCTGAAGGTGGACTTCGATGGTGCAGTCAAAACGAATCGCCTCGGACGAGTTGAGGCAAGGGCGCCAGCAGCCAGGGGCATGGACCTGGGACGGCATTCGGTCCATGAGTCCCGTCCGATGACCCCCACGTTCGGCTGGAGTCTCGATATCACGGGTCCGCGCCGGCTCGGCGTCGTCCTCTGCGTGTCCCTGCTGCTCTCGACATTCGGCGTCTCGAGCGTCGCCGCGGCGGGCTACGACACGGCGACCGACCCATATTCCATGTTCAACACCACGGTCTCCTCGGGTGCCCAGGCATGGTGGGCGGCGGGCTACACCGGCAAGGGCGTCGACGTCGCTTTGATCGATTCGGGGGTCTCACCGGTCGCCGGACTGAGCAGCCCGGGCAAGGTGGTCTACGGCCCGGACCTGTCGCTCGAGTCCCAGGCCGACAACCTGACGAATCTCGACACCTTCGGTCACGGGACCTTCATGGCCGGCCTCATCGCCGGTCGCGACGTCGCGCTCACGAGTCCCTACGTCGACGCGCCGGCCTCGGCCTACCGGGGAATGGCGCCCGACGCGCGAATCGTCAGCCTGAAGGTCGCCACCGCCGACGGCGGCGCCGACGTGTCGCAGATCATCGCAGCCATCAACTGGGTCATCCAGCACCGCCACGACAACGGCCTCAACATCAGGGTCCTCAACCTGTCGTATGGGACGAACGCGACGCAGTGGTACGGCGTCGACCCCCTGGCCTTTGCCGTCGAACAGGCATGGGATGCCGGAATCGTCGTGATCGCGGCCGCCGGCAACAGCGGCTACCAGACCAAGGGATCTTCGCCGGCGCTCGCCGATCCCGCCTATGACAAACGGATCATCGCGGTCGGTGCGTCGGATTCGATGGGGACCAGTTCGATGGTCGACGACATGGTTCCGGACTTCTCGGCCGCCGCCAAGACCGGCTCGGCCCGAAAGCCCGACTTCGTCGCTCCCGGCGTCCACATCCAGGGCCTGCGCGTGCCCAACTCGTACATCGACACCCGGGCCGGGGTAACGCTGCTCGACGACCGCTTCATGCGCGGCAGCGGGACTTCCGAGTCGGCTGCGATCGCGTCTGGCGCCGCGGCTCTGATCCTCGACAAGTTCCCCAGCGCGACCCCCGACCAGGTCAAAAAGCTTTTCATGAGCTACGCCTTCGACCTGCCGCTCATCTACAGTGCCGGCCGCGAGGGCTCGGGCGAACTGCAGCTCGGTTCGATGCTCGGGGCGCTGCTTCCCAGCGCCATCCCCGGCTCCGCTCCGGCGACGGGCACCGGAACGCTCGAGGGATCGCGCGGCTCGGATCACCTTACGCGGGACGGCGTGGTGCTCAGCGGCGAGCGTGACATCTTCGGGATGCCTTTCAACTCGGCGGGCATGGCCGTCCTCGAAGCGGCTGGCAACTCGTGGTCCGGCGGCGTCTGGAACGGAAGCACGTGGAGCGGATCTTCGTGGTCCGGCAACAGCTGGTCGGGCTCTTCGTGGTCCGGCAACAGCTGGTCGGGCAACAGCTGGTCTGGTTCGTCCTGGTCCGGCAACAGCTGGTCGGGCAACAGCTGGTCCGGCAACAGCTGGTCCGGCTCGTCGTGGTCCGGCAACAGCTGGTCCGGCAACAGCTGGTCGACGGCAGGTTGGAACTAGGCCTTTCCTGCCTTCGCCCGGCGCAGGGTCACGACCAGAATCGGGCCAGGTGCTCCCGGTGCGTATCGAGTACGTCGTCGAGGAATGCCTCCGCCGCGTAGACGCTGCTGACGACCGGATCCAGGAGGAGCGCCTGTAGGGCCAGATCGCGGGAGCCCTCGAGCGCGGCCTCCACGGCCACGTCCTGGATGGCGAGCTCGCGCCCGACCAGCGACGCGACGGCCTCCGGCATCGCGCCGACGGGGATTCCGATCGGCTGGCCGTCTTCGACGAGGCCTGGAGCCTCGATCACCGAGTCGGCGGGGAGATTGTCGATCAGGCCGTCGTTGGGAAGGATGAACGAAGGCCGCCGGCGCGTCCGGCCTGCCACCATGTCGCCCATGATCTCCGCCGCGCTGTGGTCGACGCTGGCCTCCTCGGAGGGCTCCGCGAGCAGAGGCGCGACGGACACCTCGCCGGAACCCCACCCTTCGAGCATCTCGGAGGCTCGCCGACCGCGCTCCGCGAGCCCGTCGAAGTCGTACCCGCTGGTGCCGATGACCTCGGCCGCCCAGGGCAGGTACTCGCCGATGTGGTCGTCGCCGATCGCCGGACGGACGCCCAGGCGCTTGGTGATCAGCCGGACCAGCGGTTCGGTCGAATCAGATGCAATCGTGCGTCGCTTGAATTCGGGCATGAGGTCCGTGCCGTCCGTGGCATCCCGGATCGACAGGAACCAGGTGAAGTGGTTCGAGCCGGCTGCATGGACGACGAGGTCCGCTCGGTTCCGCCCGAGCAGCTGCGCGCAATCGTCGATCTGGCCAGCCACGCTGTGGCACAAGCCGATCGTCTGGACCGTAGTGTGGCGGCTGACTGCGAGGCAGACCCGGTTCGCGGGGTTCGTGTAGTTGAGCAACAGGGCCGCAGGTGCCAGCCGCTCGATGTCCCGGGCGATCTCGACCATGAGCGGGACCGAGCGGAGCGTGTGCGAGAGCCCGCCCGGGCCGCCGTTCTCCGAGAGGACGCTCGCGAAGCCATGCTTCAGGGCGAGCTCATGGTCGGTCCGCCAGCTCCTCAGTCGGTCGATAGCGACTGCCGTGACGACGAAGTCGGCATCGGGAAGGGCGTCCGTCCGGTCGGGCGTCGAGTGAACGGAAACGTCCCAGCCTGCGGCCTCATTCAACCGCTCGGCCAACCGCGCCATTCGACCCAGGGCGCCCGGATCCAGATCGACGAGCCATAGCTCGGCGCCACGGAACTCCGGGACACGGAACACGTCGCGCAGGAGCTCGACACCGAAGATGACGCTGCCGATGCCGATGGCAACCAGTTTGACCGGGCGACCATCTCCCGGACCGCGGGCGTGCATGGCCATGAGCCTACCCGACGATGCCCTCCGCGGCCCGATACCCTGACACACACAGTGAACCGAGAGGTGCCAGCGAGATGAGTGAGCTCGCGGGCGAGCCACGACCAGCCGTGCCCCGCCTGCGCGCGGAGCTCGTCGTGAATGCCGCCGCCGGCCTTGGCGAGGGTCCGGTTTGGGACGCAGACGGCGGTGTGCTGTGGTGGGTGGACATCGTGGGCGAGACCGTCCATCGAACAGACCCGCGGACCGGTGAGGACGAGATCCTTCCTGTCGGCCGGATGATCGGCGCGGTCGCGCTGAGGGCGTCGGGCGGGCTGGTCGCTGCCGTGCGCGACGGCTTCGTCGCCATCGATCCTGATACAGGGCGGGTGGAGCTCATCGCGCCTGTCGAGGCGGAGGACGAGACAACCCGCATGAATGACGGGAAGGTCGATCCGACTGGACGATTCTGGGCGGGAACCATGGCAGTCGACCACCGGGACGCAGCGCCGGCCTTCAGCATTCCTGCCGAGGCCGGCTCCCCCGACGGCATGACGGTCGACGAGGAGGGCTACCTGTGGGTTGCCCTGTGGGAGGGCTGGGGTGTCGGGCGCTATTCGCCAGATGGGCGGCTGGACCGCTGGGTCGATGTGCCGGCCGAGCAGTCGAGCAGCTGCGCGTTCGGCGGTCCGGATCTCGACCAGCTGTTCATCACGACCGCACAGGAAGGATTCCCGCCGGGCGGAAAGCCCAACCAGCCCCTGGCCGGCGGGCTGTTCGTGTGTCGTCCCGGTGTTCGCGGTCGACTGCCATTCCGGTTCGGAGGCTGACGCAGATGGCGATCCGACTCACGCTCGGGCACATCGAGGGCTTTGACGACACGGTCTCGACCTTCGCCCAGCAGCTCGGGCTGAGCAGCGTTCAATTCCATTCGCCCAGCGATCTCAAGGGGGAGCGCGGCTACTGGGAGGTCGACGAGCTGCGCGACCTGAGGGAGCGCTGCGAACGCGCCGGCCTCGTCGTGGAAGGAATCGAAAACGTCCCGTACCGCCACTGGAATCGCGTCCTGCGCGGGCTGCCCGGCCGGGACGAGCAGCTCGAGAACTACCGCACCACGATTCGGAACATGGCCGCGGCCGGGATCCGGATGCTCGGCCATAACTTCATGCCCACCTACGTCTGGCGCACCGACCTCCGGGCGCGGGGCCGGGGCAACGCCCTGGTGACGGCCTTCGATGCAGGACGGGCGGAGGAGGGCAACGAACTCGCGGGCTACAAGCTCGCCCCTGACGAGCCCCTCGAATCGATTGGACCCGACCAGATGTGGGACAACTACCGCGTCTTCCTCGACGCGGTTCTTCCGGTCGCGGAGGAAGTGGGCGTCCAACTGGCCGTGCATCCCGACGATCCGCCGGTCGAGTCCGTGGGCGGAGTCGCCCGGATCCTGTCCAGCCCCGAGGGACTGGAACGGGCTTACGAGGTCTCACGAGGGAGCCCCGCCTGGGGCCTCGATCTGTGCCTTGGAACGGTCTCGGAGATGGCCGGCCAGCAGAGCGTCAACCGCGTTATCGACTTCTTCGGGCCGAAGGGCCGCATCTTCTACATCCATTTTCGGGATGTCCAGGGCACGGTCCCGCGCTTCAAGGAATCGTTCCTTGGCGAGGGCAACTACGATCCGGCGGCCGTGCTGCGCCGGTTGATCGATGTCGGCTTCGACGGCTTCATGATCGACGACCACGTCCCCGCCATGATCGGCGACGAGGACACCTGGGCCGAGACGGCGTCGGCCGCGTACTGCAGCCGGGGTCGCGCGCACGCGATCGGCTACCTGCAGGGATTGCTCAACGCGCTCCAGGTCGAGTCGCGTGGGTGACTGGACCGGCAAGGTCGCCTTCGTAACGGGCGGGTCGCAAGGGATCGGGCGCGCCTGCGCCGAGGTCCTGGCAGTCGCCGGGGCCGCGGTCGGCGTGTGCGCTCTCGAGGCCGACGCCGTCGCCCAAACGGTGAATGCGATCCAGGATTCGGGGGGCGAGGCGCTCGCGGTCCCGGCTGACGTCACGGATCGACGCGCGATCCAGAGTGCGGTCGCGGCGGCCGTCGCGCGTTACGGGCGGCTGGATGCGTTGGTGACGTCGGCGGGAATCCAGCGCTATGGGACGGCGACTGAGACCGACGAGGGGACCTGGGATGAGGTCTTCGCGGTCAACGTCAAGGGTGTCTTCCTGGCGGCCCAGGCGGCGCTACCCCATCTTCGACGGAGCGACCAGGGCGCCATCGTGGTGATCTCGTCGGTGCAGGCCCACATCGCGCAGGCCGGCGTGGTGGCCTACTCGGCGAGCAAGGGCGCGCTCGACGCGCTCGTCCGCGCGTTGGCGGTCGACGAAGCGCGCCACGGCGTCCGGGTCAACGCCGTGTGCCCTGGATCCGTGGACACGCCCATGCTTCGGTCGTCAGCCCGTCAATTCAGCGACGGGAGCGATGCCGGGACACAGTCGCTGGTCGAGGTATGGGGGCGATCCCATCCACTGGGCCGTGTGGCCGAGCCGCGCGAGGTCGCCGAGGTTGTCGCCTTCCTTGCCAGTCCGCGCGCAAGTTTCATCACCGGCGAGGACATCCGCGTGGACGGCGGCTTGCTCGCCACGGTGGGGGTCGCCCTGCCCGAGTGACGCCCAGGCGTGGACGCCACCGTCAGATTCGGACGGCTGTGCCCGTCAGCGCTGAGCGATTGGCGGCATCGACGAGGGTCGTCAGGTCGAGCGCGAGAGCGATGTTCTCGGTCGCGTTCGTGTCCTGGGCGATGTGGCCCAGCCATTGCTCGAAGGGCGACGGGCCTGACTGCGGGATGGGCAGCTGGGTCCACGTCGCATCACTACCTGGAGGCGCAGTCCGCACGAAAAGGTCCGGCTCGGGCGTGCTGTACATGAGGCTGCCTTTCGTCCCGTGGACCTCGATGCTGAATGGCGAATGAGGCGTCACGAATCCCGTCTCGGCGATGCCCAGGGCACCGGTCCTGTGGCGCAGGATCGCCGCGGCGTTGTCGTCGACGGCGTGACCCGTCACGCGTCCGTACTCGGCCGACACCGACTCCGGCATGCCGCCGAGGAACAGGCGGGTCAGGTACAGCGGATGGCAACCGAGATCGACGAGGGCGCCTCCGCCGGCTTCAGCAGGGTCGAAGAAGTGTCCCGGCAGCCAGGGCTGCCCGAGGGCCCCGTCATGCGCCAGCCGACAGCGCACCTGCGTTACTTCCCCGAGGCGGCCGGACGCAAGGACCTCGCGGATCGCGATTGTGTAGCCGTGCGACAGACGCGGGAGAGACACGGTCAGCTTGACACCATTGCGCTCGACCGCGTCGGTGATGCGCTGGGCGTCGGGTGGAGTCAGGGCCAGGACTTTCTCGGTGAAGACATGCTTTCCGGCGTCTGCAGCAGCGGTGATGACCTCGGGATGAGCGCTGGTCCTGGTCGTGACGATGACTCCGTCGACGTCAGATCGAGCCAGGAGCTCGGGCAGGTCCCCGTGGAATCGGGCGCCGAGGTCCCGAGCCCGGGCCTCCCCCCGCGGGGCATCGTCATCCCAGGCGGCCACGATCTCCGTTTCGGGATGGGCTCCCGCCTCTGCCGCGTAGTCGGCCGCATGGACGTGCCAGAAGCCCAGGATCGCCAGTCGGATCACGCCCGACAGCGTAGCGCGCAACTCTTGCAGCAATCTCGAGGAGGCTTTCGACTGCCGGGAGGGCGGACGTACCATCATCGCCATGCCGCCCAGGACGGTTGCAGGAGGTCCGACGTCGGAGCGGCCCGAGCCGCCGACGGGCACGGTCGCCTTGCTCTTCACGGATATCGAGGGTTCGACTCGTTTGCTCCGGAAGGACCCCGATAGCTACGACCGGCAGCTCGCCGAACATCGGTCGATCCTCCGCGCGGTCTTCGCGCGCAATGCCGGCTTCGAGGTGAGCACGGAGGGCGACTCATTCTTCGTCGTGTTCGACAGCCCGCTCAGAGCGCTGCAAGCCGCCGCGGAAGGCCAACGGGCGCTGACCAAATGGACGCATTCGGCGGATCTCCGCGTGCGAATTGGCCTCCACGTCGGCGAAGCGACTCGCAGCGACGGCAGTTATGCCGGCCTGGAGGTCCACCGCGCCGCTCGCATCGCCGCATCCGGGCATGGCGGCCAGGTCCTGGTTTCGGGGGCGTTGGCGGCGATGATCGGCGACCTCTTGCCGGCCGACCTGGGGCTGCGCGACCTGGGGCAGTTTCGGCTCAAGGACTTCGACGAGCCGGCGCACATCTACCAGCTTTCCGGCGCGGGCCTGGCAGCGGAGTTCCCAGCCCTCAGATCGGTCCGGGGGCATCGCACGAACCTGCCGTCCCAACTCACCTCGTTCATCGGCCGGGAGCGCGAGCTCGACGACCTCCGTGCGCTCGCAGAGTCTCATCGGCTGGTCACCCTGATCGGGACGGGCGGGACCGGCAAGACACGTCTGATGCTGCAAGTCGGCTCCGAGCTCCTTGACCGCCACGGTGATGGGGTCTGGCTGGTCGAGCTAGCCGCAATCAGCGACCCCGGCCTGATCGCTCAGGAGGTCGCGGGCGCGGTGGGCGCGCCCGAGGAGCCCGGGCGCAGACGGCTCGACAGCCTGACGGATTTCCTGCGCTCGAAGGCCCTGCTCCTCCAGCTCGACAACTGCGAGCACCTGGTCGTCGGGGCGGCCGAGCTGGTAGACCAGCTTCTGGTCGCCTGTCCGAACCTCGCGGTCATGGCCTCGAGCCGGGAGGCTCTTGGCATCGCGGGAGAGGTCGTGTTTCAGGTCCCGTCGTTGGGCGTGCCGGACATGTCGTCGCAAGACGACCATGAGCAGCCTCCAGATGCGCGGTTCGAGAGGATCGCAGCGAGCGAGGCGGTGCGGCTCTTCCGGGATCGTGCAACGGCAGCCCTGCCGTCGTTCAGGCTGACGCCAGCCAACGCTCCCGCCGTCGCCGAGATCTGCCAGCGCCTTGACGGCATCCCGCTGGCGATCGAGCTGGCGGCCGCGCGCGTCACCGTCCTGTCGGTCGACGAGATCGCAAGCAAGCTGGGCGATCGTTTTCGTCTTCTCACGGGCGGACGCCGGACGGCACTTCCTCGCCAACAGACGCTCCAGGCGCTCATCGACTGGAGCTGGGACCTGCTTGCGGACCGCGACCGCACACTCCTCGCCCGCCTGTCCGTGTTCGCCGGAGGCTGGACTCTCGAGGCCGCAGCAGCGGTGGCCTGGCCGAACCTCGAGGGGGATCTCGCCGGCGACGGCGGCGACGTCGCCGCCGATGAAGGGCGAGTCGAAGGCGTGGGGGCGGCGCGAGCCGAAGGCGACGCCAAGCTTGACACCCTCGACGGACTGTCTCGGCTGGTCGACCGTTCACTGGTCGTCGTTCAGCATCTGGAGACGACTCGCTACGGGATGCTCGAGACCATTCGTCAATATGCCCGCGATCGCCTGATGGCGAGCGGCGAAGCGGTAGCCCTGCGCGATCGGCACCTGGGCTTCTTCCTGGCGCTCGCGCTCGAGGCCGAGCAAGCGCTTGTCGGTCCCGACATGGTGCCCTGGCTGCGGCGCCTGGACGACGAGATCGACAACCTCCGCTCGGCTCTGGAGTGGTCATTCGAGGCGGATCCCGATCGCGCGTTACGGCTGTCGCTGGCACTCAAGGGGTACTGGCGTTCGCGAGCGCTCTCCAGCGAGGGGACCGAGCGGCTGGCCAGGGCAGCTCGTCTCGTCCTGTCATTGCCGCCACCCGATCCATCCGCCGATCGGGACGAAGCGATTCTGCATGCCCGAGTTCTTGCCGCCGCAGCCGAGGCCTTCGCGTCGGCAGGCACCGCAGGCCCCGCGGTGGCATGGGCCGCAAAAGGAGTCGCGCTGGCCCGCGCCACCGGTGATCGCCAGACACTCGGCGAGGCACTCGGAGGCCAGACGATGGCATTGGTCTTCTCCGGGCAGGTCATCGAGCCGGAGTTACGCGACGAGGTTGCCGACGTCGTCGAGCAGACCGGGAACTGGTGGATGCTGGCGATGCTGGAGGGTGGGTCTGCCCTCGGGAGCCTCGCCGCGGGTGAGCCGGCGGAGGCTGAGGCCCGAGTCGCGACGGCTACGGATGCAGCGAACCGGACCGGCAACGCCTTCGCCATCGCGTTCGCCGCACTGAGCCACGGCCGCGTGAGCGGCTCGCTAGGACGTGTCGAGGAGGCCCGGCATTGGTTTCGCGAGGCGATTGGCGCCTATCAGGAAATGGGCGACCAGCGCTTCGTGTGCGCAGTGCGCAGCGATCTCGCCCACGCGCTCCGCCAGGCCGGCTCTTACGACGAGGCTGAGGCGCTCTACCGGCAGACCATTCACGGCTGGCAGCACTTCGGCAACCGTGGAGCCGTCGCGAACCAGTTGGAATCCTTCGCGTTCATCGCACTGGCCAGGGACGACACAGACCGCGCCGCGCGCCTTCTGGGGGCCGCTGAAGCTATCCGCGACGTCGCCGATGCGCCGATGACGCCCTACGAACGCCCGGAATACGACCGCCAAGTCCGGCGCCTGCGCGAGAGCGTCGGAGCGGAGGCGATGACCTCATCGTGGGCTGGTGGCCATGCCCTCTCCCTCGACGAAGCGGTGTCTCTTGCGCTCTCGCCGTTGGGCGAATAGTGGCGCTCTCGTCCCGGCAACACGCCCCAGGAGATACGAACCTTCGCGGTTCGGCCACTGCCACCTCCGACGCCGTCCGTGCTAGGCTCGCGCCGAATGGGCAGATGCTGCCAGAGGAGATTCACGTGAACACTCGCGCAAGATTCTTGGCCGCGGTGGCGGCATCTGTGATCGTTGCAGCGGGGTGCAGCGGCGCAGCGACGACAGCCCCGGCCTCGGCTTCGCCCGCCGCAGCCTCGGCAGCGGCGTCAGCCTCCCCCTCGGCGTCGGGCGCGGCAGCCTCCGGGCTCAGCGTGACCTCGTTCGACGCCTCCTTCTCGGCCATGGCGCAGTTGAAGAGCGTGACCACCGCAGGCAAAGGCCTGGTTGGCGTGATCCTCCCCGACGTCACGACGTCCGCGCGCTACACGAGCTACGACCTCCCGTATCTGACGAAGGCGTTCACTGAGGCTGGGTACGCAACCACCGATTTCAAGATCGACAACGCCCAGGGCACGACGACAACCCAGCTCGCGATCGCCCAGGCCGACATCACGGCCGGCGCCAAGGTCCTGCTCGTTGACCCGCTCGACGGCCCCACAGGCAAGCAGGTCCAGGCAGCGGCGGCGGCTGCCGGCGTGACGATGATCAGCTACGACCGCGCAACCTTCCAGGGCACGAGCACCTACTACGTCAGCTTCGATAACGTGCAGGTTGGCAAGCTGATCGGCACGGGCTTCATGCAGTGCGTCACGGACTGGGGCGTCACGAGCCCGAAGGTCTTCACGGTCGATGGCGGCCAGGACACCGACCCGAACGCGATCGACTTCGCCAAGGGCTACAACGACGCGATCTGGAGTCAGAAGGTCGCACAGGTCACTGCCGGTGCCACGAACAGCGCCGGCATGACGCTCGTCGGCGAGCAGCTTGCCCCGGGCTGGAACAACGCTCAGGGCGGCACGATCTTCCAGCAGGCTTACACGGCCCACAAGGACATCAACGCCACGGTTGAGGCCAACGACGGGCTGGCCAATGCCGTGATCACCGTCCTGAAGGCGAACGGCGTGCCAGCCAAGAAGATCCCGACGACCGGACAGGACGCGACGCTCCAGGGCATGGAATACGTCCTGCAGGGCTGGCAGTGTGGTTCGGTCTACAAGGCGGTCTACATCGAGGCTCAGGCAGCGGTTGCCCTGGCCACCTACCTGCGCGCAGGCCAGCCAGCTCCCACCGCCCTCGTCAATGGCACAACCACGGATCCGGCAAACGCCGCGACTACGGAGCCGGCGGTGCTCCTGACCCCGGTCTGGGTCAATGCCAAGAACATGCAAGACACCGTGATCAAGGACAAGTTCGTCGACGTGACGAAACTGTGCGCCGCGGTCGGCGCGGATGTCTGCACAACGAACGGCATCAAGTAGCAGGCAAGAGTCCAGAGGCAGGCGCGCTCGCACAGGTTTTGGCGCGACGTGTCCGTGTCGCACCCGCACTGCGCGGGTGCGACACTGTTTTGCCAGGCCCCTGCCCGGGCATGTCTCAGCAGGCTGGCCTCGGCCGCGAGGCCGGCCAGGCTTCTCGAAGGACGGCGCAATGGACATGACCGCTGAACCGAACCCGCTCCCCGGCGGTGTCCCGGCCGGGGGGTCCGCCAGCGTGGCTGCGCCCGCGAACCCCGAGCCGCTGCTGCGATTGCGGGGGATCAGCAAGCATTTCGGGGCGGTCCAGGCATTGTACGGAGTCGACCTGGATCTGCCTCCCGGACAGGTGACTGCCCTTTGCGGTGACAACGGGGCCGGCAAGTCGGTGCTGACCAAGTGCATCGCCGGCATCCACGAGCCCGACGAGGGCGAGATGCTCTGGGAGGGTCGCCAGGTCCATATCCGGACGCCGAAGGACGCGGCCTCGCTCGGTATCGAGACCGTCTACCAGGATCTTGCCCTCGCCGACAACCTCGACATCGTTCAGAACATGTTTCTCGGGCGCGAGCGGGTCAGCAGCGTGTTCCTCGACGAGGACGGCATGGAGCGGGCAGCCGCGGACACCCTGGCAGGTCTGCGGGTGACCACGGTTCGCTCGATCCGGCAGCCCGTCGCCACGCTCTCCGGGGGCCAGCGCCAGGCTGTTGCCGTCGCCAAGGCGGTCATGTGGAACTCGAAGCTGGTCATGCTCGACGAGCCAACCGCAGCCCTCGGTGTTGCACAGACGGCGATGGTCCTCGAGCTCATCCGACGGCTCAAGGACCATGGCCTGGCCGTGATGGTCATCTCTCACAACCTGAACGATGTCTTCGAGGTCGCCGATCGGATCGCGGTGCTCCGGCTCGGCCGAATGGTGGCCGAGGATTGGCTCTCGTCATTCGACCGGCAGAGCGTTGTCGACTTCATGACCACTGGCGGGTCGAGCCGCGATGTGCTCGCATCCGGCTCCAGCCACGACAAGGACTGAGGATTGGCTTCGATCGACAAGCCGGCAGGTGAACTCCCAGACACGGTCACCGAGGCTCTAAGCGCTCCCGACCTGACCGCCGCGGCCGTCGAGGTCATCCCGCCCGAGATCCTCGCCCAGTCGCTGGGCCAGTACCTCCGGGCGTGGCTCGCCCGGGCGAGGAGCGGCGATGCCGGGGTCCTGCCCGTGGCCATCGCTCTCGTGGCCGTCACGGTCGTCTTCACCATCGTCAGCCCGAACCACGTCTTCCTGTCGGCGGGCAACCTGGTCAACCTGTTCGACCAGAGCGCCGTCTTTGTCGTGCTGGCGATGGGCGAGGGTTTCGTCCTGCTGCTCGGCGAGATCGACCTCTCGATCGGATATGTCGCCGCGATCGGTGGGATCGTCGCCGCAAACCTGGTGCAGCCCACTCCAAACTGGCCATGGTGGGCGGCCATCATCGCGGCCCTGCTGGTGTGCGGGGGCATCGGGGCCATCCACGGACTGATCATCACTCGCTTAGGGATGCCGGCATTCGTCGTCACGCTGGCCGGCTACCTGTTCTGGTTCGGGGTCATGATCATCATCCTGGGCGCCGCCGGGGGCGTGGGCATTACCAGCACGGTGCTGCCCAACCAGCAGGCTCTGTACGGCCTCGTCTATTCCTACATCGACCCGGTGGTCGCCTGGATCGGGCTGGTGGTGATCGTCGGCCTTCTCGGTGGGGCTTTGTGGCTGCGTGACGCGGGGCGGAGGCGCAGTGGGCTGGTAGCTCCGCCGGTCGGCCTCACCGTCGCCAAGATCGTCTTCCTGGCCGCGGCGGGCGTCGTGGTAGTGGCCATCTGCAACGTCAACCGAGGGAGCTTCCTGCCCATCGTCGGCGTGCCCTGGGTCGTGCCGCTCGTGCTCGTCGTGCTCGCGATCTGGACGGTGCTCCTCGAGCGGACCCCGTTCGGTCGCCACATGTATGCCGTCGGCGGAAATCCTGAGGCGGCTCGGCGGGCCGGCATCAACGTGTCCCGTGTCCGGACGTTGGCGTTCGTGCTCTGCTCGCTCACCGCGGGCCTCGCCGGCGTCATCTACTGCTCGCAGTTGGGCGGTATGACGACCAACATCAACGGCGGCCAGCTCGTCCTGTACGCCGTGGCCGCCGCGGTGATCGGGGGTACCAGCCTCTTCGGCGGCCGTGGCAGGGCCATCCACGGTCTCCTCGGCGGACTCGTCATCGGGGCCATCTACAACGGCCTCTACCTGCTGGGGCTGCCCATCCAGTGGCAGCTGATCGCGACAGGACTCGTGCTACTCGCGGCGGTGAGCGTCGATGCACTGTCCCGCCGGGGAGCCGGATCCGGCAGCTTGGCCCACGCCTGACGCTGCCGTTGGGGCTGCCGACCAGGTCCTCACAGTCACGCGTTGTTCTGGCACCGGCGGCCGCGTTCGATGTCCGTCGAAGGTTGGGAGGCGTGGCGGAGTAGCTCAGTGGTATGCAGGGGCTCATAGTCACTTCTTCGATGCGCTGTGCTACCCCGAGTGGGACCCACGCACGAATCGGGCGACCTATAGGCTCTATCGGCGCTCGATCCTCGAGCATCCGCCCTTCGCCCGACACGGCGGCGGTCACGCGCCCTGCTTCTGTCACCTCTTGGGCGGCGGCCGACGGACGTTCGATAGTTATGCGCTGCAACGTGCCTGGTTGCTGCCCTTTATCGTGCTCGGTACTCTTCGCGGTGATGGCGGAGTAGCTCAGTGGTAGAGCAGGGGACTCATAAGCCCTTGGTCGGTGGTTCGAATCCGCCCTCCGCTACCAAATCTCACGGTTCCCTGGGCCGCCACGAGTGGCGGTTTCTTCACGTAACCGCCACGTCGTGAACGCATCTTCGGGTGGTGTTCGGGCGTACCTTCTATAGCTCGGGGCGGACAACCGTCATGGGGTCGTCACCTGACCCGGCGCTATACTCGCCGCACAGATCGACCGCGGGACCGGATCCAAGGGAGTCCCGCTGGACCGGAGGCCTCCACTCTTGAACGCCAAATTCCTGCGCAACGGCATCGTCATGCTGGTGCTCGTCCTCGGCACCGTTGCGCTGATGTACTTCCTGAACGACGTCCAGAACGGCAAGGTGACGTCGGTCAGCCAGCAGGACCAGACCCTGAGCGTCCAGGAAGGGAACGACAAGTTCACGGTCGTCGTCCCGAGCATCCTTACGCAGGTCTATCCGGACATGCAGGCGGCGGCGAAAGCTGGGAACAAGACGCTCCCGGCCAGTATCTTCAAGTCCGAGAAGGCCGCCGACACCAGCTGGATCGGCCTTGCTGTCACCGGGCTCCTGCCGCTCATCCTGATCGTCGGCTTCATCATCTTCATGATGCGCCAGGCCCAGGGCACGAATAACCAGGCCCTGAGCTTCGGCAAGAGTCGCGCCCGCATGTTCCTCGGCAACAAGACCGTCGTGACGTTCGCCGACGTGGCGGGCGTCGACGAGGCCAAGACCGAGCTCCAGGAAGTCGTCGAATTCCTCAAGTACCCCGAGAAGTTCAACTCGCTGGGAGCTCGCATCCCACGCGGCGTGCTGCTCGTCGGGCCGCCCGGCACCGGCAAGACCCTGATGGCCCGGGCGGTCGCCGGCGAGGCGGGCGTGCCGTTCTTCTCGATTTCGGGCTCGGAGTTCGTCGAGATGTTCGTGGGCGTCGGCGCCAGCCGCGTGCGCGACCTCTTCGACCAGGCCAAGCGCAACAGCCCGTGCATCGTTTTCGTGGACTCAGCCGCCAGTCGCCCGGCTTCTCGGGCGCTGACCTGGCCAACCTCGTCAACGAGGCAGCCATCCTGTCGGCTCGGCGCAACAAGAAGGTCATCGGCATGTCCGAGTTCCAGGAAGCCCTGGAGCGGATCGTGGCCGGGCCCGAGCGCAAGAGCCGGATCATCTCCGACGCCGAGAAGGAGATCATCGCCTACCACGAGGGTGGGCATGCCGTGGTGCAGCGGGTACTGCCGAAGTGCGACCCGGTCCAGAAGGTCACGATCATCAGCCGCGGCATGGCACTTGGCTACACGATGGCCCTGCCGACCGAAGACCGCTATCTGCAGAGCAAGACCGAGTTCGAGGACAAGATCGCCGGCCTGCTGGCCGGAAATGCCGCCGAGAAGCTGATCTTCGGCGACACGACGACCGGTTCCTCGAACGACATCGAGAAGGCAACCGACGTCGCTCGCCGCATGGTGACCGAGTTCGGCATGAGCGAGAAGCTCGGCCCGCTTGCGTTCGGCAAGCGTGACGAGCTCGTCTTCCTCGGGCGCGAGATCGGCGAGCAGCGCAACTACTCGGACGACGTCGCGAAAACGATCGACGAGGAGGTCCGCGCCATCGTCGACCGCGGTTACACGCGGGCGATGGAGGTCCTCAACGAGCACAAGAGTCGGCTGACCGGACTGGCTGAAAAGCTCGTGGCCGAGGAGACCGTCGACTCGGAGGAATTCGAGAAGCTGTTCAACGATCTCCCGCCGAAGGCAGTCCTCCACGGAATGCCCAGGATCATCGCTCCCGGTACCTCGGGCGGGACATCGCCTGGCCCATCCGCACCGCAACCCGCGCCCAGCCCCAATCCCAATCCGAGCCCGGCCTGACCTTCGCGCCGATCGCTCGGTCCCCCCGCCGCCGATGAGCGGGCGAGTCGCAAGGCTCGCCCGCTCTCATTTGGGAGACAGCCCATGACTTCCACACAGGCGCCCACAGATCTCGAGTCCTATCTCGAAGGGACCCGGGATGCGCGCCTGGGCTCCTATGCAGACTTCCTGCGCTTCCCCAGCGTCTCTGCACTGCCCGAGCATTCCGACGACTGTCGGCGGGCCGCCGAATGGCTGGCCGACCAGCTGCGAGCCATCGGCGCCGAGCACGTCGAGGTTTCCGAGACGTCCGCCCACCCGATCGTCTACGGTGACTGGCTGGGTGCGGATGGGGCACCAACGGCGATCGTATACGGCCATTACGACGTCCAGCCCGTCGATCCCCTCGAGTTGTGGGATTCGCCGCCCTTCGAGCCGGTCATCAAGGGCGAGCGGATGCTGGCCCGTGGTTCCGCGGACGACAAAGGGCACATCCATATGCATCTGCGCGCCGCCGAGGCACTCCTGGCGACGCGCGGCAGTCTTCCGCTGAACCTCAAGTTCGTGTTCGAAGGCGACGAGGAGGCCAGTTCGCCAGGCCTCGATGCCTGGCTCGAGGCGCACGCTCGCCAGCTCGAAGCAGACGTCGCGATCATCAGCGATACGGGATTCTTCGAGGGGAATCTGCCGGCAATCACGGTCGCCCTGCGCGGCATTGTGTACGCGCAGATCGACGTGTTCGGGCCGCCGGTCGACCTCCATTCGGGTGGTTATGGAGGGACCGTCCAGAACCCGGCCAATGCGCTGGCCTGGATCCTCGCCGGCCTCAAAAGCCCTGATGGGGTCGTCCAGATCCCCGGTTTCTACGACGACGTCGTGGCCTTGACCGAGCGAGACCGCGCGGCGCTCGCCGATCTGCCCTTCGACGAGGAGGCCTACCGGGAGGCGATGGGCGTTTTGGCCCTCGTTGGCGAACCGGACTTCTCCGTGCTCGAGCGACGTGGCGCGCGTCCAACCCTGGACGTCAACGGCCTGTGGGGCGGTTTCCACGGCGATGGCAGCAAGACCATCATCCCAGCGCATGCCCACGCCAAGGTCAGCTGTCGACTGGTCGTGGACCAGGATCCCGGAGCGATATTCGATCTGCTGAGCGCCCACGTCGCACGGATCGCCCCGCCTGGCGTACGGGTCGAGGTCCAGAGACTAGGCGACGGAAGGCCCAGCCTTACCCCCATCGATCATCCCGCCACGCAGGCGGCTGCCCGGGCCCTGGAGGCGACCTTCGGCCGTTCGCCCCTGTATATCCGGGAGGGGGGATCGATCCCGATCTGCGCCAGCTTCGAGGAGACCCTCGGGCTGCCGGTCGTGCTCCTCGGTTTCAGCCAGCCCGACTGTCACGCGCATGCGCCGAACGAGTGGATGGACCTGCGCAACTACGAGACCGGTATCCGAACGATCGCCCGCTACTGGGACGAGCTCGCCACCTCGCTCGGCTGAATTGAGCCGGTTTGCGGTACCCCGACGGGGTACCTTCGGCCGAGGTGAGAGGGGCCGGTTCGGGGGGTGACCGGAGAATTCCCGGTGCTACCATGCCCTCGCGATCAGCTCTGGTGCCAACCGACACCAACCGAGGAGCACGCTCAGTCCAGCACATCCGGAACCGGGCCGGGGAGGAACAGCGCGCGTGAGCACAGAGGCCATCGACCCAGTCATGGAAGCCGCGCAGAAGACGTCATGGCGGCTTGACACCGCGAACGGCAGCATGGCACCGCGCTCAGCCCTTGACGTTCTCGTCGACCTGAATGACAAGGTGTCGACGGGCCGGGTGGGCGAGTACCAACCCGTTCCGCTCGGCTTCACTCCCATGGACAAGACCATCGGCACCGGGCTGCGGGCCGGCGAGCTGCTGTTGATCGGCGGGGCTCAAGGCACCGGCAAGACGACGATGGCGCTGCAGATGGCCCGCAACGTCGCCTCCGGCGGACAGGCGAACGTGCTGTACCTCTGCTTCGAGCACGACGAGCAATACCTGCTCAATCGCCTCATCGCGATGGAATCCGCGCTCGCGCACCTGCCCCACAAGACCGGCGCCATCAAGATCCAGGACGTCCGCAAGGAGATCCTCGGGTCGTGGGTCGCCGATGGCGGCGGGATGGCCCAGCTGGCGAACAACCCGCGCCTGCGCCCCTCGCTCGACCGGATCGCGCGCTACGGCCAGAACCTGTTCCTGCTGCGCGGCTCGCAGACCGCGAGCACGGTTGACAACATCCGCGAGCTGGTCAGACAGCATCGCATCCTGTCGGGCGACCGACGTCTGCTGGTCGTGGTCGACTACCTCCAGAAGGTACCGGTCATTCCGGAGTCGCCCACCGAGGCCGAGAAGGTCACGTACGTGGTCAACGGCCTCAAGGACGTCGCCCTGTCCGAGGACGTGCCGATGATCGCCATCGTCGCGGCCGACAAGGAGGGCCTCAAGGCGTCGCGCCTGCGCAACCATCATCTGCGCGGCTCATCGGCGATCAACTATGAGGCCGACATCATCCTGATCCTCAACGAGAAATACCACATCGTCGCCAAGGTCAACATCGAGTTCAACCCATACCAGGCGCAACGCTTCCGCGACTGGGTGATCATCTCGGTCGAGAAGAACCGCGGCGGTCAGGACAACGTCGACCTCGAGTTCGAAAAGCACTTCGAGTTCTCGTGCTTCGATCCCAACGGGCGGACGGTGCAGGAGAAGCTGATCGAGGAACGCCTCTACAACGACTGACTCTCCGACGGCCAAGGCGACGCCCTGCTCGCCATTGGCCGGAGGATTCGCTGCGGCGTCGCCGATCTCCGCCTTCCGGGAGCCTCGCCTGAGCCCGCGGGCGAGCCGCGGTATCGTTCGTGAATGCCAGGCTCCAGGGCCGGATTCCCCGACGTGGTCGAGGTCGTCGTCGAGATCCCGCGCGGCAGTCGGAACAAGTACGAGTGGGATGAGAAGGCCGCCGTCTTTCGCCTCGACCGCGTGCTCTCGTCGGCGGTCTACTACAACTTCGACTACGGCTACATCGCCGAGACCCGCTCGGGGGACGGCGATCACACCGACGCCTTGCTGCTGATTGATGAGCCCACCTTCACCGGCTGCCACGTCTGGGCTCGCCCGATCGGCGGGCTCGAGATGCGCGACGACAAGGGCGAGGACTTCAAGGTGCTATGCGTGGCCGTCGGTGACCCCCACGAGGCGCATGTAGAGAGCCTCGACGATGTCCAGCCGCATCGGCTGGTCGAGATCGAGCACTTCTTCCAGACGTACAAGCTCCTCGAAGCCAAGGAGACCGAGGTCCACGGTTGGCGGGACCGGGATCGTGCGCGCGAAGTTCTTCGCGCCGACCGCCGGCGGTTCGAGCAGGAGCTCGACGTGGGAAGGCGAAAACGCTCTGACCGCGATGGTCCATCGAAGGTCGGCAAGGGGGCAGCCCGCTGACCGGCGCACCCCAGGCCTCCGCCGGTATGAGACGAATTTTCGTTGCAGTCCCGCTGGCCGAGGACGTTCGCAGCCAGGTGGCCGGGCTGGTCGAGCGCGTGCGATTGCGTCCCGAGGCCAGGGGACCCGGCGGCGGGCCGGAACGGCGCGATCCTCTCGACGTGCGCTGGGTTCGTATGGATGGACTGCACCTGACGCTGCGGTTTCTGGGGCCAGTGCTCCAGGATCGCATCCCGGCGGTCGAGGCGGCCATCCATGAAGCGGCCGGCAGCGGGGACCCTTTCGAGATCCGCATCGACGGGGCTGGCGGCTTTCCGTCGGCCGCCCGCCCGCGAGCCCTGTGGCTCGGTGTGACCGATGGGGCCGAGGCGCTGCAACGGCTAGCCCGCCGGCTTGACGACGCGCTCGCCGGGGGCGGCTGGCCCATCGAGGAGCGACCCTTCCGCGCCCATCTGACGCTCGCCCGCGCGGATGGGGTCAAATCGGGCCCGGACGCCGCCCGCCGCCTCATGGCTGCTGCGGACGGCTTTTCCGCGACGTGGCAGGCCGACCGGCTGGTCCTCTTCGAGAGCCACACGGGTGCCGGACCGGCCCGCTACGAACCACTGGCCGAGGCGTCGCTCGGCCGGGACCAGTGACCCCGATGATGGCCGCGGGGCAGCCTCCGTTGTACCATCTGGCGAAGCCCGAATGGCCCCGAAGGTGAGGAAGGAAGTCCGGATCGACGATGTCGACCGCCCTGCGAGCGCGCCTCGTCATCGCCCTCGGAATGCTCAACCTGATCCTCGTGAGCGTCGCTCTGACCGTGGGCGGCCTCGTCCCTTCTTCCGGCGGGGTCGCCCGCGCGACTGAGAGCCCTCGGACCTCAACGGGACCGATAACCGGCGCAGCGTCGGCAGCCCCGTCGGCCAGTTCCCCTTCCGGCCAGGCGAGCCCTACGGCGTCCGAACTTCCCGCCCCGTCCGTGGCCCCGGCTTCGCCCGAGCCCGCCGCGAGTGGGGAACCGAGTGCCAGCCCGGCACCGGCCGCGAGCGTCTCCCCAGAACCCTCGCCGACGACTGCAGTTGGACCTTCGGCATCCGAACAGCCCTCCTCGGCACCGGGTTCCAACCCACCGATATCGGCCCCGTCGACGCCCGGCCCGCGCCCGACGAGTACGCCGGCTCCCACGCGGGCGCCACGGCCGACGGCCACGCCACGGCCGACGGCCACGCCGCAACCGACGCGGACCCCTTCGCCGACCTCGGTTCCCACCGGGCCAAACCCCGGGCCGCCCGCCAAGGGGCCGGCAGTCAGGCCGCCCTGTCCAGGAAGTGTCGACGGGCCCCCCGGACATCTGAAGGTCCCGGGGGATGGTGGCCGGCCCTGCGGCCACGGGCAAGGGCATGGAGCCGGGCATCACGGCACGTCCGGTTGGGTGATCTTCCTGCTCCCACTGGCCGGCAGCTCCGCCCTCTCGATGCGGCTCCCAGGGGTTCGGTCCCGGCGACGATGGAGGCTTCGAAGCCGGAGCTAGCGGAGCCGGAGCCGGAGGCGTGGAGCCAGCACATGCGGGCGACCCGACATGGAACGGCCGCAACGCGCTCCAGGAGGAGAAGGGGAGTTGCGTCGCGGCCGAGCCCTGATATGAGCGAGTCGCCTCGGGGGGACGAGACGACTCGCGATTACGACCACCTGCCCGAGTGGTCGTCGGTCGCCGTCTAGCGGCGAACGCAGGCCAATCATGCGGCGACGTCGTGCCCATCGCATCATCCATCGACCGTAATCGTTGCTGGCCAATCGATGGCTACCGGGGATAGGTCGATCGGAGAAGGCCGGTCTGGTGATCTGGCCGGTGCCGGGCTTCGGTCGTACGATGCGCAGATGCCCCGCCTCGCGTGCTGGTCGTGCGGCCGCCAGATCTACACAGTCTCGCCACTCGAGTCGCTCTTCACGGAGGAACGCCGCTGCCCGCGCTGCGGCGCGTTCCTGAACCTGGAGCGAAGGGAGCTCGAACGGCGGGAGTCGAACCGGCGCCAGAACCCGCCCGCCGATCCGGGGCCGCCAGTCGACGGAGAGCGACGGGTCGGCGAACGGCGCAAGGCGCGCCGCCGAGGCCGGTGACCGCAGGGGCCTGGGCGTTCCCTAGTAGAGCGTCTCTTCGCTGCGCGGTGGCTCGACGAGCCGGTGACGCAGGGCGAAGGCGACCGCTTCGAGCTTGGAGTGGACCCGAAGCTTGCCCATGATGTTCTGGACGTGCGTCCGCAGGGTGTTCGGCGCGATAAACAGCCGGTCGCAAATCTCCGGCGTCGAGAGGCCTTCGGCCAGTGTCTTGAGGACCTCCAGCTCGCGCGGCGTCAGGGGCTCGACCTGGCGGCGTTCGAGGCCTCGGTCCCGCGCTGAGGCGACCCGTTGCGCGATCCCAACGATCACGGAGCGGGGGAGCAGGGTCTCGCCCGCGTTCGCTGCGCGAACCGCGTTCACGACCTCATCGACCGCGCGATCCTTGGTCAGGTAGCCGTCCGCGCCGGCCTGGATCGACTCGAGCACAGTCTCGTCGTCGTTGAGAGCCGTGAGCATCACCACGCGAGCCGCCGGCCAGCGCGCCTTGATCGCCCGGGTCGCCTCCGCGCCCGTGCCGTCCGGCAGGCGGTAGTCCATCAACACGACGTCCACGCGGTCGCGGGACATGGCCTTTGCCTCCGCGACGCTGCCGGCGACGCCGACGACCCGCAGGTCGGGCTCAAGGCTCATCATCTGTGAGAGGGCGCCCGTCAGCAGTTGATGGTCGTCGACGAGTAGGACCCGGATCGGCTTGGCATCGGCCGGCTGCATGGTGGAGACTCCAGGCCGCGGGGCCAAGGGTGCCGACGATGCTCGCGGCCCCCCGACCGTGCGGAATTCTAGCATCAGGGTTCAGCGCTCCCGCCTTGCCGCCTCGATAATTCCCTCATGCGAGTGGCATTCCTGGGTTTTGGCCTGATCGGCGGCTCCATCGCCAGGGCGCTCGCCGCGGCATCTCGCGGGCCTCTGGCGGATCCGTCGATGGTGGCCTGGAGTCCGCGGGGACACGGCCCACGGCGCGCGGTTTCGGATGGCGTGCTCGAGCAAGCAGCCAACGATCCCGCGGGCGCGCTGGACGGAGCGGACCTGGTGATCCTCGCGGGACCTCCGCTCGCCTGCCTCGACCTGGTGCACCGTCTGTCGAGCGAACTCCGGAGCGTGCTTTCGGCCGCAACGGTCGTAACGGACGTCGCCAGCACGAAGTCGGCGATCATGGGCCGGGCGCATGCCGAGGGGCTCCGGTTCGTCGGGGGACATCCCATGGCGGGCCGAGAGACGAGCGGCTACGAAGCCGCCGATGCGGCGCTCTTCCGCGATCGGTCCTGGGTCGTCGTCCCCGGCTCGCCGGATTCCGACGACGAGGCAGCGCACCTGGTGGAAAGCCTCGCGATCGCCTGCGAAGCGAGGCCCGTTCGCCTGGGCGCGGCCGAGCACGACGCGGCGGTGGCGGCCATCAGTCACCTACCCCTTGTCCTGGCGGCCGCCCTCGTGGAGGCTGTCAGTGGGCCGGCGGACGGCCCGGAACGAGCCGATTGGCCGCTCGCTCGCTCGCTCGCGGCCTCTGGCTGGCGCGACATGACCCGCCTGGCGGAGGGGGACCCGGAGATGGCGGCAGGCATCCTCGCGACCAACGGCGGCCCCATCGTCGAGCGCCTTCGGGCGGTCCGAGCAGTCATCGACAGCTGGCTGGCGGCGACGGACAGCTTGGCCGACCCCGACCCGGAGGCCCTGCAGCGGCGCTTCGCGGCCGCCCGCAAGCGCTTGCTGTCGTGAGCGAAGAGCAGGTACTCGTCCTGGCGCGGTCCGCCCTGCTCGACGGCGTCGGCTGGCGCGGCATGCGCGTGGACGGAATCGACCCCGTGCTCGACGTCATCGCCTCCGAAGCCCGTTTCGAGCCGCGGGGCCAGATGGAGCACGATCCGTCATGGAAGCAGATCATCCCGTACCTCGTCCTGCGCGACGGGCGCGATTACTACCTGATGCGGCGCACCCGCGCGGGAGCGGACCGCAGGCTTCACGACCGCTATTCGATCGGCGTCGGCGGCCACATCAATCCCGGCGACGGCGGCCTCCTGGGAGGGCTGCGCAGGGAGTGGCAGGAGGAGCTCGAGGCGGATTTCGAGCCCGAATTCCGGCTCGTCGGCCTGCTCAACGACGACGCGACGGACGTCGGTTCGGTCCACCTCGGCGTGGTCTATGAGGCCGACGCGGCGGGGCGCCCGGTGGCCATCCGCGAGACGCACAAGCTTTCGGGCGCGTTCGCGTCCTCCGAGGAGGTCGAGAAAGTCCGCAAGCTCATGGAGAGTTGGAGCGAGCTTGCCTTCGATGCTCTCCAGCGCGTCGCAGGCGAACCGCTAGGATGAGTGGCGAAAGGCTTCTGTGACCCGTCTCGCCGCTCAACTCGCCGTCCGGCTCGCGCTCTCGCTCGGAGCGCTGGGCCTGCTCGGCGGAGCGCTGGCCCCGATCGCCC
>WNGJ01002119.1_pt1 | contig 30333 bp, 29 predicted proteins | sample 5400611 | NCBI WGS metagenome assembly WNGJ01 (sample SAMN13153375, study PRJNA577476) | soil metagenome | isolation source: 40 cm soil or saprolite under Garry oak tree replicate 1 | place: USA:California | collected 2016-06-15
GATGCGTGTCACGGCAATCAGTACAGGTATTCTTTTACCACTTTTATGCAGATACTCTTTTTCATACGTGCCCGAGGCGCCTGTTTCTTGCAAAGTTTTCAGCGCATTTTGACTCAGGGAGTAAAACTCAGGAGGGGTGAGGGCATCACGCTGTATGGTTCCAGCCTGCAATTCTTCTCGTGTGTAGCCAAGGATATCAAGAAAGGCGTCATTGGCATCCAGAAAGGTGCCAGCAAAATCTGAGATAAACACGCCGATGAGGTTGGAGTCAAATAGTCGCCGAAATTTGGCTTCTAACCGCTTTTGCTCGGTGATATCACGGGCGATAGCAGACGCCCCTATAATGGTGCCGGTGCTCTCCTTGATCGGGGAAACGGTGACAGAGACGGTCAGGAAGGTGCCGTCTTTCCGCACGCGTATCGTCTCAAAGTGGTCAACGCGCTCTCCTCGACGAATGCGCGCCATAATCTGCGTAAATTCATCTTGTCGATCCGGTGCGAAGAGCAGCGTGACTGGCTGGCCCAGCATTTCCTCAGCCCTATATCCATACATGCGCTCAGCCGCGGCATTCCAACTGGTGATGATGCCCTCCAGATTTTTGCTAAGAATGGCGTCATCAGAAGACTCTACAATAGCGGCCAGGTAAAGAAGAGCCTCTTCTGACCGCTTACGTTCCGCTATCGCGGCTTCAAGCGAGTTTGCCTTCTGTTGCAACAGCGTAATGGCATGCATGCGCTCGTCCGGGCTGGCCAGCGCATTGTAACTCTCGGCGGGGATGACCTGGGAGTGCTGATTGCAAATCTCGGTGAACTCCGCTTCATATACTTCCCCGCTAAAGCCGTGCATCGGATAGGCACAGAAGAGCGAGAACGAATGGGTCTTGCCCAGTTCGTTCCAGAGTTCTTCCAAGCGGATCGCCGCCGCCCGGTTCCCATCTGCCCAGAGGAGCGCGACCAGTTCCCCAAAGATGCGCACGCGGTGCCGACCCTTCGCCGCTCGCGCGATCATGCTCCCAACGACCTCGGCGAAGCGCCCCGGCGAAGGCTCCCCATCGACCATGAACTTCGCCAGCGTAGCGGCCGCATCGATGGAGACGTATTGACCTCGCACGCGGGCGGCAGCAACTTCCAGCCCATCTCTCTTCAATCGTTCCTCAAGGCTTTCTCTGTGCGGCTTCGCAGCTATAACGATGCAGGCATCCCCTGCCCTCAAGCCGGCGCCGATGAATTCGCTCACCGAGTTTATAAGGAACGCGTCAGTCTCACAGAACTGGACGAAATGCTCAGATTCATGGCGTCGTTCCTTTTGTCTGGGTGCTTTCTCCGTCTGGGAATTTGTGTGAGACTTTTTCGATATGGTCGCCACGCGCTTTCCTCCAACTCTCCTGCGATACCTGCTTCTTCAAGTAAATTATAGCAGCTTTGCTCTGCTTCGATCTGGCCATGATCATACCTCATAGTATAAGCAGGACACAGAGCACTCAGGCAAATAGCTCTCGTTACCCTGGTAAACCATGCCACATCTCCGTCATATATTAAAACCAGCGGTAACGACGAGGCCGACGGACATAGCCACCACGCCGGTAGTAGTAGCGAGAGTAATTCCTTCTCAGTACTTACACGCTTAACAAGCGATCTGGTATTCAAGAGCCGATTCCGAGCATCCTTTCTATTCTCACCACCAGCGGTTGTCGTATCGGTTGGCGCCTGTATTCCTTTTAGATTAGTTGTGCTGTACATGTGTTTCTTCTCTCATGCAATGCTCAGGTATATTGGTCATCATTTTATTACACGTGGTTAGTAGCTTAACAGGATACAGCAGTAAACTTGCGCTAATCGCAATTACGACATCGACAGGCCGAACGAGCGTTGCTAGTTGCTCAGCAAAGATACGAACATAGTTTTTCGTAATTTACAAGTCATCAATATAATTTTTTAATCACTTTCTAAACTTGATAAACGTTCTACTATTCAATAAAGCTGATTTATTAGAATAGATTAAAATAGTGTTAGAATTTCTATTGCAGTGCTTTTATTTATTGATAATTGATACTATCTTTGATATAATTCTATATGCCCTGGTCTGGATGCCCAGACAAAATGACCTGTGTAGAGTGCCAGGGAATTTGAGTTGCGAATGTAAGCCGCTCTCTCTTGCTCCCCCACAATACATGGAAGTAAGAGAGGGCTTTGTAAGGAAAGGAAAGGTAACGTATGTCGCATCATTTAGTAGAACATCATGCGTCCGTGACAATTAATGCACCTGCGCACCAGGTGTACGAGCTTTTCACGCACTTCAATGACTTTCCAAAGTTCATGAGATTCGTGAAGGAAGTGACGTACTATGATGATCAGCATAGCCACTGGGTGGCCGACATTGTTGGCCGCCACGAATGGGATGCTATTAACGAAAACTGGGAAAAATATCACCAGATTGGTTGGCGCTCTTACAATGGTCTGGAGAATACTGGCAGAGTAACATTTCAAACGCTCGGGCCTTTGCAGACACTGGTAGATGTTTTCATCGCCTACAATCCGCCTGCTGGTGCATTGGGTGATGCTGGTGAAAAGCTTGGGGCTGGTAGTCGCTTTGAGAGGGCCTTGCAAGAGGATCTGGACAATTTCGCCCGTATGGTGGATCAAGCCCCACCTGGAGCTCTGGATCCCCAATCATCCAGCTACCTCTTCCACAGTGGCAGCGCGGCTGCTCAGGGTACAACCACCAGCCGGCAGAATAAAACAATGTGATCGGGAGAGCGGATTACCAGAAGACATGGTGAGGCTAAATTAACATAGTCTCCCTGATCTCGCAGGGTGGCCGTGAGAAACTAGAGCGATTCTTGCGGTCACCCTGGTTTCTACAAAACCGGTAAGCTTTACGAGTAAACAACTTTTGCATCACCTGAAACTTATAAATGATTTCAATCGTGTGCTACATAACGGAAGGACAAATGTGTATCTTTGTTGAGAGGAAAAAGGAGTGACATACTATGCCAAGAAAAAAACCTCTTAAAGGCGTGGGCGAGAAGGAAGAACGCCAATATGAGCACATCAAGGAGTCTGCCGAGAAGAGCGGTCGTTATGGAGACCGTGCCGAAGAGGTCGCCGCTCGTACAGTCATGAAACAGCACAAACAGAAAGGTCATAAGAAGGGACAATAGGCTATGTTAGGAAGTATTCTTTGGACAGTTGTTATAGTTCTCGTCGTGCTCTGGCTTCTGGGGCTCCTCCTCTTCCATGCGGGAACCTTGATCCATCTACTACTCGTAGTGGCGCTTATTGTGCTGCTATACAATCTCTTTGTGGGCAGGCGTTCACGTGTTTAGGCCAGGTCTCTCACTCATATGAGAGGGAATAGTTATGAAACCAAATCTACGTGTCCCAGAAGATGTACAAGATGCAGGCCGTGTGGCAAATCGTACTGCACGGAATGCGGCGTCCAGCCGCTGGATGACCATATTCGCTCGACTTGGCTATACGGCTAAAGGTGTCGTCTACCTGATTATCGGCTGGCTAGCAGTGCAGTTGGCGATTGGTGCCGGCGGTAAAGCTACGGACCAGAGGGGCGCGCTTCAGACCATCTATGAACAGCCTTTCGGCAAATTTCTACTTGTTCTCGTTGTCATAGGTCTCCTTGGCTTTGCAATCTGGTGCTTTCTCCAGGCATGGTTTGATACAGAAGGCAAGGGGAGCGATATCAAAGGCATCATTGGACGCCTGGGGTATGCTGTAACAGGTGTCACATATGCTATTCTGGCATTTGGAGCTTTCCAACTCATCGCTGGGATGGGAACGAGTAGCACCACAAAGAGTACCACCTCTTCAACTCAAGATGTGACAGCACAACTGCTCAAACATTCCTGGGGGGTTGCGGTGGTGGTCATCCTTGGCTTGATTGTCATTGGTGTCGCTTGCTACCTGTTCGCCAAGGCATATACTGCCAAGTTTCAGCAGCGGCTTCTGTTAACAGGACTGAGTGCCCAATTGAGGAGAGGAGTAATCTTCCTCGGTAGATTTGGATATGCCGCACTAGGTGTTGTTTTCAGCATCATTGGTATCTTCCTGATTGTAGCCGCTGTACAGCACAATCCACATGAAGCAAAAGGATTGGACGCTGCCTTACAGACACTCATACAACAACCGTTTGGTCCAGTGTTACTTGGTATCATTGCACTCGGACTGGTAGCCTACGGTGTCTATTCTTTCGTGGAAGCTCGCTATCGTCGTGTTGGCGTGAGTTGATACGGCGCTACACAGTGTACTGTTCCAATTACGGAGTGCTAGCGCCCTCGGTGCTAGCACTCTCTGCTTGAGGAGTAGACAAGGTATCTAACCAGCCATTCGCTGCATGCACCTTGATTTCATAGTCCTGGGCGCGGTCGTGAGGAATATACGGAAGCACATGGCCCACAAGTGGCTGACCAGCTTTGACTGCCAGCAAGTTCTCTTTCGCTTGTTTGGCAAACAACGCCAGTCCACTCAGTGGATCATCGAGCTGAGACTGTAGCTCTCCCCAAAGCGCTTCAAGTTCGCCTGTGATCTGCTCAGCAGCAGGCGAAGAATGTCTTGTAACAAACGACAAATCGTTTGGATGCCGCCGGCGTAGCCATCGCTTAATAGAGTGCGGGACTGTTTCCGATTGCTCATGATCCTCAGGCAAGTGTATTCGTCCCATGGCCTCGAGAATCCGGAACAGCGTATCTTCATCATATAGACCTAAATGCTCCGCCATTAGCAAGATGCGCAGTCGCTGCGCCATCTCAGGATGGGAGATGGCGACATTCATCTCGGTGTCGTCAAGCATCCCCCGGTTATTCAGATTCGCCGAGCCCAAAGTGAGCCAGGTGTCATCCACAATCGTCGTCTTGGCATGGACATAAATTGAGCGGTAGGACGTCTGACCTTGTTGTTGCGAAGATGATCCCAACATGTAAGCTTGCAGCGTCCCGGTTGCTACAGCATGTGGAGCCAGTTCCCACAGGAATTTAAGCCCCTCGTCAGTAAACTCACGTCCCACATTGGGATTGTCGGGGAGAAGAAGTGTGACGACCACTCCACGGGCTAATGCCTCTGCCAGCGCTTGCAGCAACCCCTCCATATCAGGATGAGGAAGACCCATCCCTTGGTTTTCGAAACCCAAAAATGTCCGCCACCAGAAATACTGATTCTCTATGTAAATGAACCGTTTTGCATGAGCAAAGGCTAGCTGGTACGTCTCTAAAATGGTGGCAATGCTATCCTCTGGGGTAAAGCTATATATTCCTTTCGGGATAGTTCGTGTCACCTGCAAGCGAATCGCGTTCTCCGTACTTGCAGAATGATGGATGTTAGTAGTAACCTTGGGGAGCTGTGCGGAGGGTTCAGGAAGTAAGTGGGAGGGATCCTGTTGGTGTAACTCGACCACTGCATTCCAGCGTTGCCGAAAATTGTGCTCTACATCTGCAACGGCAGGACCCTTAAACAGAACATGAACGTCATGCCAACTGTGTGGCATCTTGCCGTCTTTTCCCAGACGCAATTGCGTCTGAAAGGGGTGGCCTTGCGTATCCCAGCGGTCAAAATCTCCATTGTTCTCCACCATCACATCGATTCCACCCACAAAGGCAAGACGGCTATCTACTACCGCCGTTTTCTGGTGGTGCGCCATGAGAGGATGGTTCAAAAGGCCTTTATAGCTATCATCGAGCAAACAGCGGATCCCAAGGGGTTCCAGCATGTCCTGCACCTTTTTAGCGTCAGGTTGAGAAGGGAGAGGATAGGCATCCCAGAGCAAGACCCTGGCATCGGTTCCCTTGCTCACAGCATAGCTCAACACGTTGGTGACGCTCAGTTCATCGCAATGCTGCCAGAAGTGCAGCTCGTCTTCTGCAAGCCCTCTTGCACGTAACCAGGTGAGCAACTCTTCTTGTTCCTGGGAACCAGTTGAGCCAGCACACTTATGCTTCCCTCGCACTAACAGCAATTCGGGGCTTAGTCCCCAGGCTGTGATATAGATAGAATTCCTGGCACGTAGGAAAGAAAGGCACATTTCCAGCATCGTCATGCGTCCATCAATGAGAAAAGCCAGGCGTGAAGCATTCCGCACTGGCATTTCTCCTGTCGCCCACCAGCCATCAGTCAAGGTCTCTTGCTCGCTCATCTACGTAATCTACTTTCTTAGACAACCACGCCCGTTGCCTGAATCACACCGCGCTTACTCCTTTTGCCCTCAACCACAATCTCCATATTTTCCTGCAAATGCTCTACTTCAACGGCAGTAGCTGATTCACCTGTCTGCTTCAACAGTGTTGTACTATCATCGATACAGATTGCAACAGGTATGGTCTCATTGGTACTCCGCTTTGGTGTAGTTCCCGCTACAATATACGTGCGTTTCTTATCGGAATGTAGCGTTACCCCCACGACGGTCACTTTGCGTCCATGCTCAAGGAGTGTATCGAGCTGTTCATGCGATTGCTGTTGCTCTCCCGCCGAAGACGTGCCAGGCTGCTGGGATGGATCATTTATCGCATCCTCTTGCACTTGAGATTGTGAAGTTCCATCATGGTGTGATCTTTCGAAGAGAGTAGCATCATACGTATAAGGAATTGCAACCGGTAAGGCACTGGGCAGAGCGTCAAACTGATAAGTTACCAGAACATGTTCCGCATCTTCAGCGCGTTGGAGTGCTTTGCGGTCTGACTTGCGCAGATAATCTTTGAGTCTCACTGTACTCCCGTCAAGTTGTAGTTCAATAGAGGCAGGGACACAAATCGAGAGATGCGCCCCGCGGAAAAACTGGGCAGTCCGGTTATCAGGCTTGCGTCGGAACAAGAGTGATGAAATCTGCTGCATAGTCGAGAGCGGATCGCCAGCCGTAATCACGCAAGCATCGAGCATCCCATCGTCAACAAAGGCATCAGCCATCATTTCCACAGTATTAGCATACCGGCGCGTATTTCCCAGGATCACCTGCAAAGCTTCACCCTGCCAGACCTCCTCTGTATCGCCTCCTTTCTCTGCTATGCGTATCTCAACCGGGAAAGCATGTTGTCCAGGCAGCTTTTCGGCAGCTGTGAGGCCAACAGCGGCGACCCCAATCCGATGCTTGAGTTTTTTGTTGACTCCACCCATAATAGCAGCATCGATGCCCAAGCCAGCCATCAACAAAAAGTGATGCCTGGCTTTTGGGGGAGGCTTTCCCTCCCTCTTAGGAGCTTTTTTGCCATGCGTATCCGGGATTGGTGGCTGCTGTTCTTCCTCCCGCGGGGAAGGAGGAAATGTGAGTGATATGACCTCGACGCGTGCTACATCAACTTTGCGAACATCGCTGCTGACAAGTGTGAGCGCCGCTTTCACAGGATCTGGAGGGATACTCACCTCGGCCGCCCATTGGTTGACAGTACCACCGGGAAGGACACCAACAATGCACTTTTTCCCCTTGCCATTCATTACCCCATTAACCACCTGATTCAAGGTTCCATCACCACCATAGGCAATGACGAGACCATAGCCTTGCCTGGCGGCTCTGGTCGCCAATTCCATCGTATGGCCACCATACTCTTTGAAAGCAATATCGGTACGCCAACCAGCCGCAGATAACACGGCTAGAATATCGGTAAGTTTTGCCAGGTTCTGCCCGTTCCTGGGATTAATCACCAGGCAAGCTCTTTGACAATGCAAACTATTCCTCCTTCAGTGCCCTGGTGGCGAAACCTTTATTTTCGCTCAACAGAAGCCCTACCTCTAGCACTACCGAGCATGAGGAAAAGTTTCACTATCTCTTTTTAGCCAGTGCCTCTGAGACAGTATTACTTAACTCTAGTATCTCGAAAACCCATAGTCTGACACTTTTCGGTGCTGAAGAACGTGTCTTAAATGACTACAGTTCAGCTCCTTATTCCCATACTGAAATAGACAGGATCAGCCTGGAAAGACCAATTATGACCAAAAAGCAAAAAAACGATGAAAAGAAGCTCGAACCTGACATGGTAGTGGAGGCGACCAAAGGGGACCTTGGTGAGGAGGATGTCAGTAAGCCGAAAGTAACCAAGGTTGTCCAGGATCAGCAGGGCAAAGTCGAGAAACTCATTGTTCAGAAAGGCGAGATCTTCAGGAAAACTCTGGAAATTCCAGCCGACCGTGTTGTATCCATCAATCAAGAAGATAGTGAGGATGGGAGCGTACCCGGCAAAGTCACTGTCGATGTCAGCAAAAAGGAAGCTGAAGCACTGACTTCAGTTGGGGCAGAAGCGTTAGCGCCTGAACAGGAGCACAACCTGCTCGACAGGGTGGAGAAAGAAGTCCCAACCGCTGAGGGTTTGCGGGAGATAGAAGCAAGCAATAGCGGCACACAAGTAGAACATAGCCCGGTTCAATCGATTGATGAAAATACTGGGATTCCCCGGGAAGCAAAACCGCAACATACCAGCGCAGGAGATGAGGAGCCGCACACGGCGCCAGGCAAAAAAAACAATTTCCTCTTGCGCGTGCTCGGTCCAGGGTTTTTAGCTGGCATGGCAGGCAACGACGCCTCAGCCGTTGCTACTTATGCTGTCGATGGAGCTACAACAGGGTATGGGCATCTCTGGTTGCTTTTGCTCTCAACTCCACTCTACCAGGCTGTGCAGTTCGCTTGCGCCGAGGTCGGGCGGATCACCCAGAAAGGGTTGGCTGATATCCTGCGCGAGCACTATAGCCGCTGGGTTGCCATCCCTGCCTCGCTTATTCTGATTGTGGCTAACATCGCCTTGATTGCGGCTGACCTGGTTGCTATCGGGAGTGGTCTTGAGTTGATTACAGGCCTCTCCTGGGTGTGGTTTGTCATTCCAGTCGCAGTCATTTTGTGGTACCTGACTGTATACCGCAGCTTCGAGACGATCAAAAAAATCTTCATCACCATGAGTCTGGCCTTTGTCGCCTACTTTATAACGGGGATCTTCTCACATCCAAATTGGGGAGAAATTCTTATCAATACTTTTGTGCCCCACCTGAATTTCAGTTTTATTAGCATCAGTAGCGCCGTAGCCTTGCTTGGAGCAACGATTTCGCCTTACAATATGTTCTGGCAGGTGCAGGGCGAAAAAGAGGAGCAACGCGCGGGATCAACCAAACAAAAGATGCATGGCGCTGCCCTGGACATCGCTATCGGCGTAATCAGTGGCAATCTAATCGCGTACTTCATCATCATTTCTACCGCATCGACGCTGTTCGCGCACCATCAGAGCATCACCACGGCGGCTGATGCAGCACGTTCGCTGGAGCCATTGCTCGGACCTTTCGCCAAATATCTCTTTGCTATTGGATTAATCGGAGCAGGTCTTGTCGCCATTCCAGTATTGCTTGCCAGTACCTCCTATGCGGTGGCAGGAACATTTGGCTGGCCGGCGGGTCTCTCTAAGAAACCCTGGCAGAATGAAGGGTTTTACCTGATCCTGACAGGTGCGTTGGTGGTAAGCCTGGTGCTGGCGCTGCTTCGTCTCGATCCAATCAAGCTCATCTTTTGGGCAAACGTGCTTTCTGGTGTGCTCGCACCAGTTCTTGTAGTTTACCTCATTGTGATCGGAAACAACCGTAAGATCATGCAAAAGTATCGACTCGGCCTCATTACAAACGTTGGTCTAGTAATGACCGCTCTAGTGATGTTCGCCGCAGCGATTCTCCTGTTCTATGGGCTGGCAACGGGACAGGGTGGATAGTATCTAACACGCTTGTGCTACTTTCCTTTTTAACCGGGAAATCACATATTGTTAATGAATGTAAAATATACTTAGAGGAACCTGCTCTATGCAGACTAATAAATCAATCGGGTAATGGATATAGCAGGGCACAATGATACTCTTTCACTTTTTCATCTGGAGAGCGGAAATCCACCGAGGGCCGATAAATCGGCGCTGGGCGCGATAAATCGGCCCCTACTGTACCAATAAGGAGTAAATCTATGCAAGTTGTCCGCTGGCAAGAGGCAACGGTGCCTCAAGAGCAAGAATTACGCAGGCGTATGCACCAGCAAGGCCTATCTCCTTACGCCTGGTCGAATGGCCCTGGCGACATCTACGCTGTGCATAGCCACAGCTATGAGAAAGTACTATACTGTGTGCGTGGCTCTATCCGCTTCGTCCTCCCAGATCAACCCGAGGCCTCCAGAAATATCGATTTAACCCCGGGCGATTGCATGATCCTGCCAGCCAGAGTACGTCACAGCGCATACGTCGGCCCACAAGGAGTGACTTGCCTTGAAGCTACACGTTAAGGCTGCAAGTATGAAAGTTCAGAAAGTGCCATATTGACTGCATCTCCCTGCCTCTGCTTATCCCATCAAGTCGTATGATATACTGATGTAGGCTTATTGAGCCTGTTTGCATACATAGATTCTGTAGGAGAAAAGGAGCTTGTGACCGTATGGGACGGCTTGATGGGCGTGTTGCCTTTGTCACTGGGGCTGGAAGAGGCATCGGAGCAGCGACAGCTTTACGCATGGCCGAAGAGGGCGCTCGTGTCGCGCTCGCCGACGTCGATACAGAAGGGTGTCAAGAGGTAGCCCAGGAGATTGCCCGTCTTGGGTCGGAAGGGCTGGCGCTTCACTGCAATGTCGCGGACAGCGCCATGGTACAGGATGCAGTGGATAAGGCCGCAAGTCATTTTGGGCAACTGGATATTTTGGTCAATAACGCTGGGGTAGTGCGAGACAACTTGCTCTTCAAGATGTCGGAAGATGACTGGGATACAGTCTTGAATGTACACCTGAAAGGCGCGTTTCTCTGTAGCCGCACCGCCCAAAAATACATGGTACAACAGAAGTATGGGCGTATCGTCTCACTCTCCTCGGCCTCAGCACTGGGTAATCGCGGACAAGCAAACTACTCATCGGCAAAGGCAGGTTTGCAAGGTTTTACACGTACACTTGCCATCGAACTTGGACCGTTTGGTATTACGGTCAATGCCGTAGCTCCTGGTTTCATCGATACCGAAATGACACGTTCCACCGCGCGTCGCCAGGGACTCGATCCCGATGAAGTAATAGCAAATGCGTCTAAAACGATAGCTGTGCGCCGTGTTGGGCAGCCGCGTGACGTTGCTAACGTGATCTGTTTTCTCTCCTCAGAGGAAGCAGGTTTTGTCAACGGCCAGATAATCTATGTTGCAGGCGGCCCACGAGGCTAAATTCTCATCAGAGAGGAAATTCATGCAACCCTTGGAGCGCCGACAGGCGGTCATTGTCCTTGATTTTGGATCGCAGTACAGCCGGTTGATTACCCGTCGCGTGCGCGAATGTCATGTCTACAGCGAACTTGTGGCGGCAAACACCACGCTTGCGCAACTGCAAGAACATACACATCTCGCCATCAAGGGCTTCATCCTCTCTGGTGGACCATCGAGCGTTTACGATGAGCAGGCCCCCGCCTGTGATCCTGCCATTCTATACAGCGGCTTACCTGTGCTGGGTATCTGTTACGGCATGCAACTACTTGCCCATCAGCTCGGAGGACATGTTGCTCCTGCCAGCGGACGGCGTGAGTATGGTCCCGCGACCCTCGAGACGCTTGTCGATCCCATAGGTGACCCACGATACTTCCGAATTTTCGAAGACATTGGCGCCTCGCCCGCGCAGACTAATCCATTGAACCAGCCAGGTGTTGCAACGCCTCTACGCATGCCAGTGTGGATGAGTCATGGCGATAGCGTCGACAAACTCCCGGCTGGTTTCAAAGTGCTGGCATGCACAGAGAGCAACCCTGTCACCGCTATCGCCAACGAGCAGGGCATGGTGGGACTGCAATTTCATCCTGAAGTCACGCATACCCTCCAGGGAAAAGAGATTATTCAGAACTTTCTCTTCCGTATATGTGGCTGCGAACCTAGCTGGACTACCGGTTCTGTGATAGAAGAGGCGGTTGAACAGATCCGCCAGCGTGTTGGCAAAGAGCGCGTTATCTGTGGACTCTCCGGCGGTGTCGATTCGGCAGTAGCAGCGCTACTCGTGCATCGCGCAGTAGGTGATCAGCTTACCTGCGTCTTTGTCGATACCGGATGCCTGCGTGCTGGCGAGCGCGAGCAAGTTGTCGATACGTTCGCTCGTCACCTGCATATTCCACTCGTGGTAGTCGATGCGCATAAGCGTTTCCTGGCACGACTCGCGGACGTCATCGATCCCGAGCAAAAGCGTAAGATCATCGGCGAGGAATTTATACGTGTCTTCGAGGAAGAGGCAGCCCGGCTAGAAGAACAGGGTGGTCCGATTACGCTCCTGGCGCAGGGTACGCTCTACCCCGACGTGATCGAGAGCACCAGTCATGACACGGCAGCTACCGCCACGCGCATCAAGACGCATCACAATGTTGGAGGTCTGCCCGAAGAGATGGCTCTCAAACTGGTTGAACCACTACGCATGCTCTTTAAAGATGAAGTACGCGAGATAGGCTTAGCTCTGGGTTTGCCGGAGGACTGGGTATGGCGGCATCCATTCCCAGGCCCTGGCCTGGCAATACGCATCATTGGAGCGGTAGACGAAGAACGCCTGGAGACCTTGCGGGCTGCCGACGCCATCGTCATAGAGGAGATTCAGCACGCAGGAATCTATCGCGAATTGGGCCAGGCATTTGCCGTGCTGACACCCTTGCAGAGCGTGGGCGTAATGGGCGATGGCCGCACCTACGCCAATGTGGTTGCGGTGCGAGCAGTAACAACAGGCGACTTTATGACCGCCGATTGGGCGCGACTCTCACCAGACCTGCTGGCGCGCATCTCCCACCGCATCGTTAACGAGGTGCCGGGTGTCAACCGCGTTGTGTATGACATTACTTCGAAGCCTCCAGCGACGATTGAGTGGGAATAAAGTAGAGTGGAGTGGAACCCCCGATGCTTGAATTTGAGATTTTAGCGCGTGGCCTCTACCGGCCCGATCAACTTGACATTACCTACGATTCTTCCTTGCGCATGGCCACCAACCCAACCATTCAAGCCTGGATGGATATCCTCTGGGAACAGAAGTTAGCACTTGCACGCGAAAAAAAGATCCCGCTCTTCGATGCCCCTTTATTTCGCTTCATAGAAGCCGAATCGAAATCCAACGGAACATTACGGATTGTGTTGGGAGATACAGGCTACAAAGAATATGTGACAACGCGCGTCCCCGAGTTCGCGCAAGGGCGAAAACGCGAAGAACTCGGCAACGCCCTTTCAGTTTGCTCAGTAGTAGAGACGAGCGACGGCTATATTTTGCTCGATAAGCGGCAGGGTGTAGACGTGTATGTTGGCCGCTATCATGTCATCGGTGGCTTCTTCGAACGCGATCGCGATACCACTGGCTTCCAACAACCGGACCCCTTTGGAGCAATGTGCCGTGAAATACGCGAGGAAACAGGAATCCAGCTATCAGATATCCGCGAGCAATATTGCCTGGGCGTGGTATACGACGTAGCAACCCCACACGCTGAAATGTGCTTTCTGACCCAACTCAATATCCCGTTGACGGAAGTATCTAAGAGGGTGCCTGAAGAGGATGAGATAAAACAGTTGGAGTCACTGAAAGTGACGGAAGAGGGATTAAGGGGGTTTGCATTAAAGAACCATGGGAATATTTCGGCTACAGGGGAGCCGAATTTGTTGATGTATGGAGGTGTGAGGTTTGGGGAGGGGTGGTTGGAGGAGATGATGGGTCGGTTGGAGCGTGAGTAGTTTCGCTCACAGATCATCACGTTGCTGGGCACTCACAAAGAGTGCCCTGTCTATTCTATCTTAAACCGCCCTCCCCCCCGTCACCTCCAGCACAATCCCAGAAACATAGTTCGAAAGCGGTGAGGCCAGGAAGAGTATTGGGCCGGCTGCCTCTTCTGGCGTGCCAGGCCTTCCCAGTGGAATGAGCAGCGGAGCCATCTGGCGCATCTGGTCGGGTACGCCTAGCTGAACTTCCTCTCCCTCACGCACTACCTTCTCGGCAGACTCTTTAGGCGCCGTCAGGCGTGTCTCGATGAAACCGTAACAGACGCAGTTGACCTGCACATTGTAGCGGCCCCACTCTTTCGCAAGCGTCTTCGTCAGGCCCGTTACTCCTGCCTTCGCGCTGGAATAATTTACCTGTCCAGCGTTTCCGTACACACCGGATACTGAAGTGACATTCACTACTTTGCGTGGGTTGGCACGGCCAGTGGCTGCCTGTTCCTTTTTAGCCACATCGCGGATAAACTGCGAGGCCTCGCGTAGTATTCGAAACGGCGCGGTAGTATGCACGTCGATCATTGCATACCATTGCTTATCGGTCATATTTTGAATCACCGCGTCCCAGGTGTAGCCTGCGTTGTTGACGATGATGTCAATACCTCCAAAGGAATCGAGTGTCGCCTTGATTAACTGAGCAGGAAATGCGGGATCGGTCACATCGCCAGGTACCACGACCGCTTTACCACCGGTAGCGCGGATAGCTGCAGCAGTCTCCTCCGCTGGAGCGGGATCGAGATCGCTTACCACCACCGATGCGCCTTCCGCGCCGAACATTTTAGCGGTAGCCGCACCGATACCACGCCCAGAGCCGGTCAAAATAGCTACTTTGCCATCAATCAAGCCCATTATTAGCCTCCATTATTTATCCTTAGGATGGTGTGGTAACGCTGCAACGAACGTCCCTGTGACCTTCACGTCGCCATTCTGATCGGCAGCCTGTACTTTTCCCGCGATGCGCGCCTCGCCATCAGCTTCGTACTTTTCAGTGATGGTGCCAGTGCAGGTGATGACGTCGTCGATGCGGGTCATGCCTTTAAAGCGCACGTCAAACTTGCGCAGCGCTGTGGGCCCAACATAATCGCTCAACATCTGCCCTACAAAGCCCATAATCAACATACCGTGGGCGATAATGCCCCCAATACCGACTAATTCTCCAATCTTGGGATCGGTATGTAGAGGATTGAAGTCACCAGACGCGCCTGCGTATCTTACCAGTTGCAGATGTGAAACAGGCGATTTCACCAGCTTTGGGATGGCATCACCAACCTGCACAGCTTCATAATAGAGCTTTATAGGAACCTGGGCATTGGTTGCCATATGTTTATCTCCTTTATATAGAGGTACACGTTGCCAGTCACTCTCGCACAATCGCGACCTGGCGGGCTTTGAGTACAAGCGTACTATGTTGATTGGTGTAGTCTATCTCTAATGTGAGGAGATCCATAGAACCGCCCTGGGTCTGGCGCGATTTGGCATCGACCAGCCTCATCACTCCAGTGAGCGTATCACCGGGGTAGATTGGAGCGAGATACTCATATTCTTCCTCGCCATGTAGGATGCGCATCAAGTTAATGCCAAGGCTGGAAAGTTGACTGACCATTTTTCTATTGCCCCAAAATGCAAAGGTGGTTGGTGAGGTCGGATACAGCGGCACATCGTGGTAGCCTGCGGCCTGGGCATCTTCCTTGCTCTGGTAAATAGGGTTATCGTCGCCGATGGCGAGCGCTAATTCGCGTATTTTGCCCCGCTCGACTTCGATGGTAAATGGGGGAAAGCTCTGGCCAACCTTGCTTTTATCGAACATATGGATACTGCCTTTCTAAATATATTCAAATATTGTTACAACGCTCTGTTTTGATACGCGGGATGGTGCTGATGTAAGCATAGTATCTGGTTTAGAGTATGGAGTTGTCAAGGGTGATGCCTCAGACCACTGTTTCTTTGTTTTATAATGGGTGGAAGTTAGCGAAAACTGAAGGGCTCAATTCATTGCGCCCGGGAGAGGATAAAACATGATGGAATTTTCCAGCGAGGAACTTGTAGCGCGTATAAACAGCACACGCGTGGGATCGGTTTGGGATGTGCTTGATATCAAGCTGGTATCAGCAGAAAAGGATAAAGTCGTCGCTACCATGCCTATCGGGCCTAATCACCGCCAGCAGGTCGGCTATTTGCACGGGGGTATTTCGGTCGTATTAGCTGAGTCGGTGGCTTCGCTTGGCACCGTGTTGAACATTGACGCGAGCAGGCAGATGGCGTTTGGGTTAGAGATTAATGCCAATCACCTGCGGCCTAAAAAGGAAGGCCAGCTTACTGCTGTTGCTACTCCTATACACCGTGGACGCACTACTCATGTCTGGGATATTCGTATCAGCGATGAAAATGATAAACTGGTCTGCATCTCGCGCTGCACAGTCGCTGTTGTCGATCGTCCACCCGACACTGGCAATCCTTTATTCAGAGATATGCCCAGTTTTGGTTAGCATGGTAACAGTAAACACCTTGCAAGTAATCACTATAAGTCATATGCTACGTATTAACTTCAGTACGTATCTGCATTAGTTGTCAGTAGCCTTTATATTGTCGCCTCAACGAAGGAGGATTGAATGGGCATGACCAACGATGGCGTGTCATACTGGCAGGCCGAATCTGATGGCGTAGCACTACTTGAAATGTCTATTGGCGAACTCTTAGACCGCCGCGCAGAAGAGATTCCCACACAGGAAGCGCTGGTCTACTCGTGTTATCCCGAGTTTGGCGGCGCACTCGACATTCGCTGGACCTACCAGGAATACCGTGAGCGGGTCAACGCCATAGCGCGAGGCTTGATGGCTCTTGGCCTCAACAAGGGCGATCACATTGCTGTCTGGGCGATCAATCTCCCTGAGTGGCCACTACTCGAGTTGGCAGCGTTTAAAGCGGGCCTGGTGCTGATAACGATCAACCCTGCTCTCCGCGCCCACGAAGTAGAGTATATCCTCTGGCAGGGCGATGTCACCGCATTGTTTTTTATGGCACGCATACGCGACCATGATTGCCTGGCAACTATGCGCTCGTTGACCACTGCTGGCACAAAGAATGGTGAAGTCACGGGCGAGATTCTGCCGAAACTGCGATATATCAGTCTGATGGGCACACCTCCTGCTGGCTTACTGGAACAAGAAGGCTGGCGACCTACACTATTCCGCGAGATGGTCGCGGATGGTTCGCAGGTAAGCGCGGATGCGCTTCGCGAACGGCAGGCATCGGTAAAGCCAATGGATGCGGGACAAATTCTCTATACATCTGGCACGACTGGCTTCCCCAAGGGTGCTGTTCAATCACAGCGTGCCATCCTCAATAATGGGGCGATTTTCGCACGTCGTTGGGGACAACACCAAGGCGACCATGGGTGTAGTGCAATGCCATTCTTCCACGCGGGTGGATGCGTATTAGGCATCCTCGCTGCACTCGGCGCCGGTTCGACCCTGCATCCGATGATTGCTTTCGATCCATTGAAAGCCTTGCAGATCATCAGCACTGAACGCTGTACCATGTTTGGCGGTGTTCCCACCATGCTGCTTGCGATCATGCAACACCCTGACTTTGGTAAGTATGATCTCTCCTCACTGAGAAGTGTCATTAGCGGCGGCTCACCTGTACCTGTTTACCTGATGGAGCAGGTGAAAGAGCGTATGGGAGCTGATGTTGCGATTGTCTTCGGACAGACTGAGGCCAGCGCTGCTATCTCACTCACACTGCAAGATGACACGTTTGAATTGAAATCTGCCACGGTGGGTGTACCGATGCCTCATGGCGAAGTTAAAATCATCGATCCAACTACGGGCGAGGCTGTACCGTGCGGGGAGCGCGGAGAATTGTGCTGCCGGGGCTACCTTGTCATGGATGGTTACTACAACATGCCTGAGAAGACCGCGGAAGCGATTGATAGCGATGGCTGGCTGCATACAGGCGACCTGGCGACGATGAATGAGCGGGGCTATATCAATATCGTCGGACGCCTGAAGGAGATGGTGATTCGCGGCGGCGAGAACATCTTCCCACGTGAGGTCGAAGAGCTGCTGATTCGCCATCCGAAGGTTGCCGACGCACAGGTATTAGGGGTACCTGACAAGTTCTTTGGTGAAGAGTTGCTAGCGGTGGTGGTTCCCAAAGAGGGTGAGCAACTCACCGAGGAAGAGCTGCGCGGATACTGCAAGGGGCAGATCAGCCACCAGAAGATTCCGCGTTACTTCCAGTTTGTCACAGCTTTTCCAATGACTGCCAGCGGCAAAGTGCAGAAGTTCATTCTGCGTGAGAAAGCGATCAAGGCGCTGGGATTGGAGGAGGCAGCAACCATCAAAACGGCATGACTTTTTGCAGATAGATATGAAATTTTGCGTCTCTACGCGCTGTTAAGCGTTTTATTCTGTGGAGGCGCAAATTATGCTTTTTAACTTTTTCATCGGAATAGTGGGAAATCCACCCAGGGCCGATCAATCGGCGATGGGCGCGATCAATCGGCCCCTACGGCTGTCCAGGTTAGTTTGTTACATGCCATAATCGGCCCCTACGCTGTCCCGAATAATTTGTTACTGTGCATTTTGTACGCATTTCCATAAATTGTGATACTAAATCCTGGCATAAAGTGTACTCATGAACCAGTTTGACAAGACATTTCCACTTGTGAAGGACAATATTAGAAAACGGGCAAATTCTCCTGGCGGGGGCAAGCCCCGCCACTACATTTCCCACCTGGCGGTTTCTTGTGGCCACCTGATGTCGTCGTCTTCTCCTGGCGGGGGCAAGCCCCGCCACTACATTTCCCACCTGGCGGTTTCTTGTGGCCACCTGATTTCATCGTCAATATTTATCATACTCTTATGCTCCCTGCTCGTGATCTTCAGCGGCTGCGCTTCATTGTTCTCTGGTGTTTCGGGCAGCCCATACCAGCCAACTCCCGTTATCAAATCAAAACCAACACCAACACCTTCTCCTACACTTGCTCCACTAACGGACAGTGAACTGGCACAAAGAATTGTACAGGGGATGAGTCTGTACGAAAAACTGGGGCAGATGGTGATCGTCGAGTTTTACGGTGCGACCCTGAATTCTGATCTGGTGCAGATGATCCAGGACAACCGCGTGAGCGGCGTGTTGATTGAGAACAAGAATGGCAATGCCCAGACACGAGATCAACTCATCACACTCAACAAAGCGATGCAAGGACAGGCGGACATTCCACTCTTCATTAGTACTGACTTTGAGGGTGGCGTGGTAAACGAATTACGACTCATAACGGGTGAGTATCGCTCAGAGGCATACATTGGCTCAACAGGTAATCCGCAGGTGGCATATAATGCCGGACTCAATGCCGCGAAAGATCTAACGGGACTCGGACTGAATGTGAACTTTATGCCGATCGTCGATGTGCTAACGAATCCTAACAATCCAGGCTTGCCTGATCGTACCTTCGGTTCCGATCCCACACTGGTCACCAATATGGGACGCGCTTACCTCAAAGGTTTGACTGACGGAGCGGTCATTGGTTGCCTCAAACACTTTCCTGGCCTGGGCAGCGCCAGTATCGACCCGCATTTTTCGCTGCCTCACATGGACCGCAGCCTTGCTACATTGAATGCTGTCGATTTTGCACCATATCGAACGCTGATAAACGAGGGTATTGTGCCAATGGTGATGGTAACGCATATTCTCAATCCACAACTTGACCCCACCCTCCCGACTTCACTATCGCCTAACGTTGTGACAAAACTATTGCGGCAACAACTCAATTTCAATGGAGTTATCATCAGCGATACACTCTGGATGGGTGGAATAAGCAACACTTATAGTCTTGCGCAGGCCGCTGTCCTGGCTGTCAAGGCCGGAACAGACTTATTACTTGGCCCACGCGGGCTGGCTGATACGCAGAATATGATTTTTGGGTTACACCAGGCAGTAATGAACGGGCAAATCTCGATTGACCAGGTCAATGCGTCAGTGCAGCGTATTTTAGAGATGAAGCTGCATTATAAGATTCTGACATATGATAGGGCGTTGCAACTGATCGATAATAACGAGGCAATGGAAGCTGGCGGAGTATGGGAGTATGTTGGGTTGGGAAGTGTGGAAGAATCAAAAGATGGTAATGTAAGAAAGCCTCTTATTACTCCATTACATTATGCACAAAAGCGGTGATAATCGCCTGTACCTCGTCAAGATGTCCTTGAAAGAAGTGATCCGCGCCCTGCACTGCTACCAAACTTTTTGGGTTTGTGAGAACCCAGGAGATACTCGCCCTCAAACATGCGGGCTGGTACGCCCAGGCCAATCATCGCCTGTACACGGTCATCGATGGCTGCGACTCGCAGCGCTACATATGCGCCAAACGAGAATCCGCCCAGGATAACTGGCAAGCCAGGGTAGCGGCGGCTCAAGAATTCTAATGCAAAGCGCACATCATCCATCTCACCTCGCCCTTCATCGTATGTGCCGATGCTGCGGCCAACTCCTCGAAAGTTAAAGCGCAAGGCAGGCATCCCAAGCATTTGTAATGACTGTGCCACTTTGAAAACCACTTTGTTATGCATCGTACCGCCATAGAGTGGGTGAGGATGGCAGACAAGCGCAGCGTAGCGGGGAATTACGCCCTCCTCTTCAGGCTTCAGGATACCTTCTAAGTGACCTGTTTGAGTTGGTATATTGACATGCAATATCTGGCCGATGATGCACCCTTGCTTCCTAGTATACCTGATGCATACTCACAGTTCTTGCTAAGCCGATTTTCACTATATCACACCGGGTGTTTTTCTGTCGCATTTTCTCAATTATTAGTACTTGAGGGCATGTTATTTAAAGGTTGCACAAGCACCTTATCGATGCGGCGTCCATCCATGTCCATTACTTCGAAGCGAAATCTGTCCCACTCAAAATGGTCGGCCGGAGCCGGGATACGCCCAAGTTCCGTCAACACAAAACCTGCTAACGTTTCGTAGTCACCGCTTGACTCTTCAGGTAACGCCCGTACGTGGAGGATATCTTTCAATTCATCAATAGGCAACATCCCATCCAATAACCACGATCCATCCTCTCGCTGCACCACCTGTGGATGATCCAGGTCGTCGTGTGAAGAGATATCACCCACAATCGCTTCAAGGATATCATTGAGCGTTATCAAGCCCTCAATGTCTCCGTACTCCTGAATGACGAGCGCCGCTTGTTGACCGGTTTGCTTGAACAACTCTAACACCTTTAAGGTACTGGTGTTCTCGATAACATATAATGGGGCTTGTAAAGCCGCCTTTAAGTCAAGAGGCTGGCCCGCCATATATTGCAGGAGAAGGTCCTTGACGTGGAGCATTCCCAGGACATTATCCAGGCTCCCATCACAGACGGGGAAGCGAGAATAAATACTCTCACGTATCGTTTGCCTGATTTCAGGCAGGGGATCTTTGATATCAAGCCAGACGATATCAGGCCGGTGCGTCATCAATGCGCTGACTCGCCGATTACCCAGACGAAAGATCCGTTCGATCATATCTTGTTCCGCAGCCTCAAATGTGCCTATCTGTGTCCCTTCCTCAATAAGGACATTTATCTCTTCTTCAGTGATGGGTGGCTCGGCAGAAGGTCGTAGACCAATCAGTCGCAGTATTCCCTCAGTTGAAAGGCTCAACAAGTGGATAAATGGAGAGGCTATAGCTGAGAGCACACGCATAGACTTCACCATAAACATAGCAATGCGTTCAGGATTGTTTAACGCGATGCGTTTGGGAACGAGTTCCCCGATCACGAGCGAAAGATAGGTGATGACTATGACAACCAATGCAAGCGCAATGGCATCACTATAGGGAGCAAGCAACGGGACAGCACGTATATTTACTGCTACTGCCTCAGCAATCGTTGCTCCACCAAAAGCCCCTGCTAATATGCCGATAAGTGTGATACCAAGTTGAACAGTTGAGAGGAGCCGATTTGGTGAATTGACGAATTCAAGAGCAGCAGCAGCTTTCGCATTGCCTTCATTCGCCCATTGTTGTAGTCGAACCTTGCGAGCTGAAACAAAAGCAGTCTCAGACATAGCAAATACTCCATTGGCGAGAATAAGGAGGATGACAATGACGAGTTCTATTGTAGCAAAAGGCATGTTTCGCTACTCCTTTTCTACTAGCAAGTGGTGCTTTCCTTCCACGTTGTGTGAGAGCTTCCTACATATGCTACACGTTCCAAGGGGTGAGGATGATGTCTGTCTACCGTATTGTATCATGAACGAAGTTACTGGCTAAGCTATCTGATGAGCTTCAATACCCTTGACAAGAGGCTTACTGTCGGTGATAATCGATGTATACTCTTCCAAATTCCCATTCAGTGAAGGGACCTACTATGGAAACCTATGGATCACATGAATATCCAGGACGGCTCTTTGTCGTAGAAGGAGTGGATGGCTCTGGAAAAAGCACACAAATCGCGCTCCTGCGGCAGTGGCTGATCAGCGAGGGTTATACTGTTTTCTTCAGCGAATGGAATTCTTCTCCCCTTGTCAAAAAGACCACGAGCAAGGGGAAGAAAAAGCAGTTGCTGACACCAACGACGTTTAGCCTGATACACGCTACCGATTTCGCTGATCGCACCGAACACGACATTATTCCTCCTCTCAAGGCGGGCGCTATTGTGCTGGCGGATCGCTATATTTACACGGCATTTGCTCGTGATGTAGCGCGCAATGTAGATCGCCAATGGGTGCGTGAGTTGTACCAGTTTGCAGTGAAACCGACCATAACATTCTATTATCGTGTGCCCCTGGAGGTGTCGTTGAATCGTATTCTCACAGGGCGCACTGAGCTCAAATATTATGAAGCGGGACTGGACCTGGGCTTGAGCAATGAACCGCAAGAAAGCTTTAAGTTATTCCAACAACGTATTGTGGGGGAGTATGAGTCAATGGTAGATGAATTTGGATTGACAGTTATGGATGCCACACTGCCGATACCAGAGCAGCAGCGCCGCATGCGCAAGATTATTCGCCCTTATTTGCACGGGGTACGCCGCATGCGCGCATCGGCAAAAGAGTCGGCATGGGCGGGATTGGCGCGAGAGATGCGTCCATCACAAGTGGAGATAGCCGGGAAAAAATGAGGGAGTTTGTGAGACCATGACCCAGCTTGCATTTTATGGCATTGATGCCATCCACCTGAAAGAACGTGAGGAACTTCTCCCTGGTCGCCTGATCGTAATTGAAGGCACCGATGGTGTCGGCCGGTCAACTCAATTGTACCTACTGCGTCCCTGGCTAGAGAGTAGTGGTTACGCGGTCGTTGATACGGAAATGACGCGTTCCGTATTGGCCGGGGCAGGTCTCAAGCAGGCTAAAGAAGGACATACGCTTGGACCCATCACGCTCAACCTGTTCTATGCCACCGACTTCGTAGATCGCTTCGAGAGTCAGATCATACCGGCATTGCGTGCCGGCTTTATCGTGCTTACTGACCGCTACATTTACTCATTGATGGCTCGCGCACTGGTTCGAGGCGCTGACTCGAAGTGGATTCGCTCTATTTATGGCCTGGCGCTCAAGCCCGATGCTATTTTCTATTTAAAGGTGGGCATCGATGATCTGATACCACGCGTGCTGCAGCGTGGTGGCTTCGATTACTGGGAATCTGGTATGGATATGCGATTGGGAGGCGATCTCTTCGAAAGCTTTGTGAATTACCAAACGCAGATGCTTGAGCAGTACGAGGAGATGACGAGCGAATATGGCTTTCAAGTGCTCGATGCAAGCCTGCCCGTCGAGCAGCTCAATGAGCAGTTGAAACAAAAGGTTCTGCCACTACTACCACAAGGGTAACTCGCTATTCTAGCGCCTGTGCTTCTTCTACCACATAGCCTGCCTCACGTAGACGCTGTAACAATTGCTCGCATTGTGCTCGATCGCGCGTTTCTAGAGTAAGTGTTTCTTCACGCTGCATGATAGGCAAACGGCTGGAGATACGTTGGTGTCGTACATCGATGACATTGATGCGCATCTCGGCAATAATAGCCAGGAGGCGCATCAGTTCGCCAGGGCGATCTGTCAGGCGTGTGTGAATAACGAAGTAGCGCCCAGCAGTCGCGAGACCGTGCTCGATAAAGCGACCGACGAGATTGATATCGATGTTTCCCCCTGTTAAGGGCACCAGCACCTTTTTTCCCTGTAGCTTGACCACTTCGCTCAACAAGGCTGCAACTCCCGCTGCTCCTGCGCCCTCGACAAGCATTTTGCTGCGTTCCATTAGTAGAAGAACAGCGCCGATGATGGCCTCGTCGTTGACCAGGACGACATCATCAACCAGATGCTGAATAACAGGGAACGTCAATGCGCCAGGTCGTTTTACTGCAATACCATCGGCGATGGTCGCGATAGATGGTAATGTTCTTAGCTCTCCCGCATCAAGTGAAGTGCGACAACCAGCAGCACCCTCTGCCTGCACACCGATGATCCTAATGTTGGGCCTGAGTGCGCGGGCCGCAATGGTAATACCTGCAATCAGTCCTCCACCACCGATGGGCACAATAAGAGCATCAGCATCGGGGAGATCACTCAGCATCTCCAGGCCTAACGTTCCCTGTCCAGCTATGATGTCTGGATCGTCAAAGGCATGAATAAAAGTGGCGCCCGATTCTTGTTGTAACTCGAGGCAGTATTGATAGGCATCATCGTAGGTAAATCCATGCAGGTCTACTTCGGCGCCGTATCCCTGGGTAGCTGTAACCTTGGCGAGCGGAGCGGTTTCTGGCATGACAATAGTACAGGATATGTCATATTGGGCAGCGGCAATCGCAACTCCCTGGGCGTGATTGCCTGCAGAAGCCGCAATCACACCACGGCTGTATTGCTCTTCACTCAGACGCGAAAGTTTGTAGCTGGCGCCGCGCACTTTGAAGGAGCCTGACCGCTGCATATTTTCTGCTTTCAAATAGATGTCTGCACTGGTGATATCTCGCAAAGTGCGAGATGGCGTAAGGGGCGTATGGTGGAGGCGTGGTTTGAGGAGTTTATAGGCTTCCCAGATATCGGCAATAGTGACCGGTGCGTGCGCCTCCTGGTCATAGGGAGTCAATGTCTTGCTGTCATTCTCAACGAAACGCATGACGTAGTACGGTTCCTTTCAGTACAACGATGGACCATACCACGGTCATTGTGGTCGTGAATTAGTATGGGGGAATTATAACGCAAGCGGCAAGAGGATACAATATGTCATCATGGCGTAGCAAGGTCTGTGAATTATTGCTGGAAGTGAGAGTGTGGCTTCCAGGGCGACCGCAAGGGTACGCCCCTACTATATACGAGTTTAGGAAGCCATCCACCGGTATATAGTAGGGGCGTACCCTTGCGGTCGCCCTTGCGGAGGCAGGTCGCCTCACGAGCTTGCCCAGTGCGTTACTGGCGAGTCTCTACTAATCCCGCGAGCGGAAAATTTTCACCCTTCTATATGGCTCTTTGCCGCGGCTGCGAGAGCTTAAGTTGTAGCGTGTCGCCAACTGGTGTTGTAGCCTGCGAATATAGGCATTGGCAGGAGCTAATTCAGCCGTCGTCAGTTCCTTATTCAGGACCTGGTGAATAGCGTCCTCGGTCTCTAACAATGCTCGCATGGTTGGATCATCTGGGCCAGAACCATTTTCCTCAGCCGCTTCTTCCTGGTAGTCAGCTATAGAAACATCTATAGGTATGTCGAAGATGCGGGCAAGGGCATGCTGCATCTGGGCAACCGTGTTGTTCTTCAGAATGATGATCAGCTTACTTTCCTCTTCCGCCTGCTGCAGGCGTTCCGGTTGGCGACGATAGTAGTTTTTCAGCGTGATTATAGCGTCGGCATCACTCTGATTATTTGTGACAATAATCGGTACGCGCAATTGGCGCGCAGATTCCGCCAGGCGGTCGCGACTCACCCCAAATGGATAGATGCGTAATGTCTTGAGGATCGGTAGGCGCTCCTTGTCATTCCCAGGTTGATAAATCCCCTCATCGAGCAAAGGACGATCAACTGCTACCAACCCTGCTGCATTTTGTCGCTTGACATCACCTGGAGCGGTCCCTGTTGGCGCCAACGCCCTTACCTGTACGTGTGGCTGGGCCTGGCTGCGACCGCGTATGCGCTCGCCTCCATTACCTCCACCACCATTGCTGCGCTGCGCCTGCTGCGACATCCGGCGAACAGTACCCCAACTACTGTCAGGACGGTCAATCTGGCTGTCCGGGCGTGACGCAGCACCAAAGCCTTCGATACCCCAGTTTGGCACATCCATACCGCCCGAGGTGATACGACGCGCCGTGACATGCCCCGTCTCCTCATCGCGTGTGCGCTCCTCAGCAACGACAGGCTGTCCGCGCAACATGCTGTCCACTGTATCGGCGACATCGCGATGCACAACCAGCTCCTGCCAGCTCTGCTGTTCGACCACTACATCGAACGTTGGAGGCGCTTTACGTTCCAGAATACTCTTCTGTGTATGGCGTCTGCGTGCCTCTTCATCTCCAAGGGTGACGGTCTGAATACCGCCTACGAGATCAGAAAGAGTCGGGTTCACCAACAGGTTACCAAGCGAGTTACCGTGGGCAGTTGCCACAAGCTGCACACCGCGTTCCGCAATGGTGCGTGCGGCGGCGGCTTCCAGTTCAGTACCTATTTCGTCGATTACAATGACCTGGGGCATGTGGTTTTCCACGGCCTCGATCATTACAGCGTGTTGTTCCACAGTGCGAGCCACTTGCATGCGGCGTGCTCGACCGATACCGGGGTGAGGAATATCTCCGTCTCCCGCGATTTCGTTCGAGGTATCAACGACAACTACACGTTTATTGGCTTCGTCCGCCAGAACACGTGCTATTTCACGCAACAGTGTGGTTTTGCCCACACCTGGGCGACCAAGAATCAAAATCGATTGACCCTGTTCGACAATATCACGGATCAAGGCAATACTGCCTAGTACCGCTCGACCAATGCGGCAGGTCAGGCCGACAACTTTCCCTTTGCGATTTCGCAGTGCGCTGATACGATGGAGTGTGCGCTCGATACCAGCACGGTTATCGTCGCCAAATTCACCTATACGCTTGACCACATACTCGAGGTCAGCGTAGGCCACTGGCTGAGTACTTAGGATCACCTCCCCTTCTGGGAACCGGCCCTCAGGCAAGCGCCCAAGGTCCATTACGATCTCCAGCAGTTCGCTTCGGTTTTCGAGCAGATTGACCGCGTCGTGGATAGCAGGCGGCAAAGCTACTAGCAGAGCCTCCAGATCGTCAGTGATCGTGTGTTGCATAGGCTGTTCTATCACCTCGTTGTCTGGCGAGAATTGACCGTCCCCAGGCCCTTCACGCCATAGACTACTCGTTGTTCCAGTGCGGGGACAGTGCGTGGATTCATAGCCAGCAAAGCTATGTGGCGCACGAGCAATGCTTTGGTCGAGACATGCTCAAAACCACTGGTACGCAGAGCATGAATAACGAAAGAATCGTACTCCCGCACCTGGCAATAGACGGGGCGTGCGCTTCTTTCCAAAAGCCGCTGGGTGCCGAACCGTAAGATCGGTTCAGCCAGTTCGGCATGTTCAGGATGAACAATAAGCGAGAGCTGGTGTGGCGCTGTGCCGTGACCCCGGCATAAGCGCAACCAGGCTCCTAAACGAACGCCAACATCGCATACGAAGTTTTCATCCCCTCTGGAGAGAGAAGGTGGCCACGGACGCAGCGAGCCGACGTAGAGCTTAGCAAATTCTTCACTGTTATCCAGCATTTCCGCTATCTGCACCCGCTGTGGAGTGGCAGCGCGGTAGAGCTGGTGCAATCCCCATACATGATGGCGATTCCAACGGCGAAGTGAAGGCGGGTTGAAGTCGCCCTGAGCTGACTCAGGGTTAAAGACATAGGTCAGTTGACGGGCATAGCGCTGAAATCCAGCTTTCTGGAAAAGTTCCAGCTCAGGAATTTCATCCTCAACCTTCGCAAAAATACGGAGAATGCCATGGCTTGATGCAATCTCCAGCATGTAGTCGAGCAGTGCTGTAAGCACCTCGTCGCTGGAGACATTGAGGTTCACCATAGAGGCAAGATAAGCTAAATCCCATGTGACTCGCGATGGTCGTTCACGCACCTGCGCAAATCCCAGAATATGCCAGTGATCCTCACATATCCAGGTGCGTGACGCGGTATTGACAGGGAAGATATTTCTCAGGATAGGTGACAGGGGAATACGAGATTCTACCGGTTCGAGCCAGCATACGAAGTTCGCAAATTCGTGCTGTTTGTTTCGAGCACGGCGATCAATTGCGTAGATGATTCCCGGCAGATCAACATATAGTACCGGTCGTATCATCCAGTGCTCCCGCGCCATAGGGGGTGGAAAACTATGCCCTGACCTTCGCGCACCCCTACCCCCTGACGCTCTGTACTATGCGGAGAAAGTATTGATGGAAACGTGGGTCTCCAGCAACCTCCGGATGAAAAGCTGTGCCTAGTAAGGTTCCTTCTCGGGCTGCAACGATGGTTCCATCGTCGAGCGTTGCCAGCACCTCCACCTCGGGGCCGACCGACTCAATCGCTGGCCCTCGGATAAAGAATGCGTGGAATGGCGCTTCTCCTAGTACTGGCACAGAGAGATCAGTTTCAAAACTTTAAATGCATTTCGGCGAACACGGATATGCATCGAGGCCAGTAATGGCTGGTCTGCAAGCGCGTTATCCGTCTCGCGAGCCAACAAAATTAATCCTGCGCATGTCCCCCAAATGGGGACCCCTTCCCGAATCTTTTGTTGCAATGGCTCCTGTAAACCATACAACACCATCAACTTGCCAATGGTGGTACTCTCACCACCTGGTATTATTATACCATCTAAATCGTGCAAATGTTTAGGGAGTCGGACGGCTTTTCCTTCGACTCCCAATTCTGCCAGCATCTTTAGATGTGCTTCAAAGTCACCCTGTAATGCTAAGACGCCAATATGTAGCTTTTTGGGGTTGTATAATTCCATACGCTACCACCCGCGTCGCGCCATCTGTTCATGTTCGGGTAACTTATCCAGGTTGATGCCTACCATTGGCTCACCAAGATTGCGCGAGACTTCGGCGATGATGTGGGGATCCTCGAAGTGCGTGGTGGCACGTACGATAGCTTTAGCGCGTTTCAGTGGATCACCGGACTTAAAGATGCCAGAGCCGACAAAGACGCCTTCGGCTCCCAGGCGCATCATCAGGGCAGCATCAGCGGGAGTCGCGCAGCCACCTGCCGAAAAGTTCACAACGGGCAACTTACCTTTATGAGCAACCTCGCGCACCAGTTCATATGGAGCGCCTAGATTTTTTGCCTCGGTCATCAATTCTTCTTCTGGTAATATCTGCAGACGGCGAATGCCATCCATAACGGCACGTATATGGCGTACAGCTTCTACGATATTGCCGGAGCCAGCTTCACCTTTCGTGCGTATCATCGCAGCGCCCTCACCAATGCGACGCAGCGCCTCACCAAGGTCACGAGCGCCACACACAAATGGGACCGTGAAGAGATGTTTGTTGACATGGAAGTGATCGTCGGCTGGGGTTAATACTTCTGATTCATCAATGCAATCTACACCAATGGCCTGGAGAATCTCGGCTTCCACAAAATGCCCAATACGACACTTTGCCATAACAGGTATGGTAACCGCTTCTTTAATTTGGATAATGAGTTCGGGGTCACTCATACGAGCAACGCCACCTTGAGCGCGAATATCGGCAGGCACGCGCTCTAACGCCATGACTGCGGAAGCCCCGGCATCTTCTGCGATACGCGCTTGCTCGGCATTAACAACATCACAGATCACTCCACCTTTGAGCATTTCTGGAAAACTGCGTTTAATTTGTATAGTTCCTGTCTGTTTTTGCATGGGTATGTATCTCCTGGGTAACACGTGGGATATGACATTTGTACTACATTTTATCATACCGAGAGGGGGACTGCTACAGCCAAGTGGGGAGAGGAGTGCCAGCCAGGATAATGGAGAAGAGTACGAGAATCATGTCAACAGAAATTGTCATCCTGAGCCGCAGGAAGGATCTGTGTGGAGAAGAGTACGAGAATCATGTCAACAGATTCAGGCTCAACCTTAAGGCAACATCAACTTTACTCAATTCTTCGCTGGTGATGAAGCCCCGGCGACGGATGAGGCGAGATTTTTCAATGGTCATTACCTGCTCGCATTTGACATCGGTAAAATCGGTCAGACCATTTCCTTCTGAGGGCGCAATATGCACATGCAGGGGTAGTTCACGTTCGGTGCGACTCATTGAGGCGACAATGGTAAGAGGGTAGGAGGGAGAGGTATTACCGCGGTCGTTCTGGATAATCAAAGCGGGCCGTGTACCTTTTTGTTCAGCACCTCGACCAGGAGACCAGTTCACATCCCAAATTTCACCGCGCCTGGGACTTGAGGGCATTGGTGGTGGGAATATTGGTTGACTTGCTTCATTTTCTTGGGGGCCGGGCGTAGATGGTGCCTTAGCCTCACTACTCATGCAAATACCTTATACTTTACGCAACAATCATAGCTTCTTGACCGGCATTAAAAAAGAAGCGAGCGTCTTCAAGTGTTTCTGGGAGGGAACCGAGATAGGCGTATGTTTCATCGAGAGAGTGACTGAGGGAGGA